>Ga0193735_1000113_pt1 | contig 25200 bp, 19 predicted proteins | sample U1m2metaG_FD_145080 | JGI IMG/M metagenome (GOLD analysis project Ga0193735, IMG submission 145080) | Soil microbial communities from a riparian zone of the East river system, Colorado, United States - U1m2 | ecosystem: Environmental > Terrestrial > Soil > Riparian zone | place: USA: East River... | reverse complement strand
CTTTCAAGATACCCATGCCAAATCTCTGAAAGCTTCTCAGCGGCCGTCCCGTTCTCGTATCCCAAAGGTAGAGACCACTCACGCCGCCTGTCGTCGCAATCGTGTTTCCGTCGGGACTGAATGCAACTGCGCCCAGCCCGAACCAGTCCGGTATCGCGAGCGTCGGCCCCGACACACCTTCGCTCAGAAGCGACAGGTGCGCCGTATCTCCCTGATTCTTGAATAAGAGCCAGCGACCATCGGGGCTCCGCTCCATGAGGTCGAAGTTCCGCACGGAGCTCTTTAACCTCCAGATCGGTTCGGCCCCCAATCGCGGATAGATCTTCATTACACCGCTGTCGCCAGTCGCGATGAAGCTGCTGTCGTTGAGAAACAAGAACTTCCCCCCGGTCCATCCTCCGTCGTGTGTTCCGACCCGTTTGCCGCTGACCGTTGACCAGATCGCAGTGCGACCGTGAAGCATGTTGGCCAGCAGCGTCCCACTCTGATTGAAGACGAGACCTTCACTCGACGCCACTTTTCTATTCCCCGGCAGGGTGTCGGTGCCCGGAAGCGACCAGATCAGCCGTCCGTCGAGCGGGCTCCAAACCCGCACGACACCATCGGCCCCTCCGACTGCGAGCTGTTTCCCGTCATGGGAGAACACCATCGCCACTCGCGCGTTCCAGGACAGGTCGCCAGGAGCCTGGGCCGGAAATTGTTTCACGAGCGCGCCGTGCTGCACGTTCCAAATGCTGATAATCTCTTTGGCATCGAACACGGCGACCAGAACTTTGTCGTCGGAGACGGCGGCTCCGATGATGCCAGCACTAGTCGGCTTGATTGCTGCCCATTGTTGGGGCAGTTCCTCGTAGCTAGGACATGGCTGCGGAGTCTCGCTGGTCTCGAGCACGGAATCGACGACGATCTCGCGTAACTGAAATCCCATCCCGTAATGCCCGGGCGCGCTCACACGGCCGAGTACGCGAATGAAATGGGTGCGTGATCCGCCATACGCGTACGGATATTTGAGGAATGCTCCGTGCCGCTCGTTGTTGAAGCGGAGCGACCATCCGCTGCCGATGTCACGCACGTCGCACGGTGAGAAAATGCTCTCATTGGGCGAGCTCGTGTAAACGCCGCGGTAGACCGCCAATGAGTCCGAGAGCGAGGGCGCAGCAGTCGCAACTGTCTGCGCGTCAGCAAGCCGAGCGATCGCGATCAGGGTGGCCACCGCCGCAATCGATTTGCAATTACTCATTGATCCGGGCACATCGCGAAGTTGACCTTCACGTTCATGGTGGAATCCATGCCGGGCCTCACGTAGACCGGCATCGGTTCTGCCCATTTTTCAACCTTCTTATCCGGGCATCTCACCATCACCACGAGCGGAGCCACCGGCAGATTGTCGAGCGAGTACCGGCCCTCGGCGTCCGTCTCAGCAAACCACGCGTCCGCGAAACCCTTGATTCGAATCTTCAGTTTGGGAAGTGGCTGTCCGGTTGTCTCGTCGGTGAAGACTCCATGGACGCGACGTGGGCGATACCAGTTCGGATCCGTCTCCGGACCGAGGTATCGCAGGCCATCCAGCGGAAAGCCGTTTACGTTGTCGCGCGGCATCCGCTCGACCACGTACCAGTTGTCGCCCTTCCGCTCCAGAAACCAGATGTCATTGGTGACACAGGAGGATCCGCACGAGTGTTTGGTAAAGACCAGCGCCTGCGTGTGCGCAGCGTTGAAGCCCACCCTGCCGAGGCTGGCGTAACCCCACGCGTCGGGATACTTGGCGCGGAAGCCGTACCATAAAGGGTTCTGCTCTTCCTCGAATCGGTCGGCGGCAATTTTCGCGAACGGAGCGCCCCGGCGCTCGAGCTCTTTCAGTGCCGTGTCACCGACCCACGTGATCGGAATCCGATACTTGATCCGCGGATAGACCGCATCACGCACCTGGGCGTAGAGATTGTAACTCGCGACGGTGCTCGAATCGATTGTGCTGCGATGACCTGGCAGGTCCCCGGGAGCCCACGAACGGGTCTCAGTCAGCACGATCGACTTGGGAGCCTCGCCGTAGAATGAGTACAGCCTGTCGAGAACCGCACGGTACACGTTTCCGGCATCATCGGATTCGGCGCGCGGCTGAGAACCCGACGAGTCCATGGCGACGATCTGCGATTGGTCCGCCCTCTCGCCTCCCGGACCCCGATAGCGAAGATTGCCGGAGGTCTGCGTCGCATCGGTGTAGTCCGGAATGCGCTCGATGACTTTCCAGTCCTTCCCGAATCGTTTCAGAAAAACTGTCTCGTTGCTGCGGCACTGTTCTCCGCAAGTCTGGAACACTGTCACGAGCGCTTCGGTGTGTTGCGGATTGAATCCGACTTTGCTGAGCATCGCGTATCCCCAGGCCTTCGGATACTTGCCTCTGAATCCGGCCCAGAACGACTCGACCGGTCCGACCTTTTCCGGAGGACGGTCGGCGAGATATGCGTATCCGTCGTTCCGGATTTGCTCGAAGCCGTTCTGTGAGATGCGGACGATCGGGATTCTGTAGCCGAAGTCGATGATCCGCGGTCGCTTGTAGCTGCGTTGGCGGAAGGCCAGAATCGTTGCGGTATCGATCTTCGACTTGTGCGACCATTGGCCGCTGCTCCAGTGACTCTGGGCAGTGTCCCACAGGACAATGACCGATGGCCGTTCCTTGCCGTCGACATAAAGCAGATCCATGACGGCGCGATAAACTCCGACGGCGTCTCCGATTGGATAGACATTGGACTCACCGGTAGTGTCCGCCGGCATCGGGCGCTGCCCTTCCGCGATGGAGGGGACGAACAGAGATGACGCGAGGAGGAGGCTTACGAGTGCGAGCCGGCCAGGCTGGAAGGAAGGAAGCACTGCCCACGGCCGCTTTGAGGAGATGTCAACGGTCATGCACTAAGACGAATATCGACCGTTTTTGTTTACATTCTTTCGGCTTGATTCCGCTATTCCATCAGCTCGCGGTTTCCGCCTTCTGAGCGCGGAGGGAGAAGGGGAGGATCGGGTCTGAACGGGAGAACGTCGTATTTCCAGTGGATGTGGGCCATACGGTCCAGCAGCCTGTCGAATTCCTCAGGCGAAAGCGAGGCGCAGAAGCGCGCGATCCTTCGCGCGATCTCTACTCGCGCTGCGGCAAGAGCCTCAGCTTTTCTCTTGTCGTTCATTAAAGAGGGCCTCTCACAGAATCGGATCGGACTCTGCAAGAATCCTTCCGCCCGGACCAGTTGAGGTATTTCTGGTCAGGTCTATTCGGAAACCGATTTTTGCTTTGAGGGCGAAATCGAAGTGCCAGCTCAGCTCGCCGCCCTCGGATCCTCGCGCTCGAACAGCGCATCCTTCTTCTGCCAGCGATGGATCTTGTGGCAAGCGGGACATTCGAGCGGGTCCATCTCCTCGATGGGCAACGCCCCAAAGGTCTCCGGATCCATCGCGAAGCCTGTATAGATCAGTTTGCCGGTATTCGGGCACTTGATGACGATCCGGTTCAACTTCCCCTCAGCAGCGGTCAGCAAGAACCCTGTCTGCAAGGAAAGTTCCGCGATCAGTCCAGCTTGCTGGTAGCTAGCTTTTTTGCCGGCCTGCCCTACTTAACGCACTTGACCTGCGCCTTGATCTGCACGGATTTGGGTGACGGCGACATCACGTTGGAGACGACGAGGTGATAAATGCCCGGAGCGGACAGCGGGTAGTGGAGCGTGGTCTCTGACCCTCTGACGGTCTCCCATGATGAATGCGGGATCGCCGCTGGATTGGCGTTCCAGAACACGTACTCATCATCGGTGAGCAGAAAAGTCTCGAGGCTGCCGGCAAAGCCGCCGATGCCGCGCACCTGTCCGACGAGCGCGCACTTCTGCTCGGTCTCGGGGAGTTGGAACAGGTACTGAAGCGCATCGTGCGCCTGGATCGTGACAGACTTCGCGTCGGCGACCTTGATGCTGAGGACGGCGCCAGTATTGGCGCCCGCAACTGTTATCTCCGTCGATGGACGGACCCCGAGTGCGACCGGTGGGCCCGTCACCGGCTCGGGCGCGTAGGCTGGCTCTTCGACGGCGATTGCGGGCGTGCGCGAGACCCGAGCCGGACGAGCGCTGGCGTCGGTGCTCGAAATCAGAAAGAACATGACGCCGTAAGCGACGACCAATCCTGCCGCTACTCCAACCCGCGCCTTCTGATCGCCCGGGCTCTGGGTTGGCGGCCCGTCCTGCGACCTGTCCCATCCGCATTGCTTGCAGACTTTGGTCGCATCGAGCATCGGCTCGCCGCAAAAATTACAGTTTCTCTTCACGCTTCCTCCTATGGTAGGAGGACGAATCAGTCAACCCGGCGGAACAGAAATCGATAGGAACTGTAACCGCGACTGAGAACTACGCTGCTGCCCGCATCAACCCACTAGTGACGTCCTGACGTTTGCAGCGAACAGCCGGCAGCGACCAGCGGGCAGCGGGCAGCAGCGTAGTTTCAGTTCCAGTTGCAGCTAGAACTGCGGCGCGATCCCTGTCTCGTCAAAACCGCGATTGGGGTCCGCCCGTCCGATGCCCCGACCGGTCGGCTGGGATATCTGCTCGACGACGAGCGCAATCTCGCGCTCGGTGACTGCGCTGCTCCTGCTCGCCGCTAGAGCGATGTCGGCCTGCGAGATGATCCCGAGGCACTTCCCATCCGCGTCGACGATCGGAATGCGTCGAACCTGGAGCTCGGCCATCTTCTGCTCGACGTCCCTCAGGTCGTCGTCCGGCCCGCAGGTGGTCGCCACCGGTGTCATCAAGTCGTTCAGCTTCGTGCTGGGATCCTTTCCTGCCGCAATGGCACGCACCGCGAGATCACGGTCGGTCACGATGCCCACCACCTTCCCCCCGTCGTCGACGATCGGAACGCATCCGCAGTCGCGATCACGCATCACCTGCGCGGCACGCCGCGCGGTATCGTCGCCGCGAAGACAATCGGGATCCCGCGTCATGATTTCCTTTGCTCTCATCTGTCAGCTCCTTCGTAGGTGATTGCTTCCTTTATGCCCAGATCGATGCCTTTTTGGCCCAGCTCGAGTCGTTGTATCTCTGCGCGAATGATTTCGCCGTCTCCTTCAGTGCCGTTGCGTCGTTCGTAGCCTTGTAGCGCGAGACCCCTGCCCAGTACATCGCCTCCGGTGCCGCCTCCGATTTCGGCAGCTTCTCCACGATCTCGCGAAATCGCTTCTCCGCGTCTTCCCACTTCCCTTTCTTGAAATCCATGTGCGCGCGGCCGAGCATCAGCTGCGCCAGGAAATCATCGTTTGGTAGAAACCCTTCGATTCGGTAGAACTCCTCTCCATTCGGATCCAGCTCGAGGATCGTCGGCGTCCAGTGCGCGTTGTACTGCTCGCCATACTTCTTGAAAGCCGCCGCATCGTCCTTCACGTGCACCCGCGCCGGAATGAAGTTTTCGCTGACGAATCTCGCCACCCGTTCATCCGGCCACACCTCGGCATCCAGCCGAGCACAGCCACCTCACATCGGTGCGGCGCTGAAATCCAGAATAACCGGTTTGTTTTGCTCCCTTGCTTCCTTCAAAACATTGTCGACGTCATGGCGGAATTTTATTTCCATGGATTGCTCCCATCCTATTTTTTTACTGAAGACTACCGGGTAAGGGCTGTTGGCTGACCCGCGGGTGGCTTCGAGCTGCATCTAGATGCGTTTTAGCTGGCCCGCAGCCATCAGCGGGCCCGCCGACTGCCGTCACCCGGTAGTCTTCAGTTCGCACTTGTACTTCTATTCATGCCCCGTGCCGCGGACGGTGGCGGCCTCCAATCCGGGGGCCTCTCGAGCGACTTCCGATCCCACTTGGCCAGATTGGCCCCTGCTTCGTAGGTGCTCTGAAGAAAATCGAGCACAGCCAGCTCAGGATTGACCGAGGTTCGGACCGCTTCGTACGGCAGGACCCACTCGCGCATCACCTGATGATAGTACGCGCCCTCGGGCCGGATTGGTGCCACGTTGTATCCCGCCGGCTCCGGATAGGAGTAGGCGTAGAAAGCCGGTTCCGTGACGGCTCCGCCGACGTTGCCCGGCCAAAAGCCCGCACTGGCGCATTCGTGCGAGTAACCCTCGACCATCACCCAATCCGGACAGTTTGGGATTCCGCCCGGATGCAGGGGAGCGGGACGGCCAGAGAATCGGGTGCACGCGAGATCGAACCCGCCCCACCAGAAGTGCGACGGGCTCGACTTGCCAAGGAACCGGGCGCGAAACTCTTTCAGCACACGATCGCCGTGCACGAGCACCTGCCAAAAGCGGTGCACCGCGTCGGGATCATACGATGCGTGCGTGCGATCCTCCGTGAACCGCAGCGCATCGGACATCTCCATGGGCACCGGCAGGATCTTCACCTCGATGCCAAGCGAGCGCAGCATCGACATGTACTCATTGTAAAAGTCAGCGACGGGCTGCGGCGCCAGTGGGAGGAGCCGCTCATCCCCGTCGCTCGTCTGTGTGATCAGCCTGTGATCGATGAAATCGAAGTTGACCTCGAACGTCCGGCCATCCTCATATGGTATAGGCGACGTCGTGAGACCGCGGTCGGTGACGTAGAGCACGACCTGCCACCAGTGGTTCTGCATCGGTGCAAAGGCGAGTCGGGTCTTGCCGACGATCTGCGTCCAGCGCTGTAAGGTCGTCTGGGTGTCCGCCCAGTCATCGAGGCCGAGTCTCGGCCACGTATCCGTTTTCCGGTTCGGTTGAGTCTCGATCATATCCAGTATTCTAAACGCTTTTCTTGTCCCGGTTTCTGCCGGAATTGGCTTCCCGCTTCGACGGCACAAGTATGGCAGACTAGAATCGCTTTTGGCGATCTGCCTCCCGGTTCAGGAGTAGTACCCATGGCCACCAAGCTTCCCACCCGTCAGCTCGGCACCACCGACATGCACATCACCCGCGTGGGATTCGGCGCGTGGGCGACCGGCGGGGGTGGATGGTCATTCGGCTGGGGTCCGCAGGACGACAACGAGTCGATAGGCGCGATGACTCGCGCCGTGGAGCTCGGCGTCAATTGGATCGATACGGCCGCTATCTACGGCCTCGGTCACTCCGAAGAGGTGGTGGGTCGGGCCCTGAAGAAGTTTTCTCCGGGCGACCGGCCGCTGGTGTTCACCAAGTGCGGGCTGGTGTGGGACCCCGCCGATCGCATGAAGGAGCCCGTGCGCTCCCTGAATCCGGATTCCATTCGCAAGGAGTGCGAGGCATCGCTCCGACGGCTCGGCGTCGAACGGATCGATCTTTATCAGTTCCACTGGTCCGACGAGACCGGCATTCCGATCGAGGCGTCGTGGCGAACGATGGTCCAGCTCATGGCGGAGGGAAAAGTCCGTGCGATCGGAGTCTCCAACTTCGACGCCTCGCTTCTCCGGAAATGTGAAGCAATCCGACACGTCGATTCGCTCCAGCCACCCTTCTCCCTGATCAGACGCGATGCCACCACGACTGAGATCCCATGGTGCAGGGCGAACGGGACCGGAGTGATCTGCTACAGCCCCATGCAATCCGGCATTCTCACCGAAACGTTTTCCATCGAGCGCGTAAGGAAGATGGCGCCCGATGACTGGCGTCAGAGGTCGGCCAATTTCCAGACGCCCAAGCTCGAGCGAAACATTGCCTTGCGCGACGCGCTGATCCCCCTCGCGAGGCGCCACAATACGACGGTATCCGCGGTCGCGATTGCCTGGACGCTGATGTGGCCGGGAGTGACCGGCGCGATCGTCGGAGCGAGATCATCGGACCAGGTCGACGGCTGGATCGGCGCCGCGGCCCTGACGTTGACAGTGAAAGATCTCGACGAGATCGCGCTGGCGATCGAGCGCACTGGAGCCGGCACGGGACCCACGAGGCCCGCGGTGTTGGCTGACGCTCGCAAGGCTTCCGAGTATAACGCAACCGCTGAATCGAGAATCTAGCCGGCCCCCCCCGTGACTCACCGAAGCTTCAAGGACAGGCAGGGAAAGCGTTGGGATGTCTGGCAGGTTCATCCGTCCCAGGCGGAGCGGCGATTCTCGCAGCGCCGGGCGAACAAGAGTGAGCTCACCGACACCGCCGAGCGACGGAGCGGTATGGAACGCCGCGAGAGTGAGGTGCCACACCATAAGAAGACCGATCCGCACCACCGCCCGCTGGTGGCCGCCGAGTTCGCGTACGGCTGGCTCTGCTTCGAGACTGAAGGAGAAAAACGCCGGCTTGCCCCGGTTCCTGAAGGATGGGAGCGAGCCGACGATGAGACGATCGAGCAGTGGTGCTGCGTGGCGAAACCCGTCACGCGCCGGCCTTCCGGCACGACACGCGGGACAGGTGGCGCCGAGAAGCTGGGCTAGCCCACTGTGACGCCGAGGTTGGCTGCTCCACGCGGTAACGAAGGCGACGTCGGAATGCAGCGAGCGCTACTACGAAGACACGAACGAGCTCAGCGGTTAGGCACCGCGCCGTGTGTCTTGGGCAACGCTTCGAACTGCCGCATTTTCGGCGAAGCAAAGCCGCCAACCTTCATCACCGTGTCGCGGACGGCGTCTCGGATGCGGTCCCAATCTTTCGCCACGATCCAATCCTGGGGCGCCATCCACGATCCACCGCAGGCAACGACGTTCTTGAGTGCGAGATAACTCTCGAAGGTTGCGGCCGTAATTCCGCCGCTGGGGTTGAACTCCACTCCACCGAATGGCCCGGACAGCAGCTTCAGGTATTCGACGCCGCCCAGCGTCACGATCGGCCAGAGCTTGAGAAGAGTGAGCCCCATCTCCAGCGCGGCTTCGATTTCGCTCGCCGTCGCAACTCCCGGATAGACGGGCACGTCGTGCTCGAGACAGTAGTCGACGACAGCGCGATTGAGTCCCGGCGACACCACAAAGTGCGCTCCCGCCCTCCGCGCCTGCTCGGCCTGCCTGACGTTGAGGACGGTCCCCGCGCCTGCGAACATCTCGGGATGCTCGCGAGTAATCCGCCGCAGCGCGTCCGCTGCGCCAGAGGTCCGAAGCGTGATCTCGGCGATCGGGAGGCCGCCGCTCAGGAGGGCGGTCGCGAGCGGAATCGCATCCGTTGGCTCATCGATCACGATCACTGGAATGATGCGCCAGCGCCTTAGCGCTTCGGTCATCATCGACTGCTGGACGTTCATTTCAGCCTGGCTTTGGGGTTGCATCTAAAGTACTGCGGACCCGGCGTATATGGGTACTGCAAGTCTTGAGCATCCACAAAACCGAAGCAGGGAGATGTAGGCTTTGCAGCTTTTTAGCCGGGAGCTTCCATAGTGGCGGTCTGAGTAAGAGATCCAAGGCGACAATCCGCCTCGCGAACGTGTACGCCTGTATGAAAGCTCCCAGCGAAACGCGTAGTTGGCTTACAGCTCCCTGCTTTGGTATTCGATGGGCTTAGGCAACGCGTCAGAATCAGCCCGGCCAGCCTTCCCTGCTTCGGTATTCGATGTGCTTAGGCAACGCGCCAACAATCAGCCTGGCCGTGTGTCAATGGACATCATAAGCAGTAGTAGCCACGTGATCGAGGTACTTGTCGAACCAGCCAACGATGTGCCGCAGTCGCTCGACCCGGTGCCACGGTTTCCCCGAGCGCGATAGCTCGTGCGTTTCGTCCGGAAACCGCACCATCACTGTCGGCTTGCGCAGATACTTGAGCGCCCGGAACATCTGCTCGCCGCCGAGCGCCGGGGGCGTTCGCATGTCCGCCTCGCCTTCGATCAGCATCAGCGGAGTCGTCACGTTGGCGACATACGTGATCGGCGACACCTCGGCGAATCCTTTCGGATCTTCCCACGGCGCAGCGCGGAACCAGGTGGGATCGAACAGCGTGAAGTCGGCCGAGTACCAGAAGCCCGACCAATCGGCGATGGACCGCTGTGAGACGGCGGCGGCAAATCGGTGGGTTTGCGTGATTGTCCAGTTCGTCAGCACTCCGCCGCCGCTGCCACCGGTGACTCCCATGCGCGTCGAATCTATGTACCCACGTTTCAGTACTTCGTCGACGCCGGCCATCAGATCCTTGTAGTCGTCGCCCGGGTAATGGAACTGGATGATGTTGCCGAAGTCCTGCCCGTACGACGTGCTGCCGCGCGGATTGGTGTAGAGCACGACGTAACCCTTGGCCGCCATCCAATCGAACTCGTGTGTGAAAGTGTAACCGTACGCGGCGTTCGGCCCGCCGTGAATCTCGAGGATCAGCGGGTATTTCTTCGACGCGTCGAAGTGCGGCGGCTTGAGAATCCAGCTCTGGATGCGCCGGCCGTCGAAGCTCTTGTACCAGAGCTCCTCGGGTGTGCTTAGGTCGAGCGCGCTGAAGAGCTCGTCATTCACGCGCGTAATCCGCTTCGCGGCCGTCCGCGGAGCTCTGGCATCGACGACAAACAAGTCTCCGATATTCACGGCAGTCGAGATGAGAGCGACCATCTTCGATCCATCGGAGCTCGCGGAGTAGGCAACTACGTCCTGATCGCCGGTTGTTACGGAGTCAACCTTCCCGTCTGTGGTCGAGAAGCGCTTGAGATTCGCACGACCGTTCTCCGTAGTCACCACGACCACGCTCCTCCCATCTCGGCTCCAGACGATCCCGCCACCGGCGCCCGCGCGCGGTGGATGCTGGTCACCGCTAAGACCACCCTCGACATCGAAGTCGTAGGTCGCGGTGAGGTTGCGCGCCTGCGAGCCTGGAGCAGCGTCCAGAAGGAAGAGGTCGGCTTGATCGTAGAACCGAAGCGGCTTCGCGTTCGCCACTCCTGTGAATGCGATTTGCTTGCCGTCGGGTGATAGAGCAATTGCGCCGATTTGCCCGTCGATGCCAGCGACCTTCACAATCGCGCCGCCCGTCGCCGGAACCGAGTAAAGCTCCGCGCCTTTGGGATCGTAGTACGGCTCGAGACGCCGATTCGAGGTGAAGTAGAGACGCGAGCCATCGGGCGACCAGACAAGATCTCCTTCATCGAACTCTCCGAAGGTGATCTGCTTGACGGCCGGAAGTCCTCCGCTCGCAGTAAAGGACGCCGGCACAGTCCAGATATGCGAGTGCGCCGTCGGGTCGGTGTAGCCGCCACCGTTCCAGCGATACTGCGCACGCGTGATTACGCGGACATCGCTGATGTGCTTTTTCGACGCCGAGTCGCTCGCAACCTTCTTCGCTGAATCCGACTTCGCCTGCGTTGTGTCGGGCGTCGAGAGAAACGCAATCGTGCGCCCGTCGGGCGACCACTCTGGAGAACCTGCTCCCTTGGGCGCGTCGGTCAGCGCGCGCGCTTCGCCGCCGTCCATCGAGATGAGATAGATCTGCGCGGGCTTGGATTTTCCGTCGACCGGTTCAGGCGTGCGCACGAACGCGATCTCGCGTCCGTTGGGCGACCACCGCGGCGACCTGTCGTTGCGCCCGGATGTCAGGGGACGAGGAGCGGCACTGGCGTCCGAAGGAACGACGAAGATCTGCGTCTCGTAGCGATCCTTGTCTTCATTCACATTCACCAGCACGAACGCCACTTGCGATCCGTTCGGAGAGATCTGCGGATCCGCCGCCCACTTGAACTTGAAGAGATCCAGCTCAGTGATCGGCCGACGTGCCTGGGCATTGCCAGGCGTGGGAGAAACCGCAGCTAGTACCAAAGGCAACACGAGCGCGGACCAGCGCAGATGAATCATTGGGATCTCCATAGCGAGAGCGGTAGCCGGTGCCTTATTGATACTGCAATTCGGTAGCATCCACAAAACCGAAGCAGGGAGTTGTAAGCTTTGCAGCGTCTTAGCTTTTTTCAGCTTTCTCGGCGTATGGGGCCGCGGAGTCCTGTTGTTACGGGCTCCTCTAGATCTAGAGCAAGGCCGCGATCAAGCGCCGAGATTCTTTAACGCCAGTATGAATGCTGATCAGCTAAGAAGCTTGAAAGCTTACAGCTCCCTGCTTCGGTATTCGATGGGCCTAGGCAACGCACCAGCACCTGCCCGGCCAGCCTGCGTGCTACCAGATCCGAACCCGAGTTGAATCTTCCCGCCACATCGGCTGGCCCGGCTTGACCCCGAACGCCTCATAAAACTCCGGGATGTTCGCCAGCGGGCCCAGCACCCGCCACTTGGCCGGCGCGTGCACGTCGCTCAGCAAGCCACGCCGAAGGTTCTCGTCACGCTGCTGCGACATCCATCCCAAAGCGTAGCCGAGGAAGTACCGCTGGAGCGGAGTGAGACCGCCGATCTTCTTGCCTTCCTTGTACTGCTCTGTCTTCTTGAACGCGTCGAGGCCGAGTAGGACTCCGCCGTAGTCGGCGATGTTTTCGCCGAGGCTCGCTTTGCCGTTGATGTGGATTCCGGGCATTGGCTCGTAGGCGTCGAATTGTTGCTGCATCACCGCGGCGCGCTGCTGGAACTTCGTCGCGTCGGCACTAGTCCACCAATCGGTGAGATTCCCCGCGGCGTCGAACTGGCGGCCTTCGTCGTCGAAGCCGTGGGTGATCTCGTGACCGATGGTGCCGGCTGCGGCATAGCCGTACGCGACCGCGTCGTCGACACCGGCGTCACTCACTCCCGGAACTGTGAAGATCGCGGCGGGAAGAACGATCTCGTTGTTCGAAGGATTGTAGTACGCGTTGTACGTCTGCGGAGTCATCCCCCACTCGGTTCGGTCGACGGGCTTCCCGAACTTGGAGATCATGTCGTTGAAGCCCCAGCGTGCGGCGTTCATCATGTTCTCCGCGTATGAATTGCGGCCGACGACCAGCGCCGAGTAGTCCTTCCACTTATCGGGGTAGCCGACCTTTGGGTAGACGGAGCCGAGCTTCTGGAGCGCGCGCGCCTTGGTGGAGTCGCTCATCCAGTCGAGACGGTTGATGCGCTCGCGGTAAGCAGTGCGAATCGCCTCGACCATGTCCGCATACCGCTTCTTGGCGACAGGCCCGAAATATTCCTGGACGAAGATGCGACCGAGGACCATTCCCATCGCGTCGCCTTCGGCGTCGAGCACTCGCTTCCACCGAAGTCGCGGCTCCTTCTGGCCGGAAAGCACACGGTTGTAAAAGCTGAACCGCTCGTTGTAGAGCGCGCTGCTCAAATACGGAGAGTACGCCGACACCAGTTGGAAGCGCAGGTAATCCTGGAGCACCGGCACGGGCGTCGATTGAATCAGCCCTTGCAACGCCGTGAAGAACTCCGGCTGTCCTACAACTACAGAGTCAGGACGCAGATTCCACACTGCGAGCCGGTCGGCCCAATTGATAGACGGCGTGTACTTCGACGTCAGCTCGGCCGGTGTCATCTTGTTGTAGTTCGCCACCGGATCGCGGAGGTCCTCGAGCTTCCGCGACGCCTTGGCCAGCGCCGTCTCGAACGCCATCACACCCGCGGCCGCTGTTTTCGCGGCGGCGTCATCGCGCCCGAGCATCTTGAGGGTGCGCGCGAGGTGCGCGACATACTCGTCGCGAATTCGCGCGACGCCGGTGTCGGGGTTGACGTAGAAGTCGCGATCGGGCAGTCCCAGCCCTCCCTGCGACAGGTGCACCGACATCATGTCGCTCTTCTTTTCGTCCTGGTAGACGTAGAAGCTGAAGAACGGTCCGACTTGAAGCGGATTCAGAGCGAACGCGACATCGAGCGCGTCGTTGGCGTTCCGGATCGCATCGATGCGAGCCAGCTCCGCGTCGAGCGGGTGAATGCCGAGCCGTTCAGCCTTGGCGGTGTCCATCGCGGTCGCCCAGAAGTCGCCGATCTTCTGCTGGTCGGTGCCGGCAGTCTGGGAAGCACCAGCCGCCTGCTCGTTGATGCGCCGGAGATTGAGGTACAACTGCTCGCGCACCACGTTGCCGATTCCCCACCCCGACTCGGTGTTGGGAATGGGATTCCGCTTCAGCCAGCCGCCGTTCGCGTACTGAAAGAAGTCATCGCCGGGATTCACCGCAGTGTCGATGTTCGCCCGGAGAAAGTCGGTTTGCGCCGGCGCGCTAGTCGTGGTCACGGACGGGCTGCACGCCGCGATGAATGCTATCGCAGCGCACGCGGCTTTTCGGGTGGAGCTCATTGGTTTGGATAGGAAGGGGGAGTTCTGACTCGGCGTGTCAACGGGTATGAGACAGCTCCCGGGGGAATATCGTTTGTTGCTTACAGCTCTGCCGGATCAGGACGATCAGGAATTCTAACGAAGCCTTCCACAAAAGTACCCCTTGAACGGCATCATGTATCCGCCGCCGGAAAGCCAGCTGCCGAAGAATTCGCGTCCGCGCACCTCCAGGATGTTGAACCGCTCCATCCGGTCGCCATCCTCGGAACCGTCGTCAGCAATGAAGTTCACCTGCGCCGAGTGCCCATCGAAAGTCATCAATCCCGTAGGCCTCTTGCCCGGCTTGCCGCTCGAGTCGACGTACTGAACCACTGCCAGCACGCGCTGATTCTGAAACCGTCCCAGCGAATCACGCTGCAGCTGCCACCGGAAGCCGCGCAGACCGCTGGTTGAAATGAACCGATAGTGTGATGAGCCCGCGTATGCTCGCAGTCCCTGAGATGTCGGGCTCACCCATATGTCGGCATCGCCGACGAGCCGCTCGAGCTGATCGACCGTCGGTGCAGTAGTCGGTGCATCCACGGGCTCGCACCGGCCGGCGACTCTCTCGCCCGATGTCTTCCCGAGCTCCAGGTGCCTGCGCGCAACCCGCCAGGCCGTGCCGGCTTTGTGGAGGACCATCACTTCGCGTCGCCCCCATTCCGGCGAATCGCCGGCTATCAACTGAACCAACGCCTTGTTGTGCGCGTCGTTGAACGCGACCGGCGAGAAAGAGAGGATCGCATCCGCGCCCGGATAGGCCTGCTTTGCCAACGTAGTGACGCTCACGTCCCGTTTCGGATCGACCTCGCGGAAATCCTCACCCTGCTCGAAGAGAAAACGCTTCGCCGAGGGCTGAAGAATTATCACTGGTCGGCTGTACTCGAATTGCGGGCGAAACCAGATAGAATCGCGTGGCAACTTCGCGATGCTCTTTTCCATCGACGCGTCGGCCAGCGCAAGCCTGATCAGGCGCGGCATCTCCTCCTCGAATTCCAATTCCGAGAGCGGCGAAAAGCGATTCGTTATCGGATGAATCAGGATCGGTCCCTTTCTGGCCCCACCAGCGGGATAAAGCGCGTCAAGGACGCCGCGATAGACGGCTGCGACCTCCGGATTTGGGTAGGTCGATTCCAGCGCGTCGGGCCACGCTGGTGCCACGCCCGCAAGCGCGCGCGCCGGTCTGCTGTGGAGGCAGCGCCGGAAGTCGACGTCGACGTTCATCGCCGAGTCCAGACCGGGGTGCAGGAACAGCGTTGCAACCAGAAAAGGCTTTCGAGTCGGCGGCGTCGGACACGGAACTCTCATCTCGATTGAGCCCCTCAGTGGAAGCGAGCCCACCGAGTATCGACCGTGCCGATCCGTGACCGTTGGAACCGAACCGAAACCACGCGTGACCATGACGGTCACGCCAGGAAGCGGACGCCCTGTCTCGGTGCTAACGACGAGTCCGTGAATTCGACGCGGGCGATATGCGCGCGCGTCGGCATCGACTCCCAGATAGCGCAGTGAATCGAGCTGCCAGTCGTTTTCATCCTCACGCGGGATCCGCTCCACGATCCGCCATGTCTCTGCAAGGCGCTCGAGAAGCCACGAGTCCGCGTTGTGACACGACTGTCCGCAGTAATGATTGGTGAAGGCAAGAGCCTGCGTGCGCTCCTGGTTGAATGCGACTCGAGTCAGTCCAACCATCCCCCACGCGTCGGGATACTGCTGCCGGAAGGCGAGCCAGAACGGAGTGCTCTCCGACATTTCCCCGCTGTCCTCCATTTTCTTCTCGAGTGGGCGCCCCCTCGTCTCAAATGCGGGGATCGAATCCCTCGGCAGAATGGACACTTGGCGACTGTAACCGAACTTCGCGTACAGCGGAGCACGCACAGATCGAAGAAAAGCGTACTTCTCAAGCGTCGACGGCTCTATCGTGCGCCTGTGACTTGGCAGGGCAGACATGTCAGACACGAACCAGTCGGTAAGAACGATTCGCCGCGGCGACTCCCCGTGAAAGCTGTAAAGGCTGTCGAGGACCAGTCGGTGCACAGCCTCGGCATCCTCGCTTTCTGTGTGCGTCCCCAGATAAGTATCGCGTGCCCGAGGGACTAGAATCTCTGATTCGGTGGGAGAGCCGCCAGCAGGTCCGCGGTATCGCATCGTCTCGAACGGCTGGTTTCCTTCGGCCTCGTTGGGTATCCGCTCAATGACTGCCCATCGATTGTCGATCCTCTTGAGGAACAGAATCTCATCGCTGTGGCAGATCAATCCGCAGAAGAAGGAAGCCTGGACCAGAGCCTCCGTATGCGGGGCATTGAATCCGACCCTCGTCAGCTCCAGCTTGCCCCACGCTCCGGGATACTTTCGCCTGAATTCCGTTAGGAACTCCACGCCTTCGAGATAGTTCGCCTTGTTTTGCGCAGACAGGTGCGCGCGTCCCTCCTCCTTCATGCGTTGCTGCTCATTCCACGACATGAATGCAATTGGAATTCGGTACTCGAACGGGATGATGCGCGGCCGCTTCGGACTTAGCCGGGCGAAGGCAAGTATCGTCGCCGTGTCGATCTTCGACTTGTGCGTCCACCGCTCTGGACAGCCAAGAGGACACGGCCCGCCGCCGTGACGACCCTCGGCCGTGTCGTGCAAGACGATGATGCTCGGACTCTCGTCGCCGTCGATGAAGAGGAGATCCAGCACGGCGCGATACACACCCACCGCATCGCCGATCGGGTAGACTCCGGACTCACCCGTGGTATCCGCCCATGGCGGCACTCCGGGCGGATTTCGAGCCTGCGCTCGTGCGGAGATGGGCGTCGCCAGCGACGCGAAGCAGAGGAAGGAAAGCAGCAGGAACAAACTCACACTGCAGGGGCGGTTCAGGAGATCGTCAACGGTCACGATGTAAGACGATTCTCGAGACGGTTGTTGCACATGAAAAGCGTTGCCCGTTGCCCGTCGCCCGTCGCCCGTATCTGACAATCGGGTAGCGGGTAACGGGAAACAGGTAACGGGAAACAGGTACCAGGTAACGCGATTTACTTAGCCAATTCAGCCGTCGCGATGGCCCCGTTCATCTGCGGCAGTACGGTTACGATCTTCACCGCCCGACGGCTCGCCTTATCGATCCAGACCGTCATACTCTCGCCAGTACCTTCGGCGGGCGTCACTTCGACTTTGTATGCGTCAAAAGTGCCGGCAGGAACGGTGACCTTCTCGCTGCCCGTCACCTTGAGCTGCCGCGGCCTCACCTGCTGCGACATGATGTCGAAGTTGCGGAAGGTCGTGGTGTAACCCTCGGCCAAGGGCAGCGCCCCGATTACGGACGACGCGCCCGGGCCGTCGGCGAAGAGCGCCCCGCCCAGGTCGGCGGCGATCGGCCGCTCCTGCCCGTTCATCGTCATCTTGCCCGTCGCCTTGTTATCGGCGAACTGGACTTCGACGACGGCCGGTCCCTGATGAATCACACGCTTCCGCAGGAGGAGCGTTCCCTTGTCGATGGTCGCTTCATCCGTGACGGTCCCCATTGGCATTACGGATGTCTCGGTTACGGCCCACGAGCCGTTCTGATCCGTCACGGTGCTCGTGATATCCATGGGCATCGTCTGCCCGCCAAACTCGAGACGGCCCTTGTACGTGTTGGTCCCCACCTTGAGGTCGGCCGCCGGCTTGGGCCCGGTCGACGCGACTTCCACTTTCTTTGCCAGTACCACGGTCTTCGGATCGACAGTCAGCACCGCCATTCGCTCGGTGATCGCCGGCGTCATCTCCTTCTGATACCGGCCGCCCAGATGCTTCGCCAGGAATTTCTCGGCCGCCGTGAACAACACGAGATTGTTGATCGGCCGCGCGAATCCGTGACCCTCGTCCGGTGCGAGGATGTACTCCACCGGGAATCCGCGATCACGCAGTGCGATAACGATCTGCTCGCTCTCCGCCTTGTTCACTCTGGGATCGTTGGCGCCCTGAACGACCAGCAGCGGCGCCTTGATCTTGTTGGCCGAGTTGAACGGGGACTGCCTCTGGAGCTGCGCGAGGCCGGCGGGAGTTTTCGGATTTCCCATCCGTTCGTGGAAGATCGTTCTGATCGATTCCCAGTAAGGCGGAATCGAATTGAGGAGCGTGACGAGGTTCGACGGGCCTACTATGGACACGCCCGCCGCGTACACGTCGGGAGTGAATGCGAGACCAGCGAGTACCGCGTAGCCACCGTATGAGCCGCCCATGATGCCGACGCGTTTTGGATCGATGATTCCCTGCGACGCGAGGTAGCGGACGCCGGCGGTGAGATCCTCCTGCATCTTCTGGCCCCACTCGTTGTTGCCGGCGTTGAGGAATTTCTTGCCGTAACCCGTCGAGGCTCTGAAGTTCGGCTGCAGCACGGCGTAGCCGCGATTGGCGAGGAACTGCGGGGTTGCCTGGTAGCCCCAACTGTCGCGCGCCCACGGGCCACCGTGAGGGTAGACGACGAGCGGAAGATTCTTCGCCTCCACGCCAACGGGAAGCGTAAGGTACGCGGGCACGGTGAGCCCATCCGCCGACGTGTAGGAGATGGATTTCACCGGCGCGAGGGACTCACGCGGAAGCTTGTCGAAGACGCTGTACTGGAGAGTGAGCTCCTTGGTGTCCCGATTGAAGAGATACCGTTGCCCTGGCTCTCGATCGCTCGCGGCGACGATCATCCACAGCTTTTCATCCTTGGTCGACGACGTCGGCACGATATCTTTGCCGGGCAGCTTGCTCTGCAGAAGCTTGTAGTCCGCTTCCCACGCCTTGTCCTTCCAGTAGATGCGGGTGCGCTCGTCCTGGTATGAGGTCGCGACCAATTCGTCGGTGACATCGGAATAGGTCGCATCGCCGAAGTCGACGCGACCGAGTGGATCCGACTCGACGAGCTGCTCAGCCTTGGTAACCGGATCAAAGAGAACGAGGCGGGTGAGATCTGGATCCCCCTTGTTCGTCTGCATGTAGACCTTGGTGTTGCCCTTGTTGAAGCGATCCGTGCCACAGGACTCGAACACAGTGCAGGTATAGACGAGAGTGAACGCATTCGGATCGACGCGCAGAATCTCGGTGTCGCCCTTATCGGTGGTTCGAATGGCGAGACGCAGTGTGCCGGAATTGTCGAAGACCCAGGAAGCGATTCGCTCGGTGTTCTGCCGCAGCAGCGTCTTCTCACCGGTCGAGATCCGGACCTTGTAGAGATCGTGCCAGGATTTGTCGCGATCGTTGATGCCGACGTACATGATGTCGGGATCGTTCTTCGGCACCGAGTAGATGACGGCGCGGACGCCCTTGACCGCGGTGAGATTACGCGCCGCTGGAACTTCCTGGCCGGCGGCCGGAGAAGACGCCGGATCTACAGCGTAGACGTTGAAGTTCTCGTCGCCGAGCTGGTCCTGGCCGAAGAGGATGTACTTCCCATCTCGGCTCCAGAAATAATTGGTGACGGGACGCTTGGTGTCATTGGTGATGAGCTTGGCAGCAGAGTAAGGATCACTTATGCGCTTGACCCAGATGTTGCGCGTGTCCTTGTAGGGCTTGAGGAAGGAGACGTAGCGCCCGTCGGGCGAGATCTGCGCGCCGGAGATTTCGGGATTGCCGAAGAAGAGCTCGCGATCGATGAGTGGCGGGAGCTTGCCCTGCTGCGCCGAAGCTGCGATCGGAGCGGAGAATATGACGAGGAGCGCAACGAGGATGCGCACGTGGGGTTTGACGCGGAAGCTCATGAATGCCTCTGAGGGGCTGGATTGGCTGGCGTGGGGCCACAAAGATAGGGGCGGGGGAAAACCTACACCAGCGTGATTTCGCTGCGCTCCCGAATCATACACAGAACGGTTCAAGCAGAGCTCTGTCCCCGCAGACCTCGCATTATGGCTCCATTCTGGCGAACGGGTGTATATGTCGGTATCGACCCACTTGACCCACTGGCTGAACAGTTCGACGAGCGATGCCAATGCAGCACTCACCCATGAATCTGGAATCCATTCGACGCGACATCGCCGAGCGGCTGCGCCCATCCTGCCGGGACATGGCCGAGGAGGAATTCGAGAAGATGGTAGCGCGCATGGCGCTGATCGAGTGGAAGCATCTTAACGACTCGACTCCTACCAGTCAGATGCGCTCCCACTAGTCGCTCCGCCGCCGGGAGGTCTTGCTGCGCGCTCCCGGGAGTCCGTAGCATTATCCCGAACCGGTGGGAGGATCGATCGTAGAAAAGACTCGCGCTGTTGATGCGGCGCCCGAGTGGTCGAAGCGCCGAATATTTGGCCCGGGGATGCTGCTCGTCGCAGCTGCCCTCATCATCCTCATCGCTTTCGCCTACTGCGCCACTCGCATGGTGCCGGGCGCGCTGTTCGGGCGCAACGAGACGAACATCACCCACGATGTCGTCGTCGACCAGATCAAAGCGGTAGCGAAGCTCGTCTCGAGCGAGGCGACCGTTCGCGACGTCATCGTCTACGAGAATACCTGGTACGGCTCGACCAAGCGCTCGCTCGTCGTGGTCACCGGACGACTTCTCGCCGGCATCGACCTGCGCGACAACCCCGACGTCATCATCGATCACGAGAGACGGCGCATCACCATCCGCATTCCTCCCGCCAAGCTGATCGCGGTGGAGATTCGCGACATGCGGACGTACGACGAGCGCGGCGGACTGTGGAATCCGTTCACGCGCGAGGATCGGGACGCCATTCAGCGCCAGGCGAGGGCGCAGCTCATGGCAGCCGGTGGCGAGCTGGCGTTGCTTCGTCACGCCAACGAGAGCGCGGTAGAACTCTTGCGTCTGTTGCTGGCGAAGGATGGGTACTCTGTTGATGTGGGTATACGCGGGGCGTAGGATTCAACGGCAAATGCAACTACGCTGCTGCCCGCTACCCGCTGGTCGCTGCCAGCTCTTCGCTGCAAACGTCAGGACGTCACTGGCGGCGTGATGGTAAAGGCAGTTGCCTGTGTCCAGATTGGCGACGGTAATGTCCCGACGCTGTAAAGCGAAGAGCGATCAGGCTAAAAGCGGGCAGCGGGCAGCAGCGTAGTTTTTTTCGGAGGGCGACGATGACGGACAGGATCCCAGCTGCGATTACGGCCGTGTTATCGATCGCGATTCTCGTCTACGCATGCGCCACCGCGCCGACGACCAATCCCGCACCGAACACGCAGCCCGTCGCCCAAGTGAACACCGGTGGCTTCGGTGGCCCGCGCGTCCCCCTCACCGATTCCGCGCGCCGGGTGCGCGACAGCACGACCGCGGCCCGGCGTGACAGCGGCGCGGCATCGGTGCTCCGCTCGATCGCCGGCCGCGAGACTCAGCCGGCCGAGAGCGTGTTCAAGAACATCAAGATTCTGAAGGGAATTCCGGCCGGCCGGCTCGTTAACATCATGAACATGGGCTTCGGCCGCTCACTGGGCGTGAGCTGCGGATTCTGTCACGTGCCCGGCAAGTGGGACCTCGACGACAAGGAGGAGAAGAACACCGCTCGCCTCATGTTCGCGATGGTGCAGACGATCAACCGCGATTTCATCTCGAAGGTGCCGGTCGATAGCGGCTCTCCTCGACCGGTTGTGAACTGCATGACGTGTCACCGGGGGAATCCGCGCCCGATGGGGCCCGACGGACCGCCGCCCGGCAACAGGCAGCCAGGCGCGACTCCGCGATCCGGCGGATAGCAACTACAACTGAAGACTACCTGCCAGGTGCGGTCGGCGAGCCGGCCAATGGCTGCGGGCTAGTCTTGAGTTTGTAGTTATCGCTTCTCGTTCGCCGTCGGGTATGGCAACGCCGGGTAAGGGCCAATCTTTGCCACCGTCATCTCGCTAGCCCAGAAATCCGGCGGGCCATCACTGTCCTGCACTTTGTTGCGAACCGGCTTCACACCGTTCTGGAGGTAGGCGACGATCGCCCACAAGTCCTGGTCGGACATGTGACGCCACGCCATCCAGGGCATCGGGGGCGCCAGGTAGTGCGGATGCAACGGAAAGTTTCCCTGCCCCGGAATGGTCGAAGTTATTTCGACATCCGGCGTCTCCTCTGGCCTCAGACCGTAGCGCAACGAATTGAAGATCTGGCGCTGGGTATACCGCCCCATACCCGTCGTGTTATCGGGAGTCAGGTTCTTGGGACGGGTGATAAAGGGGCCCATGTGGAAGACATCGTTGATCGTATCTCGCACCCCGGCTAACCATCCCGTCGCAGCGGGATTGGAGCCTCCACCGTGACAGCCTCCGCAGTCGTGCGTGATGACGACAAATCGACCGCGCGCAATCTGATCCTGTTGCGCCTGGCCTGCCTGCATACTGTTGCCGCCGCCCGATGAGAAGGAAGGTGCCGGTGTCGTGCATGCTACCACCACGAGAACAATCGGCAGAAACGACATCAAACACCGCGAGCATTCCCTCGACAGTCGCATCACGTCCTTCTCCTTGCGTGGGGTTTTTCTACTTGACCTCGAGAACTCCCATCATGCCATGGTCTTCGTGATCGAGGATGTGGCAGTGGAACATCCACTTCCCGGGATAATCGTCGTAGCGAACGATGATTCGCGCCGTGGAGTGTTTCGGGATGTTGAGCATGTCCTTCCACGCGCGGTACGGCTCGGGCACCCCGTCGCGATCGAGCACCTGGAATTGGAATCCGTGCAGATGAAACGGGTGATCCATGCCGACGACGTTCTCGATCTCCCAGATCTCGGTCGCGCCGACCTTGGTGCTGACATCGACGCGCGCCATGTCCATCAGCTTGCCGTTGATCATGCCCTGGCCGAACACGACCGTGCGCACCGCCGTGGACTTGGCCGTATCGAGCGGAATGATTTTGCGCAGTACCGCGGGAATCGCGACGGGAGTTGCTACCGGCTCGCTCGTGGTCTGCAGGGTCAGCAGATCGATGGTGGTGTTCCAGTCTTTCGGCCGAGTCTGGGGAGCATAGCGATCGTAAGGAAGGTTTTGGAGGACGCTCTTCGTCCCCGGCGCGTCGGTGCCGCGGACGAGAAGCTCGACTCGCTCCCCGGTGGTGAGCAGAATGTCCTTCAGCTCAACGGGCTTTTCGAACAAACCTCCATCGCTCCCCACTTGCAGGAACGTGTGCCCCGGCAGCGCGAGGCGATAAAGCCTTCCCGCCGAGGCGTTGACCACGCGCCACCGCTGCACTTCTCCGCTCCGAATGGTGATCGTCGGCATCACGTGACCGTTGACGAAGAGCACCGGACCCTCGCGCCCATTCTCTTCGTCGATACCGCCATGGTGTGAGGCTGGATCCGGGAAGTCAATCGAGCCGTCGTGAAGGAATCGATTGTCGGACAGAATCAGCAGCTTTTCTTCCATCGCCGGCAGCGGATCGTCCGCAGCATGGACGACAATCGCGCCGAACAGTCCCTTCCCGATCGCGAACCCGGTGCGGTGATCGGGGTGCGGGTGATACCAGTAGGTGCCCGCGGTTCCGGGTCGAACGGTGAACTCGTAATCGTGGGTCTCGCCCGGCTTGATCGGATGGAACGGACTGCCGTCTGACTCGAATGGCAAATGGATGCCGTGCCAGTGGACGGTGGTCGGCTCGGGGAGGTCGTTCTTGAAGTGGACGATGACGTGATCGCCTTCGCGCACGTCGAGGGTCGGCCCGGGGACTTGTCCATTGTAGGCAAAGGCTTCGGTCGTGACCCCCTGCTGCATGGACAGCGAAGTGACCGCGGCGGTGATGTTTACCTCCATGGTGTTCGGCACCTTGGAGATGTTTACGAGAACGCCAGGGTTCGATCTGTCAGGGTTCGGCCGGGCGCGCACAAGGGATGCGCTGTAGGTCTCGTTCGGACTAGAGAGAGCGACGAGAGAACCGGACAGCGTCAGCAGCGTGAGGAGCGTAAGTCGGTGGGCCATGCTTCTCCTCAGGGTTTTTGACGCGCGCCAATATCGGGGGACCCGGAAGCTCAGGCAATAGATAGTTTTCGGGACTCTCCCTCTGGAAAACTTGTCTAATCATGGAATCTGACACGAAACGAAGTGCGGTGACTCTCGCTCTTTGCCTGGCGGGCGGTGCCTTTATCCTGGCGGCTCCAGTGGCCGCGACGTCGCAGTCTTCAATCGAGCTGAGTCAGGGACTGGTGATAACGAAATCCGGCCGTGTTGCTCCGCGCACCTACCGCCTTGCGGCCGCGGACTCGTCCGACTCCGCCGCTGTGATCACGATCCGCGGCGACAACATCACTGTCGATTTCGCGGGCGCGACGATGGTTGGGACAACCGAGGACGCCTTGCCGGACGCCGCACGCGGGGTTGCGATTCGGATTGATGGCGGCCGCAACGTCCGCATACTCAACGCCCACATCCGCGGCTACAAGATCGGGATTCTCGCGCAGAAAACGAGCGGATTGTCACTCATCGACAACTACTTGAGCTACAACTGGAAGCCGCGGCTGTACAGCATACGCGAGCACGAAAGTCTGATAGACTGGCTCTCATTCCACCACAACGAAAAAGGCGAATGGCTCCGCTACGGCGCCGGCGCGTACCTGAGCGACGTCGAGGCCGGCGAGATCCGCGGCAACACCGTCACCCAGGGAATGAACGGGTTGATGCTGGTGCGGACCAACGGCCTTCGCATCCTGAGCAACAACTTCTCGTTCAACTCCGGCGTCGGTATCGGCCTCTACCGGTCGAGCGGCAACACCATCATCCACAACCGCGTCGACTACAACGTGCGCGGCTACAGTGAAGGATTCTATCGGCGCGGGCAGGACGCCGCCGACCTCCTGATCTACGAGCAGAGCAACAAGAACATCGTCGCCTACAACTCGATGACCCACGGCGGCGATGGCGTTTTCCTCTGGGCCGGCCAGACCACGATGGACACCGGCGAGGGCGGAGCCAACGACAATCTCTTCTACGGCAACGATTTCAGCTTCGCTCCCGCCAACGGGATCGAGGCGACGTTCAGCCGTAACACTTTCATCCGCAACTACGCCGAGGGTTGCGAGTACGGCATCTGGGGCGGCTATAGCTACAACTCCACCGTACTGGGGAACCGATTCGTCTCCAACCACATCGGAATCGCCATCGAGCACGGGCAGAACAACCTGATCATGGCGAACATCTTTGCCGCGGATTCAACCGCCATCCGCGTGTGGGCAGACTCGATCGAGCCATCGGATTGGGGATACCCCAAACACCGCGACACGCGGAGCACGTC
>Ga0193735_1000112_pt1 | contig 25309 bp, 19 predicted proteins | sample U1m2metaG_FD_145080 | JGI IMG/M metagenome (GOLD analysis project Ga0193735, IMG submission 145080) | Soil microbial communities from a riparian zone of the East river system, Colorado, United States - U1m2 | ecosystem: Environmental > Terrestrial > Soil > Riparian zone | place: USA: East River... | reverse complement strand
CACATAACCGCCGATCGAGTTGAGCGGAGTCCGCAGCTCATGACTCATGACCGCCAGGAACTCGGCCTTCGACCGGTTGGCGGCATCCGCGACCGCCCACGCCTTCTTGGCTTCGCTGATGACGGCGCGCAGTTCCTCATTCGTGAGCGCGAGCTCGTGGGCGAGCTCCCGGGCCTCGTTCGTCTGGTGCTCCAGCTGACGGGCCTGGTTCTGGAGGAGATTGTTGCTCTCCTCGAGGGCGGCCATGCGCGCAGCCGCCACTTCACGCTGGCGAGACAACCTCACAGCGCGAATCACCGCGTTGACCTTTGAGAAGGTAAATGGCATTTTCGCGCCCGCAGTACGGGGTACTCTTTCGACGATTCTTTGCCGAGAGGGGCCACGCGAGGTCACCGTCCGGGCCGGGCGGCTCCGTCTAGCGGTGATTAACGCAGATTTGTGATATTCCACGCCCGTTCGCCAGCGTCCTGGAGACTTGGGTGACTCGATAAAGTGGCCCGCCCTCTCCTGAATCTGATTGGGGTGAAAGGGTTTGGCCTGTGCAGACCCGCGCCAGGAAAGTTAAGGCTCAATAGCGGAGCCTAACGGGTGTTTGCGGAAAAGAAACTGACATTTGCACGTGGATTCCGGTTACTACACACCCCCCCAAAGCAGTCTTTATTGCGTACGGCTGAGCTTCAGAAACCGGTTCTAGCCCGGTGACTGAAGATAGAGCGTTGTTACCTCCTTCCACCCAAGGTCCGGCACAATGCCGGGTTCGGGTAGAAGCATGCTACAGAGGACCTGCTCATTTATGAACACGCACGCGAAAAAAGGCTTCACGCTGCTTGAAACCATTATCGTGATGTTCATCGCCGCCATAGTTGCTGCGATAGGCACGCCGAAGCTTTCTTCGGCGCTACGGCAGCGGTCGGTCACATCGGCGGCCGACCAGTTCGTGAGTGTTCACTCCCTCGCGCGTTCGACTGCTCTTCGTTACGGACGTGTCGCCCAACTTCACATAGATGCATCGACCACCCGCATCTGGGTTGATGTCGACACCAGCGCGAACCACTTGGGACAACGCGCCACAGTTTCCTACGTCCGTGATCTCTCCAGCAACGGCGTGACGCTGCTCAGTAATCGCTCGCTCCTGTGCTTTGACGCGCGTGGCGCGGCGACGACGGGCGGCGGCTGCGAGGCAGGCAACATCGCCATCACTTTCAAGGATGCTGACAAGAGTGCCCCGCTGAATGCCACCGCGCTCGGGAAAATACTCCGATGAGCGGCGCTCCAGTGTCCAGCGAAAGGCGGGGTTTCTCGATCATCGAGGTCCTGATCGCAGTCATTCTGTTAAGCTTCGTGGCCCTCGGTTTGGCGATGGCCGCGACCCTTTCCCTATCCCAGGTGGGGAAGGCTGGTCAGGACTTGCGGTATTCCGCGGACGTGCAGCAGGTCGCCGATAGCCTGGTTGCTGCGGGCTACAATAGCGCGACGAGCGGGTCCGAGAGCATTCGCGGCAGGTCAGTCACCTGGACCGTCTCCAATGTGAGTGCGAGATCGCGCCAGATCGAGATGGTCGTCCAACGGCGAGGCATGGCAAACACCGGCACCATCTACTCAGATACAGTCCGCCTTTATCTGGCCAAGCCATAATCATGACGAACCACCGGCCTTCCTCTGTTCCGCGATCACGCGCGGGTTTCACCATGATCGAGATCATGGTGTCGCTCGTCGTAGGCCTGATCGTGGTTGGCGGCGTCTACCAGCTCATGATCGCGCAGGGCCGGGGTTTCTCAAAGCAGCGAGAGGTCATCGATGGTCGTCAGACATCTCGCGACGCGACCGGCCTTCTTGCCTGGGATGTCCGTCATGCGGCGAGCGGCGGAAGCCCATTCGCGGTGATGGGGACAAACACCTTGACTCTGCGGTCGCCGCAGGGGCTCGGAGTTATTTGCGCGAAGCACCCGACAATGGCGCGATATGCCCTTTGGAAGACCGCGGGAACTGTCCAAGCGACTGCCGATGACAGTGCCCTCGTCTATCAGGTCGACAAGAGCAGCTGGATCGCGCTCCGGATTGCAGCGGTGGGAACACCGGCGGCGATGGGTGTCGCGGCCTGCGCCTGGCCGGGCGCTCGAGTGCCGGACATGGTGGTCGAACTAACGGTAACTGCTCCGGCGGACACTTCCGGCATCAAGGTCGGAGCTCCGTTTCGAGACTTCCGCCGCGTCGAGTACTCGGAGTACTCACTGAACAGCCGCTGGTGGCTCGGTCGCAAGGTCGGTGGGGCAACCACTTACGACCAGCTCACGGGGCCGCTCGTCTCGCCCAGTCTCAATGGACTCCAGCTGGCGTATTACGACTCCACCGGAGCTGTCACCGCCAATGCGAGCAGAGTAGCGAGCGTCGCAGTGACTCTTCGCACGGAAAGCTTCAAGAAAACCTATCTGAAAACGGGTTTCGATTATCAGCGCGACTCACTCACTACCAAGGTAGCGGTTCGCAGATGATGAATACTTCGCCAAGCAACCATCTTTGCCTTACACGCTCAGGCGCCAGCCGACTGATTGGCGGCGAGAGCGAGCGCACCAGACGAGGTTTCGTGCTTCCGGCGATCATATTCTCCCTCGCGATCATGAGCATCATCGTGGTGGTAGCTCTCGCCACCGCGGATGATGAGCGCCGCGCGTCGCGCGCCACACGTGAGACAACGCTGGCTACCTATGCGGCCGAGGCCGGCCTGCAAAAGACACTGGCATCCATTGCAGACTCGTCGACATCCCTGGCGGCCCTGAATTTCGGAGACAGCCTTGACCTTGGCTGGCAGACGATGCCGAACAAAGCAGCCTACCGCGCAGTGATCCATCGGACCGACAATGGTGGGACAAAGGAATACATGGTCGTCGTACAAGGGCGACGCACGGGTTCCTTTGGCGGTCAGACCGCAATCATGGCGCAAGTGGCCAATGGCGCGATTCGTTTCAAGTTCGGCGTCTACTCGCAGGGCAAACTCACCATAAGCGGCGGCGGTCTTTCCGACAGCTACGACTCCGATGTCGCTGCCTACAACGCCGCTACGGCGGGCAGCAATGGAGACCTGGCTGGGGACAGCACTATCTCTCTGGGCAGCGCCGTCGTCAAAGGCGACGTGACCGCCGCCGGCACCGTGACCGGGGGAATCGTGTCGGGGGCGGTAACCCAAAATGCCACACCGTATCCCGCCAATCCCGTGTTGAGCTGCCCGACGGGCGGGTATACACCTGCGGCCTCCGTACCCATCACGAGCGGCATTACGTATAACGCGACGACCGGCGTTCTGAACGTGAGCGGTGGTAACACTCTCACGCTTCCCGTGCCGCCGACTCAGTACTACTTCAGCCAGCTGATATTGAGCGGTAATTCAGTGCTTACTTTCAACAATCCCTCGAATCTGCACGTCGACCTCTGGATCGACAACGTGCTCAACCTCAGCGGCGGAGGCATCGCCAACCCCTCGGGCAAGGCAACAATGCTCGGTATCTGGGCGTGTGGCGCGATGACTTCGAATTGGACCCTTAGCGGTGGCAGTGGCGCCTACTTCTCCGTGTACGCGCCAAACCACGCCGTCACGATAAGTGGCAGCGGCGATCTGTGGGGCGCGCTCGCGGTGAAAACTCTCACCGCCAGCGGTGGCTCGAAGATCCATTATGACGAGGCGCTCGGCCGCGGACTCCCGCAAGGCCTGAACGCAGTCGCAGGGTCGTGGGCGCAATTGCCAGGCAACTGATTTCCGCGCCTACGTCCTCCTATTGGGGCTTCAACCGCCCCAAGCGAGAGAACGTTCAACGAAGAATTAGACCTGTTCGCCGAGGCTGTCCAATGTTCCGTAATGCAAAATCGGTTGGTAGTAATATTGTGTTCAGAACCGCTGCGTCAGCGCTTGTTCTGGCGTGCATCTTCTCCTGCACCGACGCCACCGGGCCGCTCCCGAAGAGCGTCCCGGCTGCCCACCGTTCACTGGTGGCGTCGAGCGCGGCATACGTCGTGTCGGCTGTTCCTTTCGAGCCCGAAGCGTCGCCGGCAACGGTGCTCATGAGGGTCGACGACTCCGTCGCATATGACACGCCGATCGGATTCGACTTCACGTTTTACGGCAATACCTACAAAGTTCTGCATGTCTCGTCGAACGGTTTGGTCGGGTTCGATCGAACCATCGGGGTCGGCGCGGGCGGTGTCATTCCCTCCGCTGATGACGGTTACAACAACCTGATCGCCGTTGCGTGGACCGACCTCAACTCGAGTGTTTCGGGTGCTGACATACGGTACGAGACGCGCGGTGCCGCTCCGAACAGAAAGTTCATCCTCCAGTACAACAACGTGCCGGAGTTTTTCTCCGGTCCCGGACATGTCACCGCACAGCTCGTCCTGTCGGAAGGGTCGAACGACATAACTCTCTACACCACCTCCCTCGACATCAGTGGCAACAATCACGAGGTGACGCAGGGAATAGAGAACGCCTCCGGCACGGAAGCGGCCTTCGTCCCGGGCCGAGTGCAAGCGTTCTTCAAGCTCTCGAACGATGCGGTCCGGTTTTCACCAGCTGCCCCTACTATTCGGGATGAAAGGCCGCCGAGCATCGTGGTTCCTTCGAGCCTGACTGTTGACGCCCTGTCGCCCGGTGGTGCGCCGGTCAACTACTCCGTCAGCGCGACCGACGATGTTGGAGTAACGTCAATTTCATGCACAATGCCATCCGGCAGCGTGTTTCCCATCGGGATAACGAACACGACTTGCTCTGCATCAGATGCCGCCGGCAACAGCACATCGGCCTCGTTCACGGTCACCGTAGTCGGAGGGAAGGAGCAAATCGTCGCGCTGTACTATTACGTCTACGCCGCCAGCGTTCCGAACGGTACGAAGAATCAGCTGCTATCGCAGCTCGAGGCGGCTTACTATGCGCTCACGAGCCAGGATGTACCAACTTCCTGCGTGAAGCTCGATTCTTTTGCGTCAATAATCCTGAAAAAGAACGGCAACATTTCGCCGCCGCAGGCTGATCGAATGCTGAGCGACTCCGGGAGGATCAGAAGAGTACTTGCTTGCTGATCGGAAGCGGAGAAAAGCGCGAAAACCCCGCCAACGTCAAAGGTTGCGGGGTTTTTTCGCGTAGGTTGTCTAAGTCGTTTGGCAGTGTGAACTTTCAGTATTCCTGACCCGGTAGCTCAGTTGGTAGAGCAACGGACTTTTAATCCGTAGGTCGTGGGTTCGAAACCCACCCGGGTCATTCATGCCGAAGCCGACTACGGACGGGCAGGGCGACCTCTCGCGCGCTCTCAACGCGCTACGGCGCATGGTGCGCGGACTTCGCTCGGCGGCAGAAGGCATCGAGCGCGAGCTGAACGTCAGCGCCGCGCAGCTCTTCGTCCTGACCCGGTTGGACCAGGTACCCGACCAGTCGGTCAAGGATCTCGCTGTGGTCACGATGACGACGCACAGCACAGTGTCGCAGGTCGTCGGTCAATTGATCACCAAGGGGCTCGTAACGCGCACAGCCGACGCTTCTGATGGGCGCCGCTCGGTCCTACGCCTTACACGTCAGGGTGCGAATCTCGTCAAAAAGTCTCCCCGCCTCATTCAGGCGGATCTAATCAAAGGGTTTGGGGCGTTGAGCCCCTCAGAGCGTCGTGGCTTGGCGAGCGGACTCGAGCGATGGCTCGACGCTTCGGGCCTGGGCGGCGTGCGGTCGACGATGCTGTTCGAGAAGCCCCTTCTCCCGCCAAAACGCACGCGAACAAAATGAAAAAGGGCCGTCCCTCGACGGCCCTTCTTCGCTCCAACCGCCTATACCTGGATCAGGTGCAGACGATCGCGCCACTCGAGTTGTCGCAAGTCTTCGCGGACTGCGAGTGCGATGCGGTAGCCGACCAGCTCTGGGGCGGGCCAGCTATGATCGCGGCGTTAATGGTGACGTTTTGCGACGGGGTGAACCCGTTGAGCGGTGTCGCCGTAGTCGCGGTACCTGCGAAGTAAGCGCCGTTGTTGTCGGCCGCATACTGCTCTTCATAAGTCGCCAGGTTGCGGAGGTCGGACTTCATCGCAGCGACATAGGCCTTGTCCTTCGTATTTGCGAACTTCGGAATCGCGATCGCGGCAAGAATACCGATGATGACGACGACGATCAGAAGCTCGATCAGGGTAAACCCCTTTCTGTTTTGTGACATGTGTATGCTTCCTCCACTGGAGTATTTCTGGTCTTGCAACTTCCATCTAGTGGACGAGCGGCGGAAACGCCGTGCAACACAGAATATGTCGGTACCGACGCATATTTTCATCGGGCTTGGAGGAGGCCCATTTACGGCTGCGTTTGGGCATACTTTTTGTGCGCGAACCCCGGCGCCGGTGGCACGAAACTAGTTTTGTTTTCCGGCCTGCGGCGGTAGGGGCGCGGCTCCGTTCTCGGGCGCCAACGCCGAAAGCTGAATCCCCTTCTCGGCTTTCCTCATCATTCGGACGAAGGCACTGGCAGCCTCGGGCTCGAACTCGGTCCCGGCACGTTCCTCGAGATAGGTGAGCACCCGCTCCGACTCCCACGCATCGCGGTAGGGCCGGCGCGTCCGCAGCGCATCGTAAACGTCGCAGACGTGAACGAGCTTGCTGGCCTTGTGGCAGTCGCGCCGGTAATGGCACGTCGGATACCCATGCCCGTTGATCATGATGTGGTGCTCGTGGGCTACCGCGGCGGCCAGATCCAGGCGCCGGCCGCTCTCGATTATCAGCTTCGCTCCGGCGACGGGATGGTTCTGCATGACTGCGCGCTCTTCATCCGTCAGTTTGCCCGGCTTGTTGAGGATATCCTGCGGCACATTCACCTTCCCCAGATCGTGGAGCAGGCCGGCGATGCCGAAAGTGCGCACATCCTGCTGCGCGAGACCCAGCGACTCCGCGAGAGCCATCGTCAGGACCGAGACGTTGAGCGAATGCGTAGTCGTGTATTCGTCGAACTCTCTCAGCTGGAGCAGCGGCAGAATCATCTCCTGATCGCCGTGCATCGCCATCGACAGGGATCGCACGACTGCTTCCGCCTCGGCTAGCGGCAGCTTGCCGCGTTCCTGGACTTCCCGGTGCATCGACAGGATCGATGCCGCTTCGTCATCGAGGGCGTATGAGATCGTCGCGACCGGCACCTCGGCCGCGAAACTGTCCTGGAGCTCTTTCGTATCGCCACGGATGCCCAGCGTTCCGACCTTGATGCTCGATGGCCGGTTTGGTCGCGCTTCAGCCGAGTCGATGAAGGAGAGGGTAATGCGCGCCATCATCTCCTCCAGAAACTCCTCGTACTCTTCTCGCGTGACGTTTTTGTCCAGCTCCATGCGCTGGACGCCAGCTTGCGCCAGACGCGTTCCCCATTCCCAGTCCCCCAGCTCGCGCAGCGCGTTCTCCTGGTAGATGGTCTCCTCACCCAGGAAAGAAAAGCGCGGGAGTGGATCGTATACCTGAAGATCGCGGAGACACTGATACGATCTGTCGACGGCCCGCTCACGCGCAGGATGGCCATCGTTGTACAGGGCCATCGTCGAGACCGCCTGCCCGAACGAGACGAGAAACCGGACCGGATCACTCATTGTTCGAGGGCGTCCTCTCGCTGGTGGCGGCGTGGGCGAGTTTCGCCCTTACCTCGGCTACTTTGCTCTGCTCAGCAAGCCTGAGGACAGTGGCGGCAGCCGGATAGTTACGCCAGCCGGACACGACCACGCCCAGTGCGGCGAGCATCTCCGGAGTCGACGGGCGAAGCTTGGGCCGCCGGGGCCAGTGCGCCTCTGTGACGACAAAGCCCACAAGCCACTCGAAGGTTTCGCTCGTTCGCTGTTGAGCGACGATTCTGATCCCCATGGTGCGAAGCTGCGAATCGAGCTGTCCGCGATTGACGCGCTCCTTGATCAGCTCAATGCCGGCGCGCGGGCATTTCTCCTGGGCGGCAGTAAGACCAGCGAACACAACCCTGTCATCCGTATCGGCGAGCGCGCTCATGATGGTCGTCTCACGCGCGGACTCTTCGCGAAGCAGCAATCTCACTGCTTCGCGACGAACGAGGGGCTCGGAATGTCCGAGGTAGCTCTGCGCGGAAAAGCCGGGAGGAAGGGTGTTCAGGCGACCAAGCAACGCGAGAAGCTCTCGCTGAACAGCCGGCGGGGCATCGGGAATTCGTTCCGCGACCGCCGGACCGACTTCGTCACCGAAAGGCTGGAGCAGCTCGTAGAACTGTGCTCGCATCTTCGCATCATCGAAGGCCAGTACCGCGGAAAGAAGGGTTGGCGCAGCGGAGGCTCCGAGTCTGCGAACGAACCGGCTCACCAGCGGCATGTCGATTCGCGGTCGCTTGAGCAGCGAGTCGAAAACGCCCTCCTCGACCAGGAAGTCCCAGACCGGCGTCGCCGCTCCGCCCTTGGGGGCCTGCTCGACCATATCGAGCAAAACCTCCGCACGCCCGGCCTTGCAGAGGCTGGCCATCGCCGAGTGGATCTGAGGGCCAATGGCGCCGATTTCAATGGCGATCTGAATCATTCTCTCGGGCTCGCATTCCGTGGCGATGCCATTGGTCGCGGCGGATTCGGCCATTCCCCTCGTACCCGAGATATTCTCGAGCGCCTGGCGGTAGGCCTCCGGATTCGGATCGTCGAGGCTCCAGTCGTCGACGAGGCGTCTCATCACATCGCGGATGGTAGGATCGGTCTTACCACGTGTGACACTGCCGGACGACGGATGGTGCGCGAGCTTCGACAGCATGCGCAGCATGGAATGTGAAACCGTCTGGCCTTCGGCGGCGGAGGCTGCCTTGACCAGATCGATGACTGCTTCGACAGTTATTCCCTGGGAGGCGTCGAGGAGAAATTTTCTCCTTTGGGCCTTGTCACCGCCCATCTCCAGGAGCGTTTCGAGGGTCGACTGCTTGAGCGAGCCTACCAGGCGCGAAACACGGCGCTGGAGCCCCGCGGCCTCGGCGCCTTCAGCCGTCTTCAGTTCCTCCCCGATCTGGAGCAGGTACCCAACGATCACCTGGTCGTAGGCCTCTTCGCGCTGGTGCTCGTCAATCGCGCGCGCGACGGTGGCGGGCTCCAGCGCCGTATCGTCATCATCGTTGTGCGGTGCAGTGGAAGAAGTCGATATGTCGGACACCAGGGCCGCCCGTGCGAGTCCTATCCAGAGTTGCGTTGCGCGCCCCGAAGACATCTGGTCCCGTGCCGCCCGCTCCGTTCCGTCGTCCTCGATCAACTGCAATCGGTCATACGTCAGGGGGAAAAACCGTACGTGCGGCCACAGATCACCCACTCTGTCGGTGTCGAGCCCGATCGGCTTCGCGGACCTGACTGGATCGACTGCCAGGGCGGCGAGAGCCTGACCCAGCTCCTCGCGCCCGATCCCGCGTACGAATTTCAGGGCGCCCACTCGGTGCTCGTGGAGGCGCTGCGCCAGCTCCTTCAGCACCGCATTCAGGGGATCCGTTGCGACACCCTCGATGATAAGCTGCCTGCGCGCGACGCCGATCGAGAGGGATTCGCGATCATCGACGAACAGCAGTCCGAGCCGGTTCGCTACTCCGTCAACAGCCTGATCCAGCAGCGGATGGCTGCTCGGATAGATCGCGTGCTTGTTGAGGGTGATGGAGAGCTCGACGAGGAAATCCGCCAGATCGCGCGAAAGCGTCGCCACGGCTGGTCGCGACGATGGCGACACTGGCGACGGCGGGGTACTGGACGGCGGCGGGGGCGAAGCTGGCTGGGACGGATTCGTCAATGTCGAAGTTGCGATCGACCGGGGGTAATTTTTTACGATGTCAGCTGACACATACTCGACGCGTTGGCGGGTCCTCGCGTTACTGGGAATTGCCGAATTATTTGGAATGTCCCTGTGGTTTGCCGCGAGTGCGGTGACCCCCCAGCTGCGGGCGATCTGGGGCCTGACGACGGGCGAGGCGGCCTGGCTCACCACCATCGTCCAGCTCGGGTTCGTCTGCGGGACCGCGGTTGCCGCCCTGCTCAACCTTCCCGACCTCATCCCCGCCGGGAGGCTATTTAGCGGCTCCGCATTCCTCGGGGCGGCCGCAAACGCCGCCATTCTGGCGGCGCCGGGATACCCCTCCGCGCTCGCGCTCAGGTTCCTCACAGGGTTCTTTCTGGCCGGCGTCTATCCTCCCGCGATGAAGATGACCGCTACGTGGTTCCGGACCCAGCGCGGCCTGGCGATTGGCGTGATTGTCGGAGCCCTGACCATTGGGAAAGCGACTCCCTACCTCGTGCGTGCGATTCCGCACGTTGGGCTCAGGCCGGTGGTGCTCACAGCCAGCGTCGGAGCGATCATCGCGGGACTGCTCGTTATGGTCTGGTATCGCGACGGCCCCTATCCTTTCGCTCCGCGGCCGTTCTCATGGGGACACGTTCGGGATGTGGTGCGCGTGCGGGAGTGGCGGCTTGCTACCGCGAGCTACCTCGGTCACATGTTCGAGCTCTATGCGTTCTGGACCTGGATCCCCACCTTCCTGGCGGCGAGTGTCGCGGCAAGCGTTGGCGGGCGATATCGGGCTCCACGCGCCATCTCGCTCCTCGCATTTGCCACGATCGCCATCGGTGGGTTCGGATCAGTGTGGGGCGGGACCTTTGCTGACAAGCGTGGAAGAGAGCGGCTTGTCGCGATATCGCTTTTCATGAGCGGAGGATGCTGCCTGCTCAGCGGGTTCCTGTTCGGCGGGCCGATCTGGGTGCTCGGAGCGCTGGCAATGGCGTGGGGCTTCTTCGTGATCGCCGATAGCGCGCAGTTCAGCACTCTGGTTACCGAATCGGTTCCAGCGCACTCGGTCGGTACGGCGCTCACGGTTCAGACTTCGCTTGGATTCCTGCTGACAATGCTTCCGATGCAGCTCGTGCCGCTCATCGCGCAGAGAACCGGCTGGCGCTGGGGATTCACGATACTTGCTCTGGGCCCGGTTGCGGGAATCGCCGCCATCAGCCGTCTCGCGGCGCTTCGGAAGTCGCTTAAAACCAGTAGTTTTTCAGTTGCAGACTGACACCTACACGCGGACCAGCCATATGCTCAAGGAATTCAAGGACTTTTTGTTGAAGCAGAACGTCGTTGCGTTGGCGATTGCAGTCGTTATTGCCACCGCTCTCACCGCCCTAGTCAAAGCCCTCGTCGACGACTTCATCATGCCGATCATCGCCGCGTTCGGACCGGGCGGCGACTGGCAGACGGCGACGTGGAGCGTCGGCAGGGTGAAATTCGGCGTTGGGGATTTCGTTGCCGCCGTGATCAACTTTCTGATCATTGGATTCGTAGCCTGGCGAATCTCGAAAATCTTCATCAAACCGGCGTCGGAAGCACCGAAAAAGGACTGCCCCTACTGCCGGATGTCGATAGACGCTGCGGCGAGCCGTTGCCCGAACTGCACGAGCCAGCTCTCGCCTGCCTAGTCCGAAATCCGGTTACGGGGCGTAGCCGAGCGCCGCCCGGACTTCGGACAACAGCACTTCGCTGGTGAAGGGCTTCTGGAGATAAGGCGTGCGGTCGGCAACCGCTTTCTCGGGGAACACCTCGTCTTTCGGGTTGCCCGACATGAACAGCACCCTCATCTCCGGGCTCAGCTCTTTGAGCTCCTCGAACATTCCGCGTCCACCCAGGTTCGGCATCAGGACATCGGTCACGACGAGGTCGATCTCGCCGACGTGACCGGCCGCAAGCCGAAGAGCGATCGTTCCATCCGACGCCTCGAGCACGCGGTAGCCTTTCTGGGACAGGATTCGCTTGACCAGACTTCGCACCGCAGCTTCGTCCTCGACGAGGAGAATTGTCTCGGCGACTCGGGGGCCCCTCTCGATAGCCACGACCGGTTTGGCTCCGTCGCGCTCCTTTTTTTTCAGCGCCGCCTCGGCGAGCGTCGCATCAAACGGCTCTAGCCGCGACGAAGCGAGGAGCTGGCGGGCAAGTATGGACGCACGCCTGGATGCTCGCTGTATCTCGTCCAGCTCGAGCGCGCTGGTGGGATTCCTCTCGATCGACTCGAGCAGGAACTCGGTGTTGATCTGAATGACGGTCAGGAGGTTGTTGAGCTCGTGCGCGACAAAACTGGCGGTCTTGTTTGCCTGTTCGAGAGCGCTGGACCGACTCGCAGGATCGCCGGTAGATGCATTCTGTTTTTTTCCAACGGCGCGCCTGGTTTTTCTCAGAGTTCGAGCCCCTCCGCTCCATCTCGCTGTGACTTCAATCGACTGCAGAGGTAAGCTAACCCCTTATCCGCGAACGGCCGTCAGGGCTAGACCCGACATCAAAAGACGAATACTCCCGGGTGTGGCGTCACATCCCACTCGGATACGTCTCCGGCGGCTCGACGTCGTGCCACCTCTCCGGCTTCTCGAGTGGCTCGACTGCTCGTGTCGCGTCGAGATGATACACCGCGTCGAATTGCCTGGGCATGTCGGCGCGAAAGTAATGACTCACGCGTTCGGTCTCGGGGCGATAGATGACTCCGATCGCGCGCTCGAGTCGCGGTTTCGACAGCAACAGACTTTTTCGCGCCCCATTTCGAAGGTCGACAAAGAAACGGGGGATCTGCAACTCGTGAAATCCAAGCTCGTAACTGTCTGGTAATGCGGGGCGCACCCGCTTCCGCTCGCCCGGCTCATCCCAATCGGCCGCAGCGGTAACGGTGCCGCTGTAGGTCGTAAAGCCGACGAGAAGAGTACCGTCGCCGTACTTCTGCCGCACAAGCTGACCGACATTGAGCTCGCCGCGCGCGCCCATCTCGGTTGCGCGCGCGTCTCCCAGATGAGAGTTGTGAGCCCACACGACGATTTTGGGCGCGCGTCCATGCCGGCGCAGATAGGAGACCAACGCTTCGATCGTCTCGGTCATGTGGGTGTCGCGCAGATTCCACGAGGACTGACGCCCGCGAAACATCGACCGGTAATACTCTTCCGCGTTCTTTACCAGCCGCGCATTCTGCTCGGCGTCGAAGAAATCATCTCCTCCGGTGCGATTCAGATAGTCCATTGCCCGGCGTTGCATTTCGACGAGCTGGTTCACTGCCTCGTCCTCGCACGATCGGGAGAGGTCAAAGCTTGCGGTGTAGCCGTACGCCTGACTGTCCTCTCCGAAGTGCTCGAAGCACGAATAGCGATAACGTGCGCGCCGAGCGGCTTCGGGATCCACGCGATCGAGGTATTCGACTACAGCCTCCATCGAGTTGAAGAGGCTGTACAGATCCATTCCGTAGAAGCCGGTGCGATCGTTCGTCGCTCGCGCAGCGTTTACATCCCTGAGCCATTCGACGAATTCGAGCACGACCGTATTCCTCCACATCCACGTGGGAAACCGCTCGAACCCGCTGAGAGCCGCGTTGGCGTCTCGATCGTCGCTTTCTCTGCGCACGTACCGATTCACGCGGTAGGAATCGGGCCAGTCGGCTTCGACGGCGACGGCTCTAAATCCCTTCTCGACGATCAGCCGCCTGGTAATCTCGGCGCGCTCGTGGTAAAAGTCGTGGGTTCCGTGCGACCCTTCACCAAGCAACACGAACGACGCATCACCGACTATGTCGAGAAGGGCGGAGTGATCGGCCCCGGTGCCCTCGAGCGCGTGGGCGAACGAACGGAGATCGGGCGTCTGCATACCCGTATTACGGGCAACGAATGAACCAGATGCATTCCGCGACATAGACCGGCATTCAGCCTAGCTCGAAAAAACTGATGTTCGTACATTTGGCGCCGATGCCATTGCCCGATGAAGCACCGCTTGTAGGAAGAAGCGGGGAGCTCGCCTTCCTGTCGAAGACTCTCGACGAAGCCGCAAAGGGCGCCGGTCGCTCCGTCTTCATCGTCGGTGAAGGCGGAATCGGCAAAACGCGACTCGCCGCGGCCGCCGCGGAGCGCGCGGAAAAGCGGGGCTGGAGCGTGGCGATCGGACGCTCGTATCCGGTGGAGACTGGAGTTCCGTACGCGCTGTTCTCCGATGCCCTGCTGCCTCTCGTCCGAGCGCTCGACCCCGGCGCGCTGTCGGTTCTCACTCGTGGAGGCGCCGCGGACCTTGGGTATCTGTTTCCGAACCTCGCGAGTTCTGGAGACCGTGACCGAGCCTCGGCGGGAGCCGATCCGTCCGAGATCAAGGCACGGCTGCTATGGAACTTCACCCAGTTTCTCGGCCGCCTCTCGGCGAAGCAGCCTCTTTTCATCGTGCTCGAGAACCTTCAGTGGGCCGATGCGTCGTCCCTCGAGTTGCTGCATTTCGTGGCGCGCCAGATCGAGAGCCACAAGATATTTCTGCTCGGGACGTACAACGAGGCCGAACGCGACTCCAACGCGGTTTTACGCAACACCGAGCAGTCCCTGGTGGGTCTCGGATGTCTGAGCGTGCGCAAGCTTGGTCCCCTCGAGCAGGCGGAGGTCGAGGAAATCGTGCAGCAGATGTTCGGGGTCGACAAGGCCGCGACGCGTCATTTCTCTCCGCTGTTGTACGACTGGACGAGAGGAAATCCCTTCTTCGTCGAGGAGACGCTCAAGTCATTGGTGGATTCCGGCGCGCTGGCGCAGAAGGATGGCCGTTGGACCGGTTGGGAGATGCAGACGCTCCATCTTCCACCCACGATTCGTGACGTGATCAAAACGAGGGTGGACCGGCTGTCCCCAAACGCGCGGACGCTGGCCAACCTGGCCGCCGTCATCGGCACACGCGCCGAGTACGACACGCTGGCAAAAGTATCGGGTCTCGCGCAGACGGAGATCATCAGTGCAGTCGACGAGCTGCTCGCGCAACGGGTGCTGGCAGAAACCGGCAGCGTCGATGCGATTTACTATGACTTCACGCACCCGTTGCTGCAGCAGGTGATTTACACGGAGCTTGGACAGGCGCGCGCGCGACTGCTGCACGCGACCATCGCTGAAGCGCTCGAGAGTCTGTACGGGAATGCCTCTCTCAATCATGCCGACGAGCTCGCGCTGCACTTTGCGCGGGCCCATTCGCAGTCTCTCGCCCGGAAGGCGGTCAGGTATCTCTACGCCGCCGGCCGCGGGGCTATCGAGAGGTACGCCAACCGGGAGGCAGCGAACTACTTGGCGGCGGCGCTCGAGCATCTCGACAAGGATCCGATGATCACCGATGCCCCGCGCGAGGAGATTCTCACAACGCTAGCCCGCACGCGACAGCGTTTGGGAGAGTACGACGCGGCCATGGAGCTCTGGACTCGCGCACGCGCCGAAGCTGCTGAGCGAGGAGAAAAAGGAGTCCTCGCCGACATCGACCACCGAATGGGGCTGGCCTGTTACTGGAGCGGCAGGTACGCAGACGCCCTCGCGCACTACGAAGTCGGACTTCAGGAGGCGTTTGACTCCAGCGACCGGTCAACCACAGTCAGGCTCCGGCTGGCGAAGGGAATCGCTCTCCAGGACCTCGGGCGGCTGCAGGAAGCCCAGGTCGAAGTCGAAGCTGCGCTGGCGTCAGCAAAGGAAGGCGGCGTCCAGAACGATGCTCTTCTTTCGCGCGCGCACCGAGCGCTGCTGCTCCTGTACGCGTGGGCTGGTCCGTTGGACCTCGCGCGTCAGCACGGAACCCAGGCGCTCGCACACGCCGAAGCCGCCGGTCAACGAATGCTGGAATGGACCGCGCATTGGGGGATGGCACTCCTCGAAGGAATTTGCGGTGACGCTCCCGCCTTCCTGGGGCACCTCGCGGCCAGCGACCGCCTCGCGGAGCAAATGCATTCCCCGCTCCTCCCTCTCTGGTCGGCGGAGTTCTACGTTCAATACTCGTCGAGTGTCGGCGAATGGGACGCCGCCATCGAAACGGCGGAACGCACGATCAGTCTCGCCAAAAGCTTGAATCAGCGCATGATTCTACCGCGCCTTTACGTGTGGTCGGGTCTCATCTATCTCTGGCGCGGCTCCGACCACAAGGCGAAGGAATACTTCGATGAGGCCTGGAAGCTCGCCGGTGCCGAGAAGGCGGGATCGCTGGCGGGCGCGGGCGAGCGGGCGCTCGACGTGCCTTCGATCGTTCCGGCGCACCTCGGTTTGGCGTCCTACTATCTCGAGAAAGGCCACCCGAAAGAGGCTGTTCGGATTGCCGAGGCGGGCCTCGCGATTGCGGACCGCACCGGATACATCGTGTGGGCGCTGCAGTGGCTGCTGCCGATTGTGGGTGAGGCGGCGCTGTTCGCTCGAGACTTCGATCGAGCGGCCAAGCATCTGGCGCGCATGCGGCGCGATGCGGGCCGGTTTCACCATCGGCTCGGGCTTGCCTACGCGGATGCATGCGATGGTCTGCTGGCAAGGTTTCGCGATCGCGATCCCGTTCGGGCAATCGAGCTGCTGCAATCGTCGGTCGAGCAGCTGGAATCAATTACGTTTGCTCCGCAGGCCGCCAAGATCAGGCGAAGACTTGCCGGTGCGTTCGTCGAGGTGGGCGACCGTGACGCCGCGATGCGCGAGCTCAGGAAGTCGCACGACGTGTTCGCGCGCATCGGAGCCACCATCGAGCTCGAGGGAACGCGCGAAGAAATGCGCGAGCTTGGAGTCAGACCGCCACCGAAATCCGTCACCAGCGGAGCCGCGGGACTTACGGGGCGGGAGATGGAAATCGCGCGGATGGTTGCGACGCGGAAATCGAACAAGGAGATCGGGGGCGCCCTGCAGATCTCCGCCCGCACCGTCAGCACACACCTCTCGAACATCTTTCTCAAGCTCAGTGTCGGCTCGCGGGGCGAGCTGGCCGATTTTGTTCGCCAGAACGGACTTCTCGACGGCTAGCCGCGATCCGGAACGAAAGCGCTTCCGCCATAAGCTAGATTTGGCGGCATGATCGATGACATTCTCGCCGAGCTGGAAGCCGACACCTCGCTCGAGGTGGGAGAAATCTTTGTGGGCGTGACGGCCCGCTACTTCGAATCGACCCGCGCCGGCGAGGGACGGGTCTCGACGCCGCGGACGGCGGCGGATCTGGCGCAGCGGTTCGACGAGGATTTCCCGAGCGATGGGCGCCCGGTGTCGGAGATCGTCGAGCGACTCGAGCGCGAAGTGCTCGCGGACGCCAACAAGTATTACCACCCGATGTACATGGGCCATCAGACGTCGGCACCGCTTGCAGTCGGCGTGTGGATGGAGAGCGTCATTGGAGCGCTCAACCAATCGCTGGCGGTGTGGGAGATGTCACCAACCGCGACCATGATCGAGCACCAGATCGTGCGGTGGCTGTCGAAGCTGGCAGGCTACGGGGAGGGTGCAGGCGGGACTCTGACGTCGGGCGGCACCGAGGCAAACTTCACCGCGATGCTGGCGGCGAGAAATTGCGCGGTGCCTGGCGCGTTGGAAGATGGCGTCGGCGCGGATGCTCCGTTCGTTGTGTACGGCGAGCACGCGCACTACGCGGTGACGCGGGCAATCGGACAACTCGGGATGGGAAGACGAAAAGGCGTTCCGATCCCGTCGCGCGACTACAAGATCGACGTCGACATTCTCCGCAAAACGCTCGATCGCTTGCGCGACGAAGGCAAGCCCGTGATGGCGGTGGTCGCGACGGCGGGAACGACTGCTACCGGCTCGTTCGATGATCTCGAGACCATTGGCGCTCTTTGCACTGAACGCGGAATCTGGCTCCACGTCGATGGCGCGCACGGTGCGAGTGCGCTGCTGTCCGCTCGCCCTCCGCGAGCATTGAGGGGGTTGAGTCACTCCCGCTCGCTCGCCTGGGATCCCCACAAGATGATGCTGCTTCCGCTCGCTGCCGGGATGGTCTTGACGCGCGACGAACGCGACCTGGATGGCGCTTTTGCGCAACAAGCGCCCTATCTGTTTCACGCCGGCAAGTCCACCAGGATCCTCGATCAGGGAATCCGGAGCTTTCAATGTTCCCGTCGCGCCGACGTGCTCAAGCTGTGGTTCGCGATCAATCGCTTCGGCTCGCGTGGCCTGGGTAATCTGTACGATCATCTCTGCGCTACCGCACGGCTCCTCTACGACGCCATCGAGGAACGTGAGGACTTCGAGAATCTTCACGAGCCGGAATCGAACATCCTCTGCTTCCGATACGCGGGAAGCGACGCGCTGAATCGCGAGCTTCGGCCGCGCTACAACAGGGAAGGCACTGGATGGATCACGGCGACGGTTCTCGACGGGCGGCCGGTGCTGCGGGTGACGATGATGAACCCGCGCACTGGCGAGGCGCACGTCCGCGCGCTGTTGGACGGGCTCGCCGCGAAGGCGAAGGAGATCGAGTCGGCCTGAGATCGCTCAGGCGGCTCGATCGCCTGGTTGGTGAGCTCCGAATTCCACGGCGTGGTTCTCCCGCCCTGCCCACGCGATGATGGCCGCCGACGAGAACACGGTCACCGCCACGATTGCCATCGACTGGGCGTAATTGGTGCGCGCCGCGAACAATGCTTCGAGGTAGGCAACCGAGCTAGCGATCAGAACACCGCATTGGTACGCGAAGCCGGGCAGGAAGCCGCGCACCGAATCGGGAGAGAGCTCTGTGATGTGCGCGGGAATGACGCCCCACGCTCCCTGAACCATGAACTGCATCGCGAACGCGCCGATGACGAGACCCGTCAGCGAAGGCGAGAACGCCCACATCGGAATCATGAGAATCGCGAGCAGGAGCGCGAGCACGATCGAGCGACGGCGGCCGATCCGGTCGGAGAGGTAGCCGAACGTGACACCGCCGATGATCGCTCCGACCATCGAGAAAGCCGTGAGCACAGCTCGCTTCTGCGGCGAAAATCCCCAGTCGCGCTGCAGAAAGGTCGGATACATGTCCTGCGTTCCGTGCGAGACGAAGTTCATGCCCGCCATGAGCAGCGTGAGGTACAGAAACAGCTTCCAGTGAGATGCGATGCCGCGGCCGAGGCTGCTCCAGTCCTTGTGCCTCGTCCGCTGCCAGACTTCAGATTCCTCCACGCGAAAGCGGACGAAGAGAGCCAGTAGCGCGGGCAGCCCGCCGATGAAGAACATCGGCCTCCAGCCCCAGCGCGGGAACACGAAGAAGTAGCACACCGCGGCGAGGAGGTATCCCGTCGCGTACCCTTCCTGGAGCAATCCGGAGAGGACGCCGCGCCGACCCTTGGGTGCTTTCTCCATGGCGAGAGATGCTCCCACTCCCCACTCGCCCCCCATGCCGATGCCGAACAGCGCGCGCAGAATGAAGAAAGTGGTGTAGCTGGGCGCGAGCCCCGACAGGACCTCGACGATCGAGAAGAACACGAGATCGATCATCAACGGCAGCTTCCGGCCGTACCGGTCGGCCATCAGGCCGAATATGAACGCGCCTACTGGCCTGAAGGCGAGTGTGACCGTAATGGTGAGCGCGATCTGCGCATCGGTTTTGTGAAACTCCTTCGCGATCGCGGTGAGAGAGAACACGACGAGGAAGAAGTCGAATGCATCCAGCGTCCAGCCGAGGAAGCTGGCCAGGACCGCCGCGCGATGGCCCCGCGGAGCGGTTTGCGCGAGTGAAGAAGGGCTTATCGCGTCGGAGCTTGGCATCCGCCAATATGTCGCCGCCGGCGCTGAATGCGGAATCCCCGCCGGCCGCTAGTGGGCGAGGTAGTAAGTGGCTTTGATCGTGAAAACGTTGTCGGGATGCTGCCGGACAAGCCCGTGAAAATCTCTGCTGAAATCGAAATCCCCAAAGGGTTCGCTGCCGACGCGCTGCTGCTGCCACACGAAAAAGAGCGCGGAGCCCGGGCGATACTCCCAGCGCATGACCGCGTTTCCGCGCAGCGATCGGAAATTGAAATTCGGATCGGGCACCTGAATCGAATTCGCGGTCGCCGCATTTGCATCGGGGTCGATCGTGTAAACGCCTCCGGTCTTGCTGATCGTGCCCACATCCTGACCGTAGACGTCGAAATCGAACGTCCGCGGCGTCCTGAGCTCCTTGAAGCTCGTGAAGTCTCCGGCCGAGATCAGTGGCTGCAGGTATAGCTGGAGAGACGCCTTGGGCGTGAACGTCCAGTCGGCGCGAGTCACCAGTGCGAGCGTCGTCTGATGGATCGTCGCAAACACATATCGATTGTCGTAGGTGCGGGTCGCGAGCGGATCGCTGGCCGTAGTTATGTACTGAGCAATCGAATGTGCTTTCTGCAGGTTCGGCTCGAAGCTGAATCTCACGCCGGGTTTGGGCTGCACTGCCAGCTGGAGACTGTAGCTCTGCGCGCGCTGACCCTCCACGTCGGCACTTCTGTACCAGTCGATGGACGCTGAATACACTTTCCGCCGGTCGCTGAAGAAATTGAGGTCGGTAGCGATCGATCGGGGCTGGCGGGCGACGGGTCCACCGCGAGTGAGCCGATCGTCAAAGCCCTCCCCGCTGTAGTCGGCGCGCGCGAACAAGCCGGCAAAATTGTTGAATGTTGCCTGGACGAAGCTGGCGTAGTTGTTGAAGGTGATGTCACCGTCGTAGTTCCACGCCTGATTGGTGAATCCAACGATGACCCAGCTGCGCAGGAATCGCCCTGGCTTGTTCTCCTGATAGAAGAGATCCGTCGATACGGCGCGTCGGTCGGCTTGAGACTGAAACCCGAGATCGTTGACCTCCGTTCCCGGAGTGATGAACTGGTAGGCGAGGTTTCCTCCCCAGTGCAGACCACCACTTTTTATGAGCGCCGCCTGCCCCGCATAGCCCGACAGGCTCGTGCGGTTCGGATCGAAGTGAAAGCTCCTGGCATCCGGGCGCTGGAAGTAACGCGCGCTCGATTGCTGGGTCGCGGCGATGACGCTCGGGAGACCCCGTACCTCGCTCCCGGCTATCGAGGCGTCGAACGCCCAATCTCGATTCTTCCACGAATGATTGAGGTCCAGCCCTCCCACGTACGCACTCGAGCGGAGAAGGTTGCGCAGGGCCGGGTCGTGAAGATCGCGGTTGACCGCGGTCAGTACGCTTCCGACGACGGTATTGCCTTGGCGCATCTCGCGGCGGAGCCGGCCCACGAAGTAGTTCGACAGCGGCTCGACTTCCGCGCGCAGGTGCGCGCCCGACGGGTCGCTGAAGTCTGCCGTCTCGCGCGTCGTTACGGCGTCGAGAATGCCGGTAACCCAGCCGCCTCGGGTCTTTCCGGTGAGCTTGGCCGCGGTTGCGATCGTCGTTTGCTGGGGCGCGTCGACGAACACCACACCTGGCCCGCCGATCTCGCGATGCGGCTGCCGTCCGATTCGCCGCGAAAAAAAGTAAGTCGGTGATCCGTAACTGTTGAAGGTGCGGAGGTCGCCGAAGCGGAAGAGCTCCTGCCCTTCGACGAAGAACGGGCGCTTCTCCGGAAAAAATGTCTCGAACGCGGTGAGATTCACGACGGCCGGATCTACTTCGACCTGGCCGAAGTCCGGGTTCACGGTCGCGCTCACCGTATGGCTGCTCGTCAGCCGATACTTGAGGTCGACACCGGTGGAGGCGAAGTAATCCTTCCGATCACGAAAGGGATTTCCAGCGGGAACCTCGAGATACTCCGCGCGGGTGCTTACGTACGGAGTCAGCTCCACGCGGCTCGGCGCCGGAAGCTCGCCGAGCCCGACGAGATGGCCATATCTCGCCACGCCGCCGACCTCTTTTTTCGGCGTGAACGCGAAAAAATCCTGCTCCTGCTTGTTCCACCTGTATCGCTCGAACTGGATTCCCCACACGCGGTCACCGCGATTGTAGGGCAGCTGGGAGAAGGGAATTCGAATTTCGGTTGACCAGCCCGACGCGTCGCTGAACACCGCCGCGTCCCATACAGCGTCCCAGGAAAGATCGAGCCCGTTCGGTCCCCCGGCGACAGCGTCCCGCATCGCACCACCAGCGGTGACACGGAAGTAGTAACCGGTGAGGTGGTCGTGCCTTGAATCGAGTGTCACCGCGAAGACGTCGCCATCGACGGGCTCGTCGCGTCGAGAGAGACGCCGACGAATGTTCGCGGGATCGGACTCGTACAGTTTCGCGCCTATGTAAAGCGCATCTGGACCTACGAGCACTCTGACTTCGGTCTTTTCCGACGCGGGTGCGCCTTCGGTCGGATCGTACTGCGTGAACGATGTGACGGGCGCTGCGCTTGCCCAGGCTGGTTCGTCGAGCTTTCCATCGAGGTTGATGGAACCGGTCAGCCCGGATGCCGTGACAACGGGCGTTGCACGACTGGTCCCGGCGTGGCTTGTAGCGGGATCACCCTGCCCCGTCAGCGCTGGGGCGTACACGACAATCAATGCGATGGCGAGCCGGTTCAGCGGATTCACGGGCAGCGGGGGGAAGGGGGCCGGCGATACGCATTTAGACAGCCGACCCAAGGTAATGGTTGGAAGCGCTCTTCATCATGGAGTACGGCGTTGGCGACCATCTGGTTTCCGCGGGTGCTGACTTCGTTGCACGGCGAACATATCTTGACGGATGCCCATTGTCCGCGTCCGTGCAGCGGTCGCCTTAATCGCTCTCTGCGGCTGTCTCCCCGCATCGCCGCCAAGCGCGCGACCTGCATCACTTTCTGTAAACACCGAAGAAACCGCTGTTGCGCCCGATGCGTCGGCCGACACGCTTCTCATGGAAGTGCTGGGAATCGATTCCAGCATTGTTGTGGACCTTCGCTACGCCACGACGAATAACTTTACTGGGTCACCGCTGCCTGGCTATCTGGCCAATCGCGCCTATCTGCGTAGAGAAGCGGCCGCCGCGCTCGCGCGCGTGCAGCGCGATCTGCGCCCGCGCGGGCTCGGTATCAAGATCTTCGATGCCTATCGTCCCGTCCGCGCAACGCTCGCAATGGTCGACTGGACCGAGCGTGTCAACAGGCCCGACCTCCTGAAGGACGGCTACATCGCGAGTCGCTCGCGCCACAACCTCGGACTCGCGATAGACCTCACTCTGATCGAGCTGGCAACCCGGCGTGAGCTGGAGATGGGCACGCCGTTCGATACGTTCTCGGCCGCGGCGCACACCGCCAATGCGTCGGGTGAGCCCGCGGCCAACAGACAGATTCTAAAAGCTGCGATGGAGCGGGAAGGCTTTGTGAACTACGACCAGGAGTGGTGGCACTTCAGCTTCAACGCGCCGAACCCTCTGCGGTTCGACCGCCCGATCCGGTAGCTTCGGGAACAGCAACACGGGGAGTTGCGATCTCCGCCGCATCGTCCTCAGCCCGGCGGTGGGGCATCGTGAAGAAGAAAGTGGTGCCATCGTCGTGAAAAGCCGCCCAGGCTCTTCCACCAAGCGCAGTGGCAGTCTCACGCACGATGCTCAGGCCAAGACCTGTTCCCTCGATCTCTCCCTTGGTATCCTCGTGCGCGCGGAAAAACCTGCTGAACAGCTCGGTGCGTTTGTGTTCGGGAACGCCAATACCGTTGTCTTGGACCTCGACTATCGTCTCCGGCGTGCCGCCGTCATCCGGTGCCACAACATGAGCGCGAACCTCGACCCACCGCTTGTCCTTGGATTGGTCGGAGTACTTGATGGCGTTCGCGATGAGGTTCGACAGGCACAGCTCGAACGCAGCGGCGCTCACGTCGATCGAGGGTAAATCGGCCGGGAGTCTGATCTCCACGCCGTGGGCGCGCGCAGACTCTCGCAGCTGCCGCGCCACTTCTGCCGCGGCCTGCGGTAGCGCGATATGCCGCGATTGACGCGCGTCCTCGTCCATCCGCGAGAGCTCGACGAGGTTTTCCAGCGTCACCTTCATGTTCGCGCTGTTGCGAACGATCATGGCGGTCATCGTTCGCTGTTGTTCGGGAGAGAATGTGCCTGCCTCGAGAATCTCCGCCGCGCCGGCAATCGTTCCGATCAGGTTCCTCAGCTCATGAGTGAGCGCGCGGTTGAAGCCGCGGAGTCGCTGTTCGCGCTCGTTGAGCCGGTCCTTCACCAGGCTCAGATAGTGGGTCAGGGTCGCCTGTTGAATCAGCGCCACTGCCAGAAAGAGGCGGTGAGCACACGCCAGGAGCTCGCCGCGGCTGCACGGCTCGTCGATCTCGTCGACGACGCGCGACAGAAACGAGAACAGGATACCGCCGAAGATCTCGTACTCTTTCAGCAGCTCATATTCGTCGAATCCCTGCGAGAACCGAAGCTCGCCCAGCTCCATGGCCTTGGCGACTACCGGGACTTCTGAGAGGATCACTCTCCCGGGGTTCTCGATATAGTCGGCGATCCCGAGTATGAGGAGTGGAACGTGGTCCAGCAGCGCGTCGGTGGGGAAGATTCGATTGGGGTCCATCCTGACCCGGGCGCTAATGCGATCGAGCCAGCGGTGAGTCAGCTCCTCACTGCTCGCGCGCATCCTGTCGGCGAGGGCCGTCGCCAGGGTGCAATTATCGAAAAGAACATCCGCGTCGGCGGCCAGCATTTCGGGTATTCCGGCCATTCAACCTTCCTGAAGAAACACAACGACAAACAGGTTGTTGAGGCAAGATCTGCTCCCATTGTGCTGGGCCGAGCTTACGGGGGCTTACCGTCACGCGTTGCCCGTTGCCCGTTGCCCGTTGCCCGCTGCCCGCTGCCCGTTGCCCGACAACACCTCCTCCCTTGACATAGGGGAGGGGGGTATATTGCTTTAATCGCATGGGTGCCAATGCGACTTCAGCAATCAGGACTGAAAACGAAGACTCGATCTCGTTTCCGGTGACGGGAATGACCTGCGCTGCCTGTCAGGCGCGGGTGCATCGCGCTCTCGCTTCCGAGCCCGGGGTGATCGATGCATCTGTCAATCTTCTCACCAACAGCGCCGCCGTCCGCTACGACGCGGCCGCTGTCGCGCCGGAGCGGCTAATCGACGCCGTACGCGCCACGGGTTATGGCGCCGAGCTTCCTCGCACGGATGGGAATCCGCTGCAGGTGGATTCTGCGCAGGAAAATGCGGAGGCGCAGGAGGCGCGGTCGCTCGCAATCAAGGCGACGGTCAGCGTCATCGCTGGAACCGTCGGGATGCTTCTCTCCATGCTCCTCATGGGGAATCTGGTCGTGAACTACGTGCTGCTCGCGCTCACCACCGGAATTCTCTTGTGGGCCGGCCGCGATATCTATCAACGCGCCTGGAAAGCCCTTCTCCACCGTTCCGCCAACATGAACACGCTGATCGCCCTCGGGACCGGCTCGGCGTTCATCTATTCCGTCGTGGCGACCGTCGCCCCAGATCTCTTTGCGCGGAACGGCATCGCGTCCGACGTCTACTACGAAGCGGTGATGTTCATCATCGGGCTGGTGCTGGCCGGCCGCGCCATTGAAGCGCGCGCTCGGCGGAAGACCTCGGCCGCCCTGAGAAAGCTCGTCACGCTGCTGCCGCCAAACGCCCGGGTTGAGCAGGGAAGTACGTGGGTCGAGAAGCCGCTGGGGCAGGTGCGGTCAGGAGAGACCGTTGTCGTTCGAC
>Ga0193735_1000110_pt1 | contig 25770 bp, 29 predicted proteins | sample U1m2metaG_FD_145080 | JGI IMG/M metagenome (GOLD analysis project Ga0193735, IMG submission 145080) | Soil microbial communities from a riparian zone of the East river system, Colorado, United States - U1m2 | ecosystem: Environmental > Terrestrial > Soil > Riparian zone | place: USA: East River... | reverse complement strand
TTGAGCATAACCGAACAAGATCGATCCGACAATCACAACAAGCGTGCCGGCTAAACCAATCCACAGAGTCTTACGCGATCCGTGTGTGTATGTTAAACGTGTCGTTTTCATTGAATGTTCATCCCTTCGTCCCTTATCGGCTTGTCGACGCGTTAAATGTACGCGCCGCCGTCTTCTTTACAAACGTACAGACCTGAATAGGTATCTCTTATTAATTCGGAAGTGGACCGAAAAATGGTCGGCAGTCGTGCTCCGCTCTCATCGTGACGTCGAGCATCCGAACGGCGGAGGCTTGCTAATCGACATCCAGCCGCCCGGCCTCGGGAACGCGAATGTATCGGCGGAAGACAACTAATCCTACCGGCGCAACTGATGCCGCCAAAGCAAAGATCAACCACATTGTTCCGGGATGCCGCGGCCCGTGCTCCGGAACGAACGCGGCCAGTAACCAGCCACCGGCGCCTACAAGCAGCTTACCAACGAGGAACGGAAGGTAGGCCAGCGAGCCGTACGAGGCCTCCTGTCCTTTCGGTGCAATGGCGGCGGCATACTCGTACACTCGTGGTGAGTAGAACGCTTCTCCGACTGAAAATACGATCAGATACAGCGCAGCCATGATGTAGTACGGGTGAATACTCCCTTGCAGCCCGAGATACCAATGACCCAGCCAGTGTGCGATGCCGCTGTCAGCGGCGGGCAGGAACCAGTCCGTCGGCAGCGCCATGATGAATACTCCTGCGGCACAGATCGCTCCGCCAATCACGACCATTCGGTACGCTGCAAACCTTTGCGTCAGCGCGCCTACGATCGGCACCAGGCAAATGATAACGATCGCGTTGATTGCAGAAAGCTTCCCGACAGGAGCATGCAGGCCGAGCTCGCGAATCCCGAACTTCGGAAACACGTAATCCATCTGTAAAAAGATGGCTTTGAGAAATCCGATGAGGACGAAGAAAGCAAGAAGCCGGTAAAAGCCGGATTGGCCGATCAATCGTCGAAAAAGATCGATTGTGTCACTCGCACTTTGCCGCACCGTTTGTCCGATGCGGCTCAAAAAGCCGCTGCGCGGGGGGTGTGGTTCGCTCGTGATATTCGCATTCGGGTCTCGGCGGAGGAAGTAGATCACTGGAAATAGCACGATCTCGAAGGCCAAGCTGACAATGAACAGTTGCTGGTAGCTGCTAGGTTCAAATCCGAAAAGGCTGACGCGCAGGTTCAGCTCACGGACGTAATCAAATATCCATCCCGCGGCTATGTAGCCAACGTTCATGATCATGTAGATGATCGAGAACGAGATCGACCGCTGAGCTACCGTCGAGTACCGCCGCGTCGCTGCCAGCAGCACAGGAGTTCCAAGCGCTTCACCGACTGCCAGGGGAAGAACGCCGCATGCGAGCGCCAGCGATGGGATCGTGGTAACGACCATTGCGCTGCGCGCGATCGTGCAGATGGCGACGCCCAGAAAGAAAGTGCGGCGCAATCCGATTGCATCCGTCAGCGAGCCGGCGAGCAAGGTGAACACAGTCATCGCCGGCGCCCAAACCCATCCGACCAGTGCTCCCGCGGCTTGATCGCTGAAACCGAGATCCTTCGAGAACCATAAAACCATCGTCTTGTTCGTGACCGAGTAGGCGGTGTAAATGAGAAACTTGATCAGAAACGTGAGCCACAAGTCGCGCCGCGCCCCCTTGAGCACGGTGAATTTCGCGAGGAAACCGCGGAACCCTGTCGGCACGACCATTTCTTCTGCGGGTACGATTGTTTTCGCTGCTTCGGCCGCCATTTCGATCTTGCGTTACAACACGGCGCGCGAAAAGCAATTGTAGGGCGTCTGTGTCAGACGCCGAGCTGATATTTGCGATGCACGCACGACGAGGCGTTTCACAGAAACGCCCTACAACATGTTCGCGAGAAACTCCCGCGCGTCGAACTGCGCGAAATCGTCGATTGTTTCGCCAGTGCCGACAAAACGCGTAGGAATTCCGAGTTCATCCTGAATCGCTACAACAATCCCGCCTTTGCCGCTGCCATCGAGTTTAGTGACAATCACGCCAGTGAGCGTCAGCGCACTGTGGAATTCGCGGGCCTGGCTGAGGGCATTACTGCCAGTAGTTGCATCGACCACGAGCAGTGTCTCGTGCGGCGCGGTGGGATCGAGCTTGGTGAGCGTCCGTTTCACTTTTTGAAGCTCAGCCATCAAATTCGCTTTGGTGTGTTGGCGGCCAGCCGTATCGCAAAGCAAAAAGTCGATCTCGCGCGTTGTCGCCGTTTGATATGCTTCGTAACAAAGCGCGGCTGGATCGGCGCCGTACTGACCGCGAATCATTTCAACTCCGAGTCTTTTAGCCCAAATATCAAGCTGCTCTATCGCCGCAGCGCGAAAGGTGTCGGCTGCGGCTAGCATCACTTGTGCGTGACGGGGTAGGGGCGATTGACCCCAATCGCCCGCGGGCGGTTCAGGTGAATCGCCCCTACCTCGCAGGTAATGCGCGAGCTTCGCTGTGGATGTTGTTTTACCCGTTCCGTTGACGCCGACGATTAAGATCACGGTTGGTTTGCCCTTTGCTTGGCAGATTGGCATCGGATCAGGCGGCAAAACCCGCGCGATCTCTTCGCGCACGGCTTTGATCACATCGCCAATTCCAAGCAAAGACCACGCCTCGCGCTCCTGCAGCGTTTTGATGATGCGCGTCGTCATCGGCACACCGAGATCGGCTCGGATGAGCGATTCCTCCAGCTCATCCCAGTCGATCGGTTTGCCGGCAAATTGTTGCGCGAGATGCTCGAGAAACTTCATTTTTGTCGTTGAAGCGATAAACCCTTGGAGAGGTCAAGCGGACTGCGCTTATCCTGTCATGTTGAGCGAAGCGAAACATCTCTGATTACAATTTTCACGGGCTGACGAGAGAAATAACCAGAGATTCTTCGCTTCGCTCAGAATGACAATGCTGCTTAACGCTTCAACGAATCACGATTCCTTCTTCACTGCTTCACGCGCGGGGCGATCCAGATCTTTGCGCACCCGATCGAGGATGCCGTTCACGAAGCGACCCGATTCAGCGCCACCGAAAGTCTTTGCCAGCTCGATGGCTTCATTGATTGAGACGACTGGCGGAATGTCGTCTCGGAAAAGCATTTCATAGATCGCCAGCCGGAGAACATTGCGATCAACCGCTGAGATACGGCGAAATTCGTAATTTTCGCAGTAGCGGCGAATACGTTCGTCGATTTCCGGGAGATGCGCCACCATTCCTTCGATGAGTGGCTGCGCGAATTCGCGGACCCGTGGCGTAGCCGGGCAAAATTCCCAGAATTCATCGATCTTCTCCGGCGCTTCGCCACGCTGGAGGTCGCGCCAGAAATGATACTGAACTGCCGCTTCTCTCGCGCGTCGCCGTTTACCCATTGTCCCTCGGCGGTTTGGAAACCGCCGCTCCTTGTTTGCTACGAACTTCCGACAAAACGTTGGCGATTTCCACCGCTGCGCGCGCTGCTTCGGTTCCACGGTTGATCTTTTTTTCAAGGCAGCGCGCACGCGCTTGACTTTCGTTATCGAAGCTGAGCACCACGTTGATCACTGGGATTGCGTGTTCCACTGCGATCCGTTGAAGCGCATCGGTGACGGAGCGGCTCAGATTTTGCGCATGATTTGTTTCGCCCTGCAAAATTACGGCGCAAGAAATGATGGCAGCGGCTTTATTCTGTGCTGCAAGTTCCTGGACGACTACAGGAATTTCGAATGCGCCGGGGACGTGGTGCACAGAGATTGTCGCCTCCGGCGCAAGCTTGCGCAGCTCTTCCGTAGCGTGATCGACGAGGCCCTGCACGTATTCGGCATTAAACCGGCTCGCCACGATATAGAATGTGCGCTTGGACCTGGTAATTCGTGGACGAGATGGCGATTCCTTCGTCATTCGGACTTCGTCATTCGCGAACGCTCTAGAGCAAGTGTCCCAGCTTCGTCTTTTTCGTTTCGAGATATTTTTCGTTATGCGGGTTGGCCTCAGTACGGATCGGAACTTGCTCGATCATTTCGAGACCGTACCCCTCGAGGCCGACAACTTTCTTCGGATTATTCGTCAGGAAGCGAAACTGCCGCACGCCGAGATCGAAAAGGATCTGCGCGCCTAGTCCGTAATCGCGCAGGTCGCTCGGAAATCCGAGTTTGGCGTTCGCTTCCACGGTATCGAGGCCTTCTTCCTGTAATTTGTATGCGTGGATTTTTGCCGCGAGCCCAATCCCGCGTCCTTCCTGGCGCATGTAAACCAACACGCCGTTGTCCTCCTCCTGGATTTGCCGGAGTGCTGCGTGCAATTGGTTTCCACAGTCGCACCGGCGTGAAGCGAAAACGTCGCCGGTGAGACATTGACTGTGCACGCGCACGAGCGTTGGCTTTGTCTTGTCGATCTTGCCTTTCACCAGCGCGAGATGATGCTGCCCATCGAGCTTGGACCGATACAGGTGCAAATCGAAATCGCCGTAGTCAGTCGGCATTTTTACGATTTGCTCGAGCTCCACGAGCTTTTCACGAAGACGGCGATAAGCGATCAAACTTTGGATCGTGCAAATGCGCAGGCTGTGTTTTTTGCGGAACTCCATTAATCCCGGCAAACGCGCCATCGTGCCATCGTCATGCAAAATTTCACAAAGCACTCCCGCCGCCTGCAGACCAGCCATTCTCGCCAGATCGACCGCGGCCTCAGTATGTCCTGCGCGTCGCAAGACGCCGCCGTCCTTCGCGCGCAATGGGAATACGTGCCCGGGTTGGCTGAGGTCTTCTGGCGATGATTTCGGATTAGCGATTGCCAGGATGGTCGTGGCGCGATCATAAGCGCTGATGCCGGTGGTTACGCCGCGCGCCGCGTCCACTGAAACGGTGAAATCGGTGCGATGCTTTTCGCGGTTTTGTACCACCATTCGTTGTAAACCGAGTTGCTCGGCGCGCTCATTCGAGATCGGTACACAAATCAAGCCGCGCCCATGGGTTGCCATGAAATTGACGGCTTCAGGCGTGACTTTTTCCGCGCCCATCACCAGATCGCCTTCGTTCTCGCGATCGGCGTCGTCGGTCACGATGACCATGCGACCTTTGGCGATGTCGCTCAGCACGTCGTCAATTGCATCGAACTGAAATGTTTCTGCCGCTTTTGCAATCATCGGAACCATACCATTACGCCCGGCGCTGCTCGGGGCAACTCTTGCCCATGCTCGTAATCGAAATCAGGATCTCGAGCAGGAGCACGATCACGAGTACGAGCTGGCTCATTTCGCGCTGGTTGCCACAATTGCTTGCGTCCGATACATGTCGCGGTTGTTCCTTTGAAACTCAGCTTTCAACCTTACCTTGAACTGGGAGGTAATCCTAGACTTCTCGGTGCATCACGATTCCGTGCGACTGTTCTTCCACCACTTTAAACCCGAACCGTTCGTACAGGCGTAAAATCGGTTTGCCCTTCACGAAGCTCAGCGAGATCGTTGATTGCTCGGGATTCGCACGGACCAATTGCGTCAGCAGGGCCGTGCCTATGCCGTGGCGCCGGTGCTCCGGTTTCACTGCAAACGCCAGTTCCGGCGGTGGGTGAGGTTTATCGATTGGCTTGCGCAGCCAAACTGCACCGATTAGCGATCCATCTTTTTCATGATGTGCGACGAAGCCGGTGTCGCCGGGCCGGCCCCAGCCTTCCGCGTATCGCGAAAATTCTGGACGGTGTACGATCTCCCGTGGAGGCAGTTGTTTTTTCCTGGGCGACGACAACCCGTGATACAACATCTCCCAAAGAATGGGTTCATCCTCAGATGTGAGTTGGCGAATCACGTAATCCATAACAGGTGAGACCGGCGTTTTCCCTAATGTTGTTCATAATCGGCGAAAAACCAGAAAGCTGTTGAATCGAGCGCGCAAAACTGCACGGCGCAAAATCGCGTTTGTAATATTGCGTTATTTAGGAACCATCAGAAATGCCAACGGACCGCGATTACGTTCTCGGCACGCATGACGAGGAACTCGCCCGTCTCGGGTTACAGCACCGTGTTTGGCGTCCGGTGGTCTTAGATTGCTGGCAAAGGGCAGGTCTTACGGTCGGCAAACGCGTACTTGATGTAGGCGCGGGTCCCGGGTACGCGACTCTCGATCTTGCCGAGATCATCGGCCCGACTGGTGAAGTGATCGCCCTTGAACGTTCCCGAAATTTTATCCGCGCGATGGAGGCAAACTGCCATGCGCGATTGCTCACGAACGTGAAAATTCACGAGATCGATTTGATGACCGACGATCTACCTTCAGGAGATTACGATTTCGCCTGGTGCCGCTGGGTGGTCTCCTTCGTTGAGGATCCCGCGTTGCTGATTCGAAAACTGGCGCGCGTCATGCCAAAAGCGAGTTTGTCTATCTTCCACGAGTATGGGCATTACGAGACTTGGAGATTCTTTCCGCGATTGCCAATGCAAGAGCGTTTCCGCGAACATGTGATCGCAGCCTGGCACGAGTCTGGTGGCGAACCCAACGGCGCGGCAAGGTTACCTCAGTTGCTTGCGGACAATGGTTTTGTGACTCGCTCAACCCGACCCCAAGTGTTTTGCCTCCGGCCAAGCGATTACATGTGGCAGTGGCCTGCCACATTCATCGAAATTTATCTTCCGCGCCTGATTGAAATGGGACGCATCGATCAGGAATTTGCTGACAAAGTCCGCACCGATTTGGCAAAGGCAGAAATGGATACGAATGGCTTTATGGTTACGCCGCTGGTGCTGGAAATCGTGGCTGAAAAACTGTAGAGCCAAGCGTGTCGCGTGCGAAGCGTGATTAACTCGTGATGCCCGCGAGGCCAAGCCGCTCTGCATCGGCTTTCAAAGCAGCGATTACCTCCGCAATAACATCATCCAACGGCATTCCCAACTCCTCGGCGCCGCGGACGATGTCATCGCGATTAACAGCGCGAGCGAATGCTTTGTCTTTCATCTTCTTTTTCACTGCGCGCACGTCGACATCATGAATGCTTTTTGTTGGGCGAACGAGTGCGACAGCGACGACAAAGCTGCTTAGTTCGTCCACGGCGTAGAGCGTTTTCTCCAGCGGCGTCTCTCGCGAGACGTTTGCGTAATCGGCGTGAGAAAGAATCGCGCGGCAAACTTCTTCGCTCCAGCCGTTGTCGCGCAGCCATGCCACGCCGACAAATGGGTGGCCTGCTGTAGCCGGGATCGGTGATTCCAGCCCTCTTGGGCGCGGCTCCTCGGCGCTGCCGGGGTCAACGACCCCGGATACAGGTGCATTAGGATGGCGCTCGTAATCCATGTCGTGCAACAATCCTACCGCTTCCCAAAGATCAACGTTTTCGCCGCGCAATTGGGCAAAATGTTTCGTCGAATCGGCAACGGCGTAGCAATGCTTCCGGAGGCTTTCTGATTTCACCCAGTCACGGAGAATATCCAGCGCCCGAGCGCCCAGCGTCTCGTTCATTGATTGAACTTTAATGAATGGAGACGTTGTCGCCTGATTTTATTTTTGTGGCAAGGCGCACCACATCCCAGTTAGCAAGACGAATACAACCGTGGCTTGCGGCGTGGCCAATCGAACCAGGATCGTTGGTGCCGTGAATGCCGATCCCTTTTTTATTTAGCGCAATCCACATCACGCCTACAGGATTCCGCGGACCTGGCGGTAGCAGATGAAAATGGCCGCTGCGCTGGCCGTGCTCGAGCATCTCCTTATCATAACGAAAAGTGGGCATCTTGGTGATCCGGCGCACCTTCCACTCACCGATGGGTGAGGCGGTCCTCACGGACCCGACAGTGACTGGATACGCGGCGATGAGCTTTTCGCCGTCGTGTACTTGAAGGATGTTGGCCTTGGTGTCGACGTTTACGGCGACATTTCCGGTTGCGCCTTTATTTTCTCCTGGATTTCCAGCTTGTGCGTCGGGTTGGTCTTCGACTTCATTGGCACCCTGCGAGACGACCTCGCTGCCGGGCTTAATGTCTTTTACCGAGGCAAGTTCAAAAGGCTCGACATTCGGAACCATCAGCTGATCGCCGGGCTTGATTGTTTTCAACTTACCAGGATTGAGCTGTTCAAAAAAATGAATGTCGCTGTGGAATTTCTCAGCGATTGCATCGGCAGCATCACGGTACGGCAGAAATTTCAACTTTGCCTCCTGCGCTGGCTCCTTGGGCAGCGGCCCTATCCTTTGAAGGTCCGCGTCCGTAACCGTGTACGGGATGAACACCGGATCGACGCTGGCGAGATCGAGGCCGGCGACGTCGGGCGCGGCGTTGGATTTTCGTTTGGAATGTGGCGGCGGAGAAGTTTGCGGTTGTTCGCCGCGAGACTCGCGGTAAGCCGCAAGCGCTTTTCGGGTCAAATCATTGTAGCGCCCATCGATCTTACCCGGACCAAAATTCGCGCGATCAAGAAACACCTGCAGACGAGTGGCTGCTTCAATGTCAGCCTTGGTTGGCTTTGATGCCCTTGCCGCCTTTCTCTTCGCCGAAGCTTGAGGAATGCTGCTTGTGATTAATACTGCGACGAGCGCGACGCGAAGAACTGCATTCACTTAAATGGATCGAAACGATTGGCAGCGACGGCTGCCTTGGGTAATGCAAGTCGACTTCGCCAAACCCGCGCGCTCGGCAGACCCTAGCCAACGCGAATACTTGGCCAGTCCGGCTGTAAAGAAAACGCGCCTTTTGTTCGCCCGCAGGCAGAACAGAAAGGCGCGTTGGAGACGAAACAAACTAGCTTTTAGTCTTCGTCCACGATTACGCGATCAACCATCATGTTGTCGCCTGTTCCAGCATAATGGACATGGACTGGGACCCCGACTCTGATCTTGGTTTTTACCACGTCCGGATCCAGGACCTTGCCGCTTCTGGTCACATATGTGACCGTCTTGCCGAAGCGATAAGTGCGCGGTCCGCTGGTTTCCTTCAGAACGATCCGACTCCCCGGAGTGTACTCCGTGATAGTCCCGCCGCCTTCAGTCGTGGTCGTTGTCGTGGTCTCCGAGACCTGTGCCCACGCGAACGGGGCAACAACTGCCAATGCCATGCTTAGAAGCAATTTTTTCATGATTTCCCCCTTTTTGTTCCGTTGCGGCAATGATAAATGTCCTCTGTCCCCCGTTAAGTTCGAGAACTCAGAGAACTTGCCGTTACAGTGGATTCGGATGCAGCACGGGCCGCGGATGTTTGAAAAGTTCTTTTGTGTCGCTTGAGCCTGCTTTCGCCGAGGAGACTTCTTTAGGCTAAATATGGTTGATATGAAGCTCTGGATCGGAACCTCGGGATTTCAGTACGCGGAGTGGAAAGGAAATTTTTATCCGGAAGATTTGCCCGCCGCGAAGATGTTGCCGTTCTATGCGGAGCGATTTTCAACCACGGAGATCAATTACACATTTCACCGCATTCCCGCGCCGAAAACAATTGACAACTGGAAAGCGCAAACGCCGGAAGAATTCCGGTTTGCATTGAAAGCACCGCAGAAAATCACGCATTGGTCGAAGCTGCGCGATTGCGTCGACACACTTGAATATTTCTGCAAAGTTGTCACCGGCCTCGGCGAGCGACTTGGCCCGGTTTTATTTCAATTGCCGCCAACCTTCAAGAAGGACGCCGATGTATTGGGTTCGTTTCTACGCGAATTTCCTGCCATGCGCGCCGCGTTTGAATTCCGTCACGACTCTTGGTTCGACGATGACATCTTCGATCTGCTCAAATCGCGCAACATCGCCCTCTGCATCGCGGACACCGACACCATTGCTACGCCAAGGAAGATTACGGCTGATTACGGGTACCTCCGCCTCCGCCGCGAAGATTATCAAACGACCGACATCGAACGTTGGGCAGAATTCGCTCGCCAACAACAATCGAATTGGAAAGACGCGTTCGTCTATTTCAAGCACGAAGAAAGCGGCATCGGGCCGAAACTCGCGCAGAAGATGTTGAAATTGCTCGCGTGACCCGGTAGAGCTAGCGCCCGATCAAAATAAAGATTCCTGCAAGCAGCGCCAGCACGCCGGTTATGATTCCGATGCCAAGTCCAGTGAGGGTGAGGATCCCCACCGCGATGAGATAAATTGCGAGCAGAAGCATGCCGATGTTTTTGGTAATCATGTTGTGAGTATCGACAATTGCACTCCGGCTTGACAATCCTGAAGACACTTGGTCAGACGATATCTCCGCGCCGAAATTCTGGATTCCAAATATGTGTAGAGCGCAACTATTTGCCGGCCACACGAACTACCACTGCTGAAATGTCTCTTGCATCGATGAAGGCGTCGAAAAATTCCGCACCAGTCAAATTGGAGAGATGGACGACGTTGTCAGTGACTCCTGCCACTTTGCCGCCCATTTTTTCTCCAGATCTCAAATGCAACTCGACAGCTTTGCCGGCGTTGCCCTGAAGCAGACTGAGGACGGTGGCGTTTGGTTGGAGGGCGGCTTTTTCCTGAGCGAGCAAGTTGGAACACGTAACTGCCGCAACGACGATTATGAAAAGGAGTGAATAGCGTTTCATGATCAAGTTCTTCTGCGCGATTTGCGCCCGATTAGCGAGCAAATAATGCGCACACGAGAAACGGCGGTCCAATTAATGGGCCATAGAACTCGGCACTCGCGGATTTTGAATTGGCACGCGCAGCGCCTACCCTACAATTCTGCATGAACTCGATCGCTGAAAATCTCGAGCGCGTGCGCGAACAGGTCGCTCAAGCAGCCGCGAGAGCTGGCAGAGTTGCCGAAGAAATCGAGTTGGTCGCAATAACTAAGACGCATCCGGCCGAAAAAGTGCGCGAGGCGATCGAGGCTGGGCAGACTCTGTTCGGCGAGAGTCGTGTTCAGGAAGCGCGAGGGAAAATTCCTGAGCTGCCGTCGAATTTGCGTTGGCATTTCGTAGGACATCTTCAGAAGAACAAGATCCGGCACACGCTGCCGTTGTTTGAAATGATTCACAGCGTCGATTCACTCGATGTCGCGCAAGACATAAACCGCATCGCAGGAGAGCAGGGGATGCATCCGCGAGTTTTGCTCCAAGTCAATGTGGCAGGCGAGGGGAGCAAGTTCGGATTCTCGCCTGACAAACTCCGCGACCAAATGGAAGAGCTTCTCGCGCTGCCGCGGTTGTCGATCCTGGGCCTGATGACAATTCCACCACTTGCTGAAAAAGCCGAAGCGTCCCGGAAATATTTTGTTCAATTGCGCGAATTGCGCGATCGCCTGCAAACAGAATTCCACGTGGATCTTGCCCAGCTCTCAATGGGGATGACCGAAGATTTCGCAGTCGCAGTTGAGGAAGGCGCCACACTGGTTCGCGTTGGGACGGCGATTTTTGGAGAGCGACCCAAGCGGAGACGAGAATAGAATCAAGGACGTTGTAGCGGTGCTTGAATCAAGCATGGGAGCAATGAACAGGCGCTTGACACAAGCAGCTCTACAATCCAGCCCGAAAATTGCCCTCAAGATCGACATCGTTATGAAATCCAAGCCCAATGCGTCTTGAGCCAACGAACATCCAACAAATCGGCGATGAACTGGCGATTGCCTGGAACGATGGCACTGAATCGTTTTTGAAACTCGAAGTGTTGCGGCGCGCATGCCCCTGCGCGGCGTGTGGTGGCGAACCGGATGTGCTGGGCGATGTGTCACGCCCCCATGTGACTTACACAGACAAAAGCTTTCAGCCAGCGAGCTTCGATCTCGTAGGCGGTTATGCGTTGCAACCGCGCTGGGCAGATGGACACAGCACCGGAATTTATAGCTTTACTTACTTGCGGCGTTTGGGACAAGGTTCTGGCTGAAAGACAGCCCCAAAGCTTTCGGGGTTGGAATCAATCTGTGAACTTGCTGACGAAGATCGCGATCGTTTTACTCTGCTTCGCGCTTTGCGGAGCGGGCACTTTCATCGCTTCAACGGCGCAAAACGAGGACACGCCACAAAAATCGAATGTGATCCCGGTAAAGAATCGTGAAGTGGTCCGGCGCGTCTGGATTCAAGTATAAGACTGTAGCGCCGTGTCTTTGACCGCCATTGACCTTCCTTGCTGACACAGCAGCGCTACAATTGCGGAATCGTCACCCGCAACAGATTTGTTTGCGATGCGAGCGATTCTAGTTGCCGGTTCTGCACATAGGCCGGCACCAGAAAGATCTCTCCTGGCGCAAGCTCGACGCTCGCACAGTTGAGACTTCCCGTGAGACAACAAATGATTGCGAATTGGCCGAGCGGCGCCACCTCGCAGCGTCCATCAAGCATCCATTTTCGGATTTCAAACAAACTGTGGCTGATGAGTAATTCGCCTTCCGATTGAATCAGCTTCGGCTGAACATCTTCGAAGTCGATGCACTGGAGCGCTTGCTCGATGTGCAACTGCCGCTGCTTGCCTTTGTCGTCTACACGATTCCAGTCGAATACGCGATAAGTCGTGTCGCTGTTCTGTTGGATTTCGATCAACAGATTGCCTGCACTCACCGCGTGAAGTCGTCCAGCCGGCAGAAACGCGGCGTCACCCGGTCTGACCGGAATTTTGTGAACGTAATCAGCCGCTGTTCCCTGGCGCAGCGCGTTTTCGAATTGGTCGCGCGAACTGCGTTCTCGAAACCCGAATAAAAGTTCCGCCGCGGGATCGGCAGCGGCGACGTACCAAAATTCAGTTTTCGGCTCGCCGCCTAGTTTTCCGGCGAATTGTCCGGGCGGGTGCACTTGCAGGGAAAGCCTCTCGTGTGCGTCGAGAAGCTTCAGTAGAAGCGGAAAGCGTGGAACGTCGGGAGCATCTCCGAAAATTTGCTTCCGATACTGAGTCCACAAGTCGTGCAACGTTTTGCCTTTCAACGGACCATTCGTCACGACGCTCTGCGCTTCTGGGCGATCGACGATTTCCCATGATTCTCCGATGCGTTTCTGCAACGGCAATTTCTTGCCGAACTCAGATTCGAGACGCCGCCCGCCCCACATGCGTTCAACGAAAAAGGGTTCGAAGGTGAGCGGAGCAGTGAGATGGAGCTCAGTCATACTGAGCAAACGTCCAACGCTGAACGTCGAACGTCCAACTTTCAATTGAACAGGGCGAACGCTTTCTTTTGTACCCATTGGACGTTCGACGTTCGATGTTGGATGTTCGGCGTTTGCTTCTGCTGATCCCCGAGGTCCCGCCTTACGTTCTGAATGAAAACCTTTCTCAAATATTGGCTGCCGCTGCTGATTTGGCTCGGCGTGATTTTTGTCGGCTCCACCGATCTAATGTCGGCGCAGCATACTTCGCGATTTATCGTTCCGTTTTTGCGGTGGCTAAACCCGGATATTTCGTGGGCAGCGATCGATATGATCCACACCGTAATCCGAAAACTGGGGCACGTCAGCGAATACGCGATTCTGGCTCTCGTGCTGTGGCGTGCACTTTACCGCGGCGCTGCTCTGCGCACGAAAACTCCGGTCTTGTTTGGCGCAGTTCTTTTAGCATGTACAGTTTTTGCCGTCCTCGACGAATTTCACCAGTCATTCGTCGGGTCGCGGACTCCGTCAGATCGCGACGTCCTGTTGGATAGCGCGGGAGCATTCCTGGGAGCATTAATCGCCGTGGCATTTTCACAACGTGCTAAACAAACCAATGGCAGCAGTGAACTGGTCGATGCGCGATCGTGATCCGGTGAGTTGTGAGTTCCTCCGGTTGCGACTGTCTAAAACTGAACGAAATGATCACCCGTGAAAACGGGGCAACCGTTGCAGGACAAGGTGTGTAAGCCTTCGTAATGTGCCTTGCCGTGTTTGTGGAAACGCTGCATACGCTGGGAGCGGCCGTGCAGCGATCTGGAGTTGACACCGATGAAGGGAAGAGTTCGGGTGCGCCTGCAATCATGGCAACCCAGGGCATGTGACAGCTATCCGGAAGAGCTTGGCAAGGCCGTCTCAATCGGAAAATGCAATACTCCATGGCGAGCCGGCATACGTTTGCGCATTTTTGACGCTCAAACTGTTCCCACCGACCGGTCCAGTGCCGTTTGTTTATTTCCAATTTTGAGCGGCAGCCTGACTGCGGCGACGCCGATGCTGTATGTGCGCACGCCCAAAATATTTTGAGGTTTTTTCTTTTTTGACAGTTCGGGTGAGAGTTAAATAAGGGGAACCTCGAGAAGATATTGCGCCGAACCGTGTTTGACAGGATCATAGTCAATCTGCGGGATTTTCGTCACCTTAAATTTTCGCGCAGGTGTTTGGCGATCGCCTGTCTTACTCTCACAGGCCTGATTGGATATGTCGATTATGTGACAGGATACGAGCGCTCGCTGCTTCTCTTTTATTTTTTACCTATTTCGTTGGGAGCCTGGTTTGGCGGCTTCGCCTTCGCGATCGCGATAGTGGTCGTCTGCGTTATAGTATGGGTGCTTTCAGATCTTGCATCTGGGATTCCAGCTCTCGGATTCTGGAACATTGGGATGGCTTTCGCCTCCTACGTGCTTTTTGCAGGTGTGCTATCGAAGTTAGGAACGCTCGTTCGGGGTCTCGATCGACGCGTCCAAGAACGGACAGCAGCGCTCGAACGCGAGATGGCTGAGCACCGGCGGCTCGATCAAGAGATCGCACGAGTCGCGGATCGTGAGCGGCGGCGATTGGGCCACGATCTGCACGATAGACTGGGACAGCACCTCACTGGCACGGCTCTCGCAGCTCAGGTATTAAAGGAAAAACTCGCTGCACGGTCAGCGCCGGAAACGGGCGAGGCAGAGAAACTCGTCCGTTGCGTTGAAGAAGGGATCGATTTCACGCGGAATCTTGCCCGTGGATTCTTTTCGCCAGAACTTGATGCCGAAGGGTTAGTAGTCGCCTTGCAGCATCTGGCTGAGACCGTCAGGGAAAGATTCGGAATCAACTGCGTTCTTGATGGCGACGAGTCAATTCGGATCCACGATTCCACGGTTGCGAACCAACTTTATCAAATCGCCCAGGAGGCAGTGACAAACTCGGTCAAACATGCCGCGGCCAAACAGATTGATATTCGGCTCGCAATGAATGGCCCTGAACTTTGTCTATCGATTATCGATGATGGAGTGGGACTTCCCGACAAGCCGCGATCTGAAGGGCTCGGACTCCGTTTGATGCGTCATGGCGCGGCAATGAGCGGTGCGACATTCGATGTTCGGCGAAATGGTGAGAATGGGACGATTGCGACATGCCGCGTAAAGCATTTTGAGTTACAATGATTTTGGCCTCACCCGATGAATCTTAGCCCTTCTGGAACAGTCGCACGCAAGAGTCGGGTCTTTATAGTCGACGATCACCCGCTCGTTCGCGAGGGGCTAACTAATCTTATAAATGGGCAGGATGATCTCATCGTTTGCGGGGAGGCAAAAGATTCCGCCCAGACGATCAACCGAATCGTGAAGGCGCGGCCCGATGTCGCCCTCATCGATATTTCTCTCGAAAACGAATCAGGATTGGAATTGGTGAAACAGCTGAGGAGCCAGTTCCCGCAGGTTGCGTTAATCGTTCTGTCTATGCACGACGAAGCCTTATATGCCGAACGTGCGCTCCGCGCCGGCGCGCGAGGTTACGTCATGAAGCATGAAACGAGCAAGAGTGTGCTTGCCTCGATCCGGCGGGTGCTCGGAGGCGGCGTTTATGTCAGCGAAAGGGTTGTCAACAGAATGGCACGAAGACTTACCTCGTTTGCTCGGCCAGGGCCGCAGTGTAGTAATCCAATTCTATCGGCTGCAAAAGAAAGGAGTTAAATCGAAATGCAAAAGAAAAGACCTTCGTCGCGAAAAAGCACAATCCTGACGAAGCCTCAACTATAGGCTTACCTTCGCGATCTCCCGAAGACACGGCATGGGCATTTGTACGCTCCAGATCGGGTCCCTTTTGGATTTCACACGATAATCGACCCTGAAACCCATCCTTCGCAGCCGTGGCGGGATCTGCCCCAGCCTACGGGTTTGCCTCCTTTTCGCATGAATCTCAATTCGATCCTCGATCCAGATACGATCAAGAGTATAACGGACAACGAGCAACTTGTTTTTCATTCAGTCGGGGACACCGGCGGCGTCAACACGCCCACTTACATCGAGGCTGTAGCCCGGTTTATGGATTGTGATCTCACGTATTCCAAACCACCGGACCGGCCATCGCTCTTTTATCATCTAGGTGACGTCGTCTATTACGACGGTGAAAGCGCGAACTACTGGCCGGAATTCTACGAGCCTTACCTCAATTATCACGCTCCTATCGTGGCGATTCCCGGCAATCACGACGGCGACGTCAATCCGGCAACGGGTGAGTCCAGCCTGCAGGCGTTCGTTCGCAATTTCTGTTCCCAATCTGCGGTAATCAGCCAGGATAACACCGAGGCTCCGCGTCGTACGATGACGCAGCCAAATGTCTTTTGGACGCTCAACACACCGCTCATCACCATTATTGGATTATATAGCAACTGCCCAGAAGGTGGCCAGATTAGCGACACGCAGAGGTCGTGGTTCATCTCGGAGCTGCAGGCTGCTGAGTCCGACCTGCCAGTGATCGTGGCCGTCCATCATCCGATATATTCCGCTTATGGCCCGCATCCCGGCAGCACGCGGTTAAAGGACTTCCTTGAAAGCAGCTGCGAATCCGCCGGTCGATCCCCCGACGTGGTATTGACCGGACATGTCCATAATTACCAACGCTTTTCAGCACCCCTCTGTGGAAAGCAAGATGTTCCCTTCATAGTTGCAGGTGCCGGCGGCTACAATCAACGCCTACACACCCTCGGCAAGGTGTTCCACGATGCCCAACAAAAGAACCAGCTTCCTGTTCAAATTGAAGGCGAGAACGCGCAGCTGGAGAATTTCAATGATCAGCAGCACGGTTATCTAAGGATTACTGTGAATAAGAAAACCATTAAGATGGATTACATTGTCGTTCCTGATCCGAGTGAGCAGGCAAAGGACGGTTTGCTGAAACCGTACGATTCTGTGGAGCTTAAATTACTTGGATGAACATTGCCGATCGAAAGCATCGACGGCTGGCCCGCTAAGGGCCTAACGGAAGGCGGCGAGTCGCATCAGCGGTAAATTTCCCATACCGCAAACGAAGCCATAACGCTGGTTAGATTGTGCACGAGGTGCACAGTAGAAAACGAACTTGAAAATTTTCGTTTGCTCGGCCAGGACCGCACCGCCTCGCAGATTGCGGAGATTTGAATCTAAGTCTGAAAAGGGTTCAAGCCTACTGTGCTCGTGCGAAAGAAAAATTCGCCGTTATCTCCTTGACTGAATTGCTTCGCGCAGCCATCCGGTGGGACAATGCCAGCCACGTAAAATAGAAAGCGAAAAAAGGATCAGAGTTTCTTGTTACGCTAGGTTAGAGAGATGCGAATGGCGCTGAAAGGCGGGCTCACTGGTCACTCTAGGTCACCAGCGCTAACAAAATGATTACCTGTTTGTCAGGCGAGACTCTACATAAAAATTAGGCGATGTCCGACTAGACAAATTTGGAAATCATCGCTGATAATCTTAGCAAAAGATGGATTACTATCTCGAAACTGGAAAAGAAGAAAAATCCCGGTTGAGACTTGGAGGTACAAGCTAATGCCAGAATGGTTTAACCAAACAAATTGGCGTTGGTGCAATAAGTGCCAAGGCCTCTGGTTCGCTGGTAACCCCTCAAAGGGCGCCTGCCCGGGCGGCGACGGCCACACCCACTCCGGGAGCGGGGACTACTACACCCTTGTCTACAACACCACGTTCGGTGCCAACCAGCAGGATAATTGGCGTTGGTGCAATAAGTGCCAAGGCCTCTGGTTCGCTGGGAACCCCTCAAAGGGCGCCTGCCCGGGCGGCGACGGCCACACCCACTCCGGGAGCGGGGACTACATTCTTCCATTCGCCTGATCTGTGAATTCTTGGTCGTTGTGCGGATCAAAGGTTAATAGTATTGTCACTAGTTGGTTGGGGTTAAGTTTGGAGCGCTCCTGTTCCTTTTTTACTCACTGGTTTTTCGGGTGGTTCATACTCCTATCCGTGCATCCTGCCGCGGCGGGATGCACCATTTGATCAATGCGATCGCTTTGGAAGAGGAACTGGCGGTGCCGCATCGTAAACGTGGATCACAGCATCATGTGAACGACCGCGATGCTTTGCGTAGCCGATAGCATTGCTGATCGGGTTTGGCTCGGCATACCACAAGCGACCGAATGGCAGCGCACCGGAAATTAGATCGACGCCGCGTTTGTCTTCGGCGGTCGGAAGCATGCGCCGTGACGCCCGGAACGGTTCGCTGAAGCGCATGGCCATGTGATACTGCCTTATGATACTGCCATTCTCGTCGTGGGAGAACGTAAGATAACGTGATAAAGCACACTTTAAGACCGGTTTTGCCCAGCGTGGAGCGGGTTTGCGTCGGTGACGGTGGCAAGGCCAAAACCTGCGAAATTGTGGGCCTGACTGGGCTCGAACCAGTGACCCTGCGCTTATCAAGCGCATGCTCTAACCAACTGAGCTACAGGCCCGGTGCGGAAGTGAATAGTGATCGGTGATCAGTGATCAGTCAAGAGACCGCAGGTAAACGGTTCACGAATCACTAATCACTGATCAAAGTCGGACAGATCCGCGTTCGTCGCGCGGTCGCGGGACTACGGCGCGACATTTTCGCTCTCCTTTACGGCGCGAGCGCGATACAGGACTGAAAACGCTACAGACGTGATTTTATAAACGCGCGCCCCGAAGCGGATTTCAGATAACGCTCGAGCTGAGCTGCGCGAGTGCGATCGGAAAGCGCTATGTATGTTTTCAATCGCCACGGCTTCCATTTGGCAGTGTGAATGATACGACCAGAGTTATGCGCCTTAAGCCGCGTCCGCAAATCATTGGTCAAACCGGTATAGAACCTCTGAGCTTCGGTTTCGCTCTGGAGGATATAAACATAGAAGAATTTTGTCAGAGATGGCTTGCCGAGTCGTAGCTCGCGCGGAATACAGGGCAAGCCGAAAGATGTCCGCCTACGCCAAGGCTTCGGCGCGACATTTTTCGCGAAGCGAAAAATGGAGGCAAGGGGATTCGAACCCCTGACTTCCAGCTTGCAAAGCTGGCGCTCTACCAACTGAGCTATGCCCCCGCCAGAATTTTCGAATTTCGATTGCCGATTTTCGATTGCAAGGAAGAAAAGAAAAATGCCGGATGCCGATTTCATTCATCGACACCCGGCAGTTTGTGCGCTGTAGAGATGGCGAAGCTGCGTTCGTGCGCTTCGAAATCGGCCGTGCCTTGCTTCCTTAGTGTCCTCCGACAGGCACCGCCAAATATGCCGTTAACACGCCGGTATTTGGGTCGGCAGCTCTACCTGTAATCTCTCCGTTGTTATTTATGTCTTTCGCGCTTGTGAGCACTGCAGAAAAGCCGGATGCTTTGAGATCGTTTAGGTCTGTCGGTGTGTTGCCGTGATCCCAAATGACTGCACGACAATCAACCAGGTCCGCGTCGCATGAGACACCGACAACCTGGCGACGTTCGTTGATACCGTAGGCCTCACTGTCTACATGTTTTGGTGTACGACCCTTTAACGGTTTGAGAGCCCGGATGCCGTCTTCCCTGGTCCACATGAAGGCACGGATGACATCGCCTTCAACAAATGCCGGGTCGCCGGCAAACCCGACTACATCGCCTCGTTGATTGATTGCCGTCGGCGTATTCCACCACGGGGCTGGTGCATCTGGATAAATATCAGTCACAGTGCCATTTTCCCATAGCACAGCGTGCTTGGCCGTATGTCTTCCAACGGCCTGGTCGCAGATGCCAGAAATGCCGACGATCTGGCCATTGTCATTGATCGCCGTGGCAGCTCCTGAGGTGTCGCCCGGGATCAAAGGGAGGTCATGGATCTGGTCCGGTGGTCCCAGAGTCCACACGGCTGGACGAAACTGGAGTACTTGGGTGCAGCAACAGGTTGGGTCATGAACGCCATTCTCCGCCCATCCGACTACCTGACCCAAGTTGTTGGCTCCAGTTGCAAAGCCGTTATTGCCCCCTGGAAATGGGGGAAGTCCCCTCATCTGGTTGTTTTGCCAAACGAACCCGAGATTGATATAGCCGACGTTGTTAGGCGTACTGTAGAAAGCCGCGCTACTCCAGCTCTCGCCCAGAGGTTCCGGATCGGCGGTTTGAGAAATGCCGACGATGATTCCCGCAGTATTCTTCACGTTCCACGTGACACTGCTGTTTGGTCCGCCGAGTGTGTTTAGGTCGGAGAGCAAACCGCTTCGCCACAGCGTAGCGTGCCGGTTCCTATTCGGCAGTCTGGAATAGCCTGCCGCCCAGCTTTGGTCGTTAATGCTGTTTCCCCCGCTACTCGTTCCGCCAAAATCAGGAAGAGTCGACACGTTGTATTGTGTTTTTGCCTTTGCCTGACCTTGTCCCTGTGCGTGCGCCGGAAGTAAAGCGATGCACACAACAGTCGCGACTATCGAAAGAGTTTGGGTAACTCTTTTGGTTATAAGATGTGCTGTCATATTGTTTGTTTGAATTTTCATGATCGCACTTTAGGAACTCGCGTCGAGACATCGCCAGAGCCACTTCGTACGTTTGGTACAGTCCATTTGAAGAAATGGTTGCCTAACCACTTCGGCGGCAAGTGCAGAGAGATGGCGAACCAGCGCTGCGGCCTAATTCAATTTCGAATTAAGCGCCGCTGCGAATTTGCTAAGGCCCTCGCGGATTTGCGCGCCCGACCACGCCGCGAACCCAAATGTGAGTGCGGGCTTCGGCGCTACTTTCATAAAGCACGACGACAACGGCGACGGTCTGAGACCGATGTCAGTGCAGACGCGCGTGATCACCTGCATGTGTTCTTTCTGTCGCACCCAGGCGACGAAGTGTAATCCAGCTTCGGGGATTTCGAGGATGAAGTACCTGCCTAACAATTTATTGAATTGCTCGATAAAAAAGTCCCTGCGGTCCGAATATAATTTTCGCATCCGTTTGATGTGAGTGAGGAAAAAGCCCTCCGTTAGGAATCGGGCAAGTGTCGCCTGATCGATGGCCGGGGAATGTTGGTCGATCACCGCGCGAATTTTAATCATCGGTTCGACCAGTTGATGTGGCGCGACGATATAACCCAGCCGCAACGATGGGTACAAAATCTTGCTCATCGTGCCTGAGTAGATGACACGACCCACGCTATCCAAGCCCTGTAAGCATGGGAGTGGGGGACCGGTGTAACGAAATTCCGAGTTGTGATCATCCTCGAAAACGTAGGCGTCGCACGTGCGCGCAAAATCGATCAAGGCCGTCCGCCGCGCGAGACTCATCGTCATGCCGAGTGGGAATTGATGAGAGGGAGTCACGTAAATTATTTTAGGCGAGCGCTGTTTCGACGTGCGCGCGATTGTGATTCCTTCCCGATCAACAGGTCTCGGAACAACGGTCGCTCCGGCGAAGCCAAAGGTTCGCCGGGCCTGGTAAAATCCGGGATCTTCAATCCACGCCACCTCGCCGCGATTTACCAGGGCCATCGCACTGATCATCATTGCCTGCTGTGTTCCGGCGGTGACGATGATTTGATCTGGATCGCAACGCGCGCCTCTGTAATCGCACAAATAAGTTGCCAACGCCTTGCGCAGCTCGGGATCGCCACGGCTGGAAGCATACTGGAGCAGATGCGCTCCTTTTTGGGCGAGAACTTGTGCTCTGAGTCGTTCCCAAATTTCGATGGGAAACTCATCCAGGGCGGCGACAGCTGGAACAAAGGAGACGCCGGGCGGCCCGGCGATTCCGAAATCGAACTGTCTTCCGACCCGCTGATCCGGAATATTACGTACTCGCTCAGAAAGACGGGGCGGGCGTTCGACACGTGGTTCTGCTTTTGACGAGCGCGCACTCAGAAAAGTTTCGGGCAATGGCTCTGCGACGAATGTGCCCGATCCAATTCGCGACTGGAGATAACCTTCCGCATGAAGCCTCGAGAAAGCGACGTTTACAGTGAAGCGCGATACGCCCAACTCCGCGGCCAAGTCACGAGAGGAGGGGAGTCGCGAAGAGTTGTTGTTGAAACTTGCCGAAGTCAATTCATCGCGAATCTGCCGGTAAAGTTGTTGATGCAGTGGTTCGGCCGCTGCGCGATCCAACCGAACCAATTCAAAGGCCAGGATCGAATGGCGGCGTCGTTTCCCATGAAAATTCGGCGTTGGATTGCCTGCTCGCGAAAACTTTCGGAGTTGGGCGCCTGCTCGCGATTTATCGGAGTTTGGCGTTGGGCGTTTTCTTCCGATCATGAGCAAGAGCATGAGCACGAGTACTGGTAAGAGCAACTATCCATCGAAAGTGGTCTGGCCATTTCGCCCCGAGTGGATCGTTGACACTTTACCACAAGGCCAGAAGCTTTCTTTAGAATGCAAACTCAAACGCCGCGCACCGATTATATTGAAACAAAAGGTCTTATTTATTTTGCGCGAATGCTGGACAAGATCCGGTTGAAGGCATCGGGCAAATTGCCGCCCGAATATTTTACCGGTGTAGAGGATCCGACCCACTTCGACGCGCGTTGCACGAGATTTCTCGGAGTGAATTACGACGAGCTTGTGAAGGAAACGCTGCAAGGCGGATCGGATGAGGAGATTCTCGAATGGTGTTTCGAGCGCGGTCGCCGCCCGAGCGAGGAGGAGATTTCTGTTTGGAACGCATTTCTAAGAAAACGTGGCTGGCGGGATGAGGCGAGCGACGAGCTCGCCGAGTCGAAGAAAGAAGCGGGTTTTGGCGATCGTGATGACATTCAAACATGGGTGGATCTTCACGACGCTGAGGAAGGCCGACAGCCGACCACGACCTTTTAGTGTCGTCACATATCCTCGGGCCTTACTCGAATTGGCTCGACTCCTTTTCCCATGAGAGCGCGTGCGTTTTACTTGCTCACAATTCTGCAACTTACGTTCGCGCTGGCGAGCGGAGGCGAGTCGCCCACGCCTGCTCCCGCGCGCGATGGATCTCACGATTTCGACTTCCTTATCGGCAACTGGAAGGCTCATGTGCGCCGGCTTCCCGATCGCCTAGTTGGCTCGAACAATTGGATCGAGTATAACGGCATCTCCAACCATAAGGAGACTGGATCTGCGAACTGAGCTGATAGATTAAGCGCCTCCAATACAATATGAAGATTGCGACGCGTATTGTTTTGGTGGCTGTTTTGATCTGCCGATTATCCCTCGCCCAAACGCCAACTGAACAAGAAGTGCTCCAGTTCGAGCGCGATGCGTGCAAAGCATTTCTTGACGCAGACGGGGCCGGATTGGAGCGCGTGCTTGCGCCCGATTTTACGCTGACGCTCTCGAATGGCGAAGTGAGCACGCGCGCGAATGAGATCAACGAGCTACAGAGCGGGAAAGTCCATTATGACGTATTTGAAAACTACGACATGAAAGCGCGGCTTTACGGCGATGGCGTAGCAGTTGTTCTCGGAAAAACGCGCGTAAAAGGACGAGCGGATGGCAAGCCGTTTGATCGCGTGCTGCAATTCACGGACACATTGATCAAGCGCGACGGTCGTTGGCAGCTTGCCGCTGGGCATGTGTCGCGACTGGAAAAATAGGAGTAACTCACCGATCCGCGTCCCTTCGATTGAAATTGGAATCCACGTCTCTCAAAGCCCAGCGTCCAACGGATAATAATGGAGCACATCGTCCCTCCAACCGCCTTGTCCTTTGCCTATGTGCTTAAAGCTGTTCACCACCTCGATGCGATTAATCCATTTGGCCATTTTGTAACCTAGTTGATTTTCCACACGCAACCGCAGCGGCGCTCCGTAAGGGACCGGTAGCGGCCGGCCGTTCATTTCATCCGCCAGAATTGTCTGGGGCTGCATGGCGAGTTCCAAGTCGATCACTTCATAGTAATAGCCGTGACCCGGTCTCTCCCATTTCTCGTCCAACGTGTGGAAAACGAGAAACCGCGCGTTCGGCAGCGGCCGGCAGATATCTATGATAGAGGAGACCGGAACGCCGGCCCATTGCGCGAAGTAGCTCCAGCCTTGGATGCAGCAATGCAACGTGGTCTGTGTCTGGCGCCGCATCTGAGACAGGTCGTAGAGAGAAAGACTCAAGTCTTTTCCTACCAAACCGCTTACTTCGAGCCGCCAGCCTGTGAAATTCGCCGCGGCCAGTCGCTCATAGATCTCGTTGCGCGGCGGTTTTCCATTAATGCGCGCATACGCAGAAATATGTAGATACTCTTGCCGGGAATCCCAATGATGAAAAAGAAACCGTCGCAAAGGATCGATGCCGATTTCCAGCAAACGCTTTGCCTGCGACGGAGAGACTAACGAGTACCACGTTCCCCAAAAATGGAAGGCGACCACGGCGACGATGCCTAGCAGGCCGATGATCGTGGCGAGTGTATGGGAGGAGGCCTCGTCTCCCAGAACAATTTTTGCCATCTCACGCTCGAGCCCATGCGCGATTACGAGACTGACATGAACCACGATGAAACCGGTAAAGAGGATCAGCCCGATGAAGTGGAGACTGCGCGCAGCTTGCCGGCCGCCTAAGATTCGGGGAAACCGGGGAAACCGCGCACCCAGTGCCGGCGACATCATGATTCCGGTAATAATTTGAAACGGCGAGAGAATAAAAATAATGAAACAGTAGGTGAGCTGCTGAATCGCATTGAACGGGTTTCCCTCGGGAGGCAGTCGAAAATGGAAGTAGGCCACGACAGCCTGCCACGCCGCAGGGAAGATGTCCGATGACGTTGGCATAAGGCGTCGCCACTGAGGTGTCGTGAAAAGCAGGATGACGTAAATGAAACCAGCCAGCAGCCAGCCGTTCACGGCCCAGAAGTGCCAGTGACGACCTAGGCCGAGATTGTTCTCTCCCGGCAACGCGGTCCATCGCGACATCGACTCGATTTCATCCTCTGACGTCCAGAGCTGTTTCTTCGGAATTCGTTTCTTCGTTAAGCGAAACCATTCGCTTCCTGGCAAGGCATCGTCGTTCCAATAGAACTTGGGATGCGCGCCAATGATCTCGATACCGCTGCGAATGAGCAAGGTAATAAAGAGAAAGTTAAAGAAGTGGGTCAATCGAACCCACAACGGGAATCCGAGTTGGAGCGTGTCGTCCATAACGCGAAACTGCCAGCGTGTGATTCCCTCAAGCTTAATGCATCGGTCGTTATCTATCGCACATGCTGGCTGTAGCGGATGGGCTTTGTGAACAGCGCGCGTCTCGCTGAAAATATTTTGCTGAGCAGACGCCACAAATCACGTCGCTCCTTTGATGCATGCGCGAAAGCTGTAGCCGCTTCGCTTTGTCGAGGCTGCCGCACACGGCGATAGAACGCTGTGCTGCAATTGACTCCAAAATAAAATGCCGGATGTCGATCTTGTGAATCGTCATCCGGCATTGCAGTCGATGTGCAGCAAAGACTGAATTGTGCGTTACCGTCGTTCTCTTTGAGCTCCGATTCGCTTTCGCGATTCGAAGTCTTCACGGCGTGTCCGGGAAGTGATCAATTGATTCACTCCGCGGAGTTAGCCGTCGACCTATTCAACCGCTCTTCGAATCTGGAGATTCGAAGGCGATGAATTTCTCCTTAGAAAGGAGGTGATCCAGCCGCAGGTTCCCCTACGGCTACCTTGTTACGACTTCATCCCAGTTACCGCTCATAGCGTAGGCGGCTGCCTCCTTGCGGTTAGCGCGCCGACTTCGGCTACAAGCGACTTCCATGATGTGACGGGCGGTGTGTACAAGGCCCGGGAACGTATTCACGGCGCCGTAGCTGATGCGCCATTACTAGCGATTCCGGCTTCATGAAGTCGAGTTGCAGACT
>Ga0193735_1000109_pt1 | contig 25809 bp, 22 predicted proteins | sample U1m2metaG_FD_145080 | JGI IMG/M metagenome (GOLD analysis project Ga0193735, IMG submission 145080) | Soil microbial communities from a riparian zone of the East river system, Colorado, United States - U1m2 | ecosystem: Environmental > Terrestrial > Soil > Riparian zone | place: USA: East River... | reverse complement strand
CCTCAAGCTCGATCTCTATCAGGATGAGATCTTCGTCTTTACACCGACGGGCGATGTGATCCAGCTGCCGAAGGGTGCGACGCCGATCGACTTTGCGTTCGCGGTTCACACCGAGGTCGGAATCCACTGCCAGGGCGCGCGCATCAACGGACGGATCGCGAGCCTCGCGCGCGAGCTCAAGAATTCCGAGACCGTCGAGATCATCACGTCGCCCTCGGCCAAGCCCAGTAGGGATTGGCTTGCCCATGTTCGAACGGGCAGGGCACGCCACAAGATCCGGCAGCGGCTCCGCATCGAAGAGCACACGACGTCGATCAAGCTCGGTCGCGAGATACTGGATCGTGAGGTCAAGCGCCGGCGGCTCACGAAGCCCGAGGATTCAGACCTCTTTAAGGTGGCCAAGCAGCTCCACCTGACCGACCTGAACCATCTAATCGCGTCGATTGGCCAGGGGGACATAAACGTCTCCCAGGTGCTGAAAGAGCTCTACCCCGACGCCGACGCCACGCCGGACGCGCCGAAACCCGGCCCTCTGGACTGGCTGGTGGATCGGGTCCGCGGAGCGCCCAAGGGCGTCCGGATCCAGGGCGTCGATGGCATGATGGTCCGGTACGCCCAATGTTGTCAGCCTGTACCCGGAGACCCGGTTGTGGGGTATGTAACAAGAGGGCGCGGAGTCAGCATTCACCGCTCGGATTGTCCGAACCTTCTGATGCTCGTCCAGGAGCCTGAGCGCCGGCTCGAGATAGATTGGAAGGAGCTGGAAGGCGAGAAATTTATGGTTCGGCTGGCGCTCGAAGCCACCGACCGTCGCGGACTCTACGCCGACCTTGCTACCGCCGTCTCAGCGACGGGCACCGACATCCGAAGCTTCGAGCTCCATAGCTCCGATGGCCACGTGATCGGAGAGCTCGCCGTGGAAGTCGGCAACCTTGCACACCTTCAAAAAATTCTGAAAGCCGCTCGCCGCGTGAAAGGCGTGACCGAAGTCGCGCGCCGCGAGCGTCTTGCCAGTGACACCAAGAATGTCGAAAGCAGTATTTGACCTGCAGGCACCCTTCAAGCCCGCGGGTGATCAACCAAAAGCGATTGCGGAACTGACAAGAGGACTGGAGCGGGGGGACCGCTTCCAGACCCTGCTGGGCGTCACCGGATCCGGAAAGACGATGACGGTCGCCAACGTCATCAGGAATTACGGGCGTCCGACGCTCGTGCTCTCGCACAACAAAACCCTTGCCGCGCAGGTCTATGGCGAGCTGAAGGGTTTCTTTCCGCACAACGCCGTCGAGTACTTCATCTCGTACTACGACTACTACCAGCCCGAAGCGTACGTCCCGACGACTGACACCTACATCGAGAAGGATGCGTCGATCAACGAGGACATCGATCGGCTGCGCCTGCGCGCGACGTCGAGTCTGATGGAGCGCAACGATGTCATCATCGTGGCCACTGTTTCCGCGATCTACGGACTTGGCGATCCGCGCAGCTACCGCGAGCAGATGGTGACGCTCACCAAGGGACAGAAGATCCCTCGCGACGACATACTGAGGTCGCTGGTGAAGATCCAGTACTCGCGCAACGACATGGGTCTCGAGCGCGGAACGTTTCGCGTCCGTGGCGACACGGTCGAGATTCTTCCCGCCTACGAGGAGCAGGGAGTTCGCGTCGAGATGTGGGGCGACGAGATAGAGCGAATCAGCAAAATCAATCCTCTGACTGGGGATACAATCGCCAATCTCGAGAAGGCGGCGATCTATCCAGCGAAGCACTTCGTGACTTCGCGTCCGACGATCGAGCGCGCGGTGGCGCTCATTCGGGAAGAGCTGGCGCAGCGTCTCACCGAGCTGCGGTCCTCCGGCAAGCTGCTTGAAGCGCAACGTCTCGAGTCGCGCACGAACTTCGACATCGAGATGATGCTCGAGATCGGCACCTGCGCGGGCATCGAGAATTACTCGCGTCATCTCTCGGGGCGCGCCCAAGGCGAGAGGCCGGCGTGCCTGTTCGACTATTTCCCGGAGGACTTTCTCGTCGTGGTCGATGAAGCGCACGTCACACTGCCGCAGATCGGCGGGATGTTCAACGGTGACCGGGCGCGCAAGCTCACGCTCGTGGACTACGGCTTCCGGCTGCCGAGCGCGCTCGACAACCGGCCGTTGATGTTCGACGAGTTTCTGTCGCTCACTCCGCGCGCCCTCAACATCACGGCGACTCCAGGCGAGATCGAGCTGAAGCTGTCGGAAGGAGCCATCGTCGAGCAGATCATTCGTCCAACCGGGCTGGTCGATCCCGAGATCGAAGTCCGTCCCGTCCGTGGACAGGTCGACGATCTGCTCAACGAGATCCGCATTCGGGAGAGAAAGGGCGAGCGCGTTCTCGTCACGACGCTGACGAAGCGCATGGCGGAGGATCTGGCCGATTATCTCCAGCAGATGGGGGCCCGCGTCCGTTACATGCACGCGGACATCGATGCGATCGAGCGCATGGAGATCGTGCGCGGCCTGCGATTGGGTGAGTTCGACGTGCTGATCGGAATCAACCTCCTCAGGGAAGGACTCGATCTTCCCGAGGTCTCCCTCGTCGCGATCCTCGATGCGGATCAGGAAGGGTTCCTGCGCAGCGACCGCTCGCTGATCCAGACCGTTGGACGCGCCGCGCGCAATCTCAGTGGGCGAGCGATCTTCTACGCCGACAAGATGACCGGCTCGATGGTGCGGTGCATTGAGGAGACGAATCGCCGCCGCGAGATTCAAACCGCTTACAACGTCGAGCACGGCATCACGCCGATCAGCGTGAAGAAGAGTGTGGAGCAGGTTCGGTTCACCACGCGGGTGGCCGACTCGCGAACCGAGCGCGACGAGCGGGAGAAGGAGAAGCTTCGCCGCGTAGCGGAGTCGGGCTCGCATTACGGAATGGACAACCTGCCGGCGCTCATCGCGGATCTCGAGAGCCAAATGCGCGAAGCCGCGACGAATCTCGATTTCGAGACTGCAGCGCGCCTTCGCGACGAGCTGTTCGAGGTGAAGGCAAAGGCCGGGCGTAAGGAGAGCGGCCGAGGATCGCTGGCGGGCCTTCACGGCCGCTAGAGATGCCCGCCCACCGGCACATCGTTCCGCCGCGCGCCGAGCGCGGACACTTGAAGCTCAGCGAAAAGGAGCTGAGGGCGTGGGGCCAGGAGCTGGGGCGGGCGGCATTGCCACCTCTGCTGATAACTCTGACCGGCGAGCTGGGCGTCGGCAAAACGACTCTGGCGCAATCGATTTGTCGCGGGTACGGTGTCGTCGAAGAGGTGACAAGTCCGACCTACGCCCTCGTCCATCAGTATTCGGCGCCAAAGTCAGCGGTGTTTCACGTCGATCTCTACCGAATCGAATCCCCTGACCAGCTGACGAACATCGGCTGGGACGAGATTGTCGCAGCGCGCGCTCTCATTCTGGTTGAATGGCCCGAGCGCGCCGACGCGCGACTGCCCGAGGACCATCTGCCCATCGACCTCGATTACATGCCCGATGATCCCACTCGGCGAATCCTCCTCGCTGGATGAAGAAAAAGGAGACGAGGCAAAACGGTAGCAAAGGGGCCGCGCGCTCGTACACTCTGGCGCTCGAGGGCGCAACATACGAGGGAAGCGTGGCGCTGCTCGCGGACTCGATCGTGGTCGCCGAGCGAACCATTCGTCGAGAGGAGGGTGAACCATCGAGCATGCGCAGTGGTGAGAGACTCATGCCCGCTGTCGCCGAGTGTCTCATGGAAGTCGGTGTCGAGGCGGGAGAGATCGCACGGATAGTCTGCGGGGCGGGCCCGGGCAGCTTCACGAGTCTCCGCGTCGCGGCTTCGGTCGCAAAGGGCCTCGCGGCCGGTTACGGGGTGGAGCTGTTTGCGGTGTCGTCGCTCTTGCTTGCTGTCACCGGTGCGCAGCCTCCGCTCGTGCCGGGAGAATATCTTTCCGTCCTGAATGCAATGCGCGGAGAGCTCTTCGCGGCGAGGGTTATCGTTGAGTCGGCCGGGGTTGCGTCACTGACGGGGCCGGCGACCATCATCACCGTACATCAGCTTGCTGAGATCGTTGAGAAAGAGCGGGGCGTTAAAGTGATCGGACCAGCCCAGCTGTGTGATGTCGGTCCCCACGCGCGAGGCGTCGCACCACTCCTGGAAAGCATCATCGAATCAGGCCCCGTCGATCTTGCCTCGTGGGAGCCGGATTACGGGCGGCTCGCCGAAGCTCAGGTGCGCTGGGAAGCCGCGCACGGACGTCCGCTCAGCCGGTGACCGCGCTACTGCGCCCCGCTGTCGAAGGCGACCTGCTCGACATCGTGCGCATCGAGCGATCGTGCTTCGCCGACCCCTGGACCGAGGAATCATTCCGGCGTCTCCTCGCCGGTCAACCCGCTATCTTTCTGGTAGCGGTTTTTCCGCCCGAGTCCGCGGTCGTTGGATACGTGATCGCGTTTTCCGTTGGAGAAGACGCCGAGCTGCTGAACGTCGCTGTCGATCCTGGTTTTCGCGGCCGCGGATTGGCCGGGCAGATGCTCGACGCGGTTCTGATCGAGCTCGGCTCGGGTGGAGTGCGGACGGCTTTTCTCGAGGTGCGCGAGTCGAATCTTGCGGCTAGGGCGCTCTATGGGTCGAGGGGATTTAGCGAGATCGGACGCAGACATCGATACTACCGACGTCCGATCGAGGACGCGCTGGTGATGCGAAGGATTCTGGAAGTCGCCGAGGGCGACGAGGAACGATCGGCGGGCACTTTTGCTGACCGTTGAAATTGTTGGTTTGCCCGGGCTCTGAGCCCACCTATACTATTCTGGGCGGGAAATGAACTCTCGCCAGGAGGCACAGTGAGTCGAAGTCTGAACAAAGTGATGCTGATCGGGAACCTGGGCAGCGATCCCGAGGTCCGCTCGACCACGGGGGGCAACCGGGTCGCGTCGTTCTCTCTCGCGACGAGCCGGCAGTGGAATTCGCCGAGTGGTGAGAAGCAGGAGAAGACGGAGTGGCACAAGTGCATCGTGTGGAACACCAAGGGCACGGGCCTGGCCGACGTCGTCGAGAAATACTGCAAGAAGGGCGATCGGATCTACGTCGAGGGCCGCATCGAGTATCGCCAGTGGCAGGACAAGGAGAACCAGACCCGCTACGCCACCGAGATCAACGTGCGCGAGCTGATGATGCTGGGCGGCGGACGTGGCGCCTCGGGCGGGGGCGATTTCGCTGCCGAAGGCAGCGGAAGGAGCCGGGCGCCGGCAACCGCGGGAGCGAAAGCAGGAGCCGCGAATGCAGGGGGGGCGGACTTCGAGGACTTCCCGGGTGCGTTAGAGGATGGCGACGACGACCTGCCCTTCTAACTGCCGCGGGTTCTGGGAATTGCATCAGGCGGCCCCGCTTGGCGGGGCCGCTTTTGCATCCACAAAACAGAAGCCGGGAGATCAAAGCTGAAGAGCTATGCAGCTGAACAGCTTGCAACTCCCGGCTTCCTTATTCGGGTGGCCAGCTTGCGCCGTGACCTTAACCCCGCAGTCCCCGTCCAATGATTGCCATCTTACTACTATAAGCCAAGTTCCGGGAGCACGAGTGATCGGTCATTTCCTGAAGGCATCGTCAACCAACACAACGAGATCGGGCCTTTGCGCCTCAATCGTTGGCGCCGCGCTGATTCTTTCGGCGAGCGGCATCAACAGCGCATTCGCGCAGGTGCCTACGTCGCCCGATACCGTTCGACCCATCCGGGTGGACACCACGAACACGCTGGTGATCGCGGACACCACTCAGGAAGTGAAGCACGTGGTGAAGAAGGGCGATACGCTCTGGGATCTGGCGAAGTTCTATCTCAAGGATCCGTTCCGCTGGCCCGAGATCTTCCGGCGCAATACCGACGTCGTCGAGAATCCTCATTGGATCTACCCCGGCGAAGTAATTCGCATCTGGGGCAACGAAGTAAGGGCTGAAGCGCTGGCTCGCGCGGACAGTTCAGGCGAGATGGTTTCGCACGTAGTGACACGCCCGGCTCCTCTGCCACAGGTTAGCACGACTGCCTCAGGCTCGGATCTGACGGTCTTCGCATCGCCGATGAGCCGTGCGGCGCAGTCCATCACTGCCGACGTCATCGGTCGCTCGGGCGGCGGCAAGGTCCGCCGCGGTGAGATCGAAGCCGCCCCTTACGCCGATCGCAATGGCGGGCCGAGGGGCGCCGGCAGATTGATCGCAAGCGTTGACCGTCCCGGCATCAAGACCACAATCATTCAGTCAAGATATCAGCTGAATGACGATCTCTACCTCGAGCTTCCGCGCGGCCGCGTTGCGCGTCTCGGCGATACCTATATGTCGTACATCCTTGGACCCGACCTGCCCGACGGGCAGGTCGTCATCCCGACTGGCATACTCAGAATCGAATCGATCAACGCGGGGCAAGGTGCTGTCGCACGTATCATCCGCCAGTTCGGAGAGATCAAGCTCGAGCAAAGCGTCATCCCAGCGCCGGACCTGCCGTTCCCGACGGGCGTGCTCACGCCGGTAGCGGGTGGCCCGAGAGGCAGAGTCATCTACGTTCACGACGACCCCGTGCTGCCCTCGATCGGCCACTACGTGATGATTTCGACGAGCGCCAGAAACGGCGTTAACGTCGGAGACGAAATCAGCTTCATCGACAACTCAACCGGACGCGAGGAGACAGATCCTGCTCCTCCAGTGATTGCAGGCATTGGCCAAGTCGTACGGGTGACGCAGTACGCAGCGACGACCATCATCGTCAGGCAGACACAGCCAACAATCCGTGACGGAATGCCGGTCCGAGTGACCGGCAAAATGCCCTAAAGCCGCAGCGGGGAATTAAATTAGGGCGATCCATGATTGCGATCGCCCACTTCATTGCCGTCACGTTCTACCTCGGCGCCGCAGCGGTCGCGGCGCTGCCGTTTGCGCGTCGCGTAAGGGCACCAGTCGTCGGGGTTGTCGCCACCCTGCTGCTCGGTGTCGGAGCTCATGCGACCGCGCTCGCCGGCCTGACTAAGCAAGCCGGGGCCGCCTCTCTGACGGGACTTGGACCCGGCCTCTCCTTCGCCGGCCTGGTGCTGGCCATCTCTCTGGTCATCGTGGAAAGCCTCGCGCGCGAAGTCAGTCTGACCCTCGTCGCGGCCCCACTCGCGGCGCTGGCGACGATGGCGGGCAATCTCACCGGCATGCACCCGTTCCTCGACCCGCAGGGAGCGCGCGCCGTGTGGCTGTCGATGCACATCGTGCTGAGCTTCATCGGCATCGCCGCCTATGCGACTGCTGCTGCCGCCGGAACGATGTACCTGGTGGCGCGACGCGAGCTCAAGTCCGCGCATTTCGGGGCAATCTTCAGGTCCTTTCCTCCGCTCGACACGCTCGATCGCGTCAATCACTTCGCATCCATCGCCGGATTTCTCGGCCTCACGCTCGGCGTGGGCCTCGCTGCAGCGTATTCATTCCAGTACCACGCGCTCGTTGTCCCGCAGATCATCTGGGGGGTCGGCGCCTGGGTCGGTGTTAGCGCTCTAGCATTGGGGAGAGTACTGCGCGGCTGGCAGGCACGACGCGCGGCGCTGATGTCGGCCGTGACCTTTGCGAGCGTGATCGCACTTTACGTTGTGTTCCGGATGGTGGCGCTCAATCGGGGACAATTCCTGTGAGCGACTTCCCGATCGCCTTGCATGGTGAGCGGCTTACCGCTGTAGTGATCGGCGGCGGCTCGGTGGGCACGCGAAAGGCGCTGGCGCTCGTCGCCGCCGGCGCACAGGTGCGTGTGGTGGCACCACAGGTGACACCAGAGCTCGAAGCGGCCGAGCGCGCACGCCAGCTGACGATCGTGCGCGAGTCCTACGGTGCCGAGCATCTCGGCCGCTCGACTCTTGTTGTGGCGGCGACCGACTCCCGTGAAGTGAACGCGCGGGTTGCGCTCGATGCTCATTCAGCCGGCAAGCTCGTCAACATCACCGATTACCCGGACGAGGGAAACTTTCATACGATGGCCTTGCACCGCTCCGGCGACGTTACGATTGCCGTATCGGCCGGCGGGGTTCCCGGAGCAGCGGCGCGAATTCGGGATGCGATCGCGGAGCGCTTCGATGGACGATACGAGCGCGCGGTATCCGCTCTGAGAGGGCTCCGCTCCCGGCTGCTGAGCGACGGCGGGCACGAATGGGGCGACGTTGCGCCGAAGCTGCTCGGCGATGATTTCTGCAGCTCGGTCGAGGATGGTTCGCTCGCCGACAAGGTGGAATCGTGGCGCTGATCGTCGCCGGGGTGAGTCACGCGACTGCACCGATCGAGATTCGGGAGAAGCTCGCATTCCGCCTCCACGAATCGACGGCAGAGCTCGCGCGCCTACGCGAGTCAGGGATTATCCGGGAAGGCGTCATTCTCTCGACCTGCAACCGCACGGAGATCTACGCGGTCGAACAGAACGGCGATGCGCTTCCACACATCTCGGCCATGCTTTCGCGACGACTCGGCGATGACGCGACAGAGTTTATGTACGTGCGCCGCGACCGAAACGTGGCCGCGCATCTCTTTGGCGTTGCGGCAGGGCTCGACTCCATGATCCTTGGCGAAGCGCAGATTCACGGTCAGGTGAAGGAGGCGTGGGAGGGCTGTAGAGGCGAGTCCGGGCCCATTCTGAACCGATTGTTTCAGACGGCGCTGCTCGCGGCGTCGCGCGCGAGAGAGGAGACGGGAATCGGCAGGGGCGCTGCGTCTGTGAGCTCCGCGGCAGTGCAGCTGGCGAAAAAAATCTTTGGCGGACTCAGCGGCAGGCGAGCAATGATACTCGGCGCCGGCGACGTGGCGGAGATCGCGCTGGAGTGTCTGCTCGGTGAGGGAGTGCGGGTTGCGATCGTGGCCAATCGTACCCATGAGCGAGCGCAGACCCTGGCTGAGCGCCACGGAGCGACGGCGATGCACTACGATCAGTGCTGGGAATCGTTGAAGGACGTTGACGTGCTGATCTGCTCGACTGCGTCACCAGTTCCGGTCGTGACAGTCGCGCGAGTGCAGGATCCCGTTATCGCTCGTGGGGACCGGCCACTTTGCATTCTCGACATAGCTCTTCCACGTGACGTCGAAGAAGCCGTTGGAGGTCTAGATAATGTCTTTCTTTACGACCTCGACGATCTTCGCGCCGCCGCGGCGGCGAATGTGGAGCGCCGCGAAGAAAACGTTCCGGCAGCGCAGCAGATCATCGCCGATGAGGCGCAGAAATACTGGGATTGGGTGGCGGGTCTCGCGGCAGTGCCGGTGGTGCGGGAGTTCAGGGAAGAGATGGACAGGGTGCGGAGTACGGAGCTTGCGGCAGCTCTGCGCCGCCTTGGTCCGTTGTCGGCCGATCAAGCTGAAGCAATCGAGCATTTCTCAAAGGCACTCATGAACAAGTTTCTGCACGAGCCAAGCGTGAGGTTGAGAGCGGCAGCCGCCAACGGGCGCGGACTGGGCGTCGTCGATGCCGCACGATACCTGTTCGCGCTTGAGGACAGACCGCCGGCCGGAACCTCCTCGGCGCCGGAGGAAGATGAGTAGGGTCCTCGTCACCGGAGGTGCGGGATTCATCGGCTCTCACGTGGCCGACGAGTTCATCGCCAAGGGCTGGGACGTTACCATCGTCGACAATCTCTCTTCGGGAAAACGCGAGAACGTTCCCGAGAAGGCAAAGTTCCATGAGATCGGGGTAAACTCGCCCGAATTCTCGACGCTTGCCGGAACGGGAAACTTCGATGTCGTCGCTCACCTCGCCGGCCAGATCGACGTGCGAAAGAGTGTCGCCGATCCCGTTGCGGACGCCACCACCAACATCCTGGGCACTCTCAATCTGATGGAATCGCTGCGGAAGAATGGTGCGCGCACTCGAGTGGTCTTCACGTCGACCGGGGGCGTTCTCTACGGAGATTTCAACACCCCGCCCAACTTCGAGACCTATCCGAAGGATCCCGAGTCTCCGTACGCCATCTCCAAGCTGAGCATCGAGTACTACCTGGCGTACTACTCGCGAGTGCACGATCGCGAATACGCTGCGGTCCGATTCGGAAACGTGTATGGTCCGAGACAGGATCCGCACCGCGAGGCCGGTGTTGTCGCGATCTTCTGCGGCCGGATTCTCAGCGGCCGTCCGCTGACTGTGTTTGGAGACGGACTTCAGACACGCGATTATGTCTATGTTGGTGATGTTGCTCGCGCCGTGGGGCTGGCGTCGTCGAAGCCTCTGCCCGAAAAAGGTCGGCTCGATGCACGGGGATTCAACATTGGAACCGGCAAGGGAACCAGCGTGCTGGAGATAGCGAAGCTCCTTCAGAAAACGGCGGGCAGCCAGGTCCCGATCGAATTTGCCCCGCATCGCCCGGGCGAGCAGCAGGAATCATTCGTCAATGCCGACAAGGCGCGTGACGTTCTGGGCTGGGCTCCCCAGGTCACACTCGAGGAGGGCCTGGCGAAAACGTACGCCGCGTTCGCACGCCGGGCGAAAGGAGCGGCCGCTTGATGCCTTTACTTCTGCTTCAGGTCCAGGGGATACCAAGCTCGCCGATGGAGCTCATCACCAGCTCCACTGGCGCTACCAAAATCGTGCTCGGGATTCTCGTCATCCTCTCGCTCATCAGTTGGGGGATCATCCTCTCGAAGTGGTACGAGCTGCGGCGCGCGGCGCGGATCACCTACAGCTTCGCGCACGAATTCGCGGGCGCTCGCACTGTCGAGGCAGCCGCCCGAATGGCGCGCGTCAGCAACGGACCACCCGCAACCATCACCGAGCGCGCGATGCGCTTTATTGAGGAGACTACGCCCGCGCTTCACGGAACGCCCGAACGCGCCGCGCGTTTCAGCGGCTCGCAGGTCGAGGCGCTCAAGCTGGTGCTCGACGCGGAGACGACGTCGGAGCGCGACAGGCTGAGTCGCTGGGTTCCATCCCTCGCGACCATCGGCTCCGTGAGTCCGCTGATCGGACTCCTCGGTACTGTGCTGGGCGTCATCGACGCGTTCGTCGGAATAGCGTCGAAGGGATCGGGAAATATCGGCGCCGTAGCACCCGGCGTCGCGGAAGCGCTCATCGCCACGGCCGCCGCCCTCAGCGTCGCCATTCCAGCAGTGTTCGCGTACAACATCTTCGCCTCCCGTCTGAACAAGATCGAAGGACAGCTCGAGAGCTTCGGCTCGGAGCTGATCGCGCTAATGGTTAGAGAGGGAATGATCTGATGTCGCGCCGAGGACGGGGGCGGGACCGGCTGGTGTTGAACGCGGAGATCAACGTGGTGAGTCTGATCGACGTGATGATGCTCCTCATGATCATCTTCATGATCACCGCGCCAATGATGCAAGGGGGAGTCGACATCTCGCTGCCGAAGGCGCAGGCGCGACCGCTCGAGTCGAAGAGTGGGCTCTCTGTGACGATCGACCGTACCGGCGCCATCTACGTCGACGATGCCCGTCTCACCTTTGCCCAGTTCTCGGCCAGCTTCAAGGCGCTGGCGCAGCGACGAGGCAGGGGAGGAGTCTACCTGCGCGCCGATGACCGCGTCCCCTATGGCTCTGTGGTTAGAGTCCTGGCGATCATGCGGGCCAGCGGAGTCGGCGACATCGGACTCGTCGCCGAACCGACTGAACCGTCCAAATAGAGCAATGATTTGATGCGCGGCCGAGTGAATGGATCACGACAGATCGCGCCATTTACGATATCGGCGGTGCTGCATGGGGCGCTCGCGCTGCTCTTGTTCAACACCCTCAAGGAGCAGAAGGCGGTCGCGCTGCCGCCGATGTACAGGGTTGAGATCGTGGCGGCGCCAGCGGGGGAGCGCGCGATCGGAGAGGTAAAGAGCGAGCAAGCCAATGCAGCCAAAGCTGTTACGCAACCGAGCGCGGCGCAGTCAACGGTCAAGGAAATGCCTGTTCCTACGGCCAGGCCCGCGCCCAAGACGCCAGCGCGGGTGACGCCGTCGGATGCGAAGCCAAAAACAGCGGCCAAAGCGGGTGCGCCGGAAGCGAAGGCTACCCCGCAACCGAAGACTGAGGCGCCCAAGGCTGGTGGTGGGCCGGTGGGTGATAAGGGGACGGATGTCGCAACAGTGCGCAGCGACGGGATCGAGTTCCCGTTTCCAGGGTATCTCAACAACATCGTTCGGCAGATCGCTCTCAGGTTCAAACCAAGGAATCCAGCCGCGCGTCTCAAGGCGGAAGTACGGTTTCTGATTCATCGGGACGGTTCCGTTTCAGGCATCGAGTACATCAAGCGCTCCGGCAACTTTTCATTCGACCTTGAAGCATCGGGCGCGGTGGAAGCAGCTTCGAGTGCTCGCGCGTTTGGGCCGCTTCCGGACGGATTTCCAGATGACGTTCTCCCCGTGGTATTCGCATTCGACCCCGCATTCCTGAAATGAGATTTCCGAAGGTGGCTTGTCAGTTGGTAATTGGCGGTACGCTTGCGTTCGCCTCGTTGGCCGGCGCGCAGGACACCACGGCCGCGCCGGGCGTGCGCCTTGGACTGAACTACGAGGCGGGGACCAAGCCCGGCGTCATTGTGCTGCCCGTCGAGGACGAGCTTGGCGACGATTCACTGCGCGTGATCGTGCAACGGGATCTCGATTACAGCGACAGGATGAACGTGATCGCGCTCGATGCCGAGACACTATCAGGGCTGGTGCCAGCGCCCGGTGAAAAAATCAACTTCGCGCTGGTGGGCAAATTCGGCGCTGCGCTGCTGGTGCGAATGACGCCGACGAACAGCGGGCTCCACGTTGCCGCCTACGATGTCGCGAGAGGCCAGCTGCTTCAATCGGAGCACTTTCTGTTCGACCGTCGCGACAGGGACTGGCGCTTCACAGTGCACGGAGTCTCCGACCAGATCGAGCAGTGGGTTTTCGGAAAGCGTGGAATCGCGCAGACGCGCGTCGCTTACGTGAACAACGGAACGCTGCAGATCGTCGACAGCGATGGCCAGCAAACCCGCACGATCACGACTGGCAAGGGAGCGCTCTCGCCCGCGTGGTCGCCAAACGGCGAATCGGTCGTTTTCACGGTCATGGGCAACAACGGAACGCAGGTAGAGGAGCTAGATGTTCGGACCGGGCGGACCCGCAGGATCAGTCAGATTCGGGCCGGGCTCAACATCACGCCGATCTACCAGCCGGATGGCAGCGGGATTCTCTACGCGCAGGGGACCGGCAACGGGACCGACCTCATCTTCGCGAGTCTCGACTCGACCGCGCCGAGGAGAATCACGGTCGGCAAGGGTACGGACAACACTTCGCCATCGTACAGCCCGGATGGGCATCAGATCGCCTTCATCTCGGGCAAGTCGGGACAGCCCCAGGTGTATATTATGGATGCGGACGGCTCGAACATTCAGCTGCTGACGCCGTACACGGCGGGCACGCGCAGCTATCGGGCGAGCCCCGACTGGTCACCCGACGGCCGCGCGATCGCGTACGAGCAGCAGAATGGGGCCTTTCAGATCTGGATGATCGACTTGCGGGATCGCGCACCGAAGCAGCTCACGAGCGAAGGTGAGAACGAGGATCCTTCGTGGGCACCGGATGGACGGCACCTCGTCCTGACGTCGTCGCGAAGTGGTGACAAGCAGTTGTGGATTCTCGACACCGAGTCGGGCCGTACGCGTCAGCTCACGCACAGCAGGGGCGCGAGGCTGGCGTCGTGGTCGCCGATTCTGGCCAATCCTGAAGTGGGAACCTACTCGCAATGATAAAATCAGCGTCGCTTTCGATATTTCTGATTCCTGTAGCTCTGGCCGGCTGTTTTTTCGCCACCAAACAGGATTTCGAGAAGCTCCAGCAGGATATTGTTGTTTCGCGCGCTACCTCGAACGCAGCGGATTCCGTGCAGCGTGCGCAGCTGGTGGATGTCAGCCGCTCGATGCGAACGTTGAGCGATTCGATCAGCTCGCTCAGTAGGCGCGTCTCCGCTATGCGCACCGCCTCGGAAAGCGACATGGCGGCGATGAAGGAAGACATCTCGCAGCTGCAGGATCTGAGCGGACAGAGTGAGCAGAGGATGCGCGACGTTCGAGCGGCCCTCGAGGAGAAGCGCCAGCAGGAGCAGGTATCGACGGCGGACACCTCTGCGGGCGCGGGCGGTGCGCCCGCTTCGGGACCCGGCCCACTCCAGCTGCTCCAGGCGGGACGAGATCAGCTGCTCAAGGGCGGCAACGTCGCGGCGAGGAGTGCATTCAGCCAGCTGATCTCACAGTACCCGACATCAGAGTACGTCCCCGAGGCGATGTTCTACAGCGCGCAGGCGTACGCCGCCGAGCAGAATCCGAACGCCGCTGATGCCCAGTACCTGGCGTTGATCAGCCGGTTTCCCAAGTCGCCGCGCGTTCCTACTGCGATGTACAAGCGAGCGCTGCACCTGCAGTCGCAAAAAAAGACAGCCGAAGCGAAGAAGATCTTTCAGGACATCATCAAGCGGTTCCCGCGCTCCGACGAGGCTGCGCTCGCCGACGAGCGTCTACAGACGATTAAATAGCGCGAGGGCCGTGGTATGAGCGAAGCTCCCGGCCACGAAATGCCTTTCCTGGACCATCTCGAGGAGCTGCGCAAGCGACTCTTCTGGGTGGCAGGCGCGATCATCATCGGCATCACAATCGCGTTCGCGCTGTTGTCGAATCTCGACATCATTCGCCTGTTGGAGCGCCCGATTCTTCCCTTGCTTCACGGGCAGAAGCTGATCTACACACACCCGGGCACTTCCTTTCGGATCCTGCTCAACGCGTCGTTTGTGCTGGGGATGATCCTCGCCTCGCCGATCATCGTGGGGCAGATCTGGGGATTCCTCGCGCCGGCGCTCTACGCCCACGAGAAACGCGTTGTCGTTCCGGTCCTTGTGGCGATGGTCGCGCTCTTTCTGGCCGGCGTCTCACTCAGCTATTTCGTCGTGCTGCCGCTGACCCTCCGGTTCCTCATGAGCATCGAGTCGACGGCCCTCACTCCGATGATCTCCGCGACGGAGTACTTCGACTTCGCGATCAGCATGTGCCTGGCGTTCGGTCTGGTGTTCGAGGTGCCGATCGCGATACTCGCGCTCACGGCTCTGGGGCTGATCACTCCACAGTTTCTGTCGAAGTACAGAAGACACGCGATCATCATCTGCCTGGTCGCGGCGGCTTTCATCACACCGGGCGCCGACCCGTATTCGCTGTTCGCGTTGGCCATTCCACTCTACGTCTTGTATGAGCTGAGCGTGTTCGTCGCCCTCTTCGCCTACCGCCGGCGGCAGAAGCGCCAAGCTCGGCGCGAAGCAGAGGCGAACGCGCCGCACGAGAGCGCAAGGGCGCCGGCGTGATGCGCACACTTACGCTGGCAGTCGCCGCAACGTTCGCTCTCGTCGCCCAACACGACCTTGCAGCACAGGTCCGGCCCGCAGCTCCTCCGCGACGCGACACCGTTCGAGCTCGACCGGATACGTCCAAACGCGACACGACCGCTGCGGATACATCGAAGACCAAAGAGCTCGTCAAGTGGAATGAGACTGACTCTGTGATGGAAGCGCTGATGAAGCGGCCCGGCTACACCGCCACGAAGTATCAGGGTGATGTGGTCGTCTTCAACGCGATCACGCGGACGCTCGCCCTGAAGGGAAAAAAGGCGGCCGTCAACCGCGAGCAGACGGTATTGGTCGGCGACAGCATCACTTACAACGACTCGACGAAGATTATGATCGCTCGCGGAGACACGGTGATACTGCGCGATCCCGAGCGCCAGACGGCCGATGTCGTCGCACGGGGCCGCATGTCCTATAACCTTGCTCTCCACCGAGGTTGCGTAACGAACATCAGCACTTCCGTCGAATCCGGACAACAGTGGTTTGTCGAAGGGGCGGACGCGTGTTTTGTAAGCGATGAGACCTTCGCAAGCGACACCACGCGCGGGCGAGAAACCGCTTTTTACGCCCGCAACGCGTCGATCACCAGCTGCGACGATTCGATACCCGACTATCACTTCCAGGCGAAGGAAGTGAAGATGATCTCCAAGAACATCATGGTCGCGCGGCCAGCCGTTCTCTACATCGGCGAAGTCCCCGTGATGTGGCTGCCATTCATCTTTCAGGACATGCGCTCCGGCCGGCGCAGCGGAGTACTGACGCCGCGCTTCGGCGTCAGCGAGCTGTTTCGCAACAGCCCCACCTACCGACGCCACGCCGACAACCTCGGCTACTACTTCGCGATCAGCGACTACATGGATGCGCAGTTCGCGCTCGATTGGCGAAGCGGCGCACGGCCGTCGGACGACGGCGGCGATCCGGGCTGGGTCCGCATCAACGGAGATTGGCAATACCGGTGGCTCGATCGGTTCCTGAGTGGATCGCTGCGCATGTTCCATCACGCCCAGCGCGACGGGTCGAGGAATACCGGACTCAGCTGGACCCATGACCAGAGCTTCTCGCAAAACACGCATTTCCACGCTGATATCAACTACGTCACCAACACCTTCATTCAGCGGACAACGACATTCAATCCACTTTCGGTGTTGTCCACCATCAGATCGTCCGCGAACTACAGCACGAAACTCGGCCCCGCATCACTAAGCCTGGGTGGAAGCCGCACGCAGTATCCGGGGCGGAACGAAGTTGAGCAGTCCTTTCCCACATTCAGCCTGACTTCCCCGACACTAGCACTCGGCAAATTCCTCGAATGGACGCCGGTAATGTCGTTCTCCACCAACCAGAACCTGAACATCGATCAAGCGGGTGAATTCAACTACCGGTACTTCACCAACACTCTCGGTAACCAGGACAGCGTTCGGCTGAAGAGGAATGCCCGGCAAACCAGTGCCGGCTTCGACACGCCGCTCAAGATCGCCGGCTTCTCCTTGACTAACTCCTTTACTCTCAACGACAACGAAGTGGATGCCCCGCAAACGATCGTCATCGTCGATCCGAATGATTCCTCGAAGAAAACCAGCCGGGTGTTTGCGAAGTCGTTCGTAACCAATGTTGACTGGCGGACCGGCTTCTCTCTGCCGACGCTGTTTCAGGGAACGCTTAACCTGGCGCCCAGCATTTCGTTCCAAAATGTCGACGCGGGAAATGGCTTCTGGGTGCGCTCACATCTGAGCGGCGGAAGGTTTGTACACCAGTCGAAGCGCCCGACGTTCTCGCTCTCCACGTCGCCGACGCTGTTTGCCCTCTTTCCTGGATTCGGCCCCGTTACGCGCTTCAGGCACTCGATCACTCCGTCGATTTCGTTTACGTACGCGCCAACTGGAGACCTGAGCACTGAATTCCTGACGGCGACCAACAGAAGCCGCCAGTCGTTCCTAGGCTCTCTGGCGCAGAATCAGATCAGTCTCGGCTTGTCGCACGTTCTCGAGGCAAAGCTCAGAAGCAGCGATACGAGCTCCACCGCCGAGCCGAAGAAGATAAAGGTGCTCTCGATGAACTTCGGCTCGGTTGCGTACGATATCGAGCGGGCTAGGAAGACCCATCGATCAGGATTCGTGACCCCGAACCTTAACACGAGCATTAGCTCGGATCTGCTTCCGGGGTTCAGCGGCAACGTCGGCTATTCTCTGTATCAGGGCGACGTGATGAGCGACACCGCCCGTTTCAAGCCATTCCGCGAAAGCATCGGCGCTTCATTCAGACTCAACTCCCAGTCCGGTATCTTCGGGGTTCTAAACAGAGTGTTCGGTCGTGCGGTGCCGGAGACCAATCCGCAGCTGGATAAGGTTGAGCCGAGTCAGGATGATGCGCTCGCCAACCGCGTTGCCAATACGCCGGTCGCGGGCATAACCCAACGCAGCCAGCAATACAGCATCCCGCAAACCCAAGGGTGGGAGGCGACGTTCAACTACAGCACTCACAGGCAGCGTCCTCCGACCGGAAGCGGGGTAATCCTGGAGTTCGATCCCGAGACGCTGTGTCGGCCTGTTCAGGCAAATCCGATAGTTTTTCAAAACTGCGTTCAGCAGGCCCTCGCCAATGCGACCAGTGCAATCCCGGGGGCGTCCGCGATTGCAGGTTCGCCATTCATTCGCACCCCTCCCACGAACAACCTCGACGGGCAGATGTCGTTTCATATCACGCCCAAGTGGGCGGCGGGGTGGGGAACGAACTATGACTTCGAGGCGAAGAAGTTCGGGCAGCACCGCGTGACGCTGCAGCGGGAACTGCACGACTGGAGGGCGATCTTCGGGTTCACGCAAGCTCCCAACGGGAACTTTGCGTTCAACTTCTTCATTGCCCTGACCGCCGAGCCCGACCTAAAATTCAACTATGACAAGCAGACGTACCGTCCGATAGCCCGCTGACGTTGACACAGCGGCTCAACATCACCAACGGCGACAGCGCCGCCGGCACGCTCAGCGAGGCCGGCATCGAGGGAAAGATCATTCCCTGGCGCGACGTGCTGCATGAAGGGCCGGTGGACTCGTCGCTTTCGCTCGAAGAGCTGAGCAAGCAGCGCGCGCGATTCATCGCGGAACGGCGGTGGGACGATTTCGCCCACGTCAGCGGCGACTTCGCTGAACGGGACCGGGTCATTCAACACCTCGATTACTTCGACGAGATCGTGCTGTGGTTCGAGGACGATCTGTACGATCAGCTGCAGCTCATTCAGCTCCTCGATTTTCTTGGTAGTAGCTCGGCCCGCAAGAAGAAGACGCTCTCACTGATTCAAGTGGATGGCTATATCCCACCCTTGTCGGCGCCGAAGCTGAAGGAGCTGGATGAAAAGCGGTCACGCGTGACGCCGGAGCAGCTCGACCTGGCGCGCCGGGCGTGGCGGGCGTTCGGATCGGACGATCCCGCGACGATCGAAGCCCTGCTCGATGAGAAAACCTCGGCGCTCCCGTACCTGGCGTTCGCACTCAGCCGACATCTGGAGGAATTCCCAGCCGTCGGAACAGGACTATCGCGCTCAGAGCGAGAGGCGCTGACCGCGATCGACCAGGGCCACAAGACGCCGGTCGCTGCATTCCTCGAGGTGGCGAAAAAGCAAGAAAGCATCTTCCTCGGCGACATCGTGTTCTACTCGTATCTCGAGCGACTGAGTGGTAACAAGAACGCACTCGTCACCTGGACCGATGGAACGGCCGTGGTATCGCCCAGCTCCGAGAGGTCGCGTGAATTCGTCGACGGCGAGCTCAAGCTCACGCCGCTCGGCCGAGAAGTACTGGCTGGCAAGCGGGACTGGCAGACCATCAACACCGGGTCCCGCTGGCTGGGTGGAGTAGAGATTCGGCCTGGCGGAACAGGCTGGCGTTGGGACACGTCGGAACGCGCTCTGACGCGGCAACCGGCGGAGAAAACCAAATCGCGCAAATCACCATCGCGCCCGACGGCAAAGAAGGCGAAACCACGCAAAAAAACCCGCCCAGCGGCGAAGAAAGTGAAGCCACGCACCGCCCCCAAGCGGTCCACCCGCAAGAAAAAATGAGCGAGAAGCTCATCATCGATGGTGACACCCTCACGATCGATGAAGCCTACGCGGTTGCTGTTGAGCGTCTCCGCGTCGGGCTTTCGCCAAAAGCACGAGAGCGGATGGTCAAGACGCGCGCCGTTGTCGACGACATTGTGGCCCGGGACGCTGCCGTGTACGGCGTGACGACGGGATTCGGCAAGCTCTCCGAGGTCGCCATACCGCGCGAGAAGTTGGCCCAGCTGCAGGTGAACCTCGTGAGGAGCCACGCTTCGGGCGTGGGCGATCGGCTGCCCGAGCGAGAAGTGCGCGCTATGATGCTGCTACGCGCGAATGTCATCGCCAAGGGTTACTCGGGTGCGCGGCCGGAGCTGGTCGATCTGCTGCTGCAGATGCTGAACGCCGATGTGTATCCGCCGATCCCGGAGCAGGGAAGCGTCGGTGCGAGCGGCGACCTGGCGCCGCTGGCGCATCTCGCGCTTTCCCTCATCGGCGAGGGGACGCTGATCAAAGGCGATCGAGAAGAACCGGCGCAGAAGATCCTGAAGGAAATCGGAGCGAAGCCGGTCGTGCTCGCCCCGAAAGAGGGAATCACGCTCATCAACGGCACGCAGACGCACACGGCCGTCGCACTGATAGCGCTCGTCCACGCGCGCGCTCTGTGGCGAACCGCGCACGTCGCCGGCGCGATGTCCCTCGAGGCGTTGCTCGGCACTCCGGTCGCGTTCGACGAGCGCATCCATGCTGCAAGGGGACAGAAGGGGCAGGTTCGCTCGGCGGCGCTCCTCCGTGATCTGCTGGCCGACAGCGAGCTGCGTGAATCGCACCGCCACGGGGATCCGCGGGTGCAGGACTCGTACGCGCTGCGCTGCATGCCACAGGTACACGGGCCGGTGCTCGATGCACTCGACTTCATCGATTCAGCGGTGTCGAGGGAGCTGAACGCCGCCACCGACAATCCGCTGGTGTTCGAGAATGGCGAGACCCTGAGCGGCGGAAACTTTCACGGGCTCACGGTCGCGATGGCGCTCGATTTCCTGGCGATCGTCCTCACCAACCTGGCGACGATGGCGGAGCGTCGAATAGACAGGCTCGTTCACCCCGACCTGAATCAGGGACTGCCGCCGTTCCTCTCTCCCGATGCCGGCGTCAACTCGGGCTTCATGATGGCACAGGTAACGGCCGCTTCGCTCGCCAGCGAGTGCAAGGTGCTGTCCCACCCGGCGAGCGTGGACACGATTCCCACCGACGGCAGCAAGGAAGACGTCGTACCGATGGCGATGGGCGCGGCATGGAAAGCGCGGCGGGTTCTTCGCAATCTCGAGAACATTCTTGCGATCGAGCTGATGTGTGGAGCACAGGCAATCGACTTCAGGGCACCGCTGAAGCCGGGGCGCGGCGTACGCACGGCGCACGAGCGGGTTCGCGCGATCGTGCCGCGTCTCGAGGAAGATCGAGTGTTGAGCGCAGACATCTCGGCGCTCATGTCCGCGGTGTCGGAGATGCGCTTCGCCGACATTGGTAGCGTCGCAACTCGATCACGCCAGCGAACAAGGTGCGCGATCCAATTCACGCGCCGCGCGGCGCGAAGATCTCGTGCAAAGGTTGGCAGCAGGAAGCGGCGCTTCGGATGCTGATGAACAACCTCGACCCCGAGGTGGCGGAGCGACCCCAGGATCTGGTCGTGTACGGCGGAACGGGGAAGGCGGCGCGCAACTGGGAGTGCTACGACGCCATCGTGCGCGAGCTCACCAACCTCGGCAACGACGAGACGCTGCTGGTGCAGAGTGGAAAACCGGTCGGAGTGTTCCGCACTCACGAGAGCGCGCCACGCGTTCTCATCGCCAACAGCAACCTGGTCGGGCGCTGGGCGACGTGGGATCATTTCCGCGAGCTCGAGCGCAAAGGTCTCATGATGTACGGGCAGATGACCGCCGGATCGTGGATCTACATCGGCTCGCAGGGGATCGTGCAGGGCACCTACGAGACGTTAGGCGCAGTCGCGCGGCGACATTTTGGCGGCACTCTTCGTCGCCGTCTCGTTCTCACTGCGGGTCTTGGCGGAATGGGCGGCGCGCAGCCGCTCGCGGCGACGATGCAGGATGCGGTCGCGCTCGTGATCGAGGTGGATGAATCGCGGATCGACAAGCGGATCGAGACGCGATACCTGGATCGGAAAGCCAAGGATCTGGACGAGGCGCTGAGCATCATTGCTCGCGCGACTCGAGCGGGCGAGCCCGTCTCGGTTGGATTGCTCGGCAATGCAGCCGATGTACTGCCGGAAATCGTCAAGCGCGGCATCAACCCCGACGTCGTGACCGATCAGACGAGCGCGCACGACATGCTGAACGGTTATGTGCCCGCTGGAGTTACGCTCGCGGAGGCCCTGGAGCTGAGAAAGACTGATCCCGCGGAATACGTGCGCCGCTCGACACAATCGGCGGTCGAGCACGTGACGGCGATGCTCGAGCTCCAGCAGCGTGGCGCCGTAACCTTCGACTACGGCAACAACATCCGGACGGTCGCATTCGATGCCGGCCTCAAGAACGCCTTCGACATCCCCGGATTCGTGCCGGAGTACATCCGGCCACTGTTTTCCGAGGGGAAGGGTCCGTTCCGCTGGGTCGCCCTCTCCGGAGATCCGAAGGACATCAAGCGCACCGACGAGCTGGCGCTGCAACTTTTTCCGGAAGACGACCACCTGCGCCGCTGGATCTCGCTCGCCCAGGAGAAGATCAAGTTCCAGGGACTTCCTGCCCGCATCTGCTGGCTCGGCCAATCCGACCGCGCGAAGTTCGGCGTTGCGATCAACGATCTCGTGGCGTCGCGCGCGATCTCCGCGCCAATCGCCATCGGCCGCGATCATCTCGATGCTGGCAGCGTGGCGTCGCCGTTTCGGGAGACCGAAGGCATGCGCGACGGATCAGACGCGGTGGCCGACTGGCCGCTGCTCAACGCGATGCTCAACGTAGCGAGCGGCGCGTCGTGGGTGTCGTTTCATCACGGCGGAGGTGTTGGGATTGGATTATCGCTTCACGCCGGTCAGGTGATCGTCGCCGACGGGACTCCCGAGATGCGGGTTCGTCTCGAGCGGGTGCTCACCAACGACCCTGGCATTGGCGTCGCGCGGCACGCTGACGCTGGATACGAGGAAGCTGTCGCGACGGCAAGAAAACATGGGCTGCATTTGCCGATGATCGGTTGAACATGCTTCGAGGACTCTTATGGGGGATGCAAGTGTTGAGTCGTAAGTTGGTTAGTCGACATACTTACAACTCAACACTTTCGACTCAGAACTTGCATTCCCTCAGCCCAACCTCGAACTCTCTGATATGCTGACCAGCGAGTTCAAACCCTGGCACGTTCCAATTTTCCTGGCAAAGTACGCGTATCTCACCGTAGCGCGCCGCCCGGTGCTGGTGCATTTCGAAGTCACTATGCGCTGCAACGCGCGCTGCGGCTTCTGCGACTACTGGAAAACCGATCCCTCCGCCAAAGCATCGGAGCTCAAGTCTTTTGCCGACGCAGCCAGGTTCTTCAATCCGATGGTGATCACCTTCACCGGCGGCGAGCCGACGCTGAGACGCGATCTCGAGGATATCGTCGATGGCGTAAACTCCGCCGTCAGACTGAAGTACATGACGCTTATAACTCACGGCGGGATGTTAACCCCCGAGCGCGCGAAATCGATCTGGAAAGCCGGAATCAACCAGTTCAACATCTCGCTCGATTATCTCGACGAGCGCCACGACACGGCGCGCGGGATCCCGGGACTCGGCTCCAAGATCATGCGAACCATTCCGCGGATGCGCGAGATCGGCATCACCGGAATCCGGTTCAACACCGTCATCAAGCGCGACAACCTCGATCAGCTGATGCCGATCGTCACCCGGGCGCGCGAGCTTGGATGCGGCGTCAACTTCAGCTGCTACACCGACGCCAAGAATGGGAACACCGAAGGCCTGATCGAGCGGGATCAGATTCGCCAGCTCGAGGAAACGATGCGGGAGCTTCTCGCCTACAAGAAGAAAAACCGGGGCGTCATCACGAATTCCGACTATTATCTCGAGCAGATCCCGCGCTACGTTCGGGGCGAGATCACCGAGCCGTGCCGCTCTGGAATGCGCACCATCCACATCGATCCGACCGGTCACGTGAAGCGGTGCCCCGATTTTCCCACCGACTTTCACTGGACCGAGTACCGGAAGTACGAGCCGATAAACTGCAACGCCTGCTTCTATGCTTGTCGTGGCGAAGCCCAGGCTCCGATGAGGTTCTCGCGGGTCCTGGATGTCATGGCGTCTCCAAAGCCACTGGCGCATTTCAACTGAAGATCAACTGATGACTACCGGGTGTCAGCTCACGGCTGGCCCGCTGATGGCTGCGTGCTAGTCTTGAACGCATCTAATTGCAGCCCGAAGCCACCCGCGGGCCCGCCGACAGCCCGCACCCGGTAGTCTTTAGTAAAAGGCAGTTAGTCGCGACAATATTTTACGCCACAAAAATCCCGGATGACCAGACTTTGAAGGATTTGCTATTTGTCAACGCATCCCAGGTAGTCACTTGCGCCGGCCCCGCCCGGGCTCGAAAGCGTGCGGAGATGAAAGAGGCCGGAATCCTTCGCCACACCGCTGTCGCGGTGAGTGACGGCCGCATCGCCGCGATCGGAGCCGCGCGTGATCTCCAGGATGCGTACTCCAACGCCGAGATTGTCGACTGTCGCGGCGGAGTCCTCACTCCCGGCCTCGTCGACTCGCATACGCACACAGTGTTTGGCAAGGCGAGATTCGAGGAGCATGAGCTCCGCGCCGAGGGGCACGACTACATGGAGATCGCCAAGCGAGGCGGTGGAATCCACGCCTCCGTCCGCGATTTCCGCGACCGCACCGAGGACGAGCTGTATGACCTCGCCGTGCCGAGAGTTCAGGAGCTCGCCTCGTACGGGACCACCACCTTGGAGATCAAGAGCGGCTACGGCCTCACAGTCGACGATGAGCTCAAGGCCCTGCGCGTCATCGGCCGTTTGGCTGAGCGACTTCCCGTACGAATCGTTGCAACTTGGCTCGGCGCCCACGAGATCCCGCACGAGTACCGCGCGAACGCCGCGCGGCGCGCCGAGTATCTCGATCTTCTCACGAACGACATGCTGCCGAAGGTTGTCGAGCAGGGCGTCGCGCGCTTCGCCGACGTATTCTGCGAGCCGGGCGTCTTCACCATCGACGAAACCCGGCGCATCCTCGAAGCCGCCCGCAAAGCGGGCCTCGGCCTCAAGCTCCACGCTGATGAGCTCAAGCCGTGTGGCGGCGCCGAATTGGCTGCGTCGCTCGGCGCCGTGAGTGCGGATCATCTCGCGGCCATCTCCGAGCAGGGCGTCGCCGCTCTGGCGAAGTCCGACACGGTCGCCACGCTGCTCCCCGGTACGATGCTCTTCCTGGGTAAATCCACTCAGGCCCCCGCCCGCGCCCTCATCGACGCCGGGGCGGCGGTCGCTCTCGCCACAGATTTCAACCCGGGAACCTCCCCAACCGTTAACTTTCCACTGATGCTCACGTTGGCTATGAGCCAGCTGAGAATGTCCCTGGCGGAGGCGCTCAGTGCCGCGACGGTGAATGGGGCCGCGGCGCTGAAGTTGGCGGGCGAAACCGGGCAGATCGCCCCTGGGTTTGCCGCCGATTTGTCGCTCTTCGCCATCGGAGATGTGAGGGAGTTGCCATACTGGTACGGCGCCCGTCTTTGTGTGGGGTCGTGGAAGGCCGGCGCGCCTTGTCACCCCTACGAGAGCGGAAGTAAGTTGAACGCTCGTTCCCCGGAGATCTTGCTACCCGGGTAAGTCCAATTGCCCGGCTGCCCTTAATGTCCAACGTCGACAAGTTCAAAAAAAAGGCTGCCGAATTCGAGCAGAAAAAGCAGTTCGACAGGGCTCTCGAGGTCTACCTTCAGATCATTGGGCAGACCGAGGGTCAGGAGGACCGTGACGTCACGGTCTACAACCGGGTGGGCGACCTCTACCTGCGCCTGAACAAAGCCGACCAGGCAGTCAACTACTACGAGCAGGCAGTCGATCTCTACACCGACGGCGGATACCTCAACAACGCCATCGCGCTCTGCAACAAGATCCTGCGCCACGCGCCGTCCAGGCACCAGATCTATTACAAACTCGGGAAGATCTCGGCGAAGAAGGGCTTCAACAGCGACGCCAAGAAGAACTTCCTCGAGTACGCCGATCGGATGCATCGCGCCGGCAAGGACAACGACGCATTCAAGGCGCTCCAGGAATTCGCCGATCTATGCCCCGGACAGGATGATATCCGGCTGATGCTCGCCGACCAGCTGGCGCGTGCAGGCAAGGGCGCCGAGGCGATCGAGCAGCTCCAGATTCTGCATGAGTCGCTCGACTCGGAAGGCCGCACCGCTGAGGCGGAAGCGACGGTCGAGCGCATGCA
>Ga0193735_1000107_pt1 | contig 26272 bp, 35 predicted proteins | sample U1m2metaG_FD_145080 | JGI IMG/M metagenome (GOLD analysis project Ga0193735, IMG submission 145080) | Soil microbial communities from a riparian zone of the East river system, Colorado, United States - U1m2 | ecosystem: Environmental > Terrestrial > Soil > Riparian zone | place: USA: East River... | reverse complement strand
AAACAAGACATTAAAGACAATGATGATGCCTATAAGCTTTATTATCATTTCTCTATTCCTGTAGAATTATGCCCATCGTAAAGATATTCCAGGTCCCCTTTTAGGAAGTGATGCTTGTACCAAGCTAAATGCGCCGGGCTAAATTTTGTAGCTGGCATAAATTTTCTAACATCTGTTAAGATCTCATCAAAGGGTAACTCATGAATTGCGCCAATCTTCTGATACTTTTCTAACCATTTAAACACAATCCACACAACTGCCTTTCTTCGTTTCCTTAATTTCTTTTTTACTACAAGCCTTTTTTTACTGCGCTTTTTGATCATGAAGAGCTCCGTTTTTAGCTTATTTTAAGCTATGTTACGTTATGTTTAACAAAAACTAATTAAACCTAGCGCATCCTAGGTATGCCCTAGGTTGTTGCTTGGTCGCTTTTAAACATGTTGCCATCATTGTTGCTCTTCAGGTACTTCAGGATTTGACTCGGTGTCATGGTCTTAAACTCTTCCTGAAGCTTCCCGTAGTACCAGTAGCCTTTAAGCTGCGGATTAATCATTAATTCCGTCCCACCGACCCGACACCGCAATAAATTTCGGTAGACCACGAAGTCGGACCTTCCGCGTAGGGGATCTCGAACCCTGTTATCAGCATGCTTATTAATTTGCCACTTGATCCAGGGGACGTCTCGTAAATCATGGTAATAGCATTTGAAGTCCTTCTGATCCGTTTCAAAGCGTGTAATACTACGGCATCCCATGCATTGAGCTCGATCATAAAATAACCTCCAGTAAATGCTATTGCAGGCAGCGCAACGCATCCGCTCGCCAGGCTTTAGTTCTACGTAGTTGTTTTTCTTAGAAAAATTATCTTTCTCATTATCTAAGACCTCAAATTTGTAAGTCATGTAAGCCATTCATCCTTTGCGATCTCTACTGCTGGAACGGTTACACCAGGTAACCGGCCCTTGTTATAGTAGTTCCTGTAAGCATCTATCCAGCGATCAATGCTCTCATGCTTCGTTGCAAATTCTGCTTTCATCGCAGCTCTGATCTTCTCACGTTGCTCTGGCTGATGCGCAAACTCTTTAAAGTAGAAGCCCCAGGCTTCCAGCATCCCGCGCCCGCTTGTCCCTTCTGGCCTTTCACCGCCATCTCTCTTTTTAGGCGCTGAATACGTATTGAAGATCTCTCGCACATTATGACTTGTTTTCTCAATTTCTGATAACGCTACCTGTTGCTCTTCAGCAGTTAACACCCGAAGCTTATAGCGCATCGGTACCTTTGGCTGTTTCCATGCTCCCGACTGCGGGTAATACGCCATTAGCTCCACGCAATCTCGTTTCTCATCTATGACGACTAACTTACAAAAATACCTTGCCCTGCTTTGATAGGTGATATAAAGCTTTCCAGGAAGCATCTCCATGGCATAGCAAATCTCGACTTTTTCCTCAGCTTCTGTAGGATCTAATTCTTCAGTTTCCGCCGCCTTCTCTTTTGTTACTTTATCTTCTACTGCAGTTAACTGAGTCTCCGCTGTCTCTTCCATGAGGACTCCTTTGCTCTTGCGAGAGCGTCTTCAATTACATAAAAAGCATTCCAGGCTAACGCGGCCTGGCTATGCTTGCGCTTAATCGCCATTAGCCACATTTGCAGCGCGATCTCGCACCAATCATCTTCAGTATCGGCGTTAACCATTAGCTTCCCATGCCTTTAACATTATACATTGGTTTATTTTATAATTTAAAAAAAGCAATTTACACCAATAAATTATTTTGCTAGCCCAAGCCATTCTGCCAATAGCTCAAAGAACGCCAGCAGCGCGGCGACTGGCACCAATACCAATTTACAGCACCAATCTACTGCCTGCTTAATCACAAGACGCTACGAGGAAAGCTAGTACCAGAAGCAAACAAAAGTGTCCAAGGTCCACGGTACCATAACTCATTAACCAGTTAATTAAAATACCCATTGATTTTCTCCTTATGACTGTTATTAACCGTCTACAGTTTCTCACCATCTAGCTGATGCTGCAGCCTACCATGCTTAATGATAAGCAAAGCATTTTGCCATAACTTGCAAGTCTTACAATACCAGAAGTAATCATCCACCTAGCCTCGCCTCTTACTAGTGTTCTACTCACTAATAAGAAGCAAAGTAGAGGGACGTTATCCGGCTGTAGCTGTCTCTCTTGCTTTCTTCGCTTCTGCCCTCGCCAACTGCTTCTCCGCTTTTTCAGCGGCTTTCCTCTCCGCTTTTTCCGCCTGCTTCTCAGCGGACGCCGCTTTTCTTTCATTTACCCAGTTAACTCGCACGGGGTTCTCGAAACCAGTAAACCTCCCCATGTTGTAGTAATTCTTATACCACGTAGTCCACTTAAGTATGGTTGCCTCTTTATCCGGCCACAGCTCTAGCATCCGTCGCTGGACCCAGTCCTGGTTATGGCCTTCTTTTGCCGCTTGCTCGAACGTCGCACCCCAGCTACGGGCCATCGTTACCCTAACTTTCTTCGCTTCTGTTGCTCCAGCCTCTGTTGCTTCTACTCCTGCATTTTCCATTGGTTCTCTCCTTTTGCCATCTTTACCTGGTTCAGCCTTTGTCATTGATTTAATAAAGCTGGTCCCATGAAATAATGGCTCATTTATGTTTATGTATCTTACTACATTGATCATTTAACTTACACCAATAAGTTCTTCTGGCTTGTTGGCCTTTTATTGGTGCAGACATTTTCCTTTTTGGCCTCTTTCGGGTGTCTCTGGCTAAACGTCATCATCCATTCACTCAATAACGCGCGAGCCACGCTCTTATCAAGCCCCAATTCCCTTACTAGATAGGGCGAAGCGCCAAACATGTTCGTGGTGCCTGATTCCCGGAGCCCGTCCAGAAATAAAAACACCTTGTCTTTTTCTTCGTCATTGATCATTGCCGATGCCTCCTCAATACTGTCTATGCATTCAAACATGGACTTGCATGCTTCTAAGGTGGTGCAACCTGGTAGCTCTGCTTCTTGCGCTTCCTGCAGCAGTAGCAACCAGGCCTGACCTAGATCTCTAGCATGTACATCCCAGAGCTTGCCTTTATCATTATCTGTAAAGAGATACCTCATAGGACCTCCTTTTTACTATTTCATTTCTGGTTCCATTAATCTTTCCACTTGATCGAGAATTTCTGAAGCAATTTTGTTTGATTCGATAATATCTGAATTTGTTTCCGGGTCCCAGTCACTATCTTGGTTTTGACAATATAAGTCTAATATATTAAAGAGTGAAAATAATTCTTTTCGTGTTAGGCGCAGGTTTATTTTATCCATTTAGTTCTCCTTAATTAGCTCTATAATCAATTTTCCTTAAATATATTATATAAAATTATGTTTAATCCTGTACATCCCGGAACGCCGTGCCAACTAAAATTTAGCCCTTCGATTCGTAGGGCTTAAATCGGACTTCCGCGTCTCACATTTATCGGTAATTTTAGGCATTCAATACAATACTTCTCGTTGCTTTTAACTTCCATAATATTACACGAATAACATAACTTAGGGCTCTTTGCCATTTGTTCTTTCCAGGCGGTGTATTTAGCCCTGTTTGATTCAATGCATGAGAGAAAATAGCAATTATCGCTGCAGTACTTGCGTCTCTGCCCACTGAGCTCTTTCGTACATCGCTTGCATTTGTAAGTCACGCGGTTTCCTCCTAAATCTAACTTGGCATTCTCTACTACAGAAATTGTACTGCCACTTTCTCTTGTCAGTTTCAAATAATGGTTGCTTGTCGAAGAGGCAATACAGGGCCAGTCCTAATACCACTTTAATCTTGTCTCCTCTAACCTTATTTTTCTAAATTGCCAGCTGGCGCGTCTTTGAATTAGCCTACCAATGATACTACATTCAGAACTACAATAAGCAACTGGCCGATTTGGTTTACTCCGTTTAATTGTAAAAATCTCTAGGCAGTAGTGGCAGACGTGAGTTGGATGTTCCACCTTAAAATAATCTTCTGCACATTCTAACATACAGAATCTTGGTGGGGTGGGGAGTGGGACCAGAGGCCGGGATCTACTTTTAACGGTAGGAATAACCGGTAGATCATATAATAAGTTACAATCAGGATTAGCACAAAATGGCATATATTTATTCTTACACCAATGTAAAATGTAAAACGGGAGAACGAGGCTTATAGGTTAATAGGTTATTGCCCGCTAGAAATGTTTACTCCTATAATTTACCATAAAGCGTACGTACGTATTATTTATATTGGTGTCTGGGTCTAGAAAGTACTATAGGGATTAAAGTTGTCCGATTTATTTATATATTATATATTTATGTAGTTATTGTTACACCAATAAGATTGTTGGTGCTGTATGTTGTTGCACCAATAAGGGGGCACCAATTTAATTAATATATATGAGCGCTTTATGGTAAATTATAAGAGATAACATTTCTAGCGGGCAATAAGCCCTACAACCTATAGGTCTCGTTCTCCCGTTTGCCGGTATTATGCATTGGTGCAAATATTACACTTATTGGTGTTATTACAAGTTTGCTTGTTGTATAGTAAACCCATGGCGCCAGTGATGGATGTTGCTTCTCCGTATCAGTCTCATTACAGTTGGTTAGTTGACGATGAGACAGGATTCATGTACCAACCAGATCGTTTCACTGGTACTTATTTTACACTCCAAAAGAAGAAAGAATTTGTAGAGATCTATAGGTCCTGTTTTCCTAATCTTACAGAAGCCTGTAGTCAAGCTGGCATATCTAAGATGAATTATTACAATCATATGAAATTAGATAGGGCTTTTAATAAGGTAATTTCTGAAATTAGGGATGAAAAGGCAGATACAGTTGAATCCGCTCTTTTTAAAGTTGCTTGTATGGAAAAGCCTGCTGCATTCATGGACAGGATTGCGTTTCTGCGAGCCTATCGTCCGGGTCTGTACCTCGAAAAGAAAATAAATTTGACAGCAAGGGACCTAGATCCTCTCACCCTAGCCAATAAAGCAGGGACCTTGGAGCACGTTGTTGACGGAGAGCTTGTTGGTTCCGGCTCCCAGGACCCAAATTATGCATTGGTGCAAGATAATAATGCATTGGTCCAATCGCGCCCCGTTACGGTTAACCAGGAAGTAAGTACAGGTTTGGTACCAAAAGAAACCCAGGACCAATAAGCTTGATCCTGGGTTCTTTTATTATTTCACTTTCTTCCAGTGAATTTTTTCTGATTCATTTGGGGAAAATCCCTTGATCTTTCCCATGTTGTAATATGCCTTGTACCATTCCGTCCATCTTTCAATTGTCTCTGATTTTTCCGGAAATAATTCAAGCATTTTTTCTTGAACCACTTTTTCCCCGGAATTTCCAAACTCCTGGAAAATTTTTCCAAAAGTTTTAACAAAACCGGGTTTTTTAACTTTTTCCTCGGTTTTGGTTTGGATTTCATTTGAAACAACTGTTTCTGGTTTTGGTTTCATTTTGATTTCCTTTTTATGTTCATTTGCAAGTTGAGAATTGCAAATTTAATTTCAATGAACCTTCAAATATATCTTATTAAATTTTTATAAAAAATGATAATAGTGAATATGTAAAATGTATGTGACAATCATGTGACCTAAATGAAATTAAATTTCAGTAAGATCCATAATCAAAATACTAATATCAATTTACAATGTTAATTATTGTTAGCGAAATAAATTTGGATCTTGGTTCTTGAATCTTTATTTGGTTTATTTGGTTTATTTGGTTTATGGAAAATTTTTCGGGAGACGTAGATGTTGAATCTGTAGTTCTAAAACAAAATACACCAAACGTATCTATACCGGTTGCTGTAGAACCCAGAAAATTTACTCTCTCCGCTAAAAGGCATTTGCGTTATCACATTTACCAGTATTATCATAGACTCCATGGAACTCTCTCCCCCTATTTTGCTACGAGATTATGCCACTAAAGAAAGGCAAAAGCCGTAAGGTGCATTCGGAGAATGTTCGCGAGCTCGTCCGGGCCGGGTACCCGGTAAAGCAAGCAAACGCCATTGCTTACGCACAGGCTCGTAGAAGCAAACGTAAAAAATGATAAAACCGTTACGAAAAAATGTCCTGGTAAAGCTCCTTCCTTTATATAGTAGCGGCGAAGATGCTTTCGGTCCAATTTTGATAGATCAGAAGAAGCATTGGGATCACAAGATCCGTCGTGCGAGAGTCTTAGCAACCGGCCCCGCGGTTCGTGAAATAAGCTCTAACGACGTTGTGGTGTTTCCCGGTACGGCTGGTCGGTGGGTGGATCCGCCGGCTGTTAGCTGCGAGCAAGACCATAGTGATTTTCGCTGCGTTGAAGAAGAAGAATGTCTAGCGCTGGAGGTCGCCTCTTATGGATAAAGTCCTGATAGCAAGTAAGGCACTGGAGGCAAAATTAGTCTCACTCTATGGCGGGCTTAATGCCCTTGATTTTAAGGCCGAGTTAGATGCTCTCACTAAGGCAATAGCAGATGCTAATGTTGTAGCTGCTGAATTAAACGCTACCGCTAAGGCGAAGAAATGACTCATGGCATTCACCCGATTGGTGATCGCTTATTAGTGAAGCTTATTAAAGAGACTGAGAAGAAGGTTGGGGCAACAGTTCTCACCTTGGCCCAAGATCTGAAGAAGCGCACACAGCCAGAGTGTGGCATGGCCATGGTGATCGCCACCGGGCCCGATTTACCGGTAGAGTTACGCGAGGGCGATTTGGTGCTTATTCGAAGCGATGCCGGGACCGGGCTTACGGCAGAGGTCATCGCGAGCCCCGAGGCCCGCTACTATCGCCTTATTGAGTACCCTGAGCTATTGGCGAAGGTCATTAAGGCAGCGCATCATGTTGAGGCAGCACAATTACAGGAGGTCTCATGAGCATCCCGGTGAAAACAACGCTCGCGGAAACAGGGCCCGTGGTAGTTGAGCGAGAGGCGAATGGCAACGAGCTCCTCTGTAGTTGTTGCAAGGAGAATCACAAGGTCTATAAATTTGCAATGGTGAGAGCTAGTGGTTATGAACTGAGAAACCTCTTGCCAGCTTGGTTCGCGAACCTAGGAGCTCTCGAGATAGTCTCGCATTTTCAATCGGAGTCGGAAGGCAATGTCACCTTTACCGTCTGCTATCGCTGAGGGCGCGGAAGGTACTGAGGTAGTTGAGCATCAGCGAGTCTCAATTTACGAGCTTCAGGGCTACCTGATCTACGTTGGTCGTAACGCCACCTCGAATGAGGCGCTAGTTACTGATCACAAGAAGGAGCATCCTAAGTGCGTGTGGTTGCACGCTGTTGGTCAGAAAGGCCCGCACGTAGTCCTCTGCACAAATGCTAATGGTCACGGAGACCTGCCAGTAGATCCCATGGTGTTACGTTGCGCGGCAAGTAAGACTATCAGACATGGTAACGGGACACCAAATTCACCAAAACGGGCGATTTACGCCCCACTTGAGGATGTTTATAAGCCAGTTAAAGGCTTACCAGGGATCTTTAGGACATGGAGAACTACCTTAATCGAGGTGTAGTCCTTGACCAGGAGAGAATACTGGGTGAGGAAAAACGGGTCTGTAACCTTGATCCTACCACCTTAATTCGCCTCAAATATCTGTACATTAGAACTAAGAAGAAGGAGCTAATTCCGCTGGTGCCAAATGCGGTGCAGCAGACTGTGCTAGCGAAGGTCCGGGAATTGCGGCTAAAGAAGAAGCCAATCAGGATCGCGATTCTAAAGTTCAGGCAACCAGGAATTAGCACGCTCATAGAGGCTCTGATGTACGGGTTCACTAGCCAGCGCGATAACACCAATACCTTAATTTTAGCAGATGATGAAGAAGGGGCGAACTACTTGTTTAGGATGAGTAAGCTCTATGATGATATGCTGCGCTTGAAGGAACCTCATTTGGCTCCCACCATTAAATATTCCAATGAAAAGAAGCTTGAATTTGAAGATAAGAAGAGCCTTATCATTATTGATACCGGGGCTAATAAGGATGCCGGTAGATTGTACACCTTCCATAATGCTCATTTATCTGAATGTTCTAGATATCCATATTTTCAAGAGACTATGACCTCGTTGCTCCAGGGCGTGCCGGATGAGCCAGAGACGATGGTCTTCCTCGAGACGACAGCGAACGGGGAGAATGAATTTTGTGATTGGTGGCGCGAGAAGGAAGAAGAGCAAGAAAAAGGCCAGACAGATTGGCAGTTAATTTTTCTGTCATGGAAGTTCCACCCAGAATATTCAAGGGAATTTATCACTACTTCTGAGCGCGAGTACTTCATTAAAGAGATGACGGATGAAGAGAAGAAGGTGATGGCTCGGCACGAACTCACCTTGGAGCAGATGAACTGGCGCCGGTATATTATCAAGGATAAGTGCTTCGGGAAGCTACGGATCTTTAACCAGGAGTATCCACTAACGGCTGATGAGGCCTTTCAGACTACCGGGAAACGAATTTTCTCAGATGATATTACCGAGACTCATGACATGGTGAAGCCAGGAAAGCTTGGTGAGCCACTGCATGTTGGTAACGTGGTGATGGCAGATAACAGGGCCTTATTTATACCGATGAGCAATGGCTATTTTAAGCTCTATAAGCCACCGCTAAAAGGGCACAGATACGTGATTGGTTCAGATTCCTCTGACGGGTTGCCTGGTGGAGATCCGGCGTGCGCGCAGGTGCTCGATCGCTCGACCTGGGAACAGGTTGGGGTGCTCCACGGGGCGGTTCCCCCGGATATCTTTGGGGATAACCTGTTTGCGCTAGGGAGCTTCTACAATTGGGCGCTGATCATTCCGGAGGTTAATAACCAGGGCCTGGTAACGGTGCTCCGGTTGCGTGATAGTGGCTATCCGCGAATTACCACGTATGAGAGAACTCTGGTGCTCGACGCGGGTTCCGGGAAGGTGGAGACGACTGATGAACTCGGTTGGCGGACCACTGATAAGAATAAGCCACTTATCATCAATGACCTTCAACAGGCATTGAGAGAGATGCTTGTTATCTTGCACGATCAAATGACTATGAAGGAAATTAAGCACTATTCGGTGCTAAAAGATGGGAAGTTTGGGGGAGCCGGTGGTCATCATGATGACAGGGTAATGGCGTTGATGCTAGCAGTGCATCAGGCTAAAAAGCTACCTGATTTTAGTGGCGAGACGGCTAGTGACCTGGAATATCAGTACCGCTCAACTCGTCGGACCGGTTATTAGTTTGGAGACTAAAATTGATATCACCGGGGGGTCACTTGTGGTGCAGGTAAATCTTGATAATGGGAAGGTCCATTGCTACGGGACCCTTCAGCTGGCGCAAGAGATGAGTAGCCGCTATTTTTTAACTAAAGAGATCCAGGCAGCGAAGGCGGCGCAGGAGAGTAAGAGCCGGCTAAAGGTGATTATGCCTGATGGAGCTAATGTGTGAAAAAATTTAAGAAGAATGGTAAAAAGAAGCTAAAGCAGGAACGGTATGGCACCCCGCGGCAGGTGATTAATATCCATATTCACTCAGGTTCTGCGGCTGATAAGCGCCTTTCGAGGCTTACTGGAGATACCGAGGTGCAAGTTAGGGGATAATTATGATGAAAAGACGAAAGAAAAAGATGAGTGGCAAGAATTTTAAGACGCTTAGGGGCCGTGAACCATTGCTAAAATCAGGGGCAGCGACTACTACTGATGAAAAAGCAATCGATGCGCAGTTGTATAACCGAGCCGATAATACCTTGAAGATGCTTAAGGGCAATTCAGGGATTCCGCGGCAGAAAGTGAGGATGGTCTAATGAAAGAGTATAATAACAACGGGTACCCGAAACCACACCCGGCGGAGGATAAGATTACCAGTTACGGTGGGGTACGGCCAGCAGAAAAGACTGGGCCAGCACCAATTGACATGGGTACTACCTCCGGTAAAGAGCAGGCTCGAAAATATTATAAGGGGGATGAATAAGATGAGCCAGTATTCTCATGAACGAAATGGTACGTATCTTGGAGACCCAGAAATGGTCGGGCGAATGAAGCCAAAAGATGCTGGAATTGTGGCGAGTTTTAAGAGTGGTAGCCCGTTAAAGGGAGTACCTGGTGATGATCATGGTGATCTGCCTAAATTTCCTGGTTACGGTGCCGGTGGCAAAGAGTTAAATAGCCATGCGGTGATTAAGAGAGGCTCTATCTAGAATGCCACAGACTGCAGAATTAGACATCGCCCAGGGCCTTACGCCTGTAGCGCCTGGTGAGGAAATTAATCCTGAGATTAAGATTAAGAAGGTAAAGAATCTACGGACTAATATCCAACGACGCCGGTTACTGCTATCAGAAGCTCAGGAAAAAGAAGTGAAGTTACTGCTACGACAGGCGTGGGAAGAGTGGGATTCTAATACCTCTAACCTTCGGTCGAAGCTGCGAAGGGCTAATGACCTAATGGAGGGGGTCAAGGAGCCGAAATCATTCCCATGGCCAGAATCCTCTAATTTACATATTCCGTTGATCGAGATTCATATTACAATTTGTCATTCAGTTGTAGCTGCTACCATGCTAGATATGGATCCGATCTGGTATGTAAAGACCTTGGTTGAGGGCTTAGGTGAGAACGTAGATAAAGACATTGAGAAATTTTTGCATTGGAAGTCAAAAAGTGAATGGTTTATTGATACCATTTTATCTGATGTCTATTGGACGACCTATCGTGATGGTACTGGGATTGGTGACCTTGATTGGGTAGAGCAGTACGAGGATCAATTTGACATTAGGAAGTATAAGGATGTGCCCTCATTTAAGGCTGATTTTCCTGATGAGATGGCGGCTGGTATCAGTAAGTTAGAATATAAAGATTATGTTAAGGCTCTTATAGCTGAAGATGAAATTCAGATCTTGGTTAAAGAGAAGGTGGCGAAGTATCGAGGACCAAAGCTTCGGTTAGTTGAGCTTAAGGATTTTATTGTAGTACCGACTACCGCGCCAGATTTAGAATATGCTCAGGTGATTGGTGACGCGTTTATCCAGCGTGCAAATTATTTTAAAAGTCTTGCGATTCAATCAGAAGGCGAGGAATCTTGGCTCGATCGAGCTGAAGTCTATAAGATGTGTGGAACAGCAGGACTTACCGTGACCCCGGACCAGATCTCGCAGGCGCAAGATCAGATTGAAGGGATTTCGAGGACCCGTGTCGGAAAACCAGATGAGTACTGGTGCATGCAGGGGTTAGTGAAGATTGATCTTAACAATGATGGCATTGAGGAGAAATATCTCTTCATGTATCATAAAGATTCAAATTCATTGTTGAGATTTGAGCGATATCCATATATCCATAATCGGATGAAGTATATTGTCTGGCGCTTTAAGAAGAGGCCTAACAGACTACTAGGACAATCACTGTATGACCAGTTAGTGGACCTTAATGACGAGTTAGACACTCAGCATAACCAACGCGTAGATAGCCGGACTATTACAACAGTGCCGTCTTTTGTTAAGCTTGATTCGGTAGATTTTGATCCTACTCGTCGTGATCAGCGTTTCCGGCCAGGGGTTACTTTTAAGGTAGCGAATTTCAATCAATTTAAGCAACTTGAGATAAAGCAGACTGATATGGGTCAGTCAATGCAGGAAGAACAGAATTTATTCTATATAGCCGATACGCGGACTGGTGCGTCCCAATCACGCACTGGTCGTGAAAACTCTCGTGACCCACGTGCTTCGGGAAAGAAGCTGCAGCAATTGGTGCAACAGTCGAACCAGCGACTGGACGATCACATGAGAGAACTGCGTCTCGGAACGGCAGAACTCGGTGCACAACTTCTGGAGTTATGCTACCAGTTCTGCCCAGATTTAATCCCGTATCCAAAATTCAATAAAGATACTAAGCAATATGTGCAAGGAATGATGGAACGTAAGCATCTACGGAATCGTAACATGGTCCTTGAAGTGGCAAGAACTACGATGGCAGATAATCCTAGTCAACAGGTTCAACGAGAGTTAACAAAATACCAATTGCTTTCAAAGGAACCGTTAATTGGTGGAAATCTTATTCGTCGTCGAGAATTACTTTTTAGGCTTTTAACTGCGTGGCGCGAAAGAGATATTGAAAAATTGGTACCTACTGTTGAAGAAATTCAAAAAGAGTTGCAGGCGCAGCAACAACAGAAAAATCCAATGAATCCTGAAGATTCTCACAGCAAGTTGATCGGAACTATTGAGGGTGAGGCAGATGGTCAGAACACTCAAACAAAAGATGACAAAGGTATTCGGGCGTTGGACACTTCAAATGAGACACAGCCTGTAGCATCATAAGGAGAAAGCATGGCACTAACAGAGATTAACAAGTTGAAAATAGAGGGTGAAACTAAAGAAGCTCAGATTAAATATTCAAAAGATTTAATTCGTGCTGCCGCTAGATATGAGCGGTTAACTTCTTTAAGAGATTTTCAAGATATGTTATATGACCTTGAAAATTTAAAGGTTGTGCATGAAAATGAGGTAAAAGGATGGACTCAACAACTTGAGGGTTCCTCATTTTTTAAGAAATTGCGTTTAATGGAAGTTATAGCTACTCATCAAATTAGGATTAATCAGATAAGCGAAGCCCTTGCTTATTTTCCTAAATTGATTTCGGCAGCTAATGATGCAAGAATGTTTTTAAGAGCAGTCACTGAGGAGGAGCAAGTTAATGCCACCGGAAATTGATGATCAAGTCGAGGAACCAGTTGAAGAGATAAAAGAAGTAGTTGCCGAAGAAACCGAAACAGAAGAGCCTGTTACTGAATCACGCACTGAGAAGATTTTACAGAGTATCAGTGAAAAATTAGATAAGGCTCCTGCTAAAGAAAGCGGGCCATCGCCTGAGCAGATTAAGGCTGCTTGGCGTGAGCAAATTAAAAAAGAAACCAATATGACAGACCAGCAGATCGATTATATGGAAAATCGATTGCAGGCTGTTGTGGCTCCCTTGTACGCGGATCAGACCTATGTTGAATGGAAAAATGAGAAAGTTAATGATGGTATTGAGATTACTGATGAGATAGAAAAGGGAGTTAAAGAGTATCTAAAAGGCTATGATCCTCGTGTCAGGAATGATAAGACTTTGTTAGATAATGTATTATATATGGAAATTGGTAAGCGTGCCGCGAAGAAGAAACCAGTGGCAGTTGCGTCGAAGGAAAGTGAAGAAGCATCAGAAATTACAGGGAGGCCAAAAATCGTGCCACAAACACCTGCCCCAGCTGCCAGTTTAGCCGGCGGAGTTAAGAAAGCAGGAGCTGCCTCATTAACCCCTGAAGAAAAGATGATTGCTCGTAAGATGAGAATGACTGAGGATGAATATGCTAGCGCTAAATCTACAGCGATTATTTCTGAGTTAAAACGAAAATGATGCCTGCAGAGATTCATCCAGGCCCATCAGCCGGTAATGGTCATTTAGAGCCACGACGGACTACCTATAAGCGTGGTGATAGAATTGTTGAGCTCAGGAGATGTGCTCAATGCGGTTTTATCAATCGTGATGGTATTGAGGAAACAGGAGATTCGGTTGATTCTCCTGGGATAAGTGAGGTAGTTGAGACAGTAGTCAATGGTCGAGGAACTGCCGGCTTGCCGCAGCATTTACGAGCTCTGCAACCAGCACCGACTACAGTACTTCGATTTGGTGTAGCGAGCTTGCAATATACATTTCCTACAGTGGTTACCGGGTGCAGGTTTTGCGGCAGTTTGAATTCTGAGGGACGTAACCGTAGCTGGAGAGATTACGGGACAGGTGTAGATTTGTCTAACAAGTAGTATCATAACAATGTAACTAATGCTAAGGAGGTTAAAATGAAATTCCATTACACAATGAGTGGAGCGCAAACATTTTTAAAGAAATATCCATTGTATTCTGCCACTACTGCAATTCCAGTTGGAGCTGTGGTTATGAAAGGTGCCACCCCTGGAACTAATCAGGGCTTCGGGATTATTGGAGCCCCAGCATATCCTGGTGTTTTAGGAGTTACTGAAGTTGCAGATACTAATGTTGTAGCTGGTGGTGATTCAAAACAAGATGGTTCTGCTTTCACAAGATATAAACTCTGTATTAATGCTGACGCGGTGTATCTATGCGAGTTGACTGATCCAACTACTGCTAATATTGCAGTGGCATCAAGTTCAACCGTTACGGTAACTATCACTAGCCTTGAAGATGATATTGATGGTGGCTGGTTGTGGGGTTCTGATGGTCAATTACAATGGATCGCTACCTCGGCTGCAGGTTCTTGCACCACGAAGACCGCAACAGGTTGGACGTCAGCTATTAAGGTGTCTCGGTTATTGCCATTATTTAAGATCCTTACAGATCTTAATACTGCTGCGACTAAGTTGTTACCAGCTGCAGCGATTGGTACCGGCAAGATTATCATTGTAGAAAATTATGTGCAACAAAAGCCAAATGCAAGGATTGAAACACTTGATCCTACTAAACATTCTGGGATTACCATGGATAATACCTTTGCAAAATTGTTTTCAGATATTATGTTCCAAAACCATGCTTTAACTGCTATTGGAGCTAGTTAACAATTGATCCTTCCTGGGTACTTAACCGTACCCAGGAATGTTGTTTAAGTTAAATTAAAGGAGGAACTTCAATGTCTTTTGTTCAGGAAAATTTTGCTGATCTCCTGGAACCAGGACTTCGCAAAATATTTGCAGATGTGTTTAATCGGCAGGAATCCATGCTAAGTGTCCTTTTTAACATGCAATCTAGTGACAAAGCAGTTGAACATGATTTAGAGATGGGAGACATGGCGAACCTTGAACCATTTGAAGGAACCATTCCGTATGATGATTCTGGAGAGGGTTACAAGGTTGATTATACCCACTTAGAATATGCCCGTGGCATCAAGATTGAGCGACGTTTAGTCATTAATGATTTATATAATATCATTAATCGACGGCCGGCAGCTTTAGCGTTGTCTGCTTTTAGACGGCGTGAAGCGGATGGTGCTAGCCTATTTAACAATTCATTTGGTTCTGCAGGATTTCTTGGTGGTGATGGGCTTGGTCTTTGTAATTCGGCTCATACTTCTAGAAATGGTGGTGCTAATCAATCCAATGTTGGAACAGATGCGTTGTCTGCTGTAGCAGTTGAGACTGCTAGGCAGCTAATGATCGCGTTTAAATCTAATAGGGATAATATCATAACAATCAAGCCTACGATGCTGATTGTGCCGCATCAATTAGAAGAAAAGGCGTATGAAATCATCAACAGCAAGGGCAAAGTAGATACAGCACAGAATAACGCAAACTTTCATCAAGGTAAATACTCGTTGGTAGTGTGGCCAAATTATTTGACCGCTGCTACTAAATGGTGGATGGTTGATGCTGAGTTGATGAAAATGTTCCTGCTATGGTTTGATCGCGAGCCAGTTCAATTCTTTAAGGATAGGGATTTCGATTCGCTGCAGGCAAAATTTGCCGCGTACGGGTACTATTCTTTTGGATTTTCTGATTGGCGCTGGGTGCTGGGAGAAAATGCCTAAAGTTAGGAGATATGCATGCCACAACGAACCATTGAAAAGATGGGAGCTGACGAAGTAGCAGCTATTGCAGAACAAGTTAAAGATCAAGAAGAAATACTAGATAATGTGGATAACTTAGGAAGTGATTATCTTCAAGATAAAGATGGCCTAAGGAAACAAATTACTCGGTCGAAAAAGATTCTTGAAAAAGATGCTGAATTAGTCCCGCAGACAGCAGGACAGAAGGACGCGATCTTCAAGGAGATTAAACGACTAGAGGAATTAGTGGTTAAGGAGATGCCTACTGTCAATGAAATGAATGCTCAGTTAGGTTCTCGAGAAGCAGATCAGGCTGTACGAAAAAACCTTAATTTCCAAAAGAAATGGAATAGCGTTCTTCTTAGGTTAAAAGACTTGAAACGGAGATTAGATCCTGAAGATCCGTTTGCAGGAGATTTAGAGCGTATTAGGCCGAAATAGGAGGTTTAAAATGAAGTTACTTAAAGTTTTTGCGCTAGTGATGGGCTTAAGTACGTTGGTTCATGCTGTAACAATTCAATCGTTTAATGGTTCAGGTGCTAATAGCACCACAGTAGAACATACTTGGGATGATTCTGGCAATTATACTGCAAATGGCACTGTTACAGCTACTAATCTTTCTGTTACCGCATTAACTGGTCTAGCTGATAAGACAACCACTCAAATTGTTACATTCGTACCAGGAGCCGCGGGTCAACTCATTTCTTGTAGTACATGCAAACGCAGTTACGTTTGTGTCTCATCTGGCACTGCAGCTAATGCCTGGGTTGTAGTAGTAGAAACCGGTACAATGACTTCACCTACTCATTGCCAGTAAAAGGAGATTAATCATGAAAAGGTTGTTACCTTTTCTAATACTCCTGTGTTGTGCAACATTTAGCTTTGCTTTAACAGCCGCAGATGTGTTGACTAGAGCGAGATTAACGTTGCGTGATACGTCTAGTGATGTTGTAAGACAGCGTTTTTCAGATGCTCAATTATTAAATTGGCTTAATGATGGGCAACGGGAAGCCAATGCCAATAACCTTATCCTTCAATCATCTAGCACTATTACGTTGGTAGCAGGTACGACAGAATATGTGTTACCATTAGATTTTTTAACCACTTGGAGAGTAACTCTAAATAACATTAAATTACCGCAAACTAATTGGAATGAGCAAGATGCGAATTCAGTTGGGTGGCAGAAGAGCAGTAACGGTATTCCTCTTAGATATTACATTTATTACGCGCCAACTCCAACTATCGGGTTTATTCCAGCTCCGTCCTCGACATACGTAACGCAATCAATGCCTACGGCTAAGGTCTGGTACATTCAACAATCTGTTGATCTTACCTCTGTTAGCCAGGTTCCTTATAATGGTTGGGTTCAATTACAGCCATATATTTCTGATCTATCATATTATGTTACCTATAGAGGATTATGGGCTATTGGTGATATGGATCAGGCCCAACAATATTTTTTAGAATGGCAAGCGTCACTTGGAACGATGAAAACGAGTATTGGCAAGCAGCCTGATTTTAATCCTGGATTTGGTGGTAATCGTACAGGTCCATGATTAAAGGTGGCTTGGCATTTTTACTTGGCTCATTGTCAAGCGCGATTGTGTTCGGAGCCTCTAAGCCAAGTAAGGTTCAAGAACTTAGTATCAATAATTTTTCTCGTGGTGTTGATACATACCATGATTCGACTATTTTGCAGGATGGCTATGTCCAGGATGCCTTAAATGTTTATTTTGATCGGCAGGCTCCAGTTGAGAAACGCCAAGGTTATTCTACAGCATTTTCTTCTAAATCTTATTCATATAATACCGCTTGGGCCTATACAGATGGGAACAATGTTTCGTGGTTAATTGTTAGAGCTTCTGATACCATTATTGCGTCAGATCTTGCAGGTACAATCGTTAAGATCTCTACCGTATCTGCTAATGATAATGTTGATGAGACAAATGCCTTTGGAAAGGCTTATTTTGTTGATCCTACCCAAGGTGTTTATACATGGGATGGTGCTGTCACTACCTATGTTCCAAATTCTCCGCATGGTTCTATCATCACGCAATTTCATAGTCGTGTCTTTGTTGCAGGTTTAGCTGTACCTAACGGGAACCAATTATATGGTTCTAAATTTTTAGATGGAACTGTCTGGACTGTTGGGTTAAATCCTAATGATCCTGTTCAATTTACCATTGGGCTACAAGATAATTATGATAATATAACTGCGTTGTACCCATTTCTTGATACTCTTTATATACCAAAATATACCTCAATTTATGGTTTGTATGGTTATGATTTAACTAGTTTTCAGAACAGCATTCTTACAAGAGAATGTGGATGCGTTGATAAATATTCAATGCAATCATTTAATAAGGGAATTATCTTTGTCAGTTTGCGTGGCTTAGAATATTATGATGGATATAATTGTAACCGTATTTCAGATCCAATTAAAAATAAAATAGATCCAGCTATTCAATTAACCTCATTCAATCAAAATTCGTGGGTACAACAAAATCCAAATGACTGGGTAGCTGGTACCCTTAATCCAACAATAAATTTAAGTACTGCTATAGCATCGCCAGGTTTAACAATTTCTAGCTTTCAAGTAGTTGAAAATTCTACGGCGCAATGGAATCTGGGAACTATAAGCGTTGGAATTGATACATCTACACCTAATGTTCTTCAACTTAAAAAGTATGTTATTGAACCTTTTTCGAGTCTTTCACGTTGGGCGGTTACATCAGGGACTCCAACGGTATCGCCTCTTAGTTGTCCTGCTATTACAGGCACGTGTAATCTAGTAGCAAGTAGCACATTTTCCGATACTATTGGCGATTCTGTTCTTCAATTTGACATTAAGCAGGCTAGTTGTACCTTGGGTGATGTTTTCGGTGCATCATTTGAAAATAACACAGAAGGGTACGGTATCAATATCCTGACACTTTCTGGTTCCACTCATACTATTGATATGGGACGAATGACCATTCCTTCTAGCGGATACACTGTTTCTAGTGCAACGAGTACGACAGTTTTGTGTGATGCTAATTGGCATACAGCGAAAATCATTCATGATAATTTGAGCAAAAGGACTACCTTCTATTGGGATGGCGCCAATGTTATTAATACTGCGAATGATCCTACGGAAGCATCTGGTCCATCGGCTCCATTTAATAAGGTTAAAATTCAGATGGTCAATCAAGCGCCTGGTTTCCCTGCTCTTATTAGAAACTTGTTCTTTTTGGCGCGTGAAGGGAATGTTACATCGCAGACTTATGATACTAATCTCTCTTCACCAATTATTCAGTTTCAGTCTGTTTTTTATACCAGTGGTACTGCACCATCTTTTTCACTTTTGACATCAACTAATAGCGCCGGTCCTTATGTGCCAATTATGACGAGCACAGGCACAAATGCATTTGGCTATCGTTATGTGAAATACAGTTCCAGTTTCACGAACACGGCAACCGATGTCACACTATCAACAATCAGTTCAGTTAGCATTATTGCTAGATCTACTGGTGCCTTTAAATCACAAATTCATAATGTAGGAGCTGTAAATTCTTGGGGTAATTTTTCAGTAACAGAGGCACTAAATAGTGGTAACATTGCGTTTTCTCTTTGTTCGTCGGCAAATTCTAACATGAGTGCTCCAAATTGTGCAGCTCAACCAGTTAATTCACAAATAGTAATTTCTACGGGTACTTACGTGCAGGTCTACGCGACCTTTACAGTGACTGCAGCAACACAGACCCCGGTGTTAAATAGTTTTACAGTGCAATGGTTTTCAGGAGCTAAGGCCAATCCAATGGCTTCTGTTGTATATGATAATCGGTACTGGCTCTCAGTTACTACAAGCACTGTTGATTCTACTAATGATGCTGTGATAGTTATGAATCCATCAATGGCATTCACATTATTTGATATTCATGCAGGCGGCTTGGTTGTGATTAAAAATAATTTGTATCATTCAGATTCTAATGCATCAGGTAATATTTATCTTGATAATCAGGGTTATAATGATAATGGAAGTGCGATAGCCTCTTATATTAGGACTAGAGATTATAATTTAGGTTCACGTATTGCTGATACTCTGTTTGATTCGCTATGGCCCTCTGTCTCTAATCTTGGTGATTTTAATGTTGGTGTTAAATATGCGTTGGATAAGGGTGCAGTAGATTATAATCTGGCTACTATAAATCAGAATGAATTTGCTAATAGTAAATTTGTACGAGTGCCATTTCCAATGAGTGTAATGAATCCTAATGTTGCTCAAACCATTAATTTTAAGGTAATTGCTGATCAAGTGAATGAACCCTGGCAATTACAGGAAATAGGTTTGCTTTATCATGAACGAGCTATTCAAGAGTAGCTTAATTGTAATTTTGGTGTCTAAGGTTGGTTTAGCTGGAGTAAATCCAACGCCATTATTACCGCATAAAGATCCAGCAGATCAACGCGAGTTTCAAAATGTGTATCAAAATATGGCAAAAGGGCCATCTATTATTATTGGTGCAGGAGCCCCGTTATCTGCACCACAGAAAATTGGTGATATCTTTGTGAGTACATCTACTGCTAAAATTTATATTTCTACTGCTATCGCTACGAGTGCGTCTTGGGTTATTATTAATTGAGGTGACTTATGTCATTTGAAAATCGTGAAGCCTGGGTAGCAAGGATGTTTGAACAGTATGGATTTAAACCCGATCCTGGGGTTATTGCAGCGTTAACCTCACAGGTACCTACAGATGATCAACGAGGTGTAGCTTCTGCTACTGTAGGACAATATATTAATGCTTTTAATCAGTTACAGAAAGCTGCAGCTAATGATCCGTTAATTAAAATGTTAATTGATGAGCAATCAGCGACTACTGCAGCTGGTTCTGCCGCAGAGGGTTACGCAACTCAGGTTCAAGATGTTTATAAGCAGGCGCCTAAATTATTTGGAGCGATGACACCAGAGCAAATAGATCAGTATCTGTCACCATTAAAGAATCAATTTGATTATTCAGAAGGTAAGGTTCAGACAGATGCTGCGGCTAGAGGTAATACTGGTTCTAGTTTAGAAGCAACTGCTTTAGCTGGCACTAATCAACAATTTAAGCAGAATGTGTTGAGTCAAGGTCTAGCTGTTGGTTTACAGGAACAACAGAACCTTGCTAATGTGATTCAAAATTTATATAATCAAAGGTTGGCGCAACAAAATTTGTTATATGGACTACAACAGAATACTGCTGGACAATTAAGCCAGAATAAATTACAGGAAGCAGAATTCATGGCGCAGTTACCAATTTTATTAGGTGGTCAGGCAACGCAAGCTGGAGCAATGAATCAAAATAGAGATAGTACCCCCTGGGGAGCTATTGGTACTTTAGCTGGTATGGCCGGTGGAGCTGCCTTAGCACCATTTACCGGTGGTTTGAGCATCCCAATGGGAATGATGCTTGGTGGTAGCCTTGGCGGGGCGGCAGGTAGTATTGGTCAAGGCTTTGCTGGTGGTAATAGTACAATGGCTAATGGTGGAGCTGGTATGATGATGAATCTTCCGTTACTATATGGTATGATGGGTGGAAATAGAACTTCATCTTCTGGTGTTCCAGCTGGTTTAAATTGGGCGAGTCAACCAGGTAGTAATTCCACTAATCTTATGCAATCTAATCCTAATTTATTGCCACTTCAAGGTCAGGTGTAGGAGGTTTATAAATGAGCGTTGGATCTGATTTTACTACAGCTGTAAGTACTGCTGGTGGGATGTTAAGAGGGGCTTCTGAAACAGAGCATCGTAATGAATTATTAGATTTTGAAAAAACTACAAGTGGTTTAAATTATCTCAAAGATGCTACTGGTAAAGCTATTGATTTTATGTCTCAGCAGAGTCAACAGCAAGCAGCTTTGATGAAAGAAGGAATGATTCAAGAAGGTGGAATGGCGCGTAAACGGATGGAATTAGCCAACCAGAACCAACAAATTGATTTAAAAACTCAGGCTGAGAAAGCTAAGCATGATTATGAAGATTTTATGACTGTTACGCCAGAACTTGCTGAGGGTGTTTTTAAATCTACTAACGGTAAGATGGATTTTCGTCAGCAGGTAGGTTCTAGGGTACTCACAAAAGCGTTTATCCCATTGGTTCAAATTGCAGCTAGAGATGCTATCTCAGAGAATAAGCCACCGCGTGGAGCAGGTGGCGGGTCTCAAAAAGATTTAAATGCCTTAAAGGCTTTTGTAGCAGAATATGGTAAACGGAAGAAAACAGCCGATGATCCTATGACGGCGATGATGGCTAGGACACCAGAGGCAAAGGCTAAATTAGCAGAAGATCAGAAATGGTTGAGGGCTAATGAGGCACGATATAATGAGGCTATGCAAAAGACTGGTGAAATGGGTGGTCTTACCGAAGAGGTTACTGAAGCGCCACCAGCCACTTCGATATCAGATATCGATGCTTTAATTGATGCGGCTTTTGTGCGATGATTAAATTAGAAGATGCTTGGCAGAAGATAAAAGCTTCTGACGAGTATAATGATTATAATGATGAGGTAAGAACTCAGGTGAAGCAGCGTTTCTTTGAGCGTACTATTGGTGCATCTCAACAATACAGAGCTGCTGATGCTATGACTCAGCAAAAAATTCAAAGCAGATTTGAAGAACGGCTTAATCCTTCAATGCTAAGCAGGTTAAGACAAGGTGCTAGCGAGTTGGGTAAATTTGCCGGGGCTGAGATTAAAGCAAAAGGTATTTTAGGAACTGCACAAGAGGTTTTTGAAGCTACACCAGCCGGAAAGGCTGCGAAATATGTTGGTGAGAAAGGTCATAAATTTGTTGAAGGAATGGAAGGTAGGGATAAAGAATCATTAGCTGGAAAAGCTGGTGGTCTTACCTCTAAGGCAATTGACGTAGCTACTACAGGTGGCATCGAGGCTGATGATCCATCTATTGTTGGTAAGCCGTATGAGGCTAACGTTAAGTTAGGTTCATTTATAGGTGGTGTAGGAAAAGAATTAATTAAGGGTGTTGTGCCAGAATCTTCATTAGGTGTAGCCTTTCAGGTAGGTATTGATCCTGCTATTGGGATTGCTAAGAAATTGCCAATTTTAGGAGCAGATGTTGGTAAGATGGCTGAATCATTAATCGGTAAATTTAGAGGTCTAAAAGAATTACCACCGATTAGGTTAAATGAGCCATTACGCGGTTTAATTGATGATGAAAAAGCCTATGAAGCCAAGCTCAGGGAGATGGCGGGTCTAAGCGGGAATCCATTATATGAGCCATTTACCCCTGAATTTAAGACTAATATCTCTCAATTACGTGATTATCGTCATGAGAAATTAATAGATGTTCGTACTGAGGATCCTCATTTAAGGCAATTGGCTAAGACTGAAACAAATGTTGCTGCTAAAAAGGCGGCTGAGGAAAGACCTAAGGATCCATTTATGCAGGCAAAATGGATGGGTAAAGCGGAGCATGAGGGTGCTGCCATTGATCCAGATGTCAAGAAATTTACAGAGCGTAACCTTTCAGATATCACTCAAAAACCGTTGCGTAATATTCTAAAAGAAATAAATGATGATTTAGGTTATATTGGTTCTGTGCGCTTTTGGCCATCTAACGAAGATCCTGCTGTTTTAGAGGCGGCTAAAGATTTACGGGTAGCTGTAAAATCAGCTGATGGTACTATTTTTAAAGATAAATTTGGTGCTGATGCGCATGCCAGAGTAGCAGCTTCTGCTAAAACTATGCAGGGAGCTATCGAAGGTTTTTGGGATGAATTATCTAAGAAATTTTATTCTCGTGAAGATGCAGCAAGACTTCTTGGTTGGGCAGAACAACGAGTTAAACGTTCTGGCGGGCTAATGGCTACAGAGCTTCGTGAATTGCATAATAATTGGAAGAAGCTTGGCGAAAAAGGCGAGGTTTCGTTAGGTGGTTATGATCTTAATCTTTTAAATGCGGCTAAAGATTTAAGGGCAGCTGTTAAATTACCAGATGGTAAAGTAGAAATTGGTAAGTTTGGAGAAGGTCATGGAGATGCTTTTAGTAGTAAAATATCAGAGAAAATAATGAATAAAAGTGAATTAGGATTTTATGATAATCTTACTAAAAAATTTATTTCGCATGAAGAAGCTAGTAAATATTTAGGACCTCGAAAATCAATGTTTGGCCAGGATATGCTTTTAGGCGCGGAATTAAAAAATATGCATGCAGCTTATGCTACCTATTTGAAAGATCTTGCTAAAATTAAAGATATTTCATCAAAACAGATCATAAAAAACATAAACAAAGAAGTTGGCGAAAAAGGCGAAATTAGGCTACCAGGCGGAAGTGACAGTGGTATTCCTGAGAAGCCTGATGCAATTGAAGAACAAATTAAGGACGCACAATTTAGAGGTATGTTGCAGGAAGCTATGAAACCTGGTGCAATCGAAGATTTTCAAAAGAAAGCTGTTGGCTCAATTATAGAAATGCCTGATGGTAAATTTTTTGTTAATAGTGATTTATTAAAAGGTAACGAGGAGTTAGAAGATTTTGCAAATAAATATGTTAAATCAAAAGCAAAATTAGTTGGTATAGAAGGTAGAATACTTGATATAACAGATAAAGATGCATTGGAAAGATTTACTGGATTATTCAAAATTAAAAAGGCTACAATATATGAACCGCCTGGTTCTAAAGGCCTCGGCGAAAAAGGCGAGGTTTCGTTAGGTGGTTCACCAGAAGAGCGCAAATCTAATAAGGAAATTGCTGCTATGGGTCGAGAAATGCGTTTAGCAGAAATTAAATTAAAAAAATTAAGAGGTGAAATTAATGAAGAACTTGACAATTTGCCAGAGGTTAAGAAATTAAGTTCTGATTATTTTGAGAAAAAGGATGCTTTTTGGAAATATGTAGATTCATTACCATTTAACATTAATGCCATAAGTGCTAAAGAATTTGAGAGTCGCCCAGAATCAGTTAAATATGAACAGTTAAAATCTATCATGAAGGAAGCAAGTGATAAATTTTTAGCATTGCATGATGAATTGGCAAAAATTTATGGTATTGGATGGGGTACTGCAGAAGATTATCCATATAGTATTGAAACGCAGATGAAAGCAGAAAAAAATTGGGGTACTCATCCGAAAGTTGCTGAAGTTAAAGAATTACATAAAAAGATAAGTAAAATAAGTGTTGAATTAGACAAATATTCTGATATAAAATATGCGCCGGCTAAAATTTTTAATAAAGATGATGAATTAGATGTTAAAAAAACAACTAGAAATGAAATTAATTGGCTAGAAAAAGAATGGAAGCCCGGGTATCATGCAATTCAAGATCAAAACCCAGAAGGACCCGAATGGGTTTTACAAAAAAGTGATACTGTTAGTACAGATTTAATGTTTGAAGGAGAACCAGATAATCCTAATGTTATTTCGATGGGTTTAGAGGGTGCTCATCCATACGAAAGTAAATCAAATGTTATTGCGTATTTAAAATACATTGAAAAAAATCCAGGAGAATATGGATTCTCAGCTAGAACTCTAGATAAATTGAATAAAAAATTAGGTGAAAAAGGTGAAATTTCGTTAGGTGGTGCACCAGAAGAGCGCAAATCTAATAAGGAAATTGCTGTAGAATTATTAAAGAAGATTAATAAAGAAGCCGGTGAAAGTGGTGATGTCTGGGCTGATGGTGATCCAGAGCGTTATGATAGGATCAAGCAAAATATTCGTGAGCTTATTCGCCGAGGACAGCGCATCGGTTATGATAATACTGATGAGATTATTCAGTGGGCTGAACGGAATTATGTTTCAAAAGATGAGCTTCATTTTATTGTTGATGAATTTAAAGCTGAAGAACCAGCTCCATTAGATCCTAGGCCTATTTCTGAAATGCTGCAGGCGGCTGTTGGTAATCGTGAGGCTAAGAATACCCTTTGGGAGAAGGTAAAAGATCGCTGGACTCCCGATGGCACTGCCTCTAAGATTAAAACCCTTCTAACTAAAAGATATGGTGAAATCGCCGAGGGTAAGCTAGATAGTCAATATTTTATCCATAATACCTTAAAGCCACTTACTAAGGTAGAGCGAGAGGCAATGTCTTTTAAGGGAGTGGCTCCTGAGCCAGAGCACTTACGCTGGCCTAATGCTCAAGAGATTATTAAGCTTATTAATCATCCTACTGAAAATATGAAAAAGGCCGATAAGACCCTTACCCAATATATGGAAGAGGCTCATCAATTCCTTTCTGATAACTTTGAGGATATTGGTTATGTAAAGGATTATGTTACCCTGTTATGGGATAAACCAACTGATATCTTATTAAATCCAAAAATTAATGAATCAGGCACGTATAATCCTTTCCTTAATAAGCGTTCATTTCCTAATTATGCTGCTGGTATCAATGCGGGGCAACAACCAAAAACTTTAGATATCAAGGATATTGTTTCTGTCTACGACAAGTACAAGATTAAGACAGTGGCCAATGTTCGATTTTTTGATGAGCTAGCTAAGATGCCGACACCAGAGGGTCTCCCGGCAGTGATGCCAGCAAATCGTGCTCCAATAGGGTGGCTAAAGGCTAATAACATCCCTGCACTTATTGGAAAACGAGTACATCCAGATTATTTGCAAGCAGTAAAGGTAGTTACTGATGCACCTTTTTCTAACAAGGCTCTGCGAGCCTACGATATTTTAGCTGAATCTCAGCGTTATGCTTCTCTGACACTTTCACCTTTTCACTTTGGTTCGTTATTCACCGTAGGTTCATTATCCACTGATGTACCGTTTAAGATCCCGTTGAAGGT
>Ga0193735_1000106_pt1 | contig 26308 bp, 31 predicted proteins | sample U1m2metaG_FD_145080 | JGI IMG/M metagenome (GOLD analysis project Ga0193735, IMG submission 145080) | Soil microbial communities from a riparian zone of the East river system, Colorado, United States - U1m2 | ecosystem: Environmental > Terrestrial > Soil > Riparian zone | place: USA: East River... | reverse complement strand
TCTAAATTAGGTTGCAACGTATTCTGGGGTAACACGCCTGATTTGTTAGAACTATTTTACATTTATATAGGATTGGCCAATTGGAAGGTACCAGACAAAATAAAGGATCAATATGCAGTATAAGCCTCATGAGTATCAGGAAGTAAGTAAGGAACATATTCTCGGTAATCCATATTGCGCTCTGTTTTTAGAAATGGGTCTGGGAAAAACTGCTCCCACCCTTACGGCTATCAGCGATCTTTTGGATATAGGTGAGATAACAAAAGTACTGGTGATAGCCCCCCTGAGAGTGGCTGATATGGTTTGGACTGCGGAGCGGGATAAATGGGACCATTTAAGGCACCTAAAGATATCTAAAGTGTTAGGTACAGAGAAGCAACGGAAAAAAGCCCTTGCAGAAAAAGCACACATATACATAATCAACCGGGAGAACGTAGTTTGGCTAATGGGCCAACTGAAAGGCTCTTTCCCCTTTGATATGCTGGTGATCGATGAGTTGTCGAGTTTTAAAAGTCCAACCTCAGCCAGATTTAAGGCATTGAAAGTCATTCTTCCCCTGATCAGCAGGATTGTAGGATTAACGGGAACGCCACAGCCTAACGGTTTACGGGATCTATGGAGCCAACTTTACTTACTGGATAGGGGTGAAAGATTGGGTAAGAGTATGGCAGCTTATACAGATACCTATTTTAACCCTGGACAAGGCAAAGGGCATGTCGTATACAACTACACTTTGAAGGGTAAGCGGAAGAAAGATGAACTGGATCCCATAATTAAACTTCTCGGTACGGACATCTATGAAAAAGAGATCTATTCGAAAATAGCTGATATCTGCATCAGTATGAAAAGTGAGGATTACCTGAATTTACCTGAACGGATAGACAGGATAGTTGAAGTACCCTTTTCTGAGGCCCTGCGGAAGCAATACAGCGATTTTGAGAGGGATTGCGTACTTGAACTGGAGGGAGAACAGATAACTGCCGTAAATGCAGCCGTATTGGCTGGAAAACTGATTCAGTTTGCGAATGGTGCGCTCTATGTCCAGCAGGAGAATGCAGCCCCTTTGTATAAAGAGATTCATAACGCCAAACTGGATGCTCTGGAAGAGATAATTGATGTATCTACCGGTTCTGTGCTGGTTGCCTATTGGTTTCAGCACGATTTGGCCAGGTTGAAGAGGCGTTTTTCTAAAGGTAGAGTCCTTAAGACCAATAAAGACTTTGAAGACTGGAATGCGGGATCTATAGATATAGGGTTCATCCATCCTGCAAGCGCGGGACATGGATTGAACCTACAGACAGGAGGTAATACAATTGTCTGGTTCAGCATGATATGGAGCCTGGAATTATATCAGCAATTGAATAAACGTCTGCACCGCCAGGGACAACTGAATGCAGTTATTGTACATCATCTGCTTATTGCGGGCACAATGGATATGATAGTTTGGGATAGGCTCACAGATAAGGATGCTGGTCAGAATAGGCTATTCGAGGGAACGAAAGCTATAATTAACCGGGTGAGAAAGGAATTATTACAGATAGTTTAAGTATCTTTGATAGTGAATAAGTAATATGGAGTTTTACTCATATCAGGCTTCCGGCTCTCTTTAGGGCTGGACATTCCTTAAAAGGATATCGGAATTTCCCGATATACCGATCGGTATAATTTTTTAAACGGGTGAATATGGGAAATCAAGAGAAGCTGAACTCTGGCAGCTTTGGCCATGATCCAGGCTTCAGAAAACCTTTAGGACGGCCAAAGGGTACTCAAAATAAGGTAACTGCTTTGATTAAAAATACCTTCATGCAGGTATTTCATGATCTGCAGAGTGATCCAGTTAATAACCTGCTCGAATGGGCTAATCGCGAGCCCACTGAGTTTTATAAGCTGGCTTCGAAATTCATTCCTACTGAAGTAGATGCAGTGATTAAGGAAACTATCACAGTGCAGATATTCGACGGTGAGGAACCAGAGGAAGAAGAAAGCGACGACGATATAGAAACAGTTAATTTCGAGGATATTACGCCTGACGAATTTATGTAACATTAAATGAACGTAGAAGTCCGCATACCTAAGAGAAAGCCTACCTAGGTATATCACCATCTCATAAATTCGACAGCAGACATTAACTTTCTCTGGGGTGGTCGTGATAGCGGTAAATCTTTCTTCATAGCCCAGAAAATGATCACCGATTGCCTCCAATTGAAGCAATTCAGGTGTATTCTGGTGCGTAAAACCTACGCGAGCATCGAGGATAGCCAGTATCAGATGATCAAGGACGTGGTAGAGGATTGGGGGCTGCAGAAGCTATTCAAGTTTACGAAAGATCCACTCCGCATACAGTGTGTTAACGGGAATAGCTTCATGGCGAGAGGATGCGATAATGCCGGCAAGGTGAAATCTATAACCAATCCTACGCATGCGTGGTTCGAAGAAGGTAATCAACTCACTCTCGACGATTATACAATTGTGAGTAGCACGTTGCGTGGTCGCAGGTTCTCCAGTAAAATACAGCAGTGGTTTAGTTTCAATCCTGAGGCTATTGGCTCATATGAAGACTTCTGGCTATATAAGAACTATTTCGCAGATAAAGATCTATATAACAACTTCGTTTCTACAGCAATGGTTCCTATCAAGGTTAAAGGTGTAACTAAGGTGGTTCCCATTACCTATACCAGTACCCATACTACATATGACGATAACAAGTATTGCCCGGATCAGCGAAGGGCATTGCTGGAATTATGGGAAAAGATCAACCCTCACTACTACAACGTATTCACCCTCGGTAAATGGGGCAATAAGGCCAATGAATCGCCATTTGCCTATGCCTGGGATGCAGCTAAGCACATGGGTACTGTAACCCGTACGCTGGGATTGCCCTTGTATGCCTCTTTCGACTTCAACAGGAACCCTATATGCGCTTCAGTGTATCAAGTATTGCCCGGAGATAAAATAAGGGGCTTAGAGGTCGTTAAATTAGCAAACAGCGATATCTACAAGTTATGTACCTACCTAAAGCTGAATTATCCGGGCGCACTATGGATCGTTACAGGAGATGCGAGCGGTACAGCTTCCACTGCTATGGTAGAGGATGGGTTGAACTACTATAAAATCATAAAGGTTCAGATGAACTTATCGGGTACTCAGTTTAAGGTACCTACAAAAAACCCTAAAATAGAAGATAACCAGGTAGTGGTGAATGCAGTGCTTGCCTTAATGGATGTGAAGTTCGACAGCGAGAAGTGTAAGGCTATGAAATTCGATATGGAGAACGTATCTATGCTGGCTGACGGTACGATAGATAAGACTAATCGTAAGAACGAGAGTATGCAGGCCGATGCTATGGATACATTTCGTTATCTGTGTAATACTTTCTTTAAGAAGATCCTGAAAATGTTGCCTGAAGAAAAAGCTGCATAATAAACGTACATATCACTCATGCACGAATTATAACTATGCAGCTTAATAACTATACGGTTCTTTTCTCCGCCGTCAGGAAGGATCACCTTGTCTTTCCACGCAATACACACCTCAGTGTCTATCTGATTAACGAACCTGATAGTACTAGATATCAGGGCTTTCAACGTCAACTATCTTTCTCCGACATCTGTTCTGTATCATCGTTGTATATACTAGCGATTCCACCGAATGCCAGCTTAACTGCTGATTCAGGCCAATCGATAACAGGACCTGGATCAGTGTTATTTATTCTCTGCAACTGCAGCACTTGATATATAACGCCGTCGTATTCTCGCGGGTTAGTAGTTTGTACAGTATATCTTTTACCTACTGCCTCAGTGTATACCACAGGCTCCACATCGCACGGAGGGCATGATTCAGCGATCCACGGTTGTAAAATAACTCTTGTTCCAGGTGTTAAAGGCATATTCAATATTTTTTATAACAGCAGGTGGCAAAACCTGCTGTTACTCAACAAACCATCGATGTAAAAATGTGCATAGTACTGCAAATATTATAGTGCCAGTTTACCGCCATGGCAGGGCTAACTTCGCTTTAATACGTGCATATTATCTGTTATTGTGCTGCAGAGAGGATTCGAACCACTGACAACGGAATAACCTGCTCTACCACTGAAGCTACTGCAGCGACCATTTAACTGGTTAGCTAAGACTATCCCATCCTGCAAACGGGTATCGGAATTCACCAGCTAATAATTTTACCCAGCGCGGGCGGCGCATTTACCTTTATGCTACCCACATCCAAGATGTGCCGGACGACGTTCGAAGCAGTATCTCCGCCCAGGCTGGCTATTAATAATTCAGGAACGGCAATGATAGATGTGATACACCAATTGTTTAGAAGTAACACCCATTTGGCCGTTCTCTGTCAGGAAAGCAGGATTCGAACCTGCGGCCTCTTGCATCCAAGGCAAGCCGTCTGACCAGACTGACATATTTCCTGTAATAGCCCGTTGCACCCAGGTGGTTGCCATACCTGTCTATACTTAAAACAACCTCAGATTCAAAGATAGGAAAGATATATTAGATACCAAAATTAATCGTCGTTTTTCTTTTTCACAGTATACATGGGTAGCCACTTATCCATAAAATCTGACACTCTCTTTAAGGCTTTACCCCTTAATGCTAGTACCACAATAACCAATATAGGAGATATTAAAGCAATGATCGAGGCAGAAAAACGAGTAAAGTTCATTTCCTTGCGTGCCATGCGATAAGGCAGATAAGCAAGCAATAGATATGCTCCTGCCAATATAAGTAATAAGGACTGTACCATTATGCGAGTGTTATTAGCTTGATAAGATCTTCCTTAGTGAGAGCGATAGGTCCATCAGTGATCTCCAGATACGTAAAACCCTCTACAGCGGGATTGGCTACTATCTTAATAGTCATTTCCAGGGAAGTGCTCACTTCTATTTGACCTTTATTTTTGCGGAGCCCTCTCGATTCGATAATAGTTATTTTCTTGCCTTCTATCAGACCTTTCTGTATAAAAGAATTATGCAGTACCCACACTACATTACCGACAGGTATAGCGTAAAATGTTTCATATAGTGCGCTGAATCGGTTATTTTGAGTAGCGGGTACGGGAAGCGGCAAGGTTTCGTCATCTTCACCTCTTGGATATGCTTTTCTTTCGTTCATAAAAAGTGTTTCTGTTTGATTGTTTAATAAAGGTAAATCGTTTGTCTCAGACAAACAAATCTATTTTGCTATTAGCCTAAATCTTATGCCCTGAATAGGCAGAAGCACGACGACTAAAGCACCTCTACAGCCAGGAGACTCTACTAAATATAACGTTCGGTATTGTATAAGCAATCTACGTAGCCGCAAACGGTCAAAGGTATTAAGTTTCATGGTATTATTTTATGCCCGTAAGCAAGTGATATGTCAGCTTTGAATAGAAGTAGATCTGTATCAACGTCTCTATAGAATACCCCTATCGCTTTTATGAAGGCCAGCTTTACAAACCGACGTGCTAAACGAGGGTTCGATAAAACGGTTAAGTGGTAAACCCTTTTAGCCTTCGCGATTTCTTTATCTGTAGTACCATGTTTGGATTTCGCTACTATGAATTTGGTTTGCATATCAATCGAATAATTCGGGGTTATCGGATTTCAGTATATTAAATGTCTCGTTTAGGATATGAGATTTATAAAAATCATATCCTGCTGTCTCTTCCTGCTCTGCGGTTAAGTACAACAAGAAATCTCCGTTCGTATTTATAGTGCTTATGCCGACATCCCAACTATGGGCGGTGATCTTCAGTGCGCCGTATATTTTGGCGACGGAAAGTATATTACATTTATGTTTGTATATGAGTTCTGGGATTGTCATGATTGTTCGTTTGAATGTTAAAAAACTAATGCGGTATTCCCATTTTTTTAGCTGTCCATGAATGGAACCGCCCCCGGTAATGAATCGTTACGATTAGAAAAGCACAGTAGCGGGTGTGCAACAATGAAAATATTTGAAATAGCCCGCTCTTACACGGGCTATTGTTCGTTAATCGTGTGCAGGATACCTGTTACGGTCGTTATCGACACAGATAACATTGCCTAGTGGATCCTCGTGTAATCCATATACTGAGCCATTCAGTATAAGCTGTTGAACAGCCATTGAAAGGGTAGCGATATCTACGAATCGCAGGATTTTGTAACTGTCCTCTGATTCATGAATTGCTATAGTCTGTGCGTCTTCCATATATTTAGTGTCATTTGTTATTGACTCAGTGAAGTTAAATATTTTGTCTGAGACAAACAAATAAATTTTAAAAAGCAGGGGTATAAACCCCCGCCTTATCTAGTTCCCTAAACTATTCCTATGAGAAATATAATTCGATTTCTTTTTTGCGCCGCATTGCGAGACCAGGCGAAACCTCTTTTCGTGCGACGCCTTCACGGATAACCGTAATCTGGTTCCACATCATGAAAGAGATCTCAATGGACCGGCGATCAATCCGGGTGAAGGCATTAACGCGTCTCAGAACTGTACTCCTTTTAAAAGCCTTCTCTCCTATATTATAGCAGAGGGCAACTAAAGCGTTATACATATTTTGGGTAGGCGAATGAGCGAGTAATTCGCCCTGAGCGTTATATATGGGATCTGTATCGAGTACACTATTTACCGCAGCTTCGAAGATATCCAAATCGTGCAACATGTAGGCTTCTGCCATTTCAGGTACGCATATATCACCTATTTTTACTTCTCTACCACTTGGATATACAGTAGTGCCGTAGCCAATAGTGGCTATACCCTTGATGTCCAAATATGCTCGGTTGCGAAATCCTTCTACTTGCTTAAGAAAGTTAATTCCTGTTCTGTCTAAATTCATGGTACGATTTTTTTAATGGCGAATACTACGGTGCAAAGTCCGGCAATAGTGGCGATTACGATACCTATTAGAACTCCTGTCCTCCATTTACCTAAAGAAGCAACCTGCTGCTTCAGTTTAGTGTTCTCTCTATCAATCGGAGCCACGCCCTCTGCACACTGATTAAAAAGATACATAGATTGAACAGCACTATCCCGCGAGGCTTGTAACGCTGCCATGTCAATAACTTTGATAATATGGTCCACATTATGGGTTATAGTTTTGTATCGGGTGATGTAGACTGTATCCACTTGCCCAGCCTGTAAACGGGGAACGTATGAGGTATCAGCGGTAAAGATGATAGCCGTATCTGTAACATTAACGATACGCGAGGATGTGTCACATGGGTATTTAGTACGCAAGGCTTGCAGGGTAATGAGTTCTTTTTGAGTGGCTTCATACTGTTTCTGTTCAGAAGTTTTAGTTGTACGACAGGCAGCAAAGGTAACGATCAATATACCTATAGCTATTAAGGAGAGTATAACAGCGAAAGTAAAGAAACTTTTATCCGGTCCGTCTGGCTCCCAGCCATAGGGATATTTGTTATCGGCAATCATTTGGTATAATTTATACCAAAGATAGCTAAATTATTAAGTCGGCCAAATTTATTTTAGTCCTTTAGCCTTATACATGCTGTCCAGCACGATCACGGCTTGATATACGGCGCTATCGGCCTGCTGCTGTGCTCTTAGTTCACGCCAGGTAAGAACAGGCTTCTTGAGCCCCGAAGAGGCCATTATAGTGATGCTTAGAAAAGCAACAACGAATAAATATTTCATAAATTTCGTATACTGTCCAAGGTAGGTTGTAGAATCCTTTCCCTGGCACTATTAAAAGCTTTGTCCCATATCTGTTGACTCCTGATACTATCCTGACTTTTCCAGCTGGCCCTCTCTTCCCAGCACCTGATATTATCGGCCTGACGTAACAGTCTTTCCTCTTTCCATCCTCCTTTGTTATACTCTACCTGATACGCCATATACCTGAATGCCCCAAACAGTATGCCGGTAATGCTGCCCATCACTTTTTTATTCCGTACCAGAAATCTAATAAACTCTTTTATCTGTTGAATCTGATTTGCCACCTATTACTAAAGTTATAATGAGAATTGCTGCAAGGTATTCGTTCCACTGGAACGCGCGGGGATCGAAAAATAATTCGTCCAATAAATTACTGAGGGCTAATAGAATGGCGATAATGTTTAGCTTCTCATTTAGTTTAACATACTTAATAGGCAGCGAGAAAGCCGCATAAGTGATAAGGCATGCAAGGGCTGTACCTTTATAGAATACTCCTTTAATATGGTATTCACTTAAAAGCAGGTACCAGGTGTTATACGTAAGAACGTATAACACCAATGATACTAATTTCAAAACTGCCTGATCAATCAACGGTCGTCAGGTCTGGGACCAACAATCGGAGGTGGCGGAGTAGGTCCAACAGCATTGTCTGCGGCTGCGATATCTTCAGCCGTGACTTCTGGGTTTTCTACGGGTAAATCTTCAGGTTCAATCATTTCGTTACTATTTTATTTGATTTAGAAAGCATTGTTATTGCTGCGGACAATCCTGTTACTACTGACATACACCAGAGGATCCATTCTTTAGTATCTGCCGAGACAGATCCAGGCATTGATTGAATGAAGGTAGGCAGTATAGGCGTAAGTATTGCCAGGGCTCCTGTTAAGTTTACCAGCCATTTAGGGCTGCTATGATTGATGTTGTTTAATCCAACTCTTGCCATGGTATAAGGTATTAAGTGTTATAGAGTTGTTGCAGCTACATAAGACGCGACAATGAACCATCCTGAACCGTTAGATTGAACATCGATAGAGGACCACTGAAGCGTTAACGTAACAGTTAAATTACCGTCAATTGTTTCAGACGCGTTACCATCTATCACAACGTCATTTAATGCCGCGCTTATCTTCTTAATGCGATATATCCTTCCGTTATTCGTTCCCGCATCGGGTAATGACAGGGTAACTGATCCGGAATTATTAACCAGTAACGTACTATAGGCACTCGTTAATGTGGTATTTGTGGTAACAGTATTTACTTTCTGCTGTGTTCCTGCATCTACTATCAGCGCATTCTGAGCGTATACTGTTCCCGCAGTTAATATGCCTCCTACAGTGCCGTCTCCGGTTATATTAAACCCTGCCGTTTGCGGACTTGCAGTTTGGTTTTGAATGTATGATCCTGAAAGGGCCAGACTGCCAGGGTAAGAAAAATAAGCTGCGCCATCATCATGTAAGGTAACAGAAGCGTTAAAATCGGATAGAATATAGTTTGATGCCCCGTCTATCGTTTGGGTTCCACCAGATACAACTATCGTAACTGTGAATGCATTATTTATAGTTTTCTTAATGTGCAATACCCGCCCATCTAATCCCGGATTTATGTTAGCCGCAGGTATGGTAATAGTACAATTGGCAGTATTATTTACATTTATAAATAGGTTCGTTGAAAGTACAGTATAATTACCAGTGACCGTAGTTGTACCGGATTGCACTAATGCTCCACGTTGATTAATTGCCCCGTTTACATTTACATCACCAGTTGTTCCTATGTCGCCTACTGCCCTGATAACATTACTACCTATGACTCCTGTAAATCCAGTAAATCCCGCAGTTAAATTAACAGCCGTTAGTGAGCCACCCCGGGTAAGTTCCATTCTGTCCCCCAGAAAAGCCCCAGCTGTCGTGTAAGATCTCCACGTTAATACATTCCCCGCATATGTAGGACCACCACCGCCCACCCCGCGCAAGCCTATGGTCCAGCTTTGCTTAGTCGTATCTGCGCCCCCTGCATGTCCTAAAACATAATAGGGCACATATGAAGCGGTATCTGTATTGAAAACGGTATGCCTTCTATCTGATCCACTACCATTGATATAATAGTTAGCTGCCTGCAAAGGGAATAGTCTGTTAAGAATTACGCTGTCTTTTATTTTAGTGCTATCCCATACTGCGCCAGCAACGCCTACATATTTCATCTTCACTTTACCGAATGCGTCAGTGGACAAAACGCTATCCTGTGCTATGTTATTGGGATATTTTTTTAACTTCATAGTACCGAAACTGTCAATAGCTATAAGTAATTCGGGTTGATTGACATTAGTTTTATAGTGCCGAATAGCCCACACACTGCTGTCAGAGGTAAAGCCTTGCTGCAGTTCTATTCTCTCGTTAGTAGTAATACCGCCCGACGCTTTTTCGTAAATCTGATAACCCAAACCTACCTGCGCATTTTCTGATGTAGTAACATTATACTGGCCCGAAGTAGCTAACGATACGCCGAAAGCATTAGAACTATATCCTATCTGGCTGGTAGGCTCACCTGATGGATTCCATACAAAGTTAAAAGAGTTTGGTTGATATGAATAATCACCTGCATCCGAGCCGTTAGACATGTTTTTTTCGAAAGACGATATGTTATTAAACAGAATGGAATGTGTATTCCCGTCTACTATTCTATCGCTGGATAAAACCCCATCACCCGTATACAGGGTATTACCCGCAATCGAGTCATTGAACTGTTGCAAGGTCACAAAATCACTAGAATTAATAGCCGCATTCCCACTCACCCGCGAGTTGAAAGTAGATACCGTCGGTGTACCAGTCTGAGAGAAAATTAAATTAGGTCCCTGAATAGTCATATCCCCTCCGGAAGACAAGGTAGTGAGTCCTATGGAGGCATATTGCGCTTGTCCGTGCACGAAGTTAGAGTAGTTATTTTCCTGCATTCCGAGATCCTCGAACGTGCCGGCGAATATACGTCCACTATAGATGATTCCCCTGCCTATGGTTAGGCCAGTCACATCCTGGTAGTTTACGAAATCTGTAAAAGAAATAACGTTACTTGTCGTATCTCCAACTGTCGTAACGTCTTGCAAAGAAGAAGCATTTAGTGATCCTGACAATAAGGGTTTCCACGCAAAACTATTCCTGTAATACATAATACTATCAGATAGGTTATATAGAAGCATTCCTGGGGCCTTCATAGTAGCATCTGTGGTGAATGTATCTCTGCGCGGTGCGAAGAAAGCAGAGTCAATGCGCAGACCATTTTTGAACTCGTACAATTTACTATTCTGGGCGATAGGGGGTTGCGTCTGTGAAAATACAGATAAGGTAATAAGTGATAGGCAAAAAGAAAAAATCAACTTCATATAATAATTTTTATTCTCTCTCCCGCAGTAAAAGCAGGTATGAAAAACACAGTACCGGTTCCAGTAGGGAATATTCTATTCACGCCAGATAAATACTGGTATTGTCCCTCTCTGAATATCCTGAATGGGGCGCCAGCGAGTAGCGAGTTATAGTAACTTTGCGAGCCGTCTGCTGGCGCTCCGGGATTACCTATTGTGAATTCTGTTATAAACGCCATGAGCAGTAAAAATTAATGGGGAGCGGTTAACTCCCCATTTCGGTTAATTCTGTAAGCCGAAGCAGGAGAATACCCCTGCAGGCGTATCAAACGGACATGGTTGGAAACGACTTCTCCATTTAGCAGAACCATTCCATTCTACGTTATCCTCGATATTTTCAGTAATCGGTGCGCGGGCATCGGGCGTAACTGTTTTATCGCTGATCGCAGATTGAGTACTGGTCCTGTATCCTACATAGTATACACCATTCTTATGTGCTAAACTATTGTAGAAGTTACAGTTATTTTTGTAGTTCGGATCTCTCCAGGTAAGGGTATAGTCTCTACCTAAATTGGTCTCCAGATCATCGCCATATCCTGTACCGGTAATAGGATCCGGAGCGTCTAAGGCACCTACCACTTTTGGTATAATGACGATATCTTCACTCAATATACCTGCCTGCCATAAGGCCAGACTTAGGGGGTTGGCTTGCAGGATAGCATAATAAGCTGCAGTGACGAAAAATACAGATCTTACACGAGCGCTTTCATACTCTTCGCAGGGATCACATGTATAAAACGGTAGTTCTTCTGTCTCGCAGCCTGGATAATATATAGTAGGCATTTTAGTTAATTTAAAAGTTTAGCAATCACAGTTTTTGAGACAACCACGAAAGTAGCCACCCCCGATAGTATAATTGATTGAAAATAGAAATCTCTCCGGACCTATGTTGAACGGAATATTCTTGAACTCCTGAGCAAAAACGGTCTGGGCATCGTACTGAATACTGTTAGGATATACTTTCATATACTTTACACCTATGGCGCTCACACCGGTGGGCAACGTATCAACAAGTATCATAGCCAGTTCTTCTGGCTCAATAGCTATATCGATCCTATTACCGACACACACCAGGCGCATAGAAGTAGTGCATTGATCATTAATCAGATCGCCATCGCCATAACTACCCTGTGTACCGACAGTAAAAGAAGAAGCCAGTGCACGATGGTAAATAGTCATGGGTATCTTCTTAGAGAATGATACGTCATAGATCACAGATCCGCCCAAATTGATGATAGAAGGAAAAGACATTGTTCTGTCCCCGTCAACAGTAACCGCTGAAGTAGTAAGCCCGTGATATGCTGCTGTCGGATATTTCCCAAAGCGAGATTTCAGGGCGGCATTAATCTGATTAACTATATCAGGTAAATAGACCATCTATGTACTCGTTTACTACGTCTAACATTATTGATTCCTCATAATCGCTAAGACCATACGTACCAGGATGTGATTTTTCCAGATTAAGTGCCTTCTGCTTGTAGTTGTAAACGTTTTTAAAACCTAAACCAACTGTCTCGCCTTCAGCTATAACTGTGAAATCGTTTTCCATTTGACGTGTCAATGAAAAAATCATTGTTGGGTCAGATGTGCGGTTATACTTACGCCCCTGTCTTACTTTCAGATAAGCAGGATCGTATCGCCCTATAGCAGATCCGTTAGCCCGTCGCCCTTCCGTATGGATACGGTAAGCCATCAGAGATAATACACCACTCGCCGCAATGATCAAAATAGGATGGTTGTCAGTCAGTATTTTATCAATGACTGCCTGCCTTATTTCGGAAGCTACCTGCGGAAAATTAGTGTTCAGATTAATCTCTATCATCACATACGGGATTGCTGGATACTTATGCGACCGTTAGCCGCTATGTGACAAGTCTTTTCCATAACTACACAATCGCTATTCAGTACGTCTATACCCTTCACGGCAGCTGCAAGTTCTGTTTGGAACTCTGTAAAATAGTAGGCCTTCATATCCTCTACCGCATTTTTATCTGTAGTCGAATATCTTGAAAGATTCCAGTTATACAGTGCCTGAATCATGGTAAAGCTGCCTAACAAATTCTGTAGAGCCAGTGCGAATAATTCCTTATTCTCACAGGCTAAACATTCTACCGTCTCCATTTTATTTATTTGCAGACACTTATTCAATTCCTTGAGCAGGTGAGTACGAAAAGTTAAAATAGCGCGGTTCTGTATTTTGATCCAGGTATTCAGGTATGTTCCGTCCTCAGGATCCGTAATAGCCTGTATTACTGCATTGGTCATGCCGGGTAGATCGCCTATGAACAGTCCACTATCGGGAGTGACATCTTCACATCTTTCTATCCCGATATAATCGAAATAGCAACCAATTATTACGGATCCTATAGCCATGATTAGGTATTGCTGATTACAAAACGAAGTGTACCGTTATTACCTACAAGTCTATCATTGTATGCATCGTCATATGCAGTACCCTGATAAGCATCTGTAGGTATAGTGAATAGGCCGAACGCTTTGCCGATATACATAACCCATCCACGAGGAATAGTAGTGAGTATACCTTTCACTAACACTTCAACAGGACAATCTTCATACTTGATTTGTACGTCGAAATCCATTGAATCGTAGTTGCCGTAACATTCAGGACATTCGATAGGTAAAGGCATCGTGAAAAATTCAGATGTACCTCTTAAACCTGCTCTCCAGCCCTGATACCTGTTTAACTCAATCATGCCCAGAGAACCTGCGGAGAAGGCACCCACGTGGTTGGTACCGAGAATAGCTTCAGCGTATATATCGTTATACCATTTGAATTGTCTGAAACGGCTATTATCTACACCAGTAGCAGCAAGACCAACAGCCGGTAACTGAAGATTGTAGTTATTGAATAAACCGCTGCCGAACATGATCAGATCACCGCAAACCTCATTTTGAGAAGCTGTCTGCAGCAACTGGGTCATACCTGTATTGAGGTTATTAACTACAGTAGATTGCGGGAAATTGATGCTCATTGCCGCAGTACTATGGGTAACCACATTTGTACCGAACTTAGTAGCCATCAACGTTAACAGATCCATATCAATCGCACCAATCAGCGCGTTCGAATTCTCCATTACCATGTCCATGAAATCAGCCATTAGAGCAGTAGGCATACCGTTAGTTCTCACCATTTCGGTGGCATCAGCACAATAGTGAGCCAGCGTTTCGTCGTCCAGGTAAAGGCCCAGCTTACGATAATTGGTTGTAGCCAGTGTTAATTCCTTATATGCAGGAATAACTTCTATGCTACAGGTATCCTCTGTAACAGTCTGCGCAGGCAAACCTCTTTCGCGGTATTTCAGGCGCACTTCACGAATGTGACCTTTACCATCGTCCAGTTTCAGGGCGCCGGCAGGATTGATGATTTCAACCTGAGGACGGTTTTCCAGTAAGGAGCGGGTAAAACCAGCAGGTGTTATTTTTGAAGAAGGGGCATTACACTGCGCAATACTTTTCAGATGCGCGAGTACGTAAGGACAATATCCGTTAGCCATTATTAAAAAGTTGAATATAATTACACTATACCCTTAGGACCATGAAAATCAGCTAAAGCAGCATCCAATTTAGAGGACATACCGACGCGCGGAGCATTCTGGTTCTGTTGAGTAGGAATTATTGGCTGTTGCCCGTTGTTCCCAGGTGCGGGAACCTGAGCCTGTGAAGTAACCGCGATTAGTTTATTGTTAGCCAGAACCTGATCTACGAGAGCATCAACGGTCACCAGCGAATTATTAGTATCATAATAGTCAAGTGCCTCTTCAGCAGCTTGCTTAAGCTGTAAGGTACGATTAACATTCTTAATCTTTACTCCTTTTTTCTGAAGTTCCTGCTTGACTAACTGTTCAGCAAATGATACGACAGTTTCCAACGGAAATACGGAGGTATTCAGATTCTTAGAACGGATAGTATTCAGCAACAGCATGTCGGACATTTCATCCAGATGCTGTTGATCTTTCTGGGCTATAGTCGTAGCAGTTGATGCCTGAATATCGGCTAATCGTTGATTAAGGGCATTAATCTGGTTAGTCAGTTCGGGCTTCTCTTTGCTGGTGGCGGCTGATTTAGCGACTTCCAATGCGTGTATTTTCTTTACGAGCGCAGGTATTTTCTGATAGGTATTACCCGTACCATTTATTTCGCTTACGACATCATCGGCTAATTGATACTCGGTCATTAAGGAACCGAGTGTAACGTCTACGGCATTGAGCGCCTCGGCTTTAAACTTGTTTTTTAGCTGCTGATTATTCTGCGCAGCTTCCATGGTAAGGAGAGGGACTGCTGTAATCTGGGTGACCAGAGGAACAGCCATGTTATCGGGAATATCCAAACCTAAAGCTAATACTTCTGCGAGATTTGCGGAAGCCGTATCGATTCCTAATTTGGGCAGTATTGCACCTAAAAAAGCGCCTATAGTCATAATGTATTATTTGCAACCTGTACAGGGACGAGGTTTGATTGTTCTAATTTTCGGTTTGGTTGGCTTAGCCATATAAATGCAGTTTAATTAGGTGAAGTCTTGCAGTTCATCTGTTATCACTCCCGGTAAAACAGGATCCGGGATGATTCCTTTCTCGTCGTCCAGCTTGATAGGGAGAGATACCGTTTTCTTAGTACCTTTCGGTGAAGGCGTTCCTGCGGCAATATTCGGAACAGGATAGCCAGCCGATATCTGTTTTTTCAATTCTGCTAACTCAGTCTGTTGAGTTATGAGTAGTTCCATCAACTTATTAATGTCTACGCCGGACTGCGCCTGAGAAGATATTCCAGCGGTAGAAGGTATAACAGCAGCATACAAATACTGGTTTACTTCTTCTTCTGTCATCTGTAAAATAGTAGCGGTTTCCTCCTGTTCTTTTGCTTTACCACGTAACAGATTGTTGCGTTCCTCATAAAGTGCAATTGTCTGCTTATTATAAGGCAGGTAGGTCGGTTGTCCGTTTATGATTATTTTTATACCTCTCATGTAATCAAATTTAATACTATTTTTAGTATAAAAACTTTCATGTAGAAAATAGTAGTATCTTTACTATAAAAGCTACACATATGGAGAATACAGAATACGCGGGACTTGCTGCGGGTAAGGTTGCTACGCTTAAAGCCATTATAGAAAACGCTACCGGTGTCGGTAATAGATTACTTCGATTGCACACTATGTGGCGAGATATAAAACGGAGTAAGATAACAGTGCGGTCCTATCAAAAGTATGAATCTAAGAAGGATAGGCTGAACATAGTAGATATGCAGATACTTATAGTGATGATTATGGGTTCTACACAGCAAGCCGTGATCATGAGCCAGCCTTTACCTCGATTTGCTGAGGGTGGAAGTTACAGTGATAGCGGAAGAAGAGGTGTAATTGAGGGCAATACTCCGGAAGAAATAGTAACAAAGTGGCGGGAATCATATCCCGACATACTAAATATATACCGTAATGGCAACAAAAAAGATTCAATGGAACTTTAAAGACGTTCCCGCAGATATCTACGAAGAAGTAATAAACATACAGGCCGCGCTGAAGATAGCGGGTAAGTCTAAGACCTCCATAGAACAAATATGTTACGTATTAATTAAGAAAGGCATTAACGTGCAGAAGCTAACTAAGCAGCATAGTTAGCTTGGAATTCAGCCAATACTTTTTTAGGTACGATGAGTGTGGGTACAGGTATTGCTCTGTGTCCACACAAATACCCCCCAAGAAAAGTAAGAAAATTAGCCTCATTAGTCCCTTCAATCATACCGTCTGGGAGTTTTGTTTTCTCGTCCATCTTTCCGCCTGCGCCTCCATTCATTTCTTGGAACTCCGTAAACTCGCCTAATAATAGCTTAGGTATTTCCCTGACATTGAAGTATCTTTTTTTCACCATGGCAATACAAAAATCTCTACTGGTAGTTATTAAGCTGCCCGTATATTGGTACCACTGATCAGGGGTATTGCCTACAGCCGCCTGTAAATAGTTTCGGGAATATTGATTCAAAGCGTCTGTCGTAACCTGCTTTACGTATTTATTCAATAGCCCTTTACCTTTATCAGTATCCTTGGTTATCCCGGCAAACTGATCCAGTAGTTGATCGAAAGAACCACCCGTAGTTATGTTAGTCCTTAATACGTCTCTGAGTTTATTTACTACCCCACTGGTCAGCCCCTCTTGCGTAAGAGAGGCAGAAGTATCGGCTATTGCCTGAAACTTAATTTGTTTCAATACAGGTCCATATTTGAAATCTTCAGTAACATTAGCCAGATATTGATTTTGTAACGTTGTTACTGTGTTGAAGGCTTTCAGGAAATCTTTAGCGTGATCCAGGTAATCGGTAGATAGAATGATACGTCTGAGGCGCTTTGTTATTGCCCCCATGATACGTATATTTTTTACTGATACTGTCGCCTTACCATTTTTGTAGTCCAGATCTTTTGCAAGACGTTGTACCTCCTTAAAAATCTGATTCTGCGCAGAAGGAATGCTGCTATTCATATTGATGACAGCATCATCGACAGTTTTATTTATCAGATCAATCAATTCCTCATTGGTCATGCTACTGGTATTTCTTCGAGTGTAGGATCTGGCTCAGGTGTTATTTTTGCGGCCGGGTCAGGCATTTTTTCGGTCGCGTATTTATCCATTATCTGCATCTGAACATCATATTCTTTACTGGCGAAATCAGGATCCTCTCTTAATGCGCGTTTAATAAAAGGTACGATATTACAGCTGATTATATAATCTTCTTGAGAAACACCCTCGTTTCCCAGCATTAAGGCTTTATTTTCAACGCTTTCTCCGGGTATTGGATCCAGATTAAATGTGAGTTGCAGGAGTTGTGCTACCTCTGGATTGTTGTAGAATTTCTTAGCTGCGAATTCTGTTTCCAGCGCGAGAATAATAAGCGTAGCAACCCCGCTATCTTTGGCAGTTTTAATTTCGTCTACCAGATAGCTGGAAGATAGTAAATCAAAAACAGCTGGTACGGCTATTTTAGGTAGCATAGCTTGTCTTTTGGTTTTATCGACGACCACAACACCGTATCTGATATCCGCAGTTATAGATAGGATCTTATCCATTATATACACTATGTCCTCTGCGATAGAATGAACAAAATTATTCAATTCGTCTTTATCTACTTCTTTAGCTTTTCCGGATTGGGATAAAGGAACAGAACTGAGAAATTGCATATTGATCGCCGCTAAAGCGTTATACAATTTCTCGTAGAACATTTCATTCATCTTCGTGACCATGAGGGCTACATCTGATTTCTGGATATAGCCAGCCGGTGGTGAAGGCATAGCACTTTCTCCCATTTGCGGAGGAGTTAAGGCTATATTATCATAAGGGGATACAGAGATCTTACCCATACCCTTACAGGAGTGGCATGTCTCAAACCTATCTTCGAATACTTGTTCTTTACCTACGCCATTACAAGTAGGACAATCTATGTTTACGTACATCCACATGGTACTATGAACATGCTGTACGATTTCCGCCTGCAGGTCGCTGTACTCTCTTACGGCTTCGTTTAGATCGGGTAACATACCCGATAACCTACTTTCATTGATGAACGTATCTCCACACGTCTCGAAAAACGCACCGGGCATTTTGAAGGCAGGTATGTACCCCAATCCATGGGTATAGGTACGTACCAGCTGCATTTTCTTCATGTTATCTGTCTGTTGGTATGTCCTGACAGATTCATCGTCCACCACATGTATGATACAGCCATTAGAAGCAATCCCTGTAGAATGCCCATTACTATCATATATCGTATAGCTACAGGTAGATTCAGATAACAGAACAGCGTATTCTCCTTCTCTATAATCCAATACATTAGGCGAATTGAATATAAAAGGAAAGGGCTTATAGTAATCTCCCTCATCCGTTTTATTCAAATTGATAGGCATTACTAATATAACCGCGTTGGCGTCTAAAAGATAGTTCTTCAAGCATATGCCAAAAGTCCAATTGGTTATATTTATAAGACTATATGGGTAATTCTTAGTAGTATATTCTTCTAATGTCTCTTCTGCCGTAATAGAAGATATTTTTTTACCGTTAAACTTAATGGACCAATCCGGAGAACGACGGATCTTTGCTAAACTGGATATGACCTTAGTAAATGAGGATTTAGTCATAGGCTGATAGATCTTCTGCCTATAATCTTTAATCTCTATGCTCTCAGAAGGTCTGCGCTCTTCTATCAGGCAGACAGGCATGTAGCCGTTAGCATGCGCCTTTAACTCACGATATTTGGTAGATGTGATCTCATATGAGGTATGACATAGTTTATTATCTGCATAACTCGTTAGAACTCCAGGTGTTACTATGAATGGCATCTTTCTAAATTTTTGATCTATTAGATAAGTACATCCTTTTATCGACGGCCTTATATGGTTTTGTAACTTTCATTACCTGTGCATAGTATGAAACCAGATTATCATACTGTGCTTTTACATGTGGCGGGGTGCGATTACCTCCAAGGGAATACCCATAATATTTTTTAGCCAGTTGATAAGGCTGCAAACCTGTATCCTTTCTATCTCTGAAGTGCCAGAATATAGGTAACCAGTTTAACTTATGCGGGAATATTCTACCTTTCATGGAAGCGAGAATAAAGGCTAATTCGTCTGCCATACCGCCAGCAAATTGTTTGCCCCGCAGTTCAGAAGTGACATATTCATATCTCACTTTTTCGAAATAAGAAGCCGTATATTCGCACTTCTCGAAATACATTAACTCCGAATAATAGGCTGGCAACGGATCGTCTACGTTTTGAGTAGCTGATCTTATGGCTGTCGCATCTACCCACACGCTGTAATCGTCTCCTGCGCACGTATTCATTACAGTAAAAGGCACGCCGTCCAGTTCTGTAAACAGTTCTGTAATATCCCGGTCCGGTAGCATGATCATGTCAACATCCAGGTATAGTGTTCTGTCGTACGGCGATAGTTCATATATTCTGGTTTTCAGATCTCCGGGCAACATACTCGGAATTCGGAAATGTTTATCTATCAGCGGAGAAAAAGCTATCGGAAAAGGACTGGCATCTATAACGCATGATATGTCCACCTGAGCGTTATGTCTCTTAATAGATGCAGCTAAATTAACAGCCATTCTGTAATAGTTCTGGTGTCCTGTAGCCAATAATAAAATACCTATACTACCCATATTGAAAATCTTTCCAGAGCAGATACGGCAGGAAAAACGGTTACCACGCCTGTAGCACTGACAAATGAATAATAGTTATCGCCTGTTTTATATTGGATCAATCCTTCTCTATACACCTCTACGTCACTTCGCGCCACTAAATTAGTATCTGTGTAGGTAGTGGCGCCAATAGGCATGGCTCCGGTAGGAACAGTGAACTCTACGTGATATCTACTCGGATTACCGCCCGGACTGATTACTACCGTACAATCGTCTAATACTTCTACGCCGCAACTGAATCCACAGTTATTATTTACGACAGTTTTCGTGAAATCGGTAATTGAAAAACTGGCCGGTGCAGATACGTATGTATTACCCTCAGGATAATCAGGAGTATATTCGCCTGTCTGTGTCATTCTGCGATCAATATTTCCGTTGGCATATAGGATATGCAAGTAATCGCTTTTAAGCATTATTACTATTTTATAATGCTGATCATCAGAGTAATAGCCTACATTACCTACAAATTGACGTTGAATAACTGTAGCTGTTCTTTTTAACACGCCGTCGGACTGCCTGACTATATTTTCAACAATTTCGAAAGTCGGCTTATTAAAATGGACGTATAGTCTGATCTCATTTTCAGTTATTGAACCGTCAGGCAATACTATGTACTTAAATCCATAGCTGTTTTCCTCATTGTAATAATTGAATACGGTTGTATAGCAGGAGTTTTGTATCCGGGTAAATAAATTGCTGCAACCTATTACCTGCTTAGCTTCATTCAATATACAGTACCTGAAACACTGCCCAATAGATACGTAAGAGGTCATAGCCGTAGTGGGAAAATTAACGTATCCACTAGCGAAAAAACTATTCATCTGCAGTTCTACTCCCCCGCCGCCTGATGCACGGGTAACAGAAATTCCTGAAATCGTAGGGATCTCATCGGGGCAGCATGTAATGAAGTCGAAACCCGGAATGTTAAAATCGTATCCATCAGACAAGGCGGTTAGTAGGGCTGAACGATTATAAGTACCTGCAGGTATTAAGGGCTGATAAGGTGCCGGTGAATAAGCATTGATAGTTAAAGGAAAATCTTCGTCTACCAGCGGCGTACCTGCTATATTCAGAACATACCTGTTACATACATGGACGGCTTCGTATGAAGGATCGTATATAGTAGTACATTCAGTATTGCATACGGCAGCATAAAAGACTGTACTATTGGGTACCAACTCGTCCAGTGCAGAAAACTGAAACTTAACTCCGAAATTATCGAAAGCAGGTAATGCTAATTCGGTTTCATCCCCCGCGCAATTGACAGGGGTACCATTGAAATCTACAAAACTCGTAGTAGGTGATGTTATTATCATATTACATAAATTCTAACGGCCACGATGACAGACTAGCTTTCGAGATCTCAGCTGCTGTAATACCTACCATGTCAAATATAACTATTTTTTGGATGTATCCGAAACTGGGAACGGCAGTACCTTGAGCAGATACGGATATTACAGAAGTACCTCCTATGGGATAGTTCACCGTTGTTTCTGGCGTAGCGGGACTCGCTCCCGGAAAACCGTGACAATACGTTAAGCCACTGGAAGTATTGACGAAACATAAACCCCATTTGAAAGAGAAAGCAGTCGTAACAGTAATTCCTGTATCAGGCGTTATAGTCATCTGTGCTTTATTAGTACTTATTAATTTAGCATCTATCAGCATTTTCAGCGCCGGTGCGGGTAATTCAAAAGTACCTTCAGCATAATTAGCGCCCACATTAGCGACATCGCAATAGGGTACAATAAATGCACTCCATGTACCCGGAGATAAACCACCAATGGTAATAGGATGGAAAGTCGCATTACCTGATATACCGGGACCAGATCCGGGTGTGCTACCTTGCGTAACGATAAAATGCCATAAAGTTGCACCCGGTACTCCCTCTGTAAAATCTAATTTAGCAACGCCTTCGGATCCATCATATTCAAAATCAGTGAGAGTAATACTTCCCGGAACTATGGTAGCCCCGCAGGTTTCAGGAGGAACGGGAGCAGGTATTATAGAATTGTTTTTCGGAATAGCTACTATTTTAGCCATTCCTGCATTAGGTTTATACTCCAACGTTTTTAACCAGGCCTGTGTAATATTGCCATTGCACTTTACCGCTATGCTTTTATATTTTAGATTAGGCTCGGCCAGTATCCTGGTAAATACATTCCAGCTTAACGCGTGATCGAAAGTAATAGTTTCCGGATATATAACAGGCTTGGCGTCTGTTATATCTTCAAAGGTGGTGATTTCAATATCCTGTCCTTCAGATAATTCGGCTCCTTCCATGCCGCATAGCTTAATACCATATTCGGCTATATAATTACCTTCGCCGGTCGTGAATATAAGCCTGCTATTTGGCCCCAACGTACGTATGCCCTGTAGCACATAACTGAACCAATGTTCCCCGCTGCGCGCAGGACTGATACGTCCGTTATAGCAGCTATCAGGATCCAGTACGTTAGACACCCCATAAGAACCATATACAGGATCTGTGAATAGTGCTACCTGATAGTTATCGTTCAGGCATAATCCGAATATATCGCTATCGTATTGCCAGTCCTGAGTAGTTTGATCTAACCTACGGGTTATCTCTATAGTATATGTACTGCATATCATATCCGTAGACATGACTAACTCCTTATCTATAGCGTTTATATTTATTCGGTATTTACGTTTAGTCATGAATTCATCCAGACCGGTAAACTGTCCCGCTGTCCATTTATTATAGCCTACTGTCAAGCGATTGAACAGACGTGTTTCGTCTACGTCTCTGTTTATTTTAGTAGCATCGTTAAATACTAAACCTACATCATCCTGAAAGAAGTAGCGCCAATCTTCAAAACGTAACCTATTATAGGCAGGTCTATTTTGATCGGGTTCTATGGTCAAACCTATATTGTAGATGGCGTTTAGGTCGTCAAATATTTTTTTCAGGTTAACGAAAAATCCAGGTTGGGTATTATCAGCCAGCAATCGACGGCGCATATTAAGACCATTAGTGACGGCAAATAAGCCGGGACATGGGTTATCCCCAATGGCATATGGCTCAGAATCTATACGACCAAAGTAGGTAGAATAAAATCTAATATCGCCATTAGTAATAGCTTCGATGGTTCTACTCGTAGCCTCATTGATCATGTATGATTTAACGATAGTTGGATCGCAATAGCTGGTAGCCGTAAAACTAACAAAAGTCTCAGGATCCCATTCTATAACCAACTGTTGTATAACGGCAGAAGATAGTTTTTGATATGTAATAATGGCGTATACGTATAGCTTATCGCCGGGATTCATACTTACGATCTGATCATAGGATACATCGAATTCAGTAGTTTGAAATGTACCCTCTTCATATGTCGCCAGTATCTGATTATCCAGATTAGTAACATTAGCTGCATTAGGCCCTACGCCAATGTTACTGTTCAGATCAACTATTCTGGTGGCATTACTGTTATCGATCAGCCGACCTTTTAATCTCATCTGCATATGTACTCCCTGCGGTGCGCACTTTAGTGATTGATTAGTTACGAGATCGATAAAAGGCTGTGTAGGGTATGAATTCGTACCATCGTTAAACCGGATACCCGAATCGTAGAACGGACCAGTATTGATAGACGTGTTTTCTATTTCGGCTAAGGGTGTTTCACTAAAAATAGGCATTAAGCCTCCCTGCTCTGTGCCAGTCCCGCTACCAGAAATGTCTCCCCATCCGGGGTACTCTAAAAAACTCATGGATTGTAATACCGTATTGGAACCTGTACTTTTCTGCAGGATTCCACGAGAGGGAATCGTAAGATCAAAATTTAACTTAGCGTAATCGGTTAAAACTGTTTCACCGTCAAAAGCGAAACTGTTATTCAGATTTACGTCTACCTGATAGTTATTGCGCATTAACATGATGTCTCCAGTATCTTCAATGCCTATCGATACCAAACATTCGTCTCCGCATGAATCGCCGTATTGCACAAATGATAGATTACCCTGATAGAAAAAAGCGAATACGCCCGGATCTCCACATAGGTATTCTATCAGTAGTTGCATCTGTCCGCTCACTCCATTTGTATCATACTCATCTTTTATAAGCATTGCGCCTATACCATCGAATTGCAGTTTATCAACCAGATAACCGAAGAATATACCCTTCCAGGTATCATCCCGATCCAGGGTTACTGTTAGGTCCTCCCATCCCTGAGGATCATCTACTTGTGTTTCTGTGCCTGCGCTGCCGATCAACGTGAATCTCCACATAATTAATTAGATCTGTACCGTGATTTTAAATATCTGCTTCTTCCCGCTATCGATGTGGTTATCCTGCTAATTCCCTGTTCTGTAATATCAGTGGATTGGAAAGGTATTTTACCTATCTCTTTACCTATGATCCTACCTAATTTATTATAGTCTATGCTTGATCCCTGAATAATTGTAGTATCACTACCTTTGGGCAAAGAAGGTACAGGCATATCATAAGCCTGTAATATCTGTGCTGTCTCCATGGCAGGTATAACTTTAGCGCCTTTCTGCAGGTCCATAATAGTAGCCTTAGTAGCGACAGACCAGCGACCATTATTGTATACTAATTCTGCACCCGCTTCACCTACCAATGATTCACCCCCAGGTGCTGATTGGGTACCTGTGGCGAAAGAAGGTATAGGCTTACTTCTGATAGCAGCTATCTGGGCGAGAGCAGCAGCTGTGTTAAGGCCAATGTAAAGCGCCTGTAAATAGACAGGTACCGTTTTATCAGCGAGTACTTTCAAAACAGATTGAGCCAAACTTATACTGGCCTGGAATATGGCGGCATCCCTTTCACGTATTGCCTGATCATGTTGAAGTCTTCTTATAGCACGATCGTACTGTTCCTGTGTGATAAGTTGCGCGTCCAGCTGTCGTTTCAGTTCTATGGACTGCGCTTCTGTTTGATTTTGCTGTATAGTCGCGAGTGAACCTGCCAGAGAAGAAGCGATAGTGATAGAGAAATCCCGGGCGGCAATAGCTGCTTCTTTTTCCTTGTCGGCTAACTCTTTTATGTACTTGAAATGTTGTTCGTTAGCAACTCTTCTGATCTCTAATTGATCGGCGGCAACTGTCGCAGAAGCTTTTACCCTTTCAGCATCTAATAGTGTGAGACGTGTTTTATCTACCTTATCCAAAGTAGCTAATGCGGCATAATGTGCTTTGCGTAAACTCTGAATATCGGTATCTCTTTTCGCCTCAATTAAACGGGCTTGGGCTGCACTTTTTCCGATGGTGTCTGCCTGTGCCTGAAGAAGCACTACTTCAATATCCTTAGCTAATTTTAGATAGGCATCTTTTTCTCTCAGACCTTCTGCCTGTAGATTGGCAATCCTATCGGCCAATGATCTTTGTTGAGCCTGTAGGCGTATATCTTCTATTGCCCGGGCGTTGTCAGCTATTATTTTTGCCCGTTCGCCTTCTGTGATGCCCTCAGCTTTTAGCTGTTCTGCCTGCCTTACCTGAATGGCGTTTATCTGGGCTGCGGTTTCAGCTTTACTGTTTCTCGTAACGCTGGCTACTCTTGCCTCTGCAAAAGCTGTAGCACTTTTTAGCAAGTCGTCTTCGCTTTCTTTCTGATTCTGGATCCTTTTTACCTGCAGCTGGTTTTCCAGATCGAAATACTTTTGCCGGGCGTCCTGCTGTGTCTTAAGTGTTTCCAGACGTTGGGTAGCTTGTTCATCTGATAGCTTTTTCACGTCCGTGCCATAAGTAGCAAGAACAGCCGTAGCCCTGTCATACGAATCTTTTACCAAGGCCACCTGATCGCGTAAAGCCTGAGCCTCAGCAGCCCGGATAGCGGCCGCAGAAGCCCTGTTTTTCTGCAGAGTGGCTAACTGTACATTAGAAGTCTGCTCAGCTAGTTTAGCTGCCTGTTCATTTAATTTTATTGACTGAGTTAACTGTTCGTTTAGTTTTTTCTGCGCCTCTGCAGCATCATCAGTATTACTTGTAAGGACCACCAGCAGAGTAGCGAGAGCACCAATAGCGACCAATACCACACCTGCGGGGTTAGCTGCCAT
>Ga0193735_1000104_pt1 | contig 26470 bp, 20 predicted proteins | sample U1m2metaG_FD_145080 | JGI IMG/M metagenome (GOLD analysis project Ga0193735, IMG submission 145080) | Soil microbial communities from a riparian zone of the East river system, Colorado, United States - U1m2 | ecosystem: Environmental > Terrestrial > Soil > Riparian zone | place: USA: East River... | reverse complement strand
TGCTCCGGTTCGGGAACCCCCCGTAGTTGCCTGATCTGTTCTAGCTGCTCCTGGCTAATCACAAACTGCTGGTTCAGTTGCACGCCTGGCTTGTCGCTGTCCCAGCCAAAGATACGAGCTGCGCTCTGTGCCAGATCGCGTAGCTGTGACGTGTTGGACACTTCCAACGGCGGCTTTTCAGCAGCATGTTCAGCCGCCTTAGCCGCTGTTTGCATCAGACCGGTCTTGGTCTTGGTTTCAAGCTCTTTATGTGTTTCTACCAGCGCTTCAGCTACGGGATGCAAACTGGACTCGCTGGATGCAGGTAACGCGCGGCATGGTCTTCCCCCTGAGCGTTTAGGCAGCTTCCAGCCGCCACGTCTCGCCCAGGACTTACCCGTTGGGATTGGCACGTGCAGCTTACGGCAGGCTGCGTTCAGTCCTATTTCGCAAGCCAGCATTTGGAAGGCTTCCTTGTTAACCGGCTCAGGTTCCATTTTGTCTATCATGTTTATTCCTTTTGTATGTGTTTTCTGTTTCAGTGGTCTTTACTTCCATTAGGGCGCGTTCACGAAGTCCCCCGTCCCGCTTCAGTAACGACATATCCCCGCGCTGCGCGAGCGGCCTCTGCACTTCGTTGGCTTTGGTTGGCTTATCAGAGCGACTTGTTTTGCCTTCGATAAAACCGAACGAGTATCGCCCGCCTTTTGGCATCACCCATAAGTGGGACCAGTTTCCCTGGTCTTGAACGTTCGACTCGGCCGGATATAGCTCTGCAGCTTCCCACTCGGCCCCTACGATCTGATTCTTTATCGATTGCTTATCTCGCCAGTCTGAGCAGGGCTTCCAATCGTGCCGCCTGATAGAGATTAACCCTACCTCACCACAGTGGTTGTAGTACGCACAGACAGAATAAGTGCTATTGCTCCAGAAATCGACGGGCTGCTTACTCCAGTCAATGACAGGGTTAGGGGTCATTTGCACGTCGGCGGGCCGTGAGCCATTGAGGGCCTTCACGTTGCTTCCGGGCCTTCGCTTACTTCGCTCCGGTGCGAGGGGACAAGACCATATCTGCTTTCCTGCTCGCCCTCCACGGCGTTAAACAGATGCTTGGCTTCGTCAATAATCGGCTCCGGGGTCTCGCAAGTGTTACATCCCTCTAGAAAAGGCATTTTCACAGGTGTTACATTTTCCTTTTTGTAACACTTAGAAAAAGGCGCTTTTCCCTCTATTTGTAACGGTGTAACACTTGGAGAAGCGGGGTTGGGCAAATATCGCTCAAAAGCCTCAACCAGGTCGGCCAGTTCGTGCCCCCGGCCATTGTCCTCGCCAATCCGAAGCTGTTTTGGATGAATGCCGAAAACGCCCAGGTTACGGGCCAGCCAGCGCTCCGTGATCGGTTTACCACGGCAAACCTCCGGCCAGGGTCGTTCAGTCATGCCCGAAAGGCGCTCAATAAGCTCGCGGGAAAACATCCGATCCGTTTTGAATAGTCCCTGAATGTCAGCTAGCAACATCTCCTTGAGTCCATCCGTCTCGGCCTTGCTCGCTGCGCTGGTCAGCTTTGCAAACGAATCTGCGCATCGCTGCTGCCAGTTTCCACCCACAACCTCAGCAACGGCAAAAAGTGGCCGCCAGTTATCGGCCAGCCGGTTAAACACGCCATTGGGCAGGACAGGGTCAATCGCTTCAAGTTGCGTTACCTTGTCAGCCACAAAACGTGCCAGCTTACGGTTAAGCTCTTTTTCTGGTCCAACCCTGCGCGAGTCGAATCGCTTGGATAACTCGCCCGGTTTGGCGCGCGAGAGCGGTACAACTATGCTCCGGTCGTGCACCGTGCCTGGTAAGGTGCCAATGCCGCACAGTACGGCAGGAGCGTAGGCGTTGAATTGCCGCACTTCGTTGCTATCGCCTTCACATCGAAAAACGGTAGCCCCGCGCCTGTGTCCGGCGTTTAAGAGGCCTCGCAATTCTTCGTTGAACTTGAGCCATGCGTCATACTCATCAGCCAGGATCACCGGCGCTTGCGCGTCAACAAGCCTGAATAAGACAGCCACACTCATGTTTTCTGTGAGTATCGGGCGAGGAACGAACAAGGCGACCACATCGCGCGCGGTCGTTTTGCCACATCCCTTCGCCGGGCTGTAAAAGTTTAGCCTCGGCGAGCACTCGAAGGATTTGAAGCAATGGGTGTGAGCGCACCAAAGCGCTAACGCGTCAGCCGCGCCGTCTGGCAGCGCTATGTACCGGCGAAAGCTTTCCGCTATCTCATCCAGCACTACCGCTCCATCAACGCTCGCCTCCCATGGTTCTACTTGTGGCAACACTACGGTCTGCCCCTGTAGGTTGCTGTTTGCCTGTTTCCCGAAACGGCGTTTCTCCTCAACGAGCTTGTCCAGCACAGACGCGCGACAGCCCATCTCTTTAGCGGCCTCCTCGCGCTTCCGCTCGTATTCCAGCGGATGCAACGCAGCCAGCGAGGCAATCGTTTGATCAGACTCTACAGTGCCGTTTCCAGCGCCTACAAGCCCCGTAGATTCGTTGTGTCGCTCAACACGACTCTCCGGCGGCATGTATTCAGCCTTACCGATCCGGGACCGCAGCTCGTGGTTAACTCCCTCTAATATGCCCCGGCATGAGTTGTGGAAACAATGCAGCGTAGGCACGTTATCCAGGTGGAGCTCGCAATCGCGCTCGTTATCGCCGCTCGTATGAAGATGCTTCCCCGAACAGACGACAAAGCCTGATGTTTCCGACTCCCAGTCAATCTGTCCGAGCAACTCACTGGCGATACGTTGGCGCGCGGTTAGGTCCACCAAGCCGTTGGATGACAGGCGCGCTGGCCTCTGGGGCTCCGGCAGTGGCTCAATCGGCATTGCATTGGCGTTGTGGTAAAGCTCAGGGTCATGCGATAAGAAACAGAGCCTTGCTACATCTTTGCAGGCTTCGTCTATCTGCACGCCAGTTAGCTCACGAACATGCTGCTCCACCGCGCGGAAACTTCCCGAATGCTTTGCAACGTCGGCAGGGACGCGGAAAACCACCTTTAAGCCGCCCCCCGATGGAGAAGTGAATACCGCCCACGCGTAGGGGCTGCTTAACAGCTTCTGGCGGGCATCCAGCAAAGAACCGTTCAATCCGTCTAGGTCAGCGCAGAGCAACCCGCTGTGTTGCACCAAGGCGTTGTTTGCGCGTTTGGTAAACGTACCGCTCCACAAAACGGCCGGGAGCTGCTTCTTGAGCTCGCCTGCCGCTATCTTGGCGCGCTTCGCATCGCCGTGTATGGCGAGTTCTCGCTCCGATGTCTCGCGTATCAGCTCGACTCGTCCGCGCACTTCTTTCCCGCCTGTGCGGATCGTTTTGATAACCCGGCTGGCATCGTAATCACGCGGCACAGTATCAAGCGCAGAAGTCACCGTTGAGACTTGTATTCGATCGCTCATTAGGCTGCTCTCCTGTCCAAGTAGGTAAGGCAAAGGCGATCGAACGCAGCCTGCTGCTTAGGCGATAACTTGTTATTGCCAAGCTTCACCAGACTATCTATAAACTGGCGCTCCCATTGGTTAAGGCCGGGGGCCATCTGGAGCTTGGCGAGCCGATAGGCGTTGAGTTTTCGACGCTCAACGTTCTCTGGTTTGGGCAGGAATCGAAGGTGTTCACCGCAGTTTGCGCATCGGAGCTTGGCGTAATGCTTGCTCCCTTGCGGCAAAAGCTCTGTGGTAGTCTGGTTATGTGCGCATTGAGATAGCGCACCCACGGGGAGAGAATGACAACATTCCATGTTTCATTTTCCTCCTGGGTTAAGCAGCTAATGCGCCCGATTGGCGCACTTCAGCTTCTGCTTCTAGGTGTTCAACATCGACGAGCCGATACCGGACGCCTCGCCCGAGCTTCAGGAATGGCAGGAGCCCGCAACGCTCCCGCCTCTTTAATGTTTCAGTTGATAGTTGCCAGCGGTCAGCTAACCCTTTCCGAGTTAGGAACCGCTCCGTTATTTCCGGGGATGAACTAACTTGCATACACCTATGGGGTAAAATGCACCCATAATTGGGGCAATTTTTGGTGTGTGCGTAACCGTGGTTTTTTCAGCACCTTACCCGAGGGGCGTAGAACCACGGGTAATAATCTGGCCGCGTACGGGAGTCTTGCCTATTGCTGCCGCCGTCGCTTCTAGCCTTTGCTTTTAAGGCTGGCTGATTGTTTTTGGGCTGCGGTTCGCCTGGCCTCGCTGCTGTCCCAAAACTGATTCTCGGAAGGCTGCCGCGGTCGCGGCATGCCTCGACTTTCCCGATATAGCTCAGCGAGGATTTGGTCAATGTCTCCCTTAAGCTGCAACCCTGGCTTAGTGCGCGGCCGTCCCCGTGGTCGTTTTGGTTGTTGTTTTCGTAGGTATGGCTTTCGCTTGCGACCACGTTGATCTTCTGCCAAGCGGATCCCCAGTTTCTTGGCAAGGCGTCTGACCTCTTTCCCGTCCATGTCTCCTGGTGCATCCACAAGACGCGACTGAATCTCTCTAGCTGTTAAAAGCCCTTGCCAGGCCTTATCAGATAGCGGGTGGGAGCCACCCCGAGCAGCTTCAAAATATATGGCATTTGCACCATCTTTTGCTGTTACCCGATCGCTGGCTTTTTCGAGAAGCATTTTCAGTATTTCAAGCGTGCGGCGATCGGTGTCCGCTAGGAACGTTTTTTTGTTCCGTCGCTTTATAACTCGCTGCAGCGCCCGGAGCGCTTTAACATTCCTAGTGCGAATAACGGCGTCATATTCGCGCCTGAATTGCGCAGCAGCCATCCGACGGATCTGTCGGTACCCTGAGAGAGCATCAACTGTCACCTGGTACCACGACTGCGCTTCCGGTAAGAGCTTGTCGATTTTACGCAAGAACTCGGCCCAAATATTTGCCTCTTCCTCGCTTTGTTGCTTGTTAAGGTGTTCGATTGCCGCTTGCGCCTCCTCCTTCCTCTGTTTTACGCTGTTTACAAGCTCCTCGGATCGCGCAACGTCCTTCGTCAGCGCAGAGAACTCCCCATCATCCATCCGCAAAATGGTTAAAACCGCCTGACAGACGGGATACCGTGCGGCTTTGCCATACTCGGCAATGAACTGCTGTGTGTGTACCGTGTTGGCTTTCGCGTATTTCACGCGGTTGCCTTTCGCTGCAGATTTCGTTTTCCCTTCTCCGGTTTCATCGAAACGATGTTTTTTGGCATTAGCCCTCCTGAAGAAAGCAGCGCCCCCATGTCGATAACCGTGCGGGTTTTCTTGTCCGCGTAGTGGGCTGCCGTCACTTCAATACCTGCGTGTCTCAAGAACTTCGACGCGGCAAAGATGCCATCACGAGTTGCGACAATTGCGCCCGCTTCCTTTCGCAGTGTGTGGAGAGCTTTGTTGCCCTCAACACCATGCGTGCGTAACCATTGCGTCGCCTTCTCAAATACAGCCGCGCAACGATAGCGATTGCCCCAGGGACGTGACGCTTCGCCCTCTCTGGATTTCACCGAGGAAATGACGAATTGGCCTTTCCCCTTCGCCTGAAAGCCCCGGAGGATTTCCACCGTGCTTTGGTCAATGTCCACGGCTCCGCGTGAATCCTCGGTTTTAAGCTCACCATGTTCGCTTTCTGTGATGAAGATTCTCCCACCGGCAAAGTCCACATCGCGCCACAGGAGCTTATCTATTTCACCTCGACGAAGGCCCGCTCCGAGAGCTAACACCATGACAAGGAAAGCATCCGGGTAAGATTTCGCGAGTTCCTCTCGGGCCTGCCGCATCAAGATTCCGGCGTCAATCCTGGACGTGTATCGCATGGACTCACGAGGGAAAAACTCGACACCCGCAAAAGGGAGCGGTTGGGGAAGGCGTAGAGTCTTTAAGAACTTCAACACCTTTGGCGCGAATAAGCTCCGCGCCTGGCGAATGATTGAATTGGCGGAAATTCGCGCCGCTCGTGCCTTGCGTGCGTCGCGCCCCGCCTTCGCCAGGAAGGAAAGCCGCCATTCCTGCACGGCTTCCGGCGTGAAGATCAAAAGCGACTGCGCCTCAACCTCCTGGCGTCTGGCCTTCAACTTCGTCTTACGCACCGAGCGCCTCTTGATCTTGACGATGTCACCAGCAAGTCTGCACAAATGCCGGGCATACGCGTGAAAGGTGGCGGGTCGCACGTCCATGACGCCATGCGCTGCGCGAAGATATTCGCCAATAGTGGCGATGTCCTCGCCCGTCTGTGGGCGATACTTGGCAAGAGCGCCTTCGACTCCGAGCGTCAAAAAATCTGTGTAAACGTTCGCTGCTTTCCGAGCTGCCGCCTCCGCGTTTCCGGTACCGAGGGAGAACGACATTCGTTGCCCGCGCATTTGCAACCGCATGGAGTAATGCGGAGACGCCTCACCGCGCGCGTTGATTGGCCTGAAGATCCGCGAGCGCCAGTAGCGAGAATCATTCTTACCAGCCCCCCTCGTAATCGTGTTTGCCACTTGCTTGCCACTTTTTGTGTTCAAGCTTGAGCCGCTCTGTTCCGATATGGGTTCACCGCTACGAGACAGCAACACCTGGGTAGTTCGCGCTTTGCTGGGCTTTTCCGTATGCATAATGGCACATTATGGAACATGGCCAAACATGTCAAGAGGCATAACTCTTAATCACTGGGTTGCAGGTTCGATTCCTGCACGGTGCACGATATCCGCTTAATCCACGTACCTCTGCGCAATCGGCATCTTGCGGCCCATCCCAAAGGCGCGGCTTGTTACTTTCAAGCCGAGCGCGGCTTGCTCCCGCTTGTATTCGTTTAGGTCGACGTGGCGCTGTACCCAGCGCACCGTTTTCTCGTCGAATCTGCGCGCAATAATGTCGCGCGCGCTCAAGTTTTCTTCCACGTACAGCTGCAGGATTTGATCGAGAATTTCGTACGGCGGCAATGTGTCCTGGTCTTTTTGGTTCGGTTTCAACTCTGCGCTGGGCGCTTTTTCAATTGTTGATCTCGGAATGATTTCTCGTTTAGCGCCTGATTGTGCTGAATAATCGGAATTGATCCAGCGCGCCAGCTCGTAAACCATCGTTTTCGGCACATCGCTGATCACGGCCAGCCCACCTGCCATATCGCCGTAGAGGGTGCAATATCCAACAGCCAGTTCGCTTTTGTTTCCGGTGGTCAGCAAGAGATGACCGAGCTTGTTTGAGAGCGCCATCAATGTCATTGCGCGCAAACGCGGCTGCATATTTTCTTCCGTCTCGTTTTCAGGTAGCCCTTTGAAAATTTCTTTGAACTGCGCTTTGAAATCTCTGAATGCGTCGGTGATCGGAATCTCAAAGAACTTTATTCCGAGGCTTCGCGCGAGCGCGCGCGCGTCGTCGATGCTTCCGCGCGACGAGTACGGACTCGGCATCGAAACACCAGTAACATTTTTAGCTCCCAGCGCGTCCACGGCAATGACGGCGGTGACCGCGGAATCAACTCCGCCGCTCAGTCCGATCACCGCGGAATGAAAATTGCACTTACGAAAATAATCGCGAACACCTAGCGAAAGCGCAGCGAAAAGTTGCTCCGGCGTTTTACTTTCATGAAATTTAATCGCGGTCGCTGAATCCGTATCGATTACCTTTTCGTCTTCACGGAATGCTGCTAGTTGTGAAATCAAAGTGCCCGATGCACTCACGGCAATCGAGTTTCCATCGAAGATTAGTTGATCATTCCCGCCTACAACGTTGCAGTAACAGATAGACCGTTGATACGCGCGCGCTTGCGCTGCGATCATCTCCAGTCGGCACGCAGGAGCACCCAGCCGAAACGGTGACGCGCTCAGGTTCACGATGATCTCTGCGCCCTGGTCCACGAGATTGCGCACTGGTTCGATATCATAAAGCGGCCGCGGTAGATAATCGTCCGTCCAGATATCTTCGCAGATGGTCACGCCAATTTTCCTCCCGTGTGCCTCAAACGGCTCAATGCGTGTTGCCGGCTCGAAATAACGGTCCTCGTCGAAAACATCATAAGTCGGCAAGAGCGACTTATACGTTTTACGGATCGGCTTGCCGCGCTCGAGCAAAGCAGCGGCGTTATGAAACGGTTTACCGCGTCCCTCATTACGATCGACGAACCCCACCAGCAACGCGGTATCTCCGACGCGAGAGTGAAGTTTCTCCAGAAGAGCAAGATTTTCCGGAACAAACCGCGACTTAAAAACCAAATCCTGTGGAGGATATCCGGTGATTGCCAGCTCCGGCGTCAGTACTAATTCCGCGCCTGCGGCGGCGAGCCGTTGGTAAGCGCCGATGATCAGTTCGCAGTTCCCTCTCAAATCCCCGACAGTCGGGTTAATTTGAGCAAAACCAATCTTCATGCCTCGGTAGGGCAGATTATGCGCAACATCGCATGCATCAATTTTCTTTTGCCGGGGTTAACAGCTTTTGAATCATCCACCGTAGCTCACACGCCAGACGGTGCCGTTCCCATCTTCGCTGATGAGAAGACTACCATCTTTGGCAACGGTGATTCCCACCGGGCGCCCCCAGACTTTGCCTTCGGTCGTGACAAAACCAGTTATGAAATCCTCATATTCCCCACGCGCTTTGCCTGTTGAATGATCGAATGGCACGCGCACGACTTTGTAGCCAGTGCGTTTCATCCGGTTCCATGAACCGTGGAACGCGGCGAAGATGTCGCCTTTGTAGTCAGATGGAAATTGGTCGCCAGTGTAGAAACACAAATTGAGCGTGGCCGAGTGCGCCTCTACGAGCAGATCCGGAACAATGACTTTGGCAGCAAGCTCGGGATGTTTTCCTTTGTGTCGCGGGTCAGGATGGTTGCCAATATAAAACCAGGGCCAACCATAGAAGCCGCCGGGTTTCACACTGCTGATGTAGTCGGGTGGCAAGTCCTCGCCGATTTCGTCCCGCTCGTTTGTGCTCATCCAGAGCTCATTCGTGCCGGGACGAAATGCGATTCCGACGGCGTTACGAATTCCCCAGGCATAAACCTTCTGCCCAGTGCCATCGGGATTAAACTCGAAGATGCGCGCTCGATTTTCTTCTGCCGCCTTGTCGGACACATTCGAGCGTGAACCGATCGACACGTACATCTTTTTGCCGTCGTGCGAGAAAACGATGTCGCGTGTCCAATGTCCGCCGCCTCGCAATAATCCGCCGGGCGAAAGATGAGCGGCTAGCTGTTGCGCTGGTCCGCGCGCTTTGAGATCGCCACTACGATACGGAAACCGAATTATACCGTCGGTGTTAACGACGTACAGGAATTGGGGCTCATCACCGGGCGGATAAAATGCGATTCCAAATGGCTTGTTCAAACCCTGTTCGACGAATGTTTCGACGACGTCTGGTTTTCCGCTGCCTTTGGTATCGCGCAGCGCTTTGATCCGATTCGCACGACTTTCCACGATGAAGATGTCGCCATTGGGCGCGGTGAGTAGAAAACGCGGATCTCGGAAACCATCAGCATAAAGATTGATCTTGAAACCAGGCGGTACTTGAAGCCGGGCATCTGCTGGACGGCGAGCAACGCGCGCCCGGTTAATTGCCAGAATATTTGAACTCGGCGGAGGCAAATCCTGGACAGTGATCTTGCGTCGCACGCCGGGCGAATCGTTTGTCCAATCGCCCATGGCGGCCTTGCCCATGAGAAGCGTGCCGGGCTCGGCGGCTGCCCCTGTCGACGTGGCGATGTTGAAAACGAGTACGATGCAGATCGCCGAGGAAGAAAGGCGAGCCAATCTGCGATTCTGCATCACTCTTGTGGAATCGGTTAGCAGTCGGTGATCGCGTGGATTGGGTAACGGCACGCGTCTCGCGTGTTTCTGGGGAGCGCAGGCTGCTAGCCTGCAAGTCTCGGCAGCTTGCCGAGACTGGGAAATGGTATCACGTAGCAATTGCGTGCGAAAAGATGCTGCTGGCAATTACAGGCTGGCAGCCAGTGCTCCCCCAACGCGAAAGATGCGTCCGGGCACGCTTAGCGCGCGATCGTACCGAGCTTTTCCGCCAGCGCTTTGCCTTTTTTGCGCTCGCTAATTACGAAAGTGTTATTTTCGCCATGAGTGGACCACGGACCGCGCGGGACCTCACTGAACTCTAGAAAGCGCCAATCGGTTACGTCCGTTTCCTTCAAACCGAGGTAATCGCGCACAGCAGGCGAAACATCGAGTCCAGCGCCCTTGTTCAGATTCGGCTTCGGACGTTCATTGCCAAACACGTATTGCCAGTGATCAGTGCGGAATGGTCCAGAGTCTTCCCATTGTGCATAAACGGTTCGATTGCCTTTGCGAATGGCGACCCATCGATCTTTGCAAGTAGAAACAGCTGGGCCCTGATACGCATCCTTAAACCAGGGAACAACGCGCTGCGCTTCCGGCCGATGACCGGTGCGCGCCTTATCGTTGTAGGGAAGCGCGCAGTAGAATGGATTCTGTCGCGGTGTGAATTTCACCGGAATGTAATTGCTGCGACGCGCAGGATTTGGATCATCAGTGCCGCCATAGTTTTTTGTCCATTGCTTGTCCCAGCAGCTGGTACGATTGGGCACAAAATTATTTCCCCCAGCTTGCTCACCAATCCAGAAAACAGTTGTGACGATATTGGCTTTCCACGAGTAACGCTGTGCAGCTTGCGATTGCGTTTTGAATAACTGTCCGGGGATAAATGAGATTGAAGTCGCGCCGCTTGAACGATCGTCTGCCGATTTGTCGGATTTTCTGCTGAATTTAGTTTTGGCAGGTTCCGCTTTTTCGCCCGTGCCGTGCGCAAAAAGAGATGAAATCGACGAAAGGATGACCGCAATGGTGTGGGTAAGTTTTCCTGGTTTCATTGGTGGGTTGTTAAGGCAGCGCGAAAAAGGAAGAAGTGCATCTTTCTTTATTTTCGTTCGCGAGGACGCGGATGCGCGTCAATCGCAGCGAATTCGTGATGCGCTGTAAAATGCTCGGTGAATGTCGATGCGGATTCCGATTAGTCAACAAATTTTCCCGGATTTAGAATTCCGTTTGGATCGAGCGCTTGTTTGAGCCGGCGATGCAACTCGCGCGCCACGTCGCTTGTCGCCTCCGGCCACCAGCGTTTTTTGGCCAGGCCGATCCCGTGTTCGCCTGTAATAACGCCACCCCAGGCCAGCACCTGCGCGAAGAGATCGTCGAGCGCGTGCTCGACTTTTTCACGCACAGCGGCGTCGCGATTGTAACGGTCGGCCATGATGTTGACGTGGATGTTGCCGTCCCCGGCGTGCCCAAAGCAGGCGATCGGAAATCCATACTTAATCTGCAGTGTCTCCGCGAATTCCATGAGATCGACCAGATGACTGCGCGGCACGACCACATCCTCATTTAACTTCGTCAGTCCGGTCGCGCGAAGTGAATTGCTGAATTGCCGGCGCAGAGCCCAAAGCTTTTCGCAATCAGCCTCACCGATCGCTGTCGCCAGCGCATTTGGTTTTCTTTTCTCCAGCAATTTACGAATCGCTGCAGATTCGGCACGGACACTTTCCTCTTGTCCATCGAGATCGACGAGCAGATGTGCGTTCCCCTCGGGCACAAGCATTTTGCCCAAGTCGCGTCGCGCCGCTTCCAACGTGAAGTGATCGGCGATTTCCAGTGAACAAGGCAAGAAACCCGCATCAAAAATTGCTTGCACCGCTTCGGCAGCTTTCGCCGCAGTCGCAAACGCAGCCGACAAAGTCGCACGCGCCGGTGGAAGCGGAAGCAAACGCAGGGCGATCTCGGTAACCACGCCCATCATTCCTTCCGAGCCAACGAACAGGCCGATCAGATCGAATCCGGTCTTGTTCTTGTGCACGCGACCGCCTGTTCTCAACACTTCGCCATTGGCCAGCACCACTTCAAGGCCGATTACGTAATTTCGCGTAACGCCGTATTTCAAACAACGCGGTCCGCCCGCGTTCGTGGCGACATTTCCGCCGATGGTGCAGTCCTTCATGCTCGCAGGGTCCGGCGGATAAAATAATTTTTGTGCGCGCACCGCCGCCTTCAGGTCAGCGGTAAAGACGCCCGGTTCGACAATCGCAACGGAGTCGGAGAAACTGATTTCCTTGATCCGATTCATCTGCACCAGCGACAGTACAATGCCAGCGCGCGCGGGCACGCATCCGCCTACATAACCAAATCCACCGCCGCGCGCTGTGACCGGAATTTTTTCACGCGATGCGAAATGTAGCAATTTGCTAACATCATCTGTCGATCTCGCGAAAACGACGGCATCCGGTTCGTGAGCCGCGAACCATTTGTCCTGGCTGTGGGTTGCGAGCGTCTCGGTGTCGTCGGCGACGGCATCACTGCGCAACAATTGGCGGAGCCTATCGGCCAGACTCATGCTCGTGATCGTAATCCTGCTCCAATCGAATGTCAGCCAGTGTGGCTGACATCCGTTCCCCGGGGCGCCACGCCATAATGTCGCGCCGGCTCCATCCGTGTGAGAAGTTTCTCTACTCCCGGAAAAATTACCGGCCTCGTCTCGTCCGGTCCGGCGAATTCTTTTACCGCGTCCATCGAATCGAAGCGAAGCAGAGTGACGAATTCAACCTCGTTGCGATCTTCGTGAATGAAGAGCTCCGCGCCTCGATAGCCTTTGATGTTTCGCGCGGCAATGCTTGGGAAAATTTTATCCCGCAGCATGTTCTCGTATATCTTCGCGTCACCTACCTTCGTCCAGCCATGCCAGATTCGCGCAATCACGGACCATTACGATGGTAGGGCGCGACCGCCGGGTGCGCCGTTCCACGATTCGATTAGGAGCATGAACAAGAGTAAGAGCAAGAATCGGGTCACATTCCCATGATTTGATACCCGCCATCAACATAGATGACCTGGCCGGTTATTGCCGCGGCTCCATCGCTGGCAAGAAAGACTCCGGTGGCGCCTAACTCGGTCGGATCACAACTGCGTTTCAAAGGCGCGCGTTCCTGATAATGCTTCAACATCGACGTAAACCCGCTGATGCCACGCGCGGCCAGCGTTTGAACCGGTCCGGCAGAAATGCAGTTTATCCGAATTTTTTTCGGGCCGAGGTCGTAGGCAAGATAACGCGTGCTCGCTTGGAGGCTGGCCTTGGCTACGCCCATTACATTGTAGTGAGGCACGACTTTTTCTGATCCGTAATAAGTCATGGCCACGATGCTGCCGCCATTTGTCATCAAGGGTGCTGCTTCGCGAGCCAGCGCTATGAGCGAGTATGCGCTCACGTCGTGTGCCATGCGGAACGCTTCGCGTGTCGTGCTCACAAAATCGCCTTCCAACGCTTCCTTGGGCGCGAACGCAAGCGAGTGAAGCATCAAATCGACACGATCGGTCTCACGCCTCACGTTTTCGAAGAACGATTTGATCTCAGCGTCGCTGGAAACGTCGCAGGGAAACAATGGGGTGCTCTCTCCAAACTCACCGACCAGTTCCTCGACGTTTTCCTTTAGTCGTTCGCCTTGATAATTGAAAATCAAGCGCGCACCTGCTGCGGCCCATGCCTTTGCGATCGCCCACGCAATGCTGCGCTTGTTTGCCACGCCGAAGACCAGGCCGACTTTTCCTGCCAGAACTTGCTGTGTCATAAGAAAGTTAAAACAAGTTACAACGATTCGGCGCATCGCAAACCGTCGGGCTTAAGGTAAGCGATTGTAGGGCAGGCGTTTCGCCTGTCACCCATAGAATCGGCAACCGAGACCCTTGCCCTGCAGCCATAGAACGCGATGGTAGCGTCCTCATGACTAATCGATTTTCATACTTGTGCGCTTTGCTTCTTTCGTTTTGTGCGGTTCCGAGCTTGCCCGCACAAGAGGAGACGCAACCCGGGCGTTTGCCGGCCACCGTCGCATCGCCCACCGCGACTGTGTCTTTGCCGTCGACTCCGACGCCGACTTCGTCGCCGACCCCGCCCGAGCTGACCGATGTCCTTTTCAAAAATCTGAAAGCGCGCTCGATTGGTCCGGCCGTGATGGGTGGGCGTGTTTCGGACATTGCGATTAGTCCATATAATCCTTTTGTCTTCTACGTCGGCCTAGGACACGGCGGCGTTTTCAAAACGAACGACAACGGAGTCAGTTTTGAATCAATCTTCGACAAGCAACCGATGCTCTCGATTGGCGCGGTTGCGGTTGCGCCATCGGATTCAGATGTGATTTGGGTGGGAACGGGTGAGGCGAACGACCGGAATTCGTCTGGCTGGGGCGATGGTGTTTATCGGTCGACCGATGGCGGAGAGAAGTGGCAGAACGTCGGATTGAAAAACAGCCGTACCATTGCGCGGATTGTTGTCGATCCCAAAAAACCGGACGTCGCCTACGTCGCCGCGATGGGTAACCTGTGGGCGGATGGCGGCGAACGCGGATTGTTCAAGACCACTGATGCCGGCAAAACATGGAAACTGGTCTTGAAAGCAGCTGCTCCACACGACACGCGCACTGGATGTGGCGACGCGATGATCGATCCAGCGAACGCGGAGACAGTTTACGCTGCGCTTTATGCACGGCAACGCACACCGTGGAGTTTCACTTCCGGCCTCAGCGTGACTGGCGGTGAAGATGTCGGGGGAATTTTCAAGAGCACTGACGGTGGCACGACTTGGAAGAAGCTGGGCGGCGGGTTGCCCGCTCAAACGGGTCGCATCGGTCTGGCGATCAGCGCAACAAACCCGAGGATCGTCATGGCGGTCGTGCAAAGTTACGAAGGAGGATTTGGCAGGCTGGACGATCTGCGCAGTAAGACCGGCGGCGTTTTTCGATCCGATGACGGAGGGGAAAAATGGACGCGCATGAGCACCATGGATCCACGTCCATTTTATTTCAGCCAGATCCGCATTGATCCGGCAAACGATCAGCGCGTTTATGTTCTGGGTTTCGCCCTGCTGGTGTCTGATGATGGCGGCAAGAATTTTCGCGAAGACCTAAGCGAGAAAGTTCATCCGGATTGTCACGCGCTCGCGATTCAACCTGGCACAGCGCCGCCGCCGAAGCCGCCCAAACCGGAGGACAAAAATAAGCCCCCGAAACCGCCAGTTTGCCAGCGTTTGCTGCTCGGGACGGATGGCGGCGTGTATCAAAGTTTCGCTGGCGGCAAGAACTGGGATCATCTGAACAGGATTCCCTCAGGAGAATATTATCGGATTTCGCTCGACGACACGAAACCGTATTTCCGAATTGCGGGCGGCCTTCAGGACAACGAAAACTGGGTGGGACCGAGCGGAGTCCAGAGCAAGGAAGGCATTCGCAACTGCGATTGGACCGCGCTTGCCGGTGGCGACGGCTTTTATGTCCTGTTCGATCCAGGCGACCGCGATACCTTTTATGCGGAAAGTCAGCAGGGCGAAGTCCATCGGATCAATTTGCGAAATGGCGAGATACGCCGTTTGCGTCCCGAGCCGGCCGAAGGTCAGCCGCGCTATCGCTTCCATTGGAATTCACCAATGATCATAAGCCGGCATAAACCGGGCGTAATCTATCTGGGCGGCAATTGCGTCTTCAAGCTCACCGACCGGATGGAAAAATATTCTGTGATCAGTCCCGACCTCACGTACAACGATCCGACTAAAACAAACGCCACAGGAAGCGGCGCGGAAAATTACGGGGTCGTCTTTTCGCTTGCCGAGTCGCCGAAGCGCGCTGGCCTTTTGTGGGCGGGGACGGATGATGGGCGGCTCTGGATTACAGAGAATGACGGTGGCAAATGGACTGAATTGACGAGCAATTTGCCGGAGCCGGCGCACGGTCATTGGATCGTGCGAATTGAGCCATCCAATGTCGATGCGAATGTGGCCTACGTTGCGATCAACGCGTATCGCTCGGGTGATGATCGCCCCTTGATTTTGCGTACCGCTGATCTGGGGAAAACATGGCAATCTGTCACAGGAGATCTTCCGCAAGCCGATCCTGTTGAAGTGGTCCGCGAGGATCCGGTCAATCCGAAATTACTTTACGCGGGTACGCACTTCGGACTATTCGCGTCGTTCGATCAAGGCGCACATTGGGTTCGCATTGGCGATGTTCCTTCGGTGCGGGTGGACGATATCCAGATTCATCCGCGCACATCAGACCTTGTGATCGCAACACACGGTCGCAGCATCGCCATTCTTGACGACATCGTCCCGTTTCGCGAATTCACACCGGAGATTGCGTCCAAACCGGCTCAATTGTTTAGCGTGCGTTCGCTGACCGGCGCTTATCTTCAACCGGGATTTGTCGATTCGAACGGCAAGGGAATTTATCGCGGTCAGAATCCACCCGAGGGGGCGCTGTTCACGATCTGGGTGCGAGAGTTTACCGGCGACGAAATTAAGATCGTCGTGACCAAATCGACCGGACAGCCAGTCGCGAATCTAAAAGCGCCGGGCACGCCGGGTTTTACCCGATTGAACTGGGACCTGCGGCCGACCAAAGACGTAATTGCCGAATACGGCGGTGACGATCCCAAGCGGCTTCTCCCGGGCGGAGAGTACACAGCGGAGTTAACTTTCGGCTCGACGAAGATGAAACAGACGTTTCACGTTGATCTTGTCGAAGGCATCACCCCACGGTGACGGTGGCGCCATGCCTGCGATCGGAATCACGGGCGGAATCTCCACAGGCAAAAGCACGTTTTGCGACTGCCTGCGCGAGATTGTGCCGGCAGCAAAATTCTTTGATGCCGATCTGGTAGCGCGTTCACTCGCCGAACTTCCCGAGGTGAAACAGGAAATCCTCGCTCAGTTTGGCGGCGGCGTCTTTTCACCAGATGGGGACTTGAATCGACCGAAACTTCGGGCGATAGTCTTTAGCGACGCGACTAAGAGACACGCGCTCGAACAAATTCTTCACCCTCGGATTCGTCGCCAGTGGATGGCGGAGGCGAAAAAGCATCGTAATTCTCCCGACTTTTTCTTTGCTGACATTCCACTTCTTTATGAAACCGGTGGCGAAACGTTGTGCGAACGAGTGGTCGTGGTCGCCTGCTCGCGAAAGGTGCAGTTAGACCGGTTAGCGAAGCGAAAATCTCTAAAAGGCTCGGAAGCCGAACAAATGATTAACTCACAAATGCCCCTGGAGGAGAAAATAAAACGTGCGGATCATGTCGTCTGGAATAACGGCGACCGTGCCACACTCATGGAGCAAGCGAAGGAGCTTGCCGCGCTTTGGCAAGAGCAATCATGGAAGAAAAGCTAAAGGGCTCGACCTCGCAGACAGAAACCATAGAGGCAAGCGTCTCGACTGCCCACAGTCAAAGTGCAGGTGAGGCCCCGCAATCATCGGGGATTCGCTCCAACGAAGAGCGCAAGTTAAAAACCGATCTCGCACTTGACCTAAACGAGCTCCAAGAGTCCTCAGGCGAAGAGCTTCAGGCATTGGCGCAGGATTTGGATGTATATCTGCACCCCGCCCGCTCGCGTCATCAGCATATTCTCGATATTCTCCGCGCGGCATTAGCCGGCGGCGCTACTGTCACTGCGGAAGGCTTCCTCGACCAGGTAGGCGATTCGTTCGCCATGTTGCGCTGGCCGAAATTGAACTTCTTACCTGTCCCTGAGGATGTCTGCGTCTCTCGCGCGCTCGTCGAGCAACATCATTTGCGACCCGGCCAAACGATTGCAGGGACGTTGCAATTGCCGGGCCAGCGTGGGAAATTCCTGTCTCTCGACAAAGTCACAAGAATTGAGGGCCAGGCGGCCGAAGAATGGACGGAGCCGACCGACTTTGACAAGCTAACGCCGCAGTTCCCGCAAGGCAGGATCATTCTGGAAAATCCAAAGACGAATTCCATTACTGTGCGCGCGGTGGATTTGCTGGCACCGCTGGGCCGCGGGCAGCGCGGGCTTATCGTCTCGCCGCCGCGAGTGGGCAAGACCATCCTGCTAAAGGAAATCGCCAAAGCGATTCGGGTAAATCATCCTGACGTTGTTCTCATATTACTTTTGGTCGACGAGCGGCCGGAAGAAGTGACGGACCTGGAGCGGGAAGTGGACTGTCAGATCTATCATTCCAACTTTGACGAAAGCGTGCAGCGACACGTGCAGGTGGCAGAGATGGTCATGGAGCGCGCCAAACGTCTCGTGGAAATGAGACAGGACGTGGTGCTTCTCCTCGACAGTATCACACGACTTTCGCGCGGGTACAACAATCTGCAGCCGGGCAGGGGACGAATCATGTCCGGCGGAGTAGAGGCGAAGGCGCTGATTAAGCCAAAGAAATTCTTCGGTTCGGCGCGCAACGTGGAAGAAGGTGGCAGCCTGACCGTGCTCGCGACCGCTTTGACCGAAACCGGCAGTCGAATGGATGAATTGATTTTCGAAGAATTCAAGGGCACCGGCAATATGGAGTTGCATCTCGATCGGGCCCTGCAGGAGAAACGGCTATATCCGGCTATCCACCCGATGCTCTCAGCCACCCGGCGCGAGGAGTTGTTGTATCATCCCGATGAATGGGAACGCGTGCTGATGCTGCGAAAAACGATGGCAGCGCTACCGCCTCTCGAAGCGATGGAAAAGCTGATCGATAATCTGCATGCGACCAAAACCAACGCTGAATTGCTCTTGAGCGGATTGCGCTGACGCGAAACGTGATTACAGACGCCGCGCGACTCGCAAGTCTAACTGAGCAAATCGAGTCTGCCGATCGCGTTGCAGTCGATACCGAAGCCGACAGTCTGCATTCGTATCGGGAAAAGCTTTGTTTGCTCCAAATCAGCGTCCCGGCGCCCGACGCTGTAGATGGCGTCGCTAATGCCGGTCCACGCGTGTCCCCGGGTCATGAATCTGCGCGAGCTGTTTGCGATTATATAGTCGATCCACTTGCCAATACCGATCTGGAGCCATTGCGCCGGGCGCTGGAAGCAAGGGAAATCGTTTTGCACGGCGCCGATTACGATCTGCGAATGCTGCGCCGCGGTCTGAATCTCGCAGCGAGCAAAATCTTCGACACAATGATCGCAGCTCGTCTCCTTGGCGTTCGCGAGTTTAGCCTCGCTGCGTTGGTGAAACGTTATTTCGGACTCACGCTCCTGAAGGGTTCGCAAAAGGCGAATTGGGCACAACGACCCTTGCCCACGCGGATGGCGGAATACGCGATTAATGATGTGCATTATTTGCTGCCCCTTGCCGAAAAATTGGAAGCAGAGTTGGATCGTTGTGAGCGCCGGGATTGGCTGCAGCAGTCATGCCGACGTGCCATCGAGCTAGTGGCCGTGGCGCGGATCCGTAACCAAGACGAACTCTGGCGTATTCGCGGATCTGGCGTAATCCGTGGACGCGCCGCTGCGGTACTTCGCGCGCTTTGGCAATGGCGCGAAAAAGAAGCAGAAAAGGCAGATCGCCCTCCGTTTCACGTCTTGCGGAATGAAGAGCTCTTGAAGGCCGCAGTGAAATTCGCTTCGGGAAGCGTTCCTGACTATAAACATTTTTCCCTCCGCCGCCGTCAGGCATTCCGCGAGGCAGCGCAAGCCGCGTTGCGGGCGCCTGAATCGGAGTGGCCAGTTTCGCGTCGCCGCTTCGGAACCCGACCGAACAATGAGACAGTCCAGCGCGCCGAAGAGCTGAGTCGCCGCCGCAATAGATCCGCTGAGGAACTCGGGCTGGAACCTTCGTTCATTGCGCCGCGAAGCACGCTCGAGGCGATCGCCGCAGATGGCACACGAGCAGCGGCGTTGCTGGTTCCGTGGCAACGCGAATTGATAGGTGTCTCAGTTTTTAGCAACGGGGAGCCAACAAATCCGTAGCCGGGTTCTGTGTTAAAAGCTTGGCGCTGTAATAGTCAGGATGGAGTCGCTGGTCGGGCGGTTGTGCCGTTTTAGGAGACGAAGAAAGAATTCCAAAATTTTCAAGGAACTTTGCTGCGCCGTTTCCGGATAAGTACGTTGTAGGGGTGTAAAAAATCCTTGACCTAATGAGGTTTAGGCGTCAAAAAGGCCGCCGGAGTTAGGTCCTTCGACCAAAATGCATGAACCGGCAGCTGTGCGTCCTTGTTTTTATAACGATAATCGCAGTGCTAGCGATGTCGCTTCCCAGCCGGCTGGATGCCGCTTCGACTAACGAAGCGCGGGTCACTCGAGTAAAAAATCATGTCCAATTGGCGGATTCTAAGAACGCCGCACGGCGGGCTTCCGTAAACGACATCGTCCACGAGGAGACCATTGTGAGGACCGGCAACGGATCACGCGGTGAAGTCACTTTTCGTGACGAAGCCGTTGTGCGACTCGCGGCCCATACTGCATTTGATTTCAATCATGGGACGCGCGGTTTAAATCTGGGGGAGGGGGCAGCGCTTGTTCAGGCTCCGAAGGAAGCAAATGGGGCGACAATTCATGCAGGCAGCGTCGCGGCGGCCGTGGCGGGCACCACCGTCATGATCGAGTACCATCCCGGCTTCTACAAATTTTTGGTGTTGGAAGGTACCGCGCGAACGTATCGCCCCGGACATCTTGGCGATTCGGTTCTCGTCCGTCCCGGGCAAATGGTGTTCGGCAACCCAGAGTCTGCGCTTAGCGATCCTGTAGATGTCGATATTGACCGCTTCATGAAGACCAGTCGCTTCATTACAGATTTTCCTCCGCTGCGCAGCGCGAAGTCGATCGTAGCAGAGGGCCAGAAGCAGCAGCGCGAGAAATCGACCAAGACTTTAGTCGATACAAACCTGGTTATTTTTGGAGGCGGCACACAAGTGTCGGTCACCGATCAGGGGCAGACCGATACAGCCGATCGCAAAACTGCAGCACTGGTGACACCGCATAGAGTGCAAAGCCTGAGTCCTAATGCAGCTCCCGCCTTACCGTAGCGACCCCATATGAAAAAATCTTTTGTGCAAATCTTTTGGGGCGGAGCAATCGTCCTGTTTTGGCTCGTTGGCGCGGCGCCGTTTGTTTCCGCAGCACAACTAGAGCAAGCGCAGGTATCCCAGGTAATCCAAGACGTGCGGTTATTGGAAGCTCATGGCGCGCCGCGTCCTGCCGTGGTGAATGCCAAAGTCACCCAGGGAATGGGGGTCCGCACAGGCGTGGAATCTCGCGCGGAACTGACCTTCTCCGATCTGACGTTAACGCGACTCGGCGCGAACACGATTTTCAGTTTTAAACAGGGGGCGCGTGAACTTGATCTGACCAGTGGTGCAGTTCTTTTGCAGGTTCCACCCAAAGCACCGGCAGTTAAGGTCAGCACATCGGCCGTTACGGCAGCAGTGACGGGAGGGACCGCTCTAATATCAACGGGGCCACCTACAAAATTCATGGTCCTGGAAGGAATTGGCACGTTTTATCCCAACGGACATCCTGAACGAGCTGTGACCGTCCACGGCGGCGAAATGATGACGATGACGGCAGGCGGGCGGATGACGAAACCAGAGAAGTTTGATGTAAAACTCGTGGTCGAGACGTCGCGTCTGATTCAGGATTTTCCGCCGCTGGAAAATATGCCGTTGATCATGGACGTGGTGAACCAGCAGCTCGCAGCGCAGCTATTGGGGACAACCACTCAACCCCTTGCCAAAAACCTCGTCGACGTAATTAGCACGACCGATCAAAACGTGAACGCGAACCCGGTCATTTTAGTTAGAAACACGACGTCGAGTCCAACAGCGCCACCGCCACCGCCACCAACGCCGCCGCCGCCCACACCCCCACCGCCAACACCGCCGCCGCCGCCAACGCCGACTCCGTCGCCACCCACCCCAACGCCATCGCCCTCAGGAACACCAACTAAGTTCGGTACGCCAAGCACTATTACTTCCCCGAATCCTTACGTGATAACGAGTGGCACAGTCATTACCACTGACCCCTCCATCACCACCAACGGTGTGACCGATTTGGGCAAGATTTATCGCGGACGATCGATTGACGGTCCCATCTCCACGTGGGCCTTTGGATCGACATCGGCTTTTGACACCGCAAGCGGCTTCGATGACCTGATCGGCGATAACTCGGGAGCGGCATTCAAGTTCACAGCACTGCAGCTAAATGGTAATCCAACCATCGATACCACAAATGGTGAAATCAATCTGGGGCTGATCGCTGTCAATGGCATTACTTCCGGCGGTCCGGGCGGTGAATTGACCTTCTCCGGTATCCGCGGTCTTTTGCTGGCGACTCAGAATGGTTCGATTACCCTGGGTCCGGAGATCTCGTTCTCCGGTCTGCATGACCTAACGATTTATGCTCGCGGTTCCAGCAGCGATTTGACCCTCGGTTCCGATATTAGCACAACGAGCGAAGTCAACCTGTTTGCCGAGCGTGACATGTCACTGACGTCGAGCATTACAACGGACACTCCAACGGGCCGAGTCCTCCTGATTGCCGGCCGCGACATATCACTGACGTCGAGCATCACAACAGAGGTTCTGTCCGTCAACGGACAAAACGTTTCGATTAGTGGCGACGGGGCAATCCATGCCCCCACGATTGGTCTACTCGCCGGGCAGAACCTGAATTGTAGCAGTCTCATTTCTGATGAAACGGCGTTCAATTCTAGCGGGGGTGTAGCCATCGTTGCCTCGCAGGCCATCAACGTCGCGAACGACCTGACCATTATTCGACGAAATGGGGGAATTACTTCGGGTCTCGACGTTTTCCTTTTCGGTGCTGACTTGCAGGTCGGCGGCGACCTCACAATCGCGACCGATATCAGCAACCTAACGGATGGAGCCAATATCCAGGTCCTGACTGGCGCAGATGGCGGAAATCTCAGCGTTGGCGGCTCGCTTGCATTGCTAACATCGGCGACTGCCCAATCAGGAAGTGGCGCTAATATCCTCGTTAGTGTTGGCGGCAACTTGACTGCGGGCGATTTGTTCGCTGGAGTCGAGCTTGGAGTGCAGGCACCGCAAGAGAGCGGCGAAAATCTTCAGCTCTTCGTTGCGCAGAACCTGATCACACACAATGATGCCAACTCCGGCGGAGTCGATCTGGAGATAATTACTCCAGTGCGACAAACGGTTAACTCCGGTGCGAACCTTCAACTAAGCGTGGGAAACAACCTGACTACCGATTCCGGCGGTGATACCACGCTGTTGGTTAACAACAACATCAATCATGTCGTTGATGGAGCCAACATTTTCGCCGGCGTTGGAGGAAACCTCGAAACGAACAACCTCAGCCTGACTCTTTTAAATAATGGCGGTCAAATCGGGACTGGAGGCTTCGTCAGTTTGGACGTCTCCGGCGACATGACCGCTCACGGCGACGCCATTTTCGAGATTCAAAACAACGGCGGGACAATGGACACAGATACGGCCATCAGCGTTGCGACGGGAAATCTCAGCGCGAATTCTTTGTCTGCTACAATCGATAACCGCGAAGGCGTCATCGGTGGGGGGGCCCTTATCCAAATGAATGTTACAGGCAACGCAAACGTTGCTCACGACGCCACGCTTGCGATTTACGGCAGCGATGGGGCAGCAGGCAGCGCGATTAATGTTTTCGGCGGTAATTACAACGTTGGTGGCACCTTCCTCAGCTACATCGATGGCGCGGGAACGATTGCATTTAATAATGCCAGCGTTCACGCAGACGTGCTGAAAGCCGGCGTGTTCGGGCCAAACGGCTCACTTATTGTCGGCGGTGGCACGCTCTCAGCTGACACAACATTGAAACTTTATGCGCCGGGGAGTAATGGCCAGCTCAACTTTGTTTCTAATGTCACCCTCAACGGGAACAGCAAGAAGATTCTCGCCGCGGATTCGGTTACGATTTTCAACAATGTCGTCGTTACGATAGGCGGCGAAGCGGCGGCTGATGTTTTTACAAATCACCCAAATTATACAGGCTTCGGTGGTAATGGTTCGACCACCGGAACCTTTGCCGGCGCCGGCGCTAACAGGCCGCGCCCACTCTCGGACGCCCCGCCGTTTAATCCCCAGGCGGCGCCAGGAAATCCTACGAATGGAAAGAGGACCAGAAATGTACTCAACGTCAAAAATAGTGGGGAATTGTTATCTCTGCTGGACGGCGCTATTCCCGGCCATGGGGGAAAACTCAGGGTTCCGCATCACAATCAACGCAATTCGAACCGCGCTGATCGTCTCAATGTCGCTCGCATGACGAAAGTAGACCGCGACGTAGCGGATATTAGGCGCATGCGCGATCGCGGAGTGATTAATAATCGTCTTGGTTCCGGAACGCGAGCCTTCTAATATCAACGAACTGGCGTTTAACCTGCTCATTGATATGGCTCAAAACTCGAACGGCATCAGGGACGAAAAACACAGCAAGTGGTCGTGCTCGTGAGACTTCGCCCTGACCGTCATCTGTGCGGGTTTGTCACGACATTGTGCGTGCTTATTTTGATCGCAGCAAATGAGGGTTGGGCCCAGACCGCGGACCAGGCGCAGTTGACGCGCGAGCAGGCTCCATCAGCCTTTCCTTCTACTGTTCCTCCAACCGGGGCTGAAGGCGGGAACGTCGCCGCCGCACCCGGCGACGCTGATCTCGGCGAACAACAAATCCTCAAACGCACTGATGAGTATCACCCGTTCACTATTTCCGCCGGCGCACCGTTTTACTGGACCTCCAATGTGGCCCTTACGCGGAGCGGGGAGCAAAGCGATTTTGTCGTTGCGCCGGCCGTAGCGGCCTTTTACGAGCCGCGAATTACCAACACGTTGTACGGGCTGATCGATGTCCGGGAGCAGCTCTTTTATTATGATCGATTCGACAACTTTAATTTCGGGAGCTTTGATGTTGAAGTCGGCCTGAGGTATCTCGTGCCGCAATGGCATAATCTGCTTTTGCGCCTTGAGTACGACTACAACCGGCTCACCGAGAAGAACAGCTTTGCAGCCTTTTTTCAAAATCACGCCATTATCCTAGACGCGTCCATCCCCTTTCAGTTCGGCCGCGCCCAAACACTCACTCTGGGTGCGGATCTCGATATCAGCCTCGCGGCAGACGAATCTGGACAGCCGCCAAACATCAATGCGATCTCAGCCCAGCGAAGCGATTATGCACTCTATCTTGGGTACTCGGCAGTTCTGACCCGTTCCTTTTTCATCAATGCCGTGGGCACGGTGGTAGTGCGCCAATATTACGAAGGAGGCCGCGACGACATCAGCGAAGTCCTCGCGCTTACCGCAAACTATCGTGTGAACAAATATCTTACGGTGAGCGCTGTGAGTACGTTGGCGGCAAGCCAATCCAACCAAAGCGTTTTCGATTATCAAGTGGCCAACCTTGGTGGCGCAGTGGCCCTCCAGGTGAAGTTCTAGATTCCTCGATCCGGTCCGGGATAACCCGAACACACTTACGGAATAACCAGGCTCTGACCAACGGTAAGCCTTTTGGGATCGTGAATACTCTTCCTGTTCGCCTCCAGGATTTCTTTCCAGCGCTTGGGCGATTTATAAAACTTTCGCGAAATAGAGAAAAGTGTATCGCCCGACTGTACAACGTAGCTTCGATCGCCTTTTTTTGCGGTGGTTTTCTTTGAGCTTGTGTCGCCTTCCTGCGATTTGTCCGTCACACTTCGCGCCGGCACAGCGTGCGTTTCAAGTTCCTTGTGCAAATTAAGGTTTTCGTTTCGCAAGCGGGCCGCCTCGGACCGAGTGATGACGGAATCGCCAGACAACACCGTCAGCGCGGCGATCTCGTCATGTTTGATCGAGTTTTTGACATCAACAGCATGAGCGCCGTCCGGACTCAATGCGAGATAACGCCTGAAATGATGCAGCGCGCCCACGGGGTCGTTTAGCTTGTCGTCATAAAGAAGGGCCAGCTTGTAGTGAACCTCAGCGCAACGCGGGCTGTCATCGAGCGCGGCTTCATACAAGTTGATCGCGCGCGTAAAGTCTCCCTGTGCCGATTTGGTGTCCGCGTCCTGAACCAACTGGGCACGGCGCGAAGCGCCCATGTAATCACAGCCGGTTAAGCCAAAAACGAAAAGGATCGATAGCCAAATACAGACCTCGCGTGTCGTCCCCGACAATGGAAAAATCGGGCATACGGGTCGAATCTTGTCAGAGCACGACATTGTCGCCAATTTGCTTACTTGTGACCCCACGCGCACTTCAATTCTTTTTCTTCATCGGAACATTCATTTTGCTTCCGGCAGCACGTCTAAATGGAGCCCTTTCCATCGGGGGAACCGACTCGGTCGGCTTTGTCGACATTGATGGAAACAAACATTCTACGACTGACGGACATGTGACTGTGATCGTACTGACCACCCCTGCAGAAAGAGAAAAGGCCCGCACTGTGGGGGACCGCGTTCCGGAGCGTTGCCTGGGCAACCCGGATTACAGGATGATCACAATTGTTCGTTGTGTCAGAAGACATATGACGGAAAGAAGATTGCACGTGATGCACGGAAAGACATTTTCGTTGCGACCGACTTTGATGGATCCATATCGTCGCAGCTCGGTGAGGCGGAAGGAGCAGCGAATTTTCGCGTGTTTGTATTTGGCCGAAATGGCGAATTGATCGCTCAATGGCATGGAGTGCCAAGTGCCGAGCAATTGGCTACCGCGCTCAAATAAATTTCCTGCAACAGCCTTTCCGAATTTCGTGGCTTAACCGCAGATTTCGTTAATATTTCGGCACGTTGGGATCGACTT
>Ga0193735_1000103_pt1 | contig 26826 bp, 27 predicted proteins | sample U1m2metaG_FD_145080 | JGI IMG/M metagenome (GOLD analysis project Ga0193735, IMG submission 145080) | Soil microbial communities from a riparian zone of the East river system, Colorado, United States - U1m2 | ecosystem: Environmental > Terrestrial > Soil > Riparian zone | place: USA: East River... | reverse complement strand
CGAGCACGCCTGCTTCGCCCAAAAGCATCAGCGCCTTGGTCGGATCGCTCACTACCATGCGCACCACGGTGTGATCGACGGTGTCGGAAGTGGCGAGCGCGTTGATATTAATTCCGGCTTTAGCTAGCGCATCACACACGCGCGCGAGGGCCCCGGGACGATTTGCAAGAAAGACCGCGAGTTGGGTGGCGGTTTCAATGGAGAGTTTCGGATGTGGATTCATGCCGGTTTCAAAGTGATGCCGCGAACGGCTTCTGACAACTCACGAAAATCCGGAGATGTCACTCTGCGCTCATTTTAGCAACAAGGACTTTCCATGCGCGCGCGCAGCATGCCGCGCAAGCTCGTTCGCAAATTATGAACTTGAATGCCACACCGAAACAATTCGCCAGTCAGGATAATTTCGGGATTGTCGATTCAACGATGACCATCGTCGCCGAGCGCCCTTCAGTGAAATCGCCGCGCCCTCGGCGGACTATTGGCTTCATCACGGCTTCCTCCATCGTGATCGCCAACATTATCGGCACCGGCATCTTTACCAGTCTCGGTTTTCAACTGGCAGACATTCAGTCTGGATTCCCGCTGCTCATGCTTTGGGTCATTGGAGGAATCGCGGCGCTTTGCGGCGCACTTTGCTATGGCGAACTGAGCGCCGCGTTGCCGCGTTCCGGAGGGGAATACCATTTTCTGTCGCGGATTTATCATCCCGCACTCGGGTTTATGGCGGGATTTGTTTCCGCTACGGTTGGCTTCGCTGCGCCCATCGCGCTCGCCGCCATGGCGTTTGGGACATATTTCCGCGGCGTTTTCGACTTTGGCTCACCGGTCCTGCTCTCCTTCGCGATTGTCTGGGTCGTGGCGCTCTTCCATCTTGGGAACCTGCGCCTCGGCGGCGTGTTCCAAAATCTTTGGACGCTCGTGAAGCTGCTCTTGATTGGCGCGCTCATTACAGCTGGATTTATTGTTGAACCAAAACAAGGGATCACTTTTTTGCCGCAGGCAGGCGATACCACGGCAATCTTCAGCGGCGCCTTTGCCGTCGCGCTTGTTTACGTCATGTATTCCTATTCGGGCTGGAACGCTTCGAGCTACATCATCGGTGAGGTCAAACGACCAGAGAGGAATGTTCCGCGCTCGCTGCTCGTGGGAACGCTCATCGTCATTGCAGCTTATGTTCTCCTGAATGCGATTTTTCTTGCGACCACCCCGCAAGAGGAAATGCGCGGCCAAATCGAAGTCGGCTTAATCGCCGGTAAGCATATCTTCGGGGCGAACGGCGGCCGGTTTGTGGGCGCCGTGATTTGCCTCGGTCTGGTTTCAACCGTCAGTTCGATGACGTGGATTGGCCCGCGCGTGACGATGTCGATGGGCGAAGATCATTGGTTGCTGCGTTTGCTGGGCCGTAAAAACAAGCATGCCGTTCCGACAAACGCGATCATCATGCAACTGATCATCGTGAACTTACTTTTGCTGACACGAAGTTTCTCAGATGTTGTCCGCTACACTCAATTCAGTTTGTTGATTTGCTCCCTGCTTGCTGTGCTCGGGGTAATCGTGCTCCGCTTCACGCATCCGACACTCACGCGCCCGTATCGAGTTTGGCTGTATCCGCTGCCGCCAGTTCTCTTCTCGATCATCACGATTTGGATGATGTTTTATCTTTTGCGTTCGCATGCGATGGAATCGCTGGCCGGTGTCGTGACCGCGCTCGCCGGGTTGCTCCTCTACTTCTGCACAAGAAAACGCCCCAGGCGCTCGCCATGAAAATACAATTTTCCGAAAGGATCATGGCACGACTCCGGTATGTGTTTGACCTTGGGTCGCCTCTCCTCCTTGGTGAAGGGGAGAGGATGGAGGTGAGGGGTTGGTCTTACAACCGAGACTACGCAAGCGGAACCCTCACCCTACCCTCTCCCTTGAGAAGGGAGAGGCGGAAGAACGTAGCGTGGAAAACCCGCGCCGCAGTATCTCCGATCATGGGTCTCCTAAGCGCGCTCAGTATGTATGCGCAGGAGAATCCCGAAATTGCGCCGCGGGCGATGCCGGTAACTGCCGGTCCAAATGACGTTGCACGTTTTCTTGCCGGAATGCCTGTGCCGGAAAATTCTTCGCTCGCACCGCTGACGCGCGATCCGGCATGGCAGGAACACGCCGCATTTTTCGAAAAGGAATTCTCAAAGCTCACTCTCCGGCAACTCCAGAAACTACACACGTGGCAGGAGACGTACTTTCCGGAATCGCTGCAACCGATCCCTGTAGCATTCTACATGTTCAGCGGGCCTGACTTTCTCTATGTCGACCAATTTTTCCCGAAAGCATCGGTGTACGTCCTTTGCGGGAAGGAGTCGATGGGGCCGCCGCCTGATCCGTTGCGCATTGCGAATCTTGCCGGTGCGCTTGGCAACCTGGAAAACGCGATGAAGTCCTCGCTCGAAACGACCTACTTCATCACCAAAGACATGAAAATCGATCTGCTACAGCAGAACCTCAACGGCGTGCTGCCGATTCTCTACGTTTTCATCGCGCGCGCTGATAAATCGATCACTAATGTGACCTTCGGTTCTCTCAACGGCAGCGGCGCATTTCAAGAAAGCGCGCCTGGGAAGAAAGGCGGCAGCATTCCCGGCGTCCGGATCAACTACACCGACAATCAGTCCGGCAGCTCACAAACGTTGTATTATTTCACCACAGATATTTCTGACGGTGGAATCAAAGCGACACCCGGCTTCTTGAAATTCTGCCAGCGATTAGGCCCCGGCTCGAGTTTTCTCAAATCATCGTCGTATCTGATGTTCGAAGAGGGTTTCGCGACGATCCGCAATTTCATTCTCGAACATAGCAACCGCGTTGTGCAGGACGACTCTGGAATTCCCCTGGCTTATTTCGATCCAAACAAGTGGAGTCTGCGCCTCTTCGGCACCTATCCCGGCCCCATCGAGCTCTTCAAACAACATTTTCAGCCCAAACTGCAAGAGCTCTTCGCGCAAGGCAATTCGCCGCCGCTTGAATTTGGATTCGGTTATCGCTGGAACCCGAAGGAAGCCAATTTGATGGTGGAAGAACGGAAGTGACAAGCCGCATTGCCCGCAACTCGTTGCCTTGCCAAAGATGCTCGCCTCATGGCTAGATCACTCGTAAGAAGTGGATCGTCATGTTTACCGGCCTGATCGAGGAAGTCGGCGAGATCATTGAGGTGCGCTCGAGCGATAGCGGCACGCAACTCCGACCGCAGGTCGCGAGCACGCGAAAAGGTTCGGTGTTGCAAATTGCCGCTTCGGGCATCGCGAAAAAGGTGCGGACCGGCGACAGCATTGCCGTGAATGGCTGCTGCCTTACGTTGACTTCGCGGCGCGGCAATCGTCTCACCTTCGATCTTCTCGAGGAGACAATCGCTCGCACCAACCTAAAAAAATTGCGCCGAAGCGATCAAGTGAATCTGGAGCGCGCTTTGCCAGCAGAAGGACGCCTGGGAGGACATTTCGTGCAAGGTCATATCGATTGCGTATCGCCCATTGTGGCGTTCGACAAGAAAGGCGCGGATTTTCGATTGGAAGTCGAGTTGCCGGCCGAATCTGCACAGTATGTGGCGCGCAAAGGTTCGATCGCTCTCAACGGAATCAGCCTGACGGTCGCGGAAGTGCTTCCGAAAAGCTTCGTCGCATGGATCATCCCTTATACGAAACACCATACTAATCTTGATCGCACTCAAGCGGGCGATCTGGTGAATGTCGAGTTCGACATTCTGGCCAAGTACGTCGAGAGACTGCTCGCCGTTCGTGGTTAAGAAATGACAGCGCGCAGCTCGGCCACGCAGCGTCCACGCGTAGTCGGCGTGATCGCATCGCGCGCGGACTTGGGTCGCGCGCTGGCAATGCGCAATCCGTCGGATTTATTCGAGCTGCGCCTGGATCGTCTCGCAGGCATTGTCGAGCAATTGGAAAACAAATTGCCGAGGTTGCGCGCGCCGCTCATTATCACCGCCCGGCATCCACAGGAAGGCGGCGCGAACAATTTGTCGTTACGGCAACGGCGCGAGCTGCTGACCCGATTTCTACCGCATGCATGCTATATCGATGTCGAACTGCGCTCGGCATCTGCTTTGCGTTCGTTGCTCACGTTGGCCAAGCAGAAAAAAGTGCGGCGCATCATTTCATTCCACAATTTCAAATCGACGCCGCCTTTGCGGGTGTTGCGCGCCAAAGCCCGCGCTGCCAAAGCCCATGGCGCAGATATTTTCAAGGTCGCCGCACGCACCGACACACCGGTTCAACTCGCGCGTCTGCTCGATTTCACCGCGAAGAAAGAGATCGATCTTCCAGTGAGCGCGATGGGGATCGGCGAACTTGGCGCAATTTCGCGCATTCTGCTTGCGCGCGCCGGCTCTGCTCTGGTTTACGCATCCGTCGCCGCGGGGACCGACATCGAAGGACAACTCTCGCTCAAACAACTTCGGACGCTGGGAATCGGAACAATGACGAAGTCCGAATGACGGATGACCAAAGAATACGAAGCACGAATGGGTGATGCGGGGGATGCTGAGACTCGTCATTTGTCATTGATTCGGATTTCGTCATTCGGATTTCCTTCCTCATTCGTCATTTGGCAGTGTCAGATGTTGCCTTTCTCCCGTTGGATATATGTTCTAGTTGTAACACTGCCGCCCATGCCTTCGCCAGTAACTTTGCCAAAGCAACTGCCGGTTATGCCGCTGCCGGGCGCGGTGCTCTTTCCGCATGCGTTGCTCCCGCTGTACATTTTCGAGCCGCGATACCGGAAGATGCTCAAGCATGCGCTTCAGCATCATCGCATGTTTTGCGTCACGCTAATCAAGCCGAGCTGCCCGGAGTGGCACGCGCCGGAAGATTTTTTTCATCTCGCCACTGTCGGATTGATTCGCGCCTGTGTCGGGCGCGGCGATGGCACATCGAATTTGATCCTGCAAGGTTTGCAACGGGTGCGCTTCGCTAGTTTCGAACAGGAGAGGCAGTTTCCGATCGCGCGGATCGAGATCGTAGAGTCGCGCGAGGCAACCACGGTTGAGACTGAAGCGCTCGGCGCAAAAGTCCTCGAGCTTTACGCAAACCTGAAACATGAACGCCGCCAGCTTCCGGCAAAAGTCGATCGATACCTTTCGGAACTGCGCGACTTGGAAATGCTGGCGGACCTTATGGCTTCGACATTTGTGAACGATCCGTTGCGGCGGCAACGCGTGCTTGAAGAACGTTCGCTCAACCAACGCCTCCGTTTTCTCATTACGTATTTGCGTGACGAAATCGGAAACGCCGCATAAGTAGGATCAACCCAGGCGCTCGCCACTGATGAAGCGGCTTCCATCGAGAAAGAAGATTCCTTCGTGAAATGGCTGTGGGGCGATTTACAGGCCGAATTTGGCTTTCGCCCTCCGAGTTGAGATAGAGTCGGCCCGCCGTGCCCAGCGGGACGCCGCGGCGCGGCGTCCCTACCCAGCGAGTCGCGCGTATTCTTCCATCAAATACCGGTCCGTCATTCCCGCGACGTAGTCACAAACTGTGCGGTGTAATCCCTCCTTCTCGATCCGTCTCGTCGCTCCATCGCCGAGCCTGTCAGGATCGACAAGGTACGCTTCAAAAACGCGCCGCAGCATCTCGCAGGCGCGCCGGTTCACCTCGGACACTCGCGGATGATAATAAACATTCTGATACAAAAATCTCCGGAGCGCGCGATTCGCTTCGGCTAATTCATCGCTGTAGCGAATCAGCGGCACGGGTTGCCGGCGCACGTCGCCTGCGCTTTGCACGCCCGATTCAGCAATCGATTTTGCGCTGGTCACGACCAGGTCGTGCACCTCGTTGTCGATGATGTCGCGAATAATTAACTTGTGCAGCGCGGGTTCCCGCCCACCAGCGTAACGCGCGAGCACAGCACGATGGCTTTTGCGCCAGACCTCGTTTTCTTCCAATTGCGCCGGACTCAAGATTTCAAAATCGACCGCGTCATCGAGGTCGTGGGTGTAATACGTGATCTCGTCCGCAAGATCTGCGACCTGCGCTTCGAGCGATGTGCACTTATATGTTTTTCCGTCCGGCGTCTTGAATGCGTACTCGTGTTTCCGCAAACCTTCGCGCACTTCGAACGTCAGATTGAGACCCGGAAAATTCGGATACGGAGTTTCAAGCAGCTCCACCACACGCAAACTCTGGCGGTTGTGATCGAAGCCACCGTGATCGCGCATGCATTCGGCCAGCATCTCCTCGCCCGAGTGCCCAAAGGGCGCGTGCCCCAGATCATGCGCGAGCGCGATTGCTTCCGCGAGATCTTCGTTCAGGCATAATGCGCGGGCGATCGTCCGGCTGATCGATGCCACCTCGATCGAATGCGTCAAACGAGTGCGCAAATGGTCGCCTGCGCCATTTAGAAAAACCTGCGTCTTGTATTCCATGCGCCGAAACGCGCGCGAATGGATGATGCGCGCGCGATCGCGTTGAAATTCTGTGCGATAGGCGTGACTCGGCTCGGAGTATTCGCGCCCGCGCGATTTGCCCGATTTTTCGGCAAACGGCGCGAGCACGGCGCGCTCGGTTGCTTCCATTTCTTCGCGCGTTTTGCAGTTCGTGACGCTCACGACAAGTGATTTGCCAGCGCTCGTGCGCTTGACCGATTTAATAACCATCGTAGCTCTTCTAGGCGGGGCCAACGAGTCTATTAAATCGGTCGAGCTACTTGTCGATCTTACAATTGGAGAAACCCAAAGTAAATATGTCGAAGAAAAGTCGCCCGAAAAAACAAATCACTTCCGAACGTCTGCAGCAAATTGGTTTTGCATACGCGCCGCCGCTGATCATCAGCGCAGTAGTCTCGAACAAAGTTTTTGATGCGCTGGAGAGCGGCGCGAAAACGGTCGAGCAAGTCAGCAAGCAAACCGGCGCGTCGGTGCGCGGTCTGCGGGCGATTATGGACGCGCTCGTCGGCCTCGAACTGCTGAAGAAAGATCGAAAGGGAAAATATTCGCTCACGCCGGAGAGCGAAGCATTTCTCATCAGCAACAAGCCGGGCACGGTGGCCGGCTTTTTCAGCTCGATTCTGCCTCAGCTTAATTCGCGATGGCTACGGTTGAGTGATGCCGTGCGCGACGGGCGACCGGTAGTTGCCGTGAATGAAGAAACCGAAGGCACAGAGTTCTTCAGTCAACTCGTCGAGAACATCATTCCAATGAGCTACGGCGGCGCACAAAAACTCGCGGATCACTTGAAAGTGTCGAAAACGAAAGATGAACTGCGCGTTCTCGATCTCGCCGCCGGCTCCGGCATCTGGGGAATTGCACTTGCAGAGAAATCGCCGCGCGTGCGAGTGGCCGCAGTCGATTGGGCCGGAATGATTCCCACGACCAAACAAATCACGCGAAAGTTTGGCGTCAGCGATCGATTCGAATTTATTGGAGGCGATTTGTTAGAAGCAAATTTCGGCAACGGTTACGACATCGCTACGCTCGGACACATTTTTCATAGCGAAGGCGAGCAACGAAGCCGCCAGTTGCTCAAGAAAACCTTTGGCGCATTGAAACCCGGCGGCACGATCGCAATCGCCGAATGGCTCGTGAACGACCAGCGCACCGAGCCAACGCATTCGCTCATGTTCGCCGTGCAAATGCTCGTCAACACCGAGCGCGGCGACACTTTCAGCTTCAACGAAATCAAAAGCTGGCTGGAACACGCCGGGTTCAAAAAAGTTCGCAAGCTGGAAGCGCCCGGGCCGTCGCCACTCATTCTCGCGACCAAACCGTAGTGACGCACGCGCCTTCTGGGGGCGCACGCGTCTCGCGTGCTGGCAAGCGTGTCCTCGCGATTGCGAACTTTTGTAAAGCCGGAGTCTTTCTCGCGTTCCGCGTTTACAGAAAGACTGTTTCGGCGGGACGCCGAAACCAACACGCGGGACGCGTGTGCTCCCCAGAATCGGCTTCCCATGAGGGCGTCCAAGTGCTTTGATAGAAACAGATGAAAAAACGAAAGCCGAAATCGCGCGGCAAGACCAAGGCGCGGCCGACTCGCAAAGATCCTGGGGGAGATACGCCATACAGCAAACCTGCCCTTCGTAGCGACGCATTTGTCAGAGCGTTAACCGACGCGAAAGCGTGCCTGAAAAATCCCGACGATCTGCAAGCGCTTTTCAACGAAGCAGCGAAGAAGGCAGCGGCCGTTCCCAGAGAGCCGTTTAAAGAATGCTGGCCTTATCTCCAAACGATGTTGCGATTAATCCGCGCGCATTATAGCGGCGAATACGACCAGGTTCCGAATGACGCGCTGTTGTGGATCGTTGCTGCTCTCAGTTACCTGGTAGATCCGTTCGATTTGATCCCCGACAAGACGCCATTTCTCGGTTTCGTGGATGATGCGACGGTTATCGAATTCGTAACCGATAAAAATCGGCAGGCGCTGGACGACTTCATGGTCTGGGAAACAGCAAGCGCCGGCGCTGCGCTCTAATATTCCCTTTTTCAGACCAATAGCAGCGCCGGATTTTCCAAAAGGTGGCGGAGTTCTTTCAGATACTCTGCACCGAGTGCGCCGTCGATGACGCGATGGTCGCAGCTCATGGTGAGCGACATGCGGTGGCCGACCACGATTTGGTCGCGATCATCGATCACCGGAACTTTCGTGATCTTGCCAACGGCGAGAATGAATCCTTGCGGCGGATTGATGACAGCCGAGAAACTGTCGATTCCCATGCCGCCGAGATTTGAGACAGTGAACGTGCCGCCTTGAAATTCCTCAGGCTTCATTCGCTTGTTTCGCGCGCGATGGGCTAAATCCTTGGCCAGTTCGCTGATTTCGCGGAGCGATTTGTTTTGCGCCGCGCGAATGACCGGCGTTAGGAGCCCGTCTTCAATCGCCACCGCGATTCCAAGATCGACATCTGCGTACTGCACGATGACGTCGCGCTCGAAAGAGCCGTTCGCTCGCGGGACTTTGACCGCGGCTTGCACCGCCGCTTTCAACACAAAATCGTTCACAGTAATTTTGGCCGCGTCGGCGCCCTCTCCGGCCGATTTTAATTCCTCACGCGCTTCCATGAGCGGCCCGGCGTTAACTTCGATTGTCAGATAGAAATGCGGGATGGGACCGAGACTTTCGACCAGCCGCTGCGCAATGATCTTGCGCATCCCGGAAAGTTGAATACGGGCGCTTTCGCCGGCTTTAATTGAAGGCGCAGCCTTCGGTTCAGCTTTTGCGGGACCGCGGTCAGCGACCCCGGCTACAGATTTAGCAGCGGCGCGAACGTCGGTTTCAGTCACGCGACCTTCCGGGCCTGTGCCTTTCACGCTGGAAAGATCAACACCGAGTTCAGCCGCGATTCGGCGCGCGACGGGCGACGCTTTTACACGCGCTTCCTCGAGCTTTTCTACCTTGGGCGGGCGCTCTTCAGCTTCAGGCTTTTTCTTTTCCGCCTCCGGTGAAGCGGCCTTTTTCTTTTCTTTCTCTTCCGCTTTCGGCTCCTCCGGCTTCTCTTCTTTTTTTGCTTCTTCTTCTTTCGGCTTTTCCTTTTCTGGTTCCTTCGCTTCGGGCTTTTTCTCTTTTTCTTCTTTCTCTTTCGCCTTAGGCGCTTCCTCGCCTTCGCCGCCAATGAACGCGATCCTGTCACCGACATTTACTTTGCCGCCTTCTTCCACGTAAATCTCGGTAAGCGTTCCATCCTCGGGCGATTCCCATTCCATCGTTGCCTTGTCCGTCTCGATTTCCGCTAGCACTTCACCGGCCGAAACATGATCGCCCTTCTTCTTCTTCCACGCGACCAAAGTGCCCTCGGTCATTGTGTCACTGAGCTTGGGCATTTGGATTTCAGGCATGGGGTTCGTTGAAACGTTAAAGCGTTGGAGCGTTGAAGCGGAGAGCGAGGATCATGCGTAGCAGACCTGTTTCACAGCAGCGATGAGTTTATCCGCGTTCGGCAGCACAGCGTGCTCCAGCCGCTCGTTGTAAGGCATTGGAACATCTTCCTGTGATACGCGGATGATCGGCGCGTCGAGCGCATCGAAAATGTTTTTTTGAATCCGGTAACAAACCTCTGCGCCCACGCCGCAAAACGGATGGTCTTGTTCGACTATCACGACGCGATGCGTCTTTGCCACCGAATCGAAAATCGCTTTCTCATCCAGCGGCTTGATCGAACGAAGATCGACAATTTCCGCCGAGATGTCTTCCTCTTCGAGTTGAGCCGCGACCTTGAGTGCGAGCGGAACGGTTTGAGCGTAGCAGATGATCGAGACATCGCTGCCTTCGCGTTTCACCTCGGCTTTGCCAAGCGGAATGAGCAGTTCTTCATCCGGCGGCTCAACCATTCCTTTCGAGCTGTAGAGCAGTTCCGATTCCAGAACCAGCACAGGATTGTCGTCGCGCACTGCCGTCTTAAGCAAACCTTTCGCGTCGCGCGGCGTGGCTGGCGTGCACACTTTGAGCCCCGGCACACTGGCGTAAAAATTTTCCGTGGCGTGCGAATGCGTGGCGCCGAGTTGATGTGCGGGCCCGTTCGGGCCGCGAAACGTGATGGGAATATTGAATTGCCCGCCCGACATCGTGAACATGTTCGGGGCGTTGTTCACCACCTGATCGAAGGCCACGAGCGAAAAGCTGAACGTCATAAATTCAATGATCGGCCGCAATCCGACCATCGCCGCGCCGACTCCGAGGCCGGTGAATCCGTTTTCGCTGATTGGAGTGTCAATAATGCGCCGTGGCCCAAAGCGCTGAAGCAAGCCCTGGCTGACCTTGTATGCGCCCTGGTATTCGGCGACCTCTTCGCCCATCAAAAAAACATTCGGGTCCCGCTCGAGTTCTTCCGCGAGCGCTTCATTGAGTGCCTGACGATAAGTGATTTCTCTCACGGCTTTGCTCCATCGGCATACGTGTAATCGTAAAGTCTTTCGAGCGGCAGCTGCGGACTTTCCTCAGCAAACTTCACCGCGGCCAGAACCGTTTCCTTCGCCTGCTTGTCGAGCCGGTCAAATTGTTCGTTAGTCAATTTTCCCTCGCGCGTGAGCTGAGCACGTAGACGCGTAATTGGATCGTCGAGGCGATATTTTTCCAGCTCCTCCTTCGTTCGATAACTTGCCGGATCCGACATCGAATGTCCGCGATAGCGATAAGTTCGTGCTTCCAGAAACGCCGGATGAGGCTCTTTACGAATGGAATCAACGACCTCGGCGATCTTGTCGCGCACCTCGCGAAAGTTCATTCCATCGACGATTTCTCCAGGGATGTCGTAGCCTTCCGTGCGATCGACAATTTGTTTTAGTGAGGTCGATCTCTTCACGGAGGTGCCCATGGCGAAAAGATTGTTCTCGCAAATGAAAATGATCGGCAATTTGTACAGCGCGGCTAGGTTCAGCGCTTCGTGGAACGCTCCCTGATTGATCGCGCCATCGCCAAAGAAGCACAGCGTGACGCGATCCTCCCCTCGATATTTGATGGCAAACGCCATTCCCACCGCCAATGGCACGTGCGCGGCGACAATGGCGTGACCGCCGTACATATGATTTTTCCGGTCGAAAAAATGCATTGAACCACCAAGTCCACGCGAGCAGCCCGTCTCTTTTCCGAAAAGCTCCGCCATGCAGGCGTCCACGCTGGTACCGCGGGCCAGCGCATGAGCATGATCGCGGTAAGCCGTGATGATGTAATCGTCGTCGCGCACCGCGGCGACAGCGCCGGTCACGACTGCTTCCTGACCGATGTAAAGATGGCAAAATCCGCCGATCTTCTGCGCTTGATACTGCTGGCTGGCGCGTTCCTCGAAACGCCGGATCAACAGCATCAGCGAGAGCACTTCGACTTCGTCGCGCTGCCCTCCCGGCTGCATGGCGGTCATCCCGCAGCGACAGGATCCCGCAATCGCGGGACGGCCCGCCCTCGCGATCTCTCCATGCTTCGCCCCAAATTCATGCAAATAACAAACAGCACAGTAAACAGCAGATCACTGACGATCGAGTTGCGGAAAAACATCCAGCTCGGCGTCGCGCTAAATTGTGGGAGACCAATCGTCAACGCTTGAATCATACCGGCGAAATTCTTGACGTAGCCCGGATCGAAAAACCACGAGACTGAGTTGGTGACGATGTAGAAGATCAACGAGCCGGCAATCGACGCCGGAAGGAGAGTTTTCATTGACCTGCGGTTTTGCAGAAGCAAGCCAAGGCAGCCAACCAGCGTGAACCCGAGGTAGTGCGAGAGAACGAACGGGCTGAGCAGCGAAAAACCGTAGTGAATGTTGAGTACCACATCCGAGATCAGCAGCGCGATCATCGGCACGGTAAACTTGTATTTCCTCGGGAAATATGCCGCGGCGCAAAGGGCAATCGCGGCCAGCGGCGCGAAGTTCAATAACCCGATCGAGCCCGGCTGGGCGAAAAGCCCCGTCACGATGCGATAGGCGATAGCAGAAATAATGAGAAGAAGCGCAGGGATCATTCCACAGAATTTATCCGGTCGGTGCGATATGCAAAGGGAATTGGAATCGTCATTCCGAGCGAAGTCGAGGAATCCCTTGGTGCTACCCAACGTAACTTCGCGGGATCCTTCGACTCCGCTTCGCTCCGCTCAGGATGGCAGCGTACTACTTCGCCGCGGCGAGCGCTTTGTTAAGCCGCGCTTTCTGACGATTCGCTGCGTTTTCGTGAATGATACCGCGCTTGGCAGCTTTATCGATTGCCGAGATTAACGCGCGGATTTGATCTGCACTGGGCGTTTGCGTGGCACGCGCCTGCTTTTGCATGGTGCGCAGACGCGTCACCACGCTGCGATTACGCAGCGATCGTTTCAACGTCTGGCGAGCACGTTTCGTAGCTGATCTGGTGTTAGCCATTGTCGATCAAAAATTTTGTGGAGCAGGCCGCGCGCCGCGACGAAGCCGAAGGTTACATGCGTTTGCCCAACGCGAGCTTCGCTTTTTGTCGCTCGGCAGCGAGCGTTCCACCCATTCGCATTTGCTCGACGCTGAGTGTGCCTGAAGCAGATGTTGGTTCAGGCTGCGGCTGGCTGTTCGGTTTTTCGTTCTGCACGACCACCGTGCTGCTAGGCGGCGGCAGTGGCCGCGCCTTTGGCACTTTGGGTAAACGATCGGGCGTGATTTGCACCAGCGCCCCCAGTGGAACTTGATTATAGAGCACGGCGACGTCGGCGGCCTTCATTCTGATACAACCGTAGCTGGCTGGCCGCCCGATTGTTTTTTCCTCCGGTGTGCCGTGGATGTAGATGCCGCGGTGAAAGGCCTGCGCGTTTTGGGCTTCAAGTCCGGTTAGCCAAATGATCCGCGTAGTCACCGGATCCCGCCCGGGAACATTTGGCTGGAGAATTTCGCCGGTCCACCGCCGATGGTGAAAGACCGCCCCGACTGGCGCGTTATCGCCGATCTTTTTCGCAACCATCAGGTAACCGAGCGGCGTCGTCATTCTCCCCCGAAAATCACCGACTCCGTACTTCGACGTTGAGACCGGGTAAATTGCCACTCTCCCGCCGTTCTCCATGAGCATCAGCTTCTGGTCGCGGATACTGACTATCAGACGATAGGACGAATCGAGCTGTGTGAGCTGTGTGGCAGAAAATGCCGGCGCGATCGAAACCAGACTAAAAATGACAGCCAATAGCCGAAACATGCGCAACCTCTTACCCGATAATTCGGGTTTTGTCACGCGGGAATTGCAGCGCTGGCACGAGAGCTGTCAAAATTGATTTTTGACCAGTGACTGCCGAATGAAGAAAGGCAAACGTAAAGGAAACCGCTCTGGAACATCAGCAGGAACGGCACTGAGAAGAACTGGCCGTGCGCAATGGCGAACACCACGAAGTAACTGAAATAGATGGCAAAGGCCAGTTCCAGCAGAGGAAGCGTTGACTTGAGCGGCCGATACTTGCAGCTGCGCCAATGCTGCGATTTGCGTTCAATGCCGTACTTCGGCGTACGCGTGAAATCCGATTTGTGATTAATGAGCGCTTCCAGCACTGCTCGCGCGTTATTGAGCGAAAGACCAATTCCCAAAGCGAGCAGACATGGCAGAAAAAGAATCTCCTTCATCCATGTCCGTGGATGCAGCTCCCGCTGGGCGCAAATATAGAAAACGGCCACCGAGGCCGATGCTGCAAGAAAGATCGGAATATCGATAAGCACTGTGCGCAGCCAGCCACCTTCAGGCCCACCGGTGGAGGGATGCAAAAGAACACACAGAAACGCAAGGAGCAGGTAAGCGAAGTTGGACATCAAATGCCCCGTGGCCTCGAGCTTGATCGGAAACGGAAGTTGGCTGCGCCAGATCGTTGGCAACAATTTCTTGCACGTTTGGACCGAACCTTTGGTCCAGCGATGCTGCTGAGACTTGAAACCGTTCATGTCCACCGGCAGCTCCGCAGGAGTGACCACATCTGAAAGATAAATGAATTTCCAGCCTGCCAGCTGAGCGCGATAGCTCAGATCAAGGTCCTCGCATAGCGTGTCATATTGCCAGCCCCCGCTCTGTTCGATGCAGGAACGCCGCCAGAGACCAGCGGTTCCATTGAAATTAAAAAAGCGTCCGCTGCGACTGCGGGCAGTTTGCTCGAGCAAAAGATGCCCATCCAAAAAAATCGCCTGCATACGCGTGAGCAATGAATACCCGCGGTTCAAATGGCCCCAGCGGGTCTGGATCATTCCCACTTTAGGATCGGTGAAAAAATGGATCGTCTGTTTTAGTAAGTCTCTTTGCGGGACAAAATCGGCGTCCAGGATACAAACGAATTCGCCCTCTGCGGCCTCAAGCCCTACCGCCAGTGCGCCGGCTTTGAAACCGGTGCGGTCAATCCGATGAATACGCTGGACATTGAACCCACGCTGACACAGTTCCTCCGCGCACGAGGCGGTGATTTCACGGGTCTCATCGGTCGAATCGTCCAGCACCTGAATTTGCAAAAGCTCCCGCGGATAATCGAGTTCGCTCACCGAACGGAGCAACCGCTCAGCCACGTACACCTCGTTGAAAATTGGCAACTGCACCGTCACCTTCGGCAGTTGTTCAAAATAATGGGCCGGCGCCGGCGCCCGCTTCCGGTTTTTCAGGTAGAGGTAAATGATGAAGTAGCGGTGGATGCCGTACGCGGAAAGCCCGATGAGCACGCTCAGGTAGCAAACCGTCCAAATGATATGTCCGACACTTCCTTGCATAGGAGTTCCTGTGGCCACCAATCGTTGAGCCAGTAAGGGCGTCATCATGCCGTTTTCAGCGGTTGCGTCAATCTCAAAATCGCATGTTTGCCTGTGGAAACCGCGGTCATATTGTGTTGATACGCAGTGGTCTCCTATCGATCTTCGTAATTGCGGGAGCGACCGGTTCTGGCAATCTTTTTGGTCGTCCGCCGCCTCACTGCTGTTTGAAAAAATTGCGCTGATCTAAAGGCAATTCAACCTCTCCCGACATTCGCCCTTGCCTCAGCCGATCAGCAGGTTAACCGTGATAGGCCAATTTTTCTCGCGAAAGGCAGGCATGCAGCTGGGAGATACCATAACGAAACGAAGGCGCGACCGTTTCGAGCGTTTCAAGATCATCTTTCCTATTCTTCTGGCGGGATGGATCCCGTCCATCCTGACCCTGATTGTTTCCTACACCATCCTCCGCGATACGCTGGAATCGCGAATCCTACGTGACCGGCAAACTCTGATCCAGTTGGTTGGCCATCTGGTCGGCCACGATCTCAACCGCAGTAGTGCCATCATTAACTACTATCAGACCCTACCCGAAGTTTCGAGAATTCTGAGCGCAGTAAATCCGAAGCCAGCGGCTCAGCAATGGCTCAACTCGGCATTTTATTCGCACCCGAACATCGACGGAATGTTCTTTACCGCGCCCGATGGTGCATTAATTGCGTCGATCCCGACGGCACCCGAGGTGGTCGGAAAGGATTTTGGCTCTAGTTACTGGCGCGAACAAGCCGAGGCCGCCAATGAGGCCGCAGTGTCGGCCGTTCATCCGCGGCTGACGGATAACCGCTTGGTCACCAACATCGTCGCAGCGGTGCGCGCGCCCGACGGAAAAATTCTAGGCTATGTCGGCGACTCAGTCCTCGTGGAAAGAATTGGCCGGCGTTTGGCTACGATCGAATTTTCCGACCGGTTTCTGTTCGAAGTTCTCGATCAAAACGGCGTTGCGCTTTTTGCCAATGATTTTAAGCCGAATCCCAGCGCCACTTCCCCGGAGGGTGGCGTGCTGATCAAGGAAATCCGCCAAAACAAAACCGGACATTTCGAGGAGCACGGCAACCTCTATTCATTCAGTCCGATCGAGAACACCGGTTGGGTGGCAGTAGTGGAACAACCGAAAGCGCTGGCTTACAAACCGGTTCGCGATCTGCTGGGGCGAATGACGTTGCTGGCAGCCTGGCTGGTCGGCCTTACGGCGGTCTTCGCCTGGCTGGGCAGCAGGTTTTACCAACGCCAGATGGAATCCAAGGAACGCCTGGAGCGTGAAGTTGTCTTCAACGAGAAAATGCTGGCGAACATGCCCAGCGGAATCGCTTTTGTCGATCCAACTTCTCGCCGCTTTCTTCACGCCAATGATGCCTTTGCACGCATGGCGGAACATTTTGGAGATCTGCCGGCCGGACGCGACATCACGGAAATCACCTGCGACGATGTGAAGATTGCGCCATCCGGAGCGATTGACAGAGTGCTAACCTTTGGAACGCCATTTCACCTGACTGAGCACCCGTTGAAAGATAAGACGGGAGTGACGCACTTTTTGGACATTAATCTGCTCCGGCTACAGGGCGCCCAGGAAACCATTCAGGGCGTACTTTATCTGGTTCAGGACAAGACGCGCGACGTCACATTGCGCCAGGAATTGATCGCTGCAAATGCTGCCAAGGACCAATTCCTGGCACTTTTGTCTCATGAGCTGCGCAGTCCCCTCGCGCCAGTAATTGCGATGGTGGGGGAGCTGGAAGCTGAAATGCCAGATTCCCAGCCTGTACGAGAAGCACTGGAGGTCGTTCGGCGTAACGTTGAACTGGAAGCGCGGTTAATCGACGATTTACTCGACGTTACTCGTATCTCGAAAGGCAAACTGCAATTAAGCTTTGAGACTATTTGCGTTCACCAAACCTTGCAGCGCGCTTACGAGATATGCCGGAAAGAAATCGAAGCGAAGGATCTGGACGTCGAATTTCGCTTTCGCGCCGCTCATACACATGTGGAGGGGGATCCTGCGCGTTTGCAACAGGTCTTTTGGAATTTGATCAAAAACAGCGTGAAATTTACCCCTGAAAAAGGCCGAATTACTGTCGAGACCCTTAACCCTGTGGCAGATAAAATTGAAGCTCGCTTCATCGACACCGGCATTGGCATCGAAAAGGAAACAATTGATAAAATCTTTAACGCATTCGAACAGGGACAAGCCGACATCACCCGCCGCTTTGGAGGCCTCGGGCTTGGCTTGGCCATCTCGAAGGCGCTGATCGACGCGCATGGCGGGAAAATCAGCGTGCAAAGCCCCGGGAAAGATCAGGGGGCCACGTTTTCAGTGGAACTAAACACGGTATTGACTCCGATCAGTCACGACGGCGAAGGGGAAGATCAACCGGCGGATCGGGAAGCAGAAGCGACCGTTTCAAAGCACCGGCGCGTCCTGCTTGTGGATGACCATTATGACACGTGCATCGGAATGAAAAGAATGCTCGAGCGCCATGGCTACGAAATTACTGTAGCCCATTCCGCTGAACAGGCAGTCGAGAAAGTCCGCATAGAGGACTTCGATCTGCTCATCAGCGACATCGGGTTGCCGGATCGCAGCGGTTACGAATTGATGCGTGAAGTGCGGGTCAACAAAGATTTGCCTGGCATCGCGCTCAGCGGCTTTGGTAGCGAACAAGACGTAAAGCAGGCCAGGGAGGCAGGTTTCGCTGAGCATCTCACCAAGCCAATTAATTTTGAGCGCCTGGAAAAAACGATCCAGAACTTGCTCTCGTGAGCTACTCTCCGCTCGGTACCCCGGCTTCTGTTTTGGTCTTGCGCTCTGCCGCTTCTTTCAGTTGACGTGAGAGCTTCTCAACGCGCTGACGCATGATTTTGCCAGCCTTGAATTTCACTGTCGCGCGCGGAGGAATCACGAAGCTGCTGCCGGGCTGATTCGGGTTTCGGCCAACTCGCGGCTTTGTCAGGCGCGGCTGAAAAACGCCAAAATTGCGCAGTTCAACCGGGATGTTGTTAGCCAGGCTGTCGGTGATTTTATCCAGCGTGCGTTGGACGACGTCAAAGACTTGATGCTGAACCATGCCCGTTTGGTTGCTGATAGAAACGACGATGTCGCGTTTGGTTAACTTTGACATATCTATCCTAATAATCGTTCCATGCGGCTGCGGCGGTGGCCACTGATCACAAAAACGATAAAATTTTAATGGCCTAAGGTGTTCGAGAAGAACACGAAACGCAAGTCCGCTTCGCTGCGCTTGCATGAATCACGTGGCCTTGCGCCAATTCTCACGTACAGGCGGGGCGGGATAATCATTTGGCGCGATCTCGTGCGCCGTTCGAAAATGCACTTTTGCCACTTCACGCAATGCGCCTGGCCCGTTCATTTCCACTAGCTTTCTAGCGGCTTCTTTTACGCTCGGCGAAACTCCTCGCTCCAATCGCATGCCGAGCTCTTTGCTTTTGCGCTCCAGCCAGTTGATGAACGCCTCTCGCGCCACCACCGACGCCGCCGCTACTGCAATGTCGGATTCCGCTCTCGGGCGCTGTTCGATTACGATCTTACGCCCGTGCTTCAGCAGGGACGCATTGATCACCCGCGCATCCGCGAATTGGTCCGACAGCGACCGCGGGCATGCCGGTTTTTTCGACAGCAAATTCTCGATCACGCGCGCGTGGCCCCAGCCAAGCAGCCGGTTAAGATTGGCAAACTTCTCGTAAAGCTCGTTGTACTTCGCCGGACCGATCAGCACCGTCTCCACCATACCTAGCGAAATTTTCCGAATCGTGTCTGCCAGCGCGCGAATCCGCGCATCGGAGCCGATCCGTTTGCTGTCCACCACGCCGGCATCGAGAAGTTTGCGTGCGATAAGCCGGTCAACGTAAACACCGGATATCACCAGCGGCCCGAAGAAATCTCCCTTCCCGCTCTCATCTACACCGAAGTGCGGCTCAAACATTTCCGGCGAATGCACTTCCTCATAGCCCAGTTTCGCTTCGCCCAAAATTTTTGGCTCCAGCTCGAATTGGATGAACTCCTCCACTCCTCGGCCCTGCACGAGCACTTTTGGACCCTTCTCGTAGACCGCCACGCTCAGCTTGTTTTTTTGCGCGAAGAAAATCGTCCACTCCTTCGGGGAAAACTCGAACCCGAGCTCTTCCAGCAACGCGCGAAGCTTTGTCGCCTGTTCTTTCGTCAGTGCGTGAGTGAACGAATTCAACGCCCAACGCTCAACGCTCAACGCTCAACGCTCAACTCTGAATTCGACGTTGGACGCTGGGCGTTCGGCGTTCGACGTTCCGCAAAGGAATGATTTGTCCGAAAAACACTCGCGCGTTTCGCGGCTCTCTTCTCCGGTGGTATCGCCGCCACGGCCGCGACCTCCCTTGGCGCCGAACGGGCGACCCATACGCCATCCTCGTCTCGGAGTTCATGCTCCAGCAAACTCAGGTCGCCACCGTCATTCCTTATTACGATGAATGGCTCCGCCGCTTCCCTGATTTTGCTTCACTGGCTCGCGCTTCCGAAAACGATTTGCTCCACGCATGGCAAGGCCTCGGCTATTACGTGCGCGCGCGAAATCTGCACGCCACCGCAAAGACCGTCATGGATCGACACCGCGGACGTCTCCCGCGACCGGTCGAGCAAATGCAACAACTTCCAGGAATCGGGAAATACACCGCGCACGCCGTCGCCACCTTCGCTTTCAATCAATCAGTCCCAATCGTCGAGGCTAACACTGCTCGCGTTTTCACACGGCTTTTTGATTTTCGGGAATCCATCGACTCGGTCGCTGGCCGAAAAACGCTTTGGCAATATGCAGCGACGCTTCTTCCAAAATCCAACGCCCGGATTTACAATTCCGCACTCACCGATCTCGGCGCACTTGTTTGTCTTCCCCGAAAGCCCAAATGTGGCGTTTGCCCCGTGAAGAAATTTTGCCGGGCAAAAAATCCGGAAACGCTGCCGGTCAGGAAATCTCGCCTGCGTCCAACGCGACTCGTCGAAAAGCATGTATTTATGGTTCGTCAGGGCAAGATCCGGCTCGAACAATCCTCCAGACGCTGGCGCGGCATGTGGATTCTGCCACCATTAAGACTTGACGGCTTAAAGCCGTTAAGTTCGCAGCAGCGCCCACTTTACACGTCCGCGTTTCCATTCACGCATCATCGCGTGACGCTCCAGGTTTTTCGCCACGGGTTGCACAAGGTTACCAACGAGCGGCGGTGCTGGTTTCCCATTCGTTCGCTCGACTCGGTTCCTATTCCGTCCCCACATCGCCGCGCGATTCAGACTCTGATAACCAGCTTGACGCGTTCGCCGATCTTCTCACCGCAGCAACAACAGCACCGCAACGCCCGCCACGGTTGTCAGGATCGTGATCGGAATTCCGAAGCGCGCATAGTCCCAGAACCCGACTTCCTGATCTGCCGGCCGCTGATCAGCACCTAAGTGATCCCGAAGATCACCGGCGCGACGAGTTCTTCTCAAAATGATTCACGGTGCTGCAAACGGATCATCTACCCGTCATGGACGCAATTGAACCTTGAGCGTTGAACGTTGAGCGTTTCTCTGCGATAAACCTTCGAATCGTACGAAAATTATGCGGAGCATGACTGGATACGGTCGCGCCGAGACCGATCACGCCGGAACAAGGTTTAGCGTCGAACTCAATTCGGTGAACCGAAAGCAGAGCGACGTCGTGATCAATTTGCCGCGCGATCTGGCCGAGCTCGAACCGCGTATTCGTCAGACGATCAACGAAAACATTTCTCGCGGCCGGACCAATGCCATCGTCACTCTCCACAGCGGCGCAGACTGGCGCTAAACACGGAACTCGGCCGCTCCTATCACGAAGCGATGCGCGCATTGCAAAAAGAGTTAAACGCACCGGGCGAGATCACGATCAGCACCATTCTACAGGCGCCCGGCGTGATGCGGTTCCCGGAAGAAGCCGTGAAGGCGGAAGAAGCATGGCCGGCAGTTGAACAGGCGCTGCGCGCTGCGCTCGCCGATTTAATCAAAATGCGGGAGCGCGAGGGCAAACATCTGGCCAAGGATTTGATTCACCGTCTTAAGGCGATCCGGAAAAAACTCAAGGAGGTCCGCGCGCTTCATCCCGACGCGGTGAAACGATATCGCGCCGCGCTGCTTGACCGAATTCAAAAAGCCGGGCTGCCGATCGCCAGCAACGACGAACGGGTTCTCAAGGAAATTACCTTCTTTGCCGACCGCGCTGATGTCTCGGAGGAGTTGACGCGTCTCGAGAGTCACCTCGCTCAATTTGCTCATCATTTGCGCAGCAAAGAGCCGGTCGGGCGCACATTGGAATTCATCACCCAGGAAATTTTTCGCGAGCTCAATACGCTGGGCGCAAAAGCGAATGATGCCGCCATTTCACAACGCGTCATCGCCTGCAAAGCGGAGTTGGAGAAGGTCCGGGAACAAGTTCAAAACCTTGAGTAAACAGTTTAGCCGCTCCGGAATTTTGTTCGTCATCTCTGCGCCCTCAGGCGCGGGCAAGACGACCCTCGTGGAAGCAGTCCGGAAAACTTCCGATCTTTTCTATTCCATTTCCTGCACGACGCGCGCGCCGCGCAGCGGTGAAACTGACGCCGAAGATTATCAATTTCTTTCGGATGCAGATTTCCGCGGGAAAGTCGGAGCCGGCGATTTTTTGGAGCACGCGCAGGTGCACGGAGATTTTTACGGCACCTTACGCGAACCGGTGCTGACGAACGTGAAGAACGGCGTTGATGTCTTGATCGACATCGACACACAAGGCGCCGCCACCATCCGCAACTGCGCTGATCCAGTAATTCGCCAGGCCCTGGCGGATGTTTTTATCATGCCGCCCGATCTCGACGAATTGCGGCGACGATTGCGCAAACGCGGCACCGAGACCGAGGAGCAGATCGAACGCCGGTTGGAGACCGCCGTGCGAGAAATGGAATTATGGCGCGATTACCGCTACACTATTATTAGTGGGTCAGTCGAGGAGGATCTGGAAAAATTCCGATGCATCATGGCTGCAGAAAGCTATTTGAGCCGTCGTTTAAGGCCGAAATGATTCTCATCACTATCTACGGGTTAATCTTGTCAATTTAAGATGGAAAAAAATTCCAAGCGCAGACTTGAAAAAACCAGCGCCCGAAAAGTGGTGCGCATTGCAGCTGGGAAGAAAAGCATCGTCCTCGGCGTCACAGGCTCTATCGCTGCTTACAAATCTGCGGAGCTGGCCAGTCTGCTTGTCAAACAGGGCCACGAAGTTTTTGTGGTCATGACGCACGACGCGACCGAATTCATTTCACCGCTCACGTTGCAAACGCTTTCCAAAAATCCGGTGACGACCACCTTCTACGATGAAAAAGATAACTGGCGTCCCGGTCACATTGATCTCGCGGATCGCGCGAACCTAGTCCTGATAGCGCCAGCCACCGCACACATCATCGCCGAACTTGCGCACGGTCTCGCCGGTCATCCGCTGGCGGCGATCGCGCTCGCCACGCGCGCGCCCATTCTGATCGCGCCGGCCATGAATGGAAAAATGTGGCAACATCACGCCACGCAGGAGAACGTCGAAAAACTCAAAGCGTGCGGGGTCGAATTCATTGGGCCGGAAGAAGGAATGCTCGCGTGCGGTTACGAAGGCCTTGGCCGGCTTTGGAACGTAAATGACATCGCGTTCCGGGCCGAATTTCTTCTTAGCCGCCACGACACGTTGATCGCGTGAGATTTCTCGTCACGGCCGGACCGACGCGCGAGCTTATCGATCCGGTCCGTTACATCTCGAATCGCTCTTCCGGGAAAATGGGCTACGCCATCGCCGAAGTAGCGCTCGAAGCCGGACACGAAGTCATCTTGATTTCCGGGCCGGTCCATCTCGACCCACCGCGCGGCGCGAAGTTGGTTTCCGTTTCCACCAGTGACGAAATGTTCGATGCGGTCCACCGGGATGCAGACAGCTGCGACGTATGCGTCTTGTGCGCGGCCGTGGCGGATTACAAGCCGGCGAAAGTTTCGCCGGTGAAAATTAAGAAGCGCGCCGGCAACCTTTCCCTCGAATTAGTTCCCACGCGCGACATTCTCGATTCGTTAGGCCACCGGCAGCATCGACAATTTCTTCTGGTTGGTTTCGCCGCGGAAACAAATGACGTTGAACAAAACGCGGCGCGGAAACTGCACGCAAAAAATTGCGACATCATGGTCGCGAACGACGCGCGTCTGGGGATGGAGAGCGATGAAAATGAGTTGATGATTCTGTTTCGTGACGGCGAAATGAGAAAAATTTCGCGCGCGCCAAAAAAAAATCTCGCGCGCGAGCTGGTGAAAATTTTTTCAGAATTCGCAACAAAACGTTTGACAAAAAAAATGTGATGATTACTGAAACGCAAGTAAGTGAAGTGAAAATCATTCCCAACTCTTCACCATTCTCCGCGCGTTGCGGATTGAAAGGGGGGGATTAGTCGATGGCAAAGAAAAAAGCAGCAAAGAAAAAATCAGCGAAGAAAAAGAGGCACTAAGCCCAACGCTGGAATAACAGCCCCGAAATTCTTCGGGGTCACAACACCTAACTTCAACCCGGGAGGAGAATATATTTTCCTCCCGGTTTTTTTTGTGCGCCCTGTCATTTGGGGCCGAGATAGACGGCGAGGGACCTCACAATCGGAGCGTGGATTGCGCAAGTCCATTAAGCGTAACCAGGGAAGGTATGTGAGATCCTTCGCTGTGCTCAGGATGACACACAGTATTTGCAGTTCCATCGGAATCCTATTTCCGCTGTGCACTTGGTGTTCTTTGTGCGACGTAATCCTTTGATGAAGCGTTATCTCGATGCGGCTGAAAATGCCGCGCGCGAAGCGGGAAAGTTGCTTCGCCAAAATTTTCAGCAGCGTCAGCGCGTCCACTCCGTGGCAGCGCACGACATCAAATTGGAGATCGATATTGAGGCGCAGGAGTTGATCAGCAAATTGCTTCTCGACGTATTTCCCGCTCATGCGCTCTACGGCGAGGAAGGTATCGTGGGGGATCAATCCAGCGATCATCAATGGATCGTCGATCCGCTGGACGGCACGGTGAATTATTTCTACGGTATTCCTCATTTTTGCGTTTCGATCGCGCTACGCCTGCGCAACGAAATCATGGTCGGCGTGATCTACGATCCGCTTCGCGACGAGATGTGGGTTGGACAAAAAGGCGAAGTCCCGCAATTAAATGGCTGCTCGATCCATGTGAGCGATCGCGCGGAGCTCGCTGAAGCCGTCATCTCGATCGGGCTCGCCAAAACCGCGGAGACGATCAACGCGAACTTTCCGTTGCTCCAGGAAATGATTCATCGCGTGCGCAAATGCCGCGTGTTCGGCAGCGCTGCGCTCGACCTGGCCTACGTCGCTTGCGGGCGATTCGATGCGTATATTGAAACGGGAATCAGTTTATGGGACATCGCAGCGGGCTGGCTTCTGGTTGAAAACGCCGGCGGCACTGTCGATCTTCGTCCGCGCGAGAACATGAAAGACAAATACAGCATCGTAGCATCGAACGGATTGATTGATCTGAAACTATGATGCTAACGACGAAGCACCAATGACGAATGACGAAGCAATGACGAAGCACGAAGCCCGAAAGGAAAGTGTAGTCGAAGCTTTATCGGCCGCCGCGACCCCTGTCCTCAGCGGATTTCGACATTCGTCATTCGGATTTCATTCGTCATTCGTCATTCGTCATTCGTCATTCGTCCCATGATTCGATCCGGCATCGGTTACGATATTCATCGTCTCGCGGAGGGACGAAAACTGATTTTGGGCGGCGTCGAGATTCCACACTCGCACGGGTTGGAAGGACACTCGGACGCGGATGTTTTGTCGCATGCGATCGCAGATGCGTTGCTCGGCGCGCTCGGCACGGGCGACATCGGCCAGCATTTTCCAAATACTGATGAGTCGATTCGCGGGATCAGCAGCCTCGAGATTTTGAAACGGGTGGCAAAATTGCTTACCGACAAAAGAGTACGCGTGATCAATGTCGATGTCACACTCATCGCCGAAGCGCCGAAAATCGCCCCGCACGTCGCCGCGATGCGCCAAAAAATTGCCGACGCCATCGGCACAAGCGACTCGAACGTGAACGTTAAAGCGACGACCAACGAAGAGCTCGGCCCAATCGGACGTGGCGAAGGGATGGCTGCAATTGCAATTGCAACGATTGAGATAACGGGTAGCGGCGATTGACCTCAATCGCCATGGCAATTCAGGTGAACCGCTAACATAAAACGTATGGCGCTGCGCTTTTTTAACACTTACTCGCGCGAACTGGAAGAATTCGAGCCGCGCGATCCGGCTGCGCGCCCGATCGGCATCTATACCTGCGGGCCGACGGTTTACAGCCGTGCGCACATCGGAAACTTCCGCGCCTATGTCTTTGAAGATTTGCTTCAGCGCCACCTCGAGCTGCGCGGTTACAACGTGCATCGTGTAATGAACATCACGGATGTGGACGACAAGACGATTCGCGGCGCGCTCGAAGCAAAAGTGCCGCTTGCCAAGTTCACCGAGCAATTCAAACAGGCGTTCTTCGAAGATGCTGAAACGTTGCGGATCAAGCGCGCCGATGAATTTCCCGCCGCCACCGATCAGCGTTACATCGACAGGATGATCGAGATGATCGGCGCGCTGATCGCGTGCGGGCTCGCTTATCAGGCGGACGACAAATCAGTTTATTTTCGCATCAATAAATTCCCGGACTACGGCAAGCTCGCGCATTTCGATCTTACCCGACTGCAATCGACTGGACGCGTGAAGCACGACGAATACGACAAGGAACACATCGGCGATTTCGCACTTTGGAAAGCATGGGACAAAGAAGACGGCGATGTGAAATGGGATTCGCCATGGGGACCCGGCCGTCCGGGATGGCATATCGAATGCAGCGCGATGGCGACGGCGCTACTCGGCGACCAGATCGATATCCACTGTGGCGGCGTTGATAACATTTTCCCGCATCACGAAGCGGAGATCGCGCAGAGCGAAGGTGTGACGGGCAAGAAATTCGTCCGCTACTGGCTGCATTGCGCGCATCTGCTGGTCGATGGCCAGAAAATGGCGAAGTCACTGGGTAATTTTTACACCGTGCCGGATGTCCTCGCGAAGGCTTACACTGGCCGGGAGCTTCGTTACGCGCTGCTGCGCGTGCATTATCGCGTGCCACTCAATTTCACCTGGGAGGGAATGAACGAGGCCCGTGAATCGCTCGGTCGCATCGACGAATGGCTCGCGCGACTGCGCGAAATCGCGCAAGAAGAAAACGTCCAACGCTCAACGCCCAACGCCCAACGTCCAATTGAAGGGTCTGACTTCGAAAATGCGCTCGACGACGACCTGAATATTTCCGCTGCGCTCGGCTTTCTGTTCGAACGGATTAACGAGACGAATCGCGCGATGGATGAAAACAAACTCGATGCGACTACTGCGGCGGCGTGGATGAACTGGTGGGAACGAATTAACCATGTGCTCCGGGTTGAACCCGATGAACCAGGCGTTCGAGTCCTAGTCGCGCAAACGGGTGAGCTAAAGCTGACAGGCACGCTCGTCGCAGAGAAGATCCCGGCAGAGGTGGCGCGACTCGCCAAAGAACGCGCACAGACGAGGCTTGCA
>Ga0193735_1000101_pt1 | contig 27003 bp, 30 predicted proteins | sample U1m2metaG_FD_145080 | JGI IMG/M metagenome (GOLD analysis project Ga0193735, IMG submission 145080) | Soil microbial communities from a riparian zone of the East river system, Colorado, United States - U1m2 | ecosystem: Environmental > Terrestrial > Soil > Riparian zone | place: USA: East River... | reverse complement strand
ATCTCTGCTTCCCGTCTGACGGCGATGAAGGAGGAGAAACTTTTGACAGAGTTTATCCAGCGTGACGCCTAACGAGCGTTGCAGCAGACAAGCACTTTTCGGATGCGGCTTCGCCGCAATGGTGGTAGTGTGCTTGCAGCTGAACTAAGGCGTTAGCCTGACCAAAACTCCTTCAAGGTATGGGATGAGGATCGCTTCTCCCCTCGCGGTATTGGCCGTGATCGCGCTCGGTTTCTCTGTGCACGCCTGTAACCCTTCGCCACCCAAAGTATCGGTCGTTCCGGTCTCCCTGAAAGAAGAGCATTGTTGGTGGGCTGTCTATCGTACTTCGCTGCCACTCGACACGGTTGCCAGTCGATTCGCAGCAGCGTTTACATCCATCGGTTTTGCGCCATCAGCCCCCTCGCGAGTCGGCGATACCGCGTGGATCAACGTCGGACCATCAAGACTCTCAGGCTACGAGGGTAGACCGATCGAGGCTCGCATGGTGGCTTATGGCGCGGGCGACTCCACTCATTTCCGCACTTTCGTCGCAACGGGTGAATCGCAAGCAATTCAGCTCTGCCAACAGATTTCCCGAGCTGCACCGGTCGGCGGGGTTACGCTGCGCGAACCCGATGGAGAGGAGAAACTCAGCGTGTGGAGGCGTCGGCGATGACTCGCTGTGAACAGCTGGGATCTAGGCAAGATATGAGTGAATGAAGGCGCTCAATTGGTACTTCGCCGCGCAGGCTAACGAACGTTGCAGCAGACAAGCACTTTTCGGATGCGGCTTCGCCGCAACGGTGATAGCGTGCTTGCAGCTGAACTAAGGCGTTAGGCAGACACCATACCCATAAGTGATGCAAAGAGCGCGAATACCTCAAAGTTCCATACTGGCGCTCGCCGCCGTTCTCGGAGCCTCAGCGCTTCACGCTCAGTCCTCCGTTATTGTCACACGCCCGAGATCGGCTCCGGGTGACATCCTCGGTGTCCGTGTGATGGATCTGGGCCGGCGCCTAGTCTTTTCCGTTTACTTTGACAGCGCCAGTCGAGGAGTCGCTTTGAAGGCTCTTCCCACTATAGCCGCTATGTATGCGATGCTTTCGCACAGCTTGGGTGCAGATCCAGCTAAGGTTGTGTGGGCTGGGGTCGCTTTCGTTAGGGACACTGCTTATTTGCCGCCGCGCAATACTGGCGAGGTGCGTTGGAGCGTAAATGTCGAACCCTCGGGGGAGCTTGGGGCCCGAGGAGAAACCGACTTCTACCTGACACTTCCCCACGAGCAAGTCCATTCGCTTCAGAATTCCTTGAGCGACGGTGCGCCGCGCTGGTTTCAAGAAGGTCAGGCGGAGTGGGCCGGCCTTCGTGTTACTAACCGCTTGCGTCCCACGCTCGCTGCGAAGAAACGTCAGGAAGATGCGGCCGCTTATGCGGGCCTGCCGCGACGATTGGCAAGCTGGGGTGGAGTCACTGTGAAGCGCGAAGCAATCTTGCGCCAGATGACACCGGAGCAGCGCGCTCGGCAGGCGGTCGATTCCACTTATCAGCCGCCGGGTCCATGGAAATTCAATCCTTCAGACTTCGTTAGCGATGAGTCCGCAACTGCCGCCCGTTACGGTGCCGCGCTCGCTCTGTTCACCGAGCTTGAGCGCGCACGGGGCTCGAGTCAGCTTGTTAGCTGGTATCGTCAACTCTGGAGCGGACCGAAACTTTTAACAACGGATTCGTTGACCGCCTCGATCCAAGAGTTTTTCGGCTTGGATATCGGGCCACGGCTTCGTTGAACGCTGCCTAACGAACGTTGCAGCTGACAAGCACTATTGGATTGCGCGCTGCGCGCGCATTGTTAGATGTGCTTGCAGCTGAACTAGGGCGTTAGGTAGCTCCCGAACGGTTCATTGAAAAGTGAGTGTAACGTGACGACGTTGGACACGTATGACTCGATCGGCCGATCGTATTCCACGCGACGCCAACCGGATCCGCGGGTGGCGGCGCGACTTGGCGCAGTGATCGGCGACGATAGTACTGTCCTAAACGTCGGCGCCGGAACGGGTTCCTACGAACCGCTCCGAACCGGTGTTGTCGCCGTCGAGCCATCCACTGTGATGCTCAGGCAACGCCAGCCCTTGGCCGCGCCAGCAGTACGAGCGGTTGCCGAGGCGCTGCCCTTTCAGGATGAAGCATTCGATGTCGTACTCGCCATCCTGACGGTGCACCACTGGAAATCCCAGAGACGAGGGCTCGAGGAATGCGCCCGTGTCGCACGAGAACGGGTCGTCATTCTGACGTGGGATCCCGGCACGGACGGCTTCTGGTTGGTTCGGGACTACTTCCCAGAGATTCTTGCGAACGATCGGGAGATTTTCCCTTCGATGGAATTGTTGAGCGCCGTGCTTGGTTCAATCGATGTCCACCCGCTGCCAATACCAGCCGATTGCGTCGACGGGTTTCTCGGCGCCTACTGGCAACGTCCGGAGGCATATCTTGACGAAGCGGTTCGTGCGGGCATTTCCGCCTTCAGCCGACTGAAGAGCATCGGCCCGCAGCTTGAACGCCTGGAGCGCGATCTGATGTCCGGCGAGTGGGAACGGCGGAATGCTGAATTGTACGACCGCGCTGAGCTCGACTTGGGGTACCGTTTGGTGATGTCCAAGCGCCATTGCGCGGAGCTACCTAACGAGCGTTGCAGCTGACAAGCACTTTTCGGATGCGGCTTCGCCCTAATGGTTGTAACGTGCTTGCAGCTGAACTAAGGCGTTAGCTCGACAACAAGGCACTCGTCACGGAGAACAGCTTGAATCGTGAGCGGAAGCTGTCGGCGTCAATGAGCCTTACGCAGTTCGATCATGGATACTGGTACGCAACAGAGCTGAAGGAGTTTGCGGATGAACTAGGCATTCCGTCGGCAGCGAGATTGCGCAAGGACGAACTCGAGCGGGCGATCAAGCAGTTCCTTCGTTCCGGAACGATTGTACCGCCAGCGAAGCTGAACCCAGTGGCGCGGACTCGGTCGCGGCGGCGGGATGTCGACCTCGGCCTCCGCCTTGATCGTCGAGTCGTTCGTTACACGAATGACGTGGTGACCAAGGAGTTTTTGGAGCGGGAAGCGGTGAAACTCGTTCCGGCGTTTCGACCACGATCTGGCGCAAAGTACCGGCTGAATCGATGGCGAGAGGAACAGCTTCAGAACGACGTCGAGCTCACGTATCGGGATGTAGTCGCGGAGTATGTTCGGCTCACGCAATCCGCGGAGCGCTTCGCTCGAGTACCGCACGGGCGCTATATCAATTTCATGAGCGACTTCCTGGCGCGGCAACCGGGAGCGACCAAGGCCGAGGCGATCAAAGCATGGCAGAGCCTGAAGAAGATGGACTGTCCGAAGACCTATCGCGATTGGACCGCGGCCAGGTCGCGGAAACCATGACCGGCGTTCTACGCTATTGACGTTCGTCGATGACTCCGCTCGACTAGTGTCGACGTGCTGCGAGCTAACGAGCGCTGAAGCTGACAAGGGATCTGGCGAGTTGCGCGGGGCTACGCCCCGCGCTCTTATTTGATTCCCTTGCAGCTTAGCTAGGGCGTTAGACTGCACCAATGGGTGATGCATACTTCTCGTTCTAGCGAATTTCGTCGATCGTTAACCCTAGGAGCTGGCGCCGCGGCTCTCGCGACAGCCTGTCGTGCGCCCATGCCCACTCGACCCGATGACCTGCGTGAAGGCACATTCGCCTTTGTCATGAGTGGTAAGGTTGGGCGTCATAGGGTCGCCTTGGACGAGGTAGTGGCTGGAACCGCCTGCAGAGCCAACGATTACATCCTCCTCGATGATAAGAGTCTGTCACGCAGATTTTCGCTCGACGTTCCGGAGATGAGTGCAACACCTGCTCGTTATCGGATTGCGAGTCGCAAAACGCCGGGTGCGGCACACGCGCATCTAAATTTGCCCGTCAGTGTGAATCAGGGTGCATCGCTTAATCTCATCGACGGCACGACCAGTGTCGTGAAGCGTTCGGCAGACGACGTCCTCGGAACTTTTGACGGAAGGCTGGCGCAAAACTACACGGACGGAACTGTGGTCCCAGAGTCCGCGTTTGTACGCGGAGTGTTTCGTGCGAAGCGGTGTGCTGACTGGTTAGAACTTGCGCGTCGCCATCAGTCCGCCGCCGCGAAGAAGTGACCGGGAATTCGCGCGTGCGGTCTAACAAACGTTGCAGCTGACAAGCACTTTTTGGATGCGGCTTCGCCGCAATGGTGATAGTGTGCTTGCAGCTGAACTAAGGCGTTAGGCGGATGCACTGGCGTTGGAGTGAATGATGGTTCGTATCGGTTGCGTCGGAGAACCGCGTGGTAGGCTTCGAAAATGTACGGGCTTCGAACGCATGAGATTGCCGCTCGCCTTAACCGCCCTGGTCGCAGTAATCGCTGCGTGCTCTTCTTCTCCCGAGGCGCCCAAAGATCCGCCGCTTCAGCTCGACGACGCACCGGGCGGCTGGAAGCTGGTTGCGGCTGGCGACGGACAAACGTGCGGAATAGCGAAGACGGGGCTCCTCTACTGTTGGGGGAAAAATGATCGCGGTCAGCTGGGAGACGGGAGTCAGCTACCACACTCTACGCCGGCGCAGATTCTGAGCGATTCCATGTTCGCCGCGGTAACCGCAGGAACGCTGAGCAACTGCGGTGTGACAGTTTCCGGCGTCGCATACTGCTGGGGCTGGGTCGCAGACCGTTTCCAAACGACTCCGCAAATCATGGACGCGCAGCGCCGCTTTACCGCGCTCGCGGCCGGTGTCTGGATGATCTGCGGACTATCGACAGACGGTTCTGTCTATTGCTGGTCCCTCACGGTTACCAACGCTCCTGACGCATTGCCCCTTCCTGGAGGCGTGCATTTTCTGGCGCTCGTGACGAGCAACAACTTCTTCTGTGGCATCAGCACCAACGCGAGAGTCTACTGTTGGGACGCCGATACGTTTGGCAGACCAACAGCGCCTGAACTCAGGTCCACACTTCCGGCTGCGGTGAAACTCGCCGCCGGGGATTTTGGCTATTACACGCCAAGTGGTAATCACCTGTGCACGGTCGACCGGAATGGCGCCACATATTGCTGGGGCGACAACACCGAGAGGCAGCTTGGCCTCGGTGACTCAATTTCCCGTGAGACGCCAACGCTCCTCTCAAACCACAAGTTCGCAGAGATCAGCGCATCGGGCGGGGGTACCTGTGGAGTCGCTGTGAACGGTGTTCCCTACTGTTGGGGGAGGAGAATCGTCGGCGATCCCGACGCGACGGATCCGGTGCAGGCACTGCTTCCCGGCCTGCGAGCAGCACAACCCTCCGTCGGTCCCGATCATTATTGCTTTCTCACCGCAGGCGGCACTGCCTTCTGCGGGGGAGACAACGGAGCCGGCCAACTCGGTACCGGAACATCGGGTGAAGTGAGCCAACCGCTGCGGCAGGTGCTCAATCCTGCCTAACGCGTTCGGATTGATGTTCACTGCGAGAACTGAAGCTTACGATTCAATGCATCGCAGCTGCCTAAGGGTATCTTTCTGTTCGAACGCAGATTCGGTGTGCGGCGGCAAAATGATACGGCGCAGCACCCCGCCGCCCCTCACGGCCTAACGATAGTTGCAGCAGACCAGCGAGTGCTAGTCATTGGGTTGTGCGCCTGTCGAGATCTTGGGCGCGCAAATTTCATTGCGAATGTTGAGTCATGCGCTCGCAGCTGAACTTGGGCGTTAGGCCGATGATCGACATCTGTTTCGTGAGAGCATCCTGAACGAGCCGACCTACCCCCTACTCTGCCTCTCGCAGCGAGCAGGTATCTCCGTCGTGCGCAGTCCCGAAGCCTTCGCTCGTACCAGCTCGGCTCTGTTTTCGGCAGGGTTCTACACTGGCTTGCGCGTCGTCGACGCTACGGGTGCGGCATACGATGTAGTAGACGCGAAGATTGCTCACCCACGCTCAACACTTGGAAAGTCGCTTGCGCGCCTCTTCGATGCGAACGTCCGTGTTGCGGCGCAGCTTCGAGCTGCGGGTCGAGCCTCACTGGATGAAGTCAAGGAACGAGTGATGGCGGAGGTCTCTGACAATCCAGAGGAAGTGGAGGAAATGACCGGGCGATCGGCGCAGTGGTGGCGCGAGATACTCGGGGGTTGCGCTGACGCCGCAGATGTCGTCCGTAAAGTCGATGCCGCGACGCACACGGCCTAACGAACGTTGCGGCAGACAAGCACTTCTGGATTGCGCGCTTCGCGCGCATTGTTAGATGTGCTTGCAGCTGAACTAAGGCGTTAGGCAGACACAAGGAGGTTAGATGAGCAACTCGTCCGGGTTTGAGCGGGGAGTTTTCGCCGGGGTTTTGATCGCATTTGGCGCGAGTGCAATCAACTGGCTCATTACTCCGATGAGTCATCCAGACTCCAGCACTCTGCGCACTATTGGCGTCGCCGTCCAAGCAGTCCTGGGGTTGGGTGTAGGTTTATGGCTGATTGTGCGAGAACGCAGTCGGCGCGCGAAGACTGGCGCCTCCGCGCCCGCTGCATCCTAGCGCCTGCTGCCTAACGAACGTTGCAGCAGACAAGCACTTTTCTGTAGCGCGCTCCGCGCGCGAGTATTGGATGTGCTTGGAGCTGAACTAAGGCGTTAGACATCAAAACGGAGGTCACGATAATTCCGGAAGGCATGAATCCGACCTCCAAGCTGTCAACAGCTGAACTCGCCGCGTTCGAGGCGTATACGGACTCATTCCAACTCGCCCTTCGAGCCCAGAGCCTCTCCAAAGCGAAATATGATTCATCGGCGAACGACATCGTCCGTGATGCACTATTCGTTCTTTCTCATGACGCCATCTGCATTCATCAGGCGATCGGCCAGCTGGTGTTCACCGGGTGGTCAAGCCCTGCTTCACCCTTAGTCCGAACATTGCTCGACCTAAGCGTGTCGTTGCTAGCCATTCTTAACGGCGTTAGCCCCCCGCTCTCTGCGTTCAAATACTTGTACGCAAATTTCCGCCGACTGAGCCGGGATGCACACTACCCAGCTGCCAACAAAGAACGAATTCGAAAACAGGTTCGCGAGCGAATTGCCCTTCTCCCGGCGAATCAACGTTCCGACGCTGTTCGCGCATATGGTGAGAAGGACAGGGCGTATTGGTTTTCGCCTGAGTGGCAATCGCCTTCAGCTGTGATTGAGGAGTTCGGCGTGCCGGGCATGGCCGATTTTTACCGACAGTTCTCTGCTGCCGCGCACGGCGGCCTTTTTGGATTACGGTTATTTCGAGATGACCCGGACAAAATCGACATCAATCCGCGTCGGCCGCCCGGCAAGCACGCGCTCGCCGTTGTCTACATTTCATCGAAACTGCTTACCGAAATCACGCGAGGGCGAAACGAGTATGAGTCCCTCGGCATTGCGTCGGAGTGTTCTAAGTTGTTACGGGCCATAAACGCGTCGGCGCTTGCGGCCTAAAACTTCCCGCACTTTGATGTCTAACGAACGTTGCAGCAGACGAGCACTTTTCGGATGCGGCTTCGCCGCAATGGTGGTAATGTGCTTGCAGCTGAACTAAGGCGTTAGCTAGCCGATCTGGCATCGCAAATTTCTAGTTAGGTTTTTATCGCCGTGGCGCGGTTCGCCAGAGGAAGGCCGGCGCAGTGGGTTCGACTCCCATGAGGTTCACGGGCGCCGGAGCCTCTACCGGGTTCGACTCCCGGACGGCGTTTCAAGATGGGCTCCGCAATCAGACAATCGCGATCAATGGTTCGATCCCAACGCTGGCGAACTAAGGCGTTAGATGGCGCACATGCATGATGGGTGGCCAAAGACCGTAGCTCTCTTGACATCTTTTTTATTCAGCGGCTGTCATCGTGCTTCCTACAGCCCTGAATCCATGAGAATCGACGGGTTCCGTTATAGCGCAGGCAGCGCTGTGGTCGGTGCGGCACTCGACACCCTGCGAGTTGCAGTCGTCGTCGTCAACGATTCTCGCCAATATCGAGAGCTAGGCTTCCCGATGTGTCCTCCAGTTCTGAGTCCTGTGAAGGCCAGAGTGAGAGCGAGCCGGAAAGAATGGGATTCCGAGACTTCGGAGATTCGGAAGCAACCCGTGTACCTGGATTCGACCGGCAAACCTATCCCAAGGGTATGTGTGGCAATGCTGCCCGTTATGACATTTCCGCCTGGAGCGTCCTACACGTACGTCCTCAAAGTCCCTGTGCCTGAGGTCTTGGGCGATTCGCTTCCCAAGGGCCGCTATCAGGTTACCGCGCAGCTTCGCCTCAATGGGTACCTCACCCGGAGGCTTCCGGCGGGCTACGTGGAGTTCTCGTCGCCGGCCATCTAACGATCGTTGCAGCAGACACGCACTTCTGGATTGCGTGCTACGCGCGCATCGTTAGATGTGCTTGCGGCTGAACTAAGGCGTTAGGCAGACCGGTTCAGGAAATGCGTCGCTAACGGCTGTGGGATCAGCAGGCTGAGAATGTAAGCAGATGGCTTGGAGGCCCAGATGATAAAAAGAGTACCTTCCCTCACGGCGATAGCGCGGCTAGTTCCAATTCTCACAGTTCTAATAGCGTCTTCTTGTGGCGGAAAGAATCCGGTTGCTGTTTCCATAAAAGGAAACACCAATCAGAGTATAACTGTGCCCGCCGGAACAGGGTTTAGCGTGACGCTTCAGACAATTGGCCCTGGAGAATACAGTAGCCCACCCACGGTGTCGACCGCGGCGGTGCATTTCCTCGACGTTTCGCAAGTCACCCCCGTGGTACCGGGTGGTCCCACGCAGCGGTTTCGTTTCGATGCCTCGACACGCGGTAAAGCGATCATCGTGTTTCAACACACGGGTAATAACCGGACCGTCGAGGACACTGTCGACGTCCGCTGACTACCGAGAGCACAGTGCGCTTAGCTTCGGGGTCTATGGGTCGTGGGATTTTCTGCGTCGCTGGGAATTGGTCTCGAGCATCCGGGCGGCTGCCTAACGAACGTTGCAGCTGACAAGCACATTGGGATGCGCGCTTTGCGCGCAATTATTGGGTGCGCTTGCAGCTGAACTAAGGCGTTAGACATCACACATGCACCTCGCTCGACACCGGTCGCTACACCGCGGTAGGCGATCCGAACCAGGTGGTCATCGCCTCAGCGAGCCTCGGTTGAGTTAGGTCTCCCACCCATGCCACATATCCGTCGGGCCGAATCAATACGGCGGTGGGAGCGGTGACCGCCCCGAGTGCCGGAAGCTCCCACTTACCATCGTATTTGGCGTCGATCAACTGAACCCGACCCTCCCACGGAGTGATGTCGAAGCCGCCGGGCTTACCGAAGTTGAGTAGCACCGGCCGGGCATTGTGCAGCAGGGTGAAGACCCGCACCGGGCCGTCGGCGGTGACCAGGTCGAGATCGGGCATGCGGCGTCCGAGCAGCGGATGCCCCTCGCCGAGATCGTAACGAATGTCCAGACCGGACATCATGGCGGCGAATCGTTTGCGCGGCTCGTCCATGCGCAGCAACTCAGACACGGTCTCGCGCAACGCCTCGACGCGATCGTCGGGGCGCATGAGCGCGACTTGCGCCATCGTGTTGCGCAGCACGCGGGCAGCGACCGGGTGACGCTCGGCGTGGTAGGTATCGAGGAGACTCTCGGGCGATGTCCGCTTGACCACCTGCGCCAGCTTCCATCCCAGATTCACCGCGTCCTGCACACCGGTGTTGAGGCCCTGTCCACCGACCGGGGAATGCACGTGCGCCGCGTCGCCGGCGAGCAGGACCCGACCCTTGCGATAGGCCGCGGCCTGGCGAGTCATGTCGGTGAATCGCGTGATCCAGGTGGGACTGTGTATCCCGTAGTCGGTCCCGTATACGGCGATGAGCCCCTCGCTGAGATCGCGCAGCGTGGGTTCGCTCGTTCCGACCTGCGCTTCGGTCAACATGACCCCTACCGTCCCACCTTTCCCGTAAACCACCTCGCCGTCCTTGATCTCGTACTCCACCTTGCCGAGAGCATGCGTGCCGGAGGGAGTGCGGCGGATGCCCAATGGCGGCTCCTCGGTCATCTCGACTTCGGCGAGCAGCGCGCTCGTCGTCGCATCCCAACCGGGGAATTCGATGCCGGCTGCTTTGCGGACCACACTGCGTCCTCCGTCGCACCCGACGAGATACTGCACTCGTAATCGTTGGCCGTCGGACACGTGGACGTCGACGCCGGTGTCGTCCTGTGTAAAGCCGGTCACTTCACGTCCGCGATAGAACGTCACCGGCAGCTCGCCGACCCAGCCGGCGAGTATGCGCTCGATGTGCTTCTGCCACAGCCCCAGCCCGTAGGGGCGCCGAGTGGGAAAGTCGCTGATGTCCAGACGTGTGGCGCCGAATCCCGCGACCTGCGCTTTCTGCCCCTCCGCAAGGAACCGATCGGCAATGCCACGCTGATCGAGGATCTCGAGGGTGCGCGAGTGCAGGCCGCCCGCGCGCGAGCCGGGGAGGTCCTGGCTGGCGCGCCGCTCGACAATCGCGACGTCGACGCCCGCCAACGCCAACTCGCCCGCCAACATCAACCCCGTCGGACCGCCTCCGGCGATTACCACAGCATGTTCGGTCACCGCACAACTCCTGGTTCAGAAATAGTGCGAAGTTTGAACTCGCACGGGGGCCTTGCCGCAAGCCTTGGGGTGCGTGATAATGTCAATTGGCGCCCAATGATAGTAGCGACGGTTGTGGCTGGCTGGCCGCGCTTGCGCCGGTGCGAGTGGTGATGGGGTCACGCCGGGACGTCATTCTCGTGACGGGCGCCACGGGCCGCGTAGGGCGCCTCGTGGTCGATGAACTTCTGCGCGCCGGCGCGTCAGTGCGCGCGCTTACGCGCCGGCCGGAAAACGCGGCACTCCCCGCCGGCGTCGAGGTCGTGTCGGGCGATCTCACCGTGCCCGCGTCGCTCGACTCGGCACTCGATGGGGCCGTGGCCGTGTTCCTCGTTTGGACCGCTGCGCCGGCGACCGCCCCAGCTGTCGTCGCGCGGCTCGCGGCGCACACGGCGGCGCAGCCTCGGCGCGTCGTCTACCTCTCCGCACCACATCTGACGCCGCACCCGTTCTTTCAACAACCCAATCCCATGCGTGATCTCCATGCGGAGATCGAGCGCCTACTCGCCGCCGCCAGCCTCGAGGTCACAGTCCTCCGGCCGGGGATGTTCGCCTCGAACGCGCGCCATTGGTGGGCGCCGCAGATTCGCGACGGCGACGTGGTGCGCTGGCCATACGCCGCCGCCGAGACGGCACCCGTCGACGAGCGCGACATCGCGGCCGTGGCTGCGCGCGTGCTCCTCGACGGCCGGCACGCGGGCGGCGACTACGTCCTCACCGGCCCCGAGTCGCTGAGCCAAGCCGCGCAAGTACGCGCGATCGGCGACGCCATCGGGCGCCCGCTCCAGTTCGAGGAGCTGTCGCCCGACGAGTTCCGGCGCGAAGCGGCGGGTACGTGGCCGGCCGGTGTCGCGGAGATGCTACTCGCCGCGTGGCGCGCGACGCTCGGGCATCCGGCGTTCGTCACGTCAGCCGTTCAGGAGATCCTGGGATCACAGCCGCGGACTTTCTACCGGTGGGCCGCTGACCACGCCTCCGCGTTCGAGTAGGCGCAGTCTCGCAATCGAGTCCATCACCAACGTCACGACTATTTGCGGAGTCCCTCGGTGCGCTCGCCGCCCTGCAGCAACGCCACTTTTGTCGCCCGCGTGCCATCGATTGTGAAGATGAAACGCAGCTCTCGGTCGAAGCCGACACCAAATGTGTCCTGTCCGAGGTAGAGCAACGGAATAGCACCGCCCTGCCCAGCCAGCTGCGCAGTGAGATGGTCCCCTTGCTCGGCAACTGTGAGGTCGCGCGTCCCGTTAGGGAAGGCGAGCGCGAAGACACCCACGTATCGCGGACGATCTGTCGGCGCGAGCGGAAGCACTTTGAGTGGCTGTAGGAGCGGGGCACCAAGCGCCGCACGGGCGAGTTGTTTGACCAATTCATCCGAATGCGCCGACCCGGAATTGGCGAGCACAGTGACCGACAGCTCGGCGGACGGGACCCATAAATTCCCAGTGGTGAAGCCATTGATCCCACCGCCATGCGCTATCGTCAATCGGCCAGCGATGGTGTCTCGGCTGAGGCCGAATCCGTACCTGGATTTGACCGCCGCGCCCTCGGGTGTAGTCATCAGTGCGTACGACGCGGCCGAGACGACGTGGCCCGTATTGAGCGCGCGATTCCATTTCGCGAGGTCGGCGACGGTCGAACACATCGCGCCCGCGGCGTATGGCTGCGACATCTCAAGATAAGGCGTGTTCTTCCAACCATTTCCGTTGGTTTCGTAACCGTGCGCGCGGTGCGGTACGAGCGGCGCCGCGACGCAATTGTACGTGTCATTAAGGTTTAGCGGCTTGAGGAATCGTTCGGAGAGATCCGTCCCCCAGGATCGGCCGGTGATCTTCTCGATCAGCATGCCGAGCACCACGTAGCCGGAGTTGTCGTACTGCCATTTCGTGCCCGGGGCGAACCACATCGGCAGGCTTCCGGTCAGCGCGACGAGCGTGTCGGGATTCATCTCCTCGCCCCACCTGCGTACCCAAGCGGGGCCAATGCCCGTATAGCTGGGGATTCCAGATGTGTGATTGAGCAGCTGTCGCACGGTGACGGCGCGCCACGCCACGGGGAGGTTCGAGAGGTATGTAGCGATCGAATCGTCGAGCTTCACCTTGCCTTGTTCGACGAGTTGCATGACGGCAGCGGATGTGAACTGTTTCGTCACTGAGCCGATGCGATACACCGAACGCGGCGTCGCTCTGACATCTTGTTCGATGTCGGCCTGTCCCCAAGCCCGCATCGTGATCGTGTCGCGCCCACGAACGATTCCGATCGCCACACTCGGCGCGCCACGCTCTGCGATGAATGCTTGCGCGAGCGAGTCGGCAACGCGCGCAACGGCAGCGACCGGCGGGAGGCTCTGGGCGCCGAGCGAAAACGGAAGGACGAACGCGGCAGCGGTCACGAAACGACGCATAGGATTCCTCTCCACGTGGATGACGACGTCACCTGTCTCTTGCATCACGGAAGTACTGCCGAATAGAGTTAGCTGCAAGGTTATTCGACTGCCTCTATGGCTTGATCAACCGCTCCGTGCTGTCTTTGTTTATCAACTTGAGTGTGGTCTCCCCGCCTTCGGCCAGCACCTGGATATACGTTGGATTCGACTCACCGCCAATCAGAAGGCCCGCGCCCGTATGAGACGCTCCCAGTTTTACATTCGGCCTGCCCTCGGGGCTGATCAATCGCAATAACACCGTTTCAGGATATGGCTTGCCCTTCCACATCACCTTAGGATCCTCTGGAAGCACGGCGATACTTGCTCGAATTTTACCCCGAGCATCAACAATTTCGAGAGCGCGTCCGCGGAGGACATCCGGAACATCGACCGTCGCCGCGCCAGCCAAACGCGGTTGGAACACCTGGTAGCCAAGGAGTCCCAGATTCACTGCTGTGAGGACAAGGAGAAGTCTCTGAATCTTCATCATCTTCCTCCACTGCGGTAGAGAGTCGTCACTAAGATGCCGCCGATAGAACCGGAGTTTAAGCCGTCCGAAGGCTCGTTGCGCGCGTGCGAGGCAGACCTTCGCCGAGCGCAGCTGGCCAGCGATGTGGGAGAGCTCGATCGGCTTGTGGACGACGCGCTTGTCTTCATCGGGCCAAACGGAGCGGTGTACGGCAAGCAGGATGACCTGGATGCCCATCGCCGCGGTCTGGTGCGCATCACGCGTCTCGAGCCAAGCGAGGAACGGATCCAGCTCCTTGGACACATCGCGGTGGTGAGTGTGCGCATGGAGATGAGCGGGACGTTCGAGGGTGTGGCCTTTGCCGGCCCGTTCCGATATACTCGCGTCTGGCGCGCACAGGGAAATGGCTGGCGTATCGTTGCCGGACACGTTAGTGCAGTGCTCGCGTAGGGCACTGCGATCCTTAGAAAGCCTTTCGGGGGCGCATGAAGTCATTTCTGATTCTCGCAGCTTGCGTGACAACGATGTTCGGCTGTACGCCACGCCGTGCGTCACAGCTTCAGCCACAAAGCCTTTTCAACGGCATCGATCTCTCCGGCTGGCACGTCGACGTTCCAGCGGACTCCAACGTCCGCCTTCGCAATCCGTTCGTCGTGCGCAACGGACTGCTCGTAAGCCTCGGCGAGCCTCGCGGGCATCTCATCACCGATTCCAGTTATCACGACTACCGGTTGGAGATCGAATACCGCTTCCCAGGGGCGCCCGGCAACGCCGGTGTTCTGGTGCACGCGTCGACGCCGCGCGCTCTCTACGGGATGTTTCCGCGCTCGATCGAGGTGCAGATGGAAAGTGGGAACGCCGGCGATTTCTGGTGCATTCTGGAAGACATCCGCGTTCCCGACATGGAGCGCCGCCGTGGACCACCAGCAGAGTGGGGAACCACGGAGGGTAAAGCGCGACGGATCCTGAACCTGACCGACAAATCCGAGAAACCTCTCGGCGAGTGGAACTCTATGCTGATCGAGGCTGTCGGACGCTCGATCCGAGTCTGGGTCAACGGCGACCTCGTGAACGATGGCTCCGAGGCGACCGCTGATCACGGCCAGATCGCTGTGCAGTCGGAAGGATCGGAAGTTGAGATCCGAAGACTCTCGCTGACCCCGATCAGACAATAGGCTATGAATGGAGTCGAGTGTCGAGGGCGAGGGACCGCGCTGGTGGGGAGGTCGAGCCAGACGTTTGACTGGTCGCCGTGGCCGCTCAGGTGAAGGCAGATGCACTTCACGATCGAGGATCTGAGCGCAACTGACGTCGCTCGCATCGAGCAAGCGGCAAAGCTGCTGCACGCCGCATTCTCTCCGCTCGGCGTTTGGACCACGGTGACGGAAGCGCGCCAGGAAGTTGTCGAATCGCTCAGCGCAGATCGCGTCAGCCGCGTCGCGCTTGATGTGGAGGGCGCGGTCATCGGTTGGATCGGAGCGATTCGAGAATACGACGGGCTGGTGTGGCAGCTGCATCCGATCGTCGTCGACGCGGCGCAACGTCGTCATGGCGTTGGTCGAGCTTTGGTGCAGGATCTCGAAGGCATCCTCACGGCCCGTGGCGGCCTGACGCTATGGGCCGGAAGCGACGACCTCGCGGGAGAGACATCGCTCGGTGGCGTCGATCTATACTCGGCGCTCCCGGATGCATTCAGCGCGGTGCGCAGCTGGGGAAATCATCCGTTGCCGTTCTATCGTCGCCTTGGCTTTCATGTCATCGGTGTGATGCCCGATGCGAATGGTCCCGGTCGCCCGGACATCTTTCTGGCGAAAAGGCTCGGCGCGTGAGGGAGCTCAAGTCAAAGCGAGTGATTCGCGATCTCCACCGGCAGCCCCAGAAACGCCGCGAATCGCTGGACCTCTTTCGCGACTGAACGACGCTCGTCGTCGCCCAGCTTCGTAAGCACCTTCAGCTCGACGATTGTCTTCTTCCCGCCGAAGGTCCGCCTCCATCCGCCGATCACCTGCCCATTCATCGTAAGTAGATGGCCGCCAAGGAAACCCACCTTTCCCTCGAGTCCCAAGGTTCTGAGCGTCGAGAGCATTGCACTCCGGTCTTTGAGCCCGATGAAGTACTCGTCGTAATTCGAGAGCAAGCGCGCACCGACTGATTTCGTCTTGTTGCGTGCGGGCGTCGGGAACCAGAGTGTGCGCCCATCGACGATCGCGTGGTCGAGCTCGGATTCCGCCTCGTGCAATCCTCTCTTCACATCCGCTTTCGTCAGGCCCGACCACCAGGCAAAATCACCCACCGTCGCAGGACCGCGCGTGTTGAAGTACCTCTTCACGAGCTCCACCAACGCGGCGTCGCGCTCCAGCGGCTTCGTTGGTCGGACTCGCTCGTCGAGCAAAGCGTAAGTGAACTGCTTGCCCCGAAGCGCTCCGCTACAGATAATCCCGTCCAGTTCGGCGTGCATCACGATGCGCGCAAGCCGTTGCGTGTCTTCCGTCCGGATCCGGGCGCGTTTGAGAACCTTCGACAGCTCGGCGCGCGTGAGTTGCTTACCACCTTCAAGCGCTTTGATCATCGCAGTTCTGCTTCGACGGATCACAGCCTCGTCCAGCTCCAGCGTTCGATCATGGTGCGCAAGGATCATCTTCACGCGTGGGCCCGTGAGCGCCAACATCCAGCGAATGTCAGCGGCCACCACGAAATGCCACGTGGGGCGCAGAACGTGAGTTCGCAGAATCGCGCCGTCGCTGATTTCCTTCTCCACCTCCGCGTCCGTAGCGTTGCGCGTGCGTTGGGCGACGCCCCACTTCGCACCGCCGTAATCCTGAGCCTGTACCGCGCCGAGCGTGCGGACGATCTCACTCGGCTTCTCGAGCGTTTGGCTGCTCAGATGCTGGTTGGCGAGCCGCTGATTGCAGATGTCTAGTCGAGGCATGGGTGGAGCGAATTCCAGCGTGTATCGGATGCGGCTTCGCCGCGATGGTTGTACTTTGCTTGCAGCTGAACTTAAGGTGTTAGGCAACGCACGTGGACGAGTTACGTCGGCAACCATGGATTCGCGCGGCGCTTCTTGTCGGCGTCGCCTACTTCGTCATCGGCAGGGTGTTCGCCGTGCCCACTGGCAACGTTCGTCTATGGCGACTGGCGGCGTGGATGCTCAGTGGCCTGGCGTACGCGGCGCATATTTGGTACGAACATTCCAGACTGCGCGACTCAACTCGCTCGACTGCGTTGCACGTAGCCCTGTCAGTCGCAATTGGAGCAATCGGTCTTGCACTCGCCGGGATGATTCATTCTCTGTCCACTGGATCACCGCTACGCCCAGCCTGGCTGCTCGCCCTTGTAGTCTGGCCGGCCGTCACCGCTGCTCCCGCGTTCCTTGTTGCCCTCGTGGCGGCAGCAGTCCTCTCTCGTCTTCAGCAGAGGACTGGCGCCGAGTAACTGTCCCAGCACTCCCCGCAATTCTCTTTGCTCCTTCACAATACTGAATGGAAGAGGTCGCGTGCTCGCACTAGCAGTCATCGCGCTATTGATCGGAGGTGCCTACTATCTGTACCGGCAGAACGTGGCGGCTCCGACCCAGCCGCACGTCGACCTGACGAACGAGGACATCAAGCGGGGTTGGCGCGAGCTCGGCTTCTTCTGCGAGCTGGACGATCAGAATAAAACCTGGACGCTGACGGGCTCGCGGGCTGGCCTGCTCCACTTTCCGGATCTCCTGCGCGGTTACATCATCGATCCGGCGAACGCGTCAGACGGAGCACTCAAGCATTTCGATCCGTACGGGTCGCTCGAGATAATGACGTGGCCAGAAGCTGGACTCGACGCTCACGCGATGCGCGGCTCTCTGGATGATCTCGATCGCCTCGCTAGTCTGGTGGAGACGCAGCTAACGGTCGCCGAGCCGGGCGTGCGGCTTCGGATCCGCGAGGATTATGCGCCGGGAAGTCTTTATGCGCTTTTGCTGGATGTCCGAGCCGACGGGTTCGACCCGGCAGCCGCAGATCGTGAGCGGCTGGGCGCCACCAGCGAGCGCGAAGTTCCAAAAAAGACTTGAACGCGTGAGGGCGCGCCTCAAATCCCGAACTGCCTGAAATGATGATCGGTGTGTCGATACCCGAGCACGCCCCACGCCCTCGCTGTCAACTTCCCAAACGCCGGATGATTCGGCCACGTCGCTTTCGGATCCCGGTTTGCGAACGACTGAACGTGCTGGCGCACGGCGGCGCGCTCGCTCGCCCATTCCGAGGGTTTTCTGCCGAGCAGCTCCGGCGCGGTCGGTACTCCCTTGGGCCAGGGAAGCCAAAAGATCACCAGCTGCTTGAGCACGGGGTACCGCAATGGACGCTTTTTCGGAGCCGTCTTGAGCTCTCCGTTCGCCATCAGCATCCAGTCCGCGACGTGAGCGAGCATCTGCGGCGCGTTCATCTTCCCCCACCGCGCTGGAGTTTCAGGGGTTAGGCGCTCCAGTCTGTCCAGAAGCTCCTCGCGCGCACGTGCGTCCGACAATGATTTTTGCATTCGGTCTCCCGCAAATCTGACCCGACGAAAATACTGCCTGAGCGATTGAGCTGGGGAGGTCTTGGAGCCGCGTAAGGCCTTGTTGCGGCCCGTCTGACCGGACCGGTAGCTTGTTCGTTGGATTTATTTGAGACTCGGTGCCCGTTGTCCGTTGCCGGTTTCCTGTTTCCCGTGACCTGTTTCCCGATTGCACACCGGCGGGTCACGGGTAACAGGTAGCGGGCAACGGGAAACTGGTAACAGGCAACGGGTCTCGCGTCCCGATACCCGATTCCGCGATGCCCCGGCCCAAGCGTTCCCCGAAAAGTCACCTGTGACAGCAAGCGCTCGAAAGACCTCCACCGGCACGGTGCCCGTCGGAGTCGGTACCGTCCTCGGCCGGTATCGACTTCTCGAGCGCATTGGCGAGGGCGGAATGGGTGAGGTCTGGAAAGCGCATGACGACAACCTCGACCGGGATGTCGCCATCAAGATGCTACTGCACGGAACCCTGGGTAACGCGACGAACCGCGAGCGCTTTCGGCGAGAGGCACTCGTGCTGTCGCGTCTCTCTCACCCGGGTGTCGCCACCATCTTCGACTTCGATACGAGGGATGGCTATGAGTTCCTGGTCATGGAATACGTCGCCGGCGGCACACTCCAGTCGCGCCTGGCGACTGGTCCGCTTCCGATCGACGAGGTGCTTGCACTGGGAGCGGCCATCGCCGATGCGCTCGACAATGCGCACCGGAACGGGTTCCTTCACCGCGACCTCAAGCCCGGGAACGTAGCCCTCACCGCCGATGGTCAGCCGAAGATCCTCGACTTCGGGATCGCGCTGCTTCTGTCGGGCGACAAGGCGGACGGCAGGATAACGCAGGCGGGCACGATTCTGGGCTCGCTCCCATACATGGCTCCCGAGCAGTTGTTCGGGGAGCCCGGCGATGCGCGCACCGATGTCTACGCACTCGGGGTCATGCTGTTCGAGATGATCACCGGCCAACGGCCCTTCGTAAAGGAGAGGACCGAAGCGCTGATGTTCGCCATCATCAGCAATGCGGCGCTGTCGGTAAAGGCGCTACGTCCTGACGCGCCAGACGCGCTCGATCGATTGATCGCCGAATGCCTGCGCAAGGTTCCAGCGGACCGCCCGCCGACTGCGGCGCACGTCAGCCAGGCGCTGCGCGGAATCCGCGAAGGCGTACCGACGGCTGCACTCCCTCTGCCCCCACGGGATGTGATCCGGTCGATCGCCGTGCTTCCACTCCGTAATGTCTCGCGGGATCCGTCGCAGGAGTACTTTGCCGACGGGATGACGGAATCTCTCATCTCCGATCTCGCGCGCGTCAAAGCGCTTCGCGTGATCTCGCGGACTTCGGTGATGCGCTACAAGGACGCCCCGAAATCGCTCCCCGAGATAGCGCGAGAGCTCAACGTCGACGCGGTTCTCGAAGGAGCGGCCCTCCTTGTCGGCAACCGCGTGCGACTGAGTGTCCAGCTTGTTCTAGCGCGCACGGATGAAACTCTGTGGGCCGAGCGCTACGACCGCGAGCTCGAGGATCTCCTCGGCATGCAGAGCGAGCTCGCGGAGACCGTGGTCCGCGAGATCTCGATCCAGATCTCTCCGACGGAGGCGACGAAACTTGCGAGCCGCGAGCCGGTCAACCCCGAGGCACACCTCGAGTTCCTGAAGAGTCGTCACTCGTTCTTTGCCGGATCACCGGAAGCATGGGAAGTTGGACTCCGACACGCGCGACGTGCGCTGGAGCTCGACCCGAGCTCGGCGCTGGCGTGGACCGCACTCGCGGACCTCAACATCTTTCGCGTAATTCGCGGGCTGGTACCGCCCGCCGAGACGGCGGCTGCGGCAACCGCCGCCGCGAACAGGGCGCTGCAGCTCGATCCTTCACTCGCCGAGGCGTACGTCTCGATCGGAACGATACTTTCGCACACGGGCGATGTCGCCGGAGGACTCCGCGCGTTGCAGACGGCCGTCGAGCTGAACCCCGGCCTCGCGCATGCCCAGAATCTGCTCGGCCGCGCGCTATACTCGTACGAGCGCCACGAAGAGGCGCTGACCGCGATGAACAAGTCGGTCAATCTCGACCCGCAGTCGATGATGATCTACACGGGAGTGGGTGACGCCTACTACTTCGCGCGCGAGTATGAGAAGTCGGTCTTCCATTACCGGATGTCGCTCGAGCTCGATCCGCGTTTTGACGGCACGCACACCGGCCTCGCTCGCTCGCTCGAGGCACTGGGCCTGTTCGACGAGGCCCGCGCCGAGTACGAGGAGGGGCGGCGCCTCTCGGGCGGAATCGCGGGTCCATCGTTCGGGTTAGCGCATCTCGAGGCGGCACGCGGGAACGAAGAGGAAGCGAGGCGGATTCTCGGCGAGCTGACGGCTGCGCGCTCCACGCGTGTCGTCTCGGCGTGGGGGATCGCGGTGCTCCACGCAAGTCTCGGGGATGCCGACGATGCATTCCGCTGGCTCGACGCCGCTGTCGAAGAGCATGCGCCGGGGCTGATACTGCTGCGCGTGCATCCGCGCCTCGATCCGATCAGGAATGATCCGCGATACAGGCCGCTCGTCCGGAAGCTGGGCCTCGAAAGCGCCGTGGGCTGAGCCGCTGTTGCGGCGGCATTTGACGCGATGGTGGCAGTCTGCTTGCAACGAAACCAGGCCGCTAGTCGAACTCGAGACGCTTGGGAGGTACAAGATGAAAAAGATTCAGCTCCTCGCCGTTGCAGCTGCGATTCTCTCGAATGTGGCCTGTGCGGTACATCCCAGCAGTGAGCCTGTTGCATACGCACCGCGAGCCGACGTTGAAATCACGTCGTCCCCGAATAGCGCCGTGCTCATCTACGCTGGGGCACCTTCTCGATTCGCGTTGAGCGGAGAAGCCCTACGCGTGAGAAGCGATACCATCAGGGCAACCACACCAGTCAGACTGGAGGCTTATCTTGACGCTGGCGAGATTCACTTCGTCGCCGATGGCAGGATCCCGTTGGACGTTGCAGCGACAATCGCCCACGCGCCTGCTACGCACTCCACGGCGACCGGGAATCACATCATTCTCGAATCAGGCGGCACCGGAATTCGGTGGTCAATACGCTAACGATTGGGAATGACTCCGACTTTTGGACACGGACCAGTCAGGCCCATCGCTTTATTGGTTTCCGCTGCTAGCCTCGGATGCAGCAGCCTGCCCCGCGCAATTCCCGCCGACACTCAGGCTGCTATCACTGAAGCTGATCTCAGCCGGCGATTGTCCATATTCGCCGACGACTCGATGCTCGGGCGATCTGCCACGAACAGTGGGCACGAGCGCGCGGTGAAGTATCTCGTAGCGGAAATGGCAAGACTGGGGCTCGAACCGGGCGGCGAGAACGGAACGTACTTTCAGACGTTCAACATACGCGACCGCCGGCTCAATTCGGCGTCGCGTCTCCTTATCGATGACACCGTTCTTCGGCCCGCAACCGATTTCAAGGTCTTTCCGTTCGGCCGCGGTGAGCTGCGATCGGTCGCGGGTGCGCAGGTAGTCTTCGGAGGAATAGTCGGGGACACCAGCACTCAAATCAGCGCGCAGGAGGCGACTAATCGGTTAGTCCTGCTCGACGTGCCATCGAACATGACACCGGAGCGCGTGTACGCGAACGTGATTTATGGATCTGAGAGCCGTTTCAAGGACGCCGCTGCAGTCGCGATCGCCTCTCTCGATTACCTCCCTCCGGCCCAGCGCGCGATCACGTCGAATGTCGGAGTCGCAGATTCGACCGAGGCGCCGGCGAATACGCACCCAACGACGATTCTCGTCTCACGACGCGTTGCGCAGCTGCTGCTGGGGCGCAGCACCGAGGGCGCCAGAGCCGGAATGCTCGGTAGAACACTGAACGGCAGCTTGCAGGTGGACGAGGTGCTTCATCCCGCGAGAAATGTGGTCGCCATCCTGTCGGGAAGTGATCCAGTGTCACGCCACCAGTATGTTGCTCTCGGCGCGCACAGCGATCATCTGGGAATAAGTCTACGCTCGCTCGAGCACGATTCCGTTCGGGCATATTCGCTCGAGCGCATGCGGCGAGATCAGAGACAACCGGGAGCAGACGGGCCGATAATCGTCAATGTCGACAGCTTGAGAAGACTGAGAGCGCCGCGCCCTGACTCGATTTTCAACGGCGCGGATGACGACGGCTCAGGCTCGGTGTCGCTTCTCGAGATCGCGGAACAATTGTCCCAGACTGCGCGACCGAAGCGCTCCGTTCTTTTCGTGTGGCACGCGGCTGAGGAGATGGGACTCGTAGGCTCCGGCTGGTTCACCGATCATCCATTGGTGCCACTCGATTCCATCGTCGCGGAGCTCAATCTCGATATGGTGGGGCGGGGCGGTGCGGGCGACCTCGCAGGCGGAGGGCCCGACTATCTCGAAGTAATTGGAGCGACCCGTCGATCTCCGGAGTTGGGAAGAATCATAGACGAAGTGAACGGGTCATCGCAGCGTCCTTTCGCGCTCGTGAAATCCGATCCGCACAGTGTGTTTTGTCGCAGCGACCACTGGAGCTACGCGCGTTTTGGTGTTCCTGTCGCTTTCTTCACGACGGGGCCGCACGCCGACTATCACCGGGTGACTGATGAAGCTCAGTACGTGGACTACACCAAATTGGAGCGAGTGACCCGGTTTGTGTCGGACGTTGTGCGCGGTCTGGCGAATTCGAGCGATCGATTTGAGCCGGTGCCCAGAGGGCCAAAGTTTGCTGCGTTTTGCGCGGGGTGACGAGTGGGTCTATGACTTGCGGCTCGTGATCGCCACGTGTCGATTCGGAGGTACCTCTATGCTTTCTCGCACTCTCCTGCCTGTGCTGGCTCTGGCGCTGGGCATTGGTTGCCGCACCAACGGGCCCGTCATGGGGCAAACCGCCGGCATCTCGACCGAGGTCACACTCGAGGTTGTATCGAAGCGATCTCCGGACGCATTGGTCGCGCGCGACGGCAGCACCTGTCGGGTCGCGCCAGATGTCTACGCCAGGACCATCGTGGGTTCGATGTTTCGTTGCCGGTGGTCGCGCACCTAGAGGCGTCGAGAAGCCAACATGATGCACACCGTGAAAGTGATCGCAGGTGGATTCCTTCTGCTTGCGGTGTGCCTGGTGGTGGGGCGCTTAATTGGCGGAGCGGGGAACTCCTCCATCCTCGCCCGATCAGCGCTGGTGTTCATCGCGCTCTGGTTCATTGGCGCGGGAATCAACATGCGGCTCGGCGTCACCAAGGCCGGTTACTCGGTGACGGAAGAAACTCCTTTCTTTTTCCTGGTCTTTCTCGTCCCCACGGCCGTGGCGCTCGTGATTTGGTGGACATTCTCGCGGAGATGAGCGACTGTACGCAACCAAGTCGAAAGTCGGAATAGGAATCGTCGGTTCCCGCTTCCAGGCGGACTGCATCGCCGCTTCGGTGAAGGCCATGCCTGAGGAGATGGAGGTGGTTGCCGTGGCTTCCCCATCGAAGGGGAATGCCGAGTCCTTCGCGCGCCGCCACGGAATCCCGGCGTTCTATTCCGACTACAAGGAGATGCTTCGCGACGCCGCCGTCGAGATGATCTCGATCACGGCACCCAATCGCCTCCACGCGCAAATCTCCATCGATGCGGCCGGAGCAGGAAAGCACGTCGTCTGTGAGAAGCCGCTCTGCATCACGCTGGAGGAAGCCGACGCGATGATCGACGCCTGCGCCAAGGCCGGTGTCCTGCTTCTCTATGCCGAGGAGCTGTTCTTCGCGCCGAAGTACGTGAAGGCGAAGCAGATGGCGGATGAAGGAGCGTTCGGCCGCGTTCACCTCGTGAAGCAGGGCGAAAAGCATTCTGGTCCGCACTCGGATTGGTTCTGGGACGTCGACCAATCCGGCGGTGGCGCCCTCATGGACCTCGGGTGCCACGGCATCGCTTTCTGCTGGTGGTTCCTCGGCAAGCAGAAAATCAAAAGCGTGTATTCGCAGCTCTCGACGCAGGTGAATGCTCGGCGCACCAAGGGCGACGACGAAGCGATTACGATCATCGAGTTCGAGAACGGCGCGCTAGGAATGGTCGAGAGCAGCTGGAACCGGCCCGGCGGGATGGACGACACTATCGAAGTCTTCGGCGACAAGGGACAGACGTACGCCGACATGCTGATGGGTAACGCGCTACCGACCTACTCCGAGGTTGGATTCGGATACGCGGTCGAGAAGGCTTCCTCCACCAAGGGCTGGACGTATCCGGTATTCGAGGAGCACTGGAACTATGGCTTCCCGCAGGAGATGCGGCACTTCGCGCGCTGCGTGCGCGGGAAGGAGACGCCGATCTCCGATGGTGACACTGGACGCGTCGTGATGGAGGTTCTCTACGCGGCCTACGCCTCGGCCGGGCTCGGCAAGAAAATCGTTCTCCCTTTCCGGCCGAAGGGAGTCGCCAAGCCAATCGATCTCTGGAAGAAGCCGGAGCTCGCACAAGCCGCTCTCTGAATGCGACTGGCCGGCGCAATCGACATCGGTGGAACCGCCGTCAAGATCGGGATCGTCGATGAAGGCGGCACGATCATCAAGCGCGTGCACGTTCCCACGGCACCGGACGGCGAGCCAGCAGCGCTTGTCGACGCGATCGTCGCGACGCTTCAGCCAATGTTGGATGCGGCGAAGGGTGACAGAAACGCGGCTTCAGGAATCGGTGTGTCGGTCGCGGGCTTTCTCGACCCTCAACGGCTTGGGATGATCCACAACGCCAACCTCGTGGCACTCCAGGAGTTCCCGTTGCGCCGCACTCTGGAGAAGCGATTCTCGCTCGAATGTTCACTCGAGGTCGACTCGAACGCGGCGGTTGTCGCCGAGTACCGGCACGGAGCCGGTCGAGGCTCCACGCGGTTGCTTGGCGTAACGCTCGGCACAGGGCTCGGCGGCGGAGTGATCATCGATCGACAGTTGCTGCGCTACACCGGCGAGTGCGCGGGAGATATCGGACACATCATCGTCGACCGCAACGGGCGCCTCTGCACGTGCGGCGCGCGGGGCTGCCTCGAGGCCATGGTCAACGTGGCGGCTCTGTCGGAGCGAGCGGGTGGCCGCATGGTTCGCGACATCATCACGAGCGCGCGAGAGGGCGATCAGACCGCAATCAACGCGTTGGCCGAGACCGGCTGGTGGCTCGGACTTGGTCTGGCGTCGCTCTCGCCACTTTTCTCCCCCGACACAATCGCGGTCGGCGGAGGAATCTCCGCTGCCGGGGAGCTTCTGCTGGAGTCAGTGCGGGCGAGCTACCACATCCACGCCCGCCCGGAGTTCCGCGACCACACTCGAGTCGTCGGCTCGTCGTTCGAGGGATGGGAGGGGATGATTGGTGCGGCAAGTCTCTTCCTCGATCCGATCGCATAGCGATAATGCCGAGGACAGCCGTTCGTGTCTTTCCTTCGCCCAACGCGCTTGGGGAGCACCTCGCCGAACGGCTGCTATCCCGCATTGAGCAGTCGCTACTGGCCGAGAATCGTTTCCTCCTCGGCTGTCCGACGGGTCGGACTCCGCGCCCGATCTATGGCGCGATGGCGCGGCGGCTCGCCGAGAAGCCACAGAGTCTGCGCCATGTCATTCTGGTGATGATGGATGAGTACCTCGCCGACGCCGGGGGCGACGAGCTCGAGTATGCGCCGGCTGGCCAGCCGTGGTCGTGTCGTTACTTCGCTCGCGTCGAGATCGCCGAGCGTCTGAACGCCGGATTGGCGCCTGCGCAATGGCTGCCCGAAAACTCGATCTGGTTTCCCGATCCGCGAGATCCTGCCGGTTACGACAAGAGAATAGCCGACGCGGGCGGCGTCGATTTTTTCGTGCTGGCGTCCGGGGCCAGCGACGGCCACGTCGCGTTCAACCCGCCAGGAAGTCCACGTGACAGCCGCACGCGGATCATCGAGCTGTCAGAAAGTACTCGTCGCGACAACCTGCAGACATTTCCCGCCTTCGGGACTCTCGAGTCCGTTCCGACCCACGGCATCAGTGTCGGCATCGACACGATTACGCGAGCGAGAGAGAGCGTGATGGCGGTGTGGGGCGCTGGCAAGACCGAGACTCTCTCACGAATTCTGGCCACCGATCACTACCAGAGGGACTGGCCGGCAACGTTGATTCACGAGTGTCCCGTTCGTGAGATACTGAGCGATTCCGACGCCGCCAGCGTATTGGAGCTCGGATGACGCTCGTTGAAGCCGCGGTCGAAACGCTCGAGGACGCGCTTGCTGCCAAGCGCGCCGGTGCGGACCGGATCGAGCTGTGTGCGAATCTTGGTGTGGGCGGCACTACTCCAAGTGCCGGGTTAATCGCGTCCGTCGTGCCGCAAGTGAATCATCCGGTGTTCGTGATGATTCGTCCGCGCGGTGGCGACTTCGTTTACGCTGCTGACGAGATCGATGCGATGATCGAGGACATCGATCGAGCCAGGCCGCTGGGAATCGCCGGGATCGTAGCCGGCGCGCTTCGCTCCGACGGGAGTGTTGACGTCGAGAGCATGCGCAGGCTAATGAGCCCAGCCGCCGGGCTGCCAGTCACCTTTCACAGGGCATTTGACGTCGTAGCGAACCGGACGGAAGCGCTCGAACAAGTGATCGACCTCGGCGCGAGCCGGGTTCTCACCTCGGGAGGCGCTGAGACCGCGCCCGAGGGTGCAAGCGCAATTGCGCTGCTGGTGGATCAGGCAGGCGAGCGGATCTCAATAATTGCCGGAGGCACCATCCGCGACCACAACGTGCGCGACGTAATCGCACGCACAGGTGTTCGTGAGGTCCATGCCCGGCTGGTTAATGAGGCGAGCATGCGCGCCCTTGTAAATGCCGTGAAGATTACGCGGGCGTAGGCTCGACTGCCGAGCGCCGTACCAGCCGCCACGGAAAGAAGTACGCCGCATAAACGACCGCGTACACCGCGAAATTCTCCAGCCGCGCGAAATGCGCGAAAAAGAAGAAGAAAATCAGCAGGTGCATACGTGCGACGT
>Ga0193735_1000100_pt1 | contig 27065 bp, 19 predicted proteins | sample U1m2metaG_FD_145080 | JGI IMG/M metagenome (GOLD analysis project Ga0193735, IMG submission 145080) | Soil microbial communities from a riparian zone of the East river system, Colorado, United States - U1m2 | ecosystem: Environmental > Terrestrial > Soil > Riparian zone | place: USA: East River... | reverse complement strand
TGGCGCAGCCGACGGTCGGCGGTCCACTCGTTGAACTTGACCTCAACGACGATTTCGGGCTTCACCCAATGGGCTTTCTCGTTGGTCTTCGGTGTCTCCTCGAATGGTGGGGTTTTTCTTTCGAGACGCTTGAGCCGACGATACATCTCCTCCAGCCCTTTCCGCGTAAAGCCGCCGCCGGTGTGGCCGACGTAAATGAACCGATCCTTGTCGAAATAGCCGAGGAGGAGTGCGCCTATGTGCTCGCGGCTGTTACGCGGCTCTGTGTACCCTCCGATAACGAACTCCTGTCGGAATTCGATCTTGAGCTTGAGCCACGCGCGTGAGCGATGCCCGGGCTCGTAAAGGGAGTCGACACGTTTGGCGATGATCCCTTCCCACCCCTGACGACGCGCTTTCTCCAGCATCTCCTTTCCGTCACCCTCGCTGGATTCTGTGACGCGTAGCTGAGTCGTCACGCGCTTGCCCACCCGCTTGAGAAGTCTTGCTCGGCGTTCGGACCACGGCTCCCGAACCAATACCTCGTCGCCGTCCATTAGGATGTCAAAGAGAATGAGCGCTGCTGGAGCCGCGGACGAGCGGCGAGCGATCAGATGCGACTCCTTGACGTGCATGCGGCCCTGAAGCTCCTGAAACCGTGCTGGCTCTCCGTCGATGAGCGCGACGATCTCGCCGTCGAGCACGAGCGAGCGCCTGCTCTGGGATGCGAGCTTTTTGAGCGAGGCCACTATCTCCGGGAATTGCGCTGCCTTGTCCTTACCGTTGCGGGTGATGAGCTTGACCTCGCTCGACGTCGCGAACGCAAGAACGCGAATACCGTCGTATTTCGGCTCGAAGGTCCAGCCATCTCCCGGGATTTCGCTGCCAACACTCGCGTACATCGGCTCCAGAGGGGCCGCAGTCACGGAGCGTGCGGCGGGCTTTGCCTTTGGCTCGCGATTGCTGTTCCAGACGCGGCTCTTGCCGGACGCTATTTCTTCCATAGTACGGCCAGAGTCCACGGATGTCATGTTGTCAGCGACGATATCCTCTTCAGTTGCAAACTCGTCACGGTGCTTGATCAGAAGCCACTGCGGTTTCGCAGAGGATGACGAATCGCGCGCGAATTTCATGCGAACGAGCGCAAACGAGCCGTGGAGCCTCTCACCGTGGAAGGTGATTTTCACATCTCCCCGTTTCAAACCCTCGCGGATCGCGTCTTCTTCTTCGTCCGGAGAGACGGCGGTGTCGGAAGAGTATGTCCCTCGATCCCACAACATCACCGTGCCGCCACCGTACTCACCCTTTGGGATGGTGCCCTCGAAGGTGTTGTAGTCGATGGGGTGATCCTCAACCTGCATCGCCAACCTTTTCACGGAGGGGTCGAGGCTGGGGCCTTTGGGGACGGCCCAGCTCTTCATGACGCCGTCCAGCTCGAGGCGGAGGTCGAAATGGAGGTGGCTGGCAGCGTGTTTCTGGATTACGAAGCGTAGCCGGCCGGGCCGACTCGGAGAGGCAGCCTTCTCTCCCGACGGCTCTTTTGTGAGCGAGAAATCGCGCTTTCGCCGGTACTCGGTGAGCGATGAGCGGGCGCCGCGCCTGGAGCTTCCGCTCGTCGTCTCGGCCATGACGCGCCGCTCTAGGCGGTCTGTCGCTTCTTCGCTTTCGCCGGCTTGCGACCAGCCGCTACCGTCTTCTGCTTGGCGCGCACCGTTCCCTTCTTGCCGCTTCCTTCCTCGAGACTGGCGCGAAGACGAGACATGAGATCGAGCACGTCGCTGTCCGGAGCTTCGCCTTCGGGCTCCTCGAGCTTGACCTTCCTACCCTTCATCTTGGCCTTGATGATTTTCATCAAGTTGGCCCGATACTCATCGGTATAACGGGTTGGATCGAACGGCTCCGCGAGATTCGCTACCAGCTGTTCGGCCATCTGAAGCTCCTGGGGCCGAATGGCTTCGCGGCTCGGAAAACTGAACTCCTTGGCGTCTAGGAGCTCGTTCGCGAAGCGCATGATCTCGAGCACGAGCGCATCTCCTATGACTTTGACGGCTGCGAGGTGCTGGGTCTGGCGAATTATGATTTTGCCGATGCCGACCGAGCCGGTCTGTCGAATTGCTTCGCGAAGCAAGGCGTACGGCTTCTCTCCGCCCTTCGCCGGGACGAGGTAGTAGGGTGTCTCGAAGTATCTGGGATCGATCTCGTCTTCCTTCACGAAATCGAGGATATCGATCGTCTTCGATTGCTCGAGGGCCGCCGTCTTGAAATCCTCATCGGTCAGGACGACGAACTTTCCCTTCTCGTACTCGTAGCCCTTTACGATCTCGTTCCACGGAACCGGCTCGCCTTCGGCCTGACAGACCCGCTCATATTTGACCGGAGAGAGATCATCCTTGTGAAGGAGCCGGAAGCTGATATGATCGGCGCGCACGGCGGTCTTGAGCTCCACCGGGATGTTGACGAGGCCGAATGTCAGCGAGCCCTTCCAGATTGCAGCCATTCGTGCGTCTCCCGGTTGGAGTGAGCTACCAATTGTGTGGATGAAAGCAAATCAAATGCCGCCTATGGAAAACCAATTTTGTGATGCCCCTGGATGCAAAAAAGCCCCGTTCGAACGGGGCTTTTATTTGATCAGCTCGTGCTTCAGGTGACTTTCGTCACATCGGCAGCCTGCGGTCCCTTCTGGCCTTGAACAACTTCGAACTCGACCTTATCGCCTTCGGCGAGAGATTTGAAGCCGGATCCACCTATCGCGCTGAAATGTACGAAGACGTCGGGGCCTCCCTCGCGGGATATGAAGCCAAATCCCTTCGCGTCGTTGAACCATTTGACCGTACCGGTGATGCGTGCCATTTAACTATTCCTCTCTCCGCAGGGCAATCTAAAGCCATTACCATCCGAGCAGCGGTGAGAAAGGCACCGTGCCCCTCCGGATTTCTCCCCTGTGAAGCGTTCTCAATCCGGCAGTTGCAGAGGTGGGCAAGTTTTGTGCAACAGATTGCGCTTCTACGCCGCTCCGGCCACGTAATGCGCCGATCGTCCGCAGCTTTTGCAGCGGAGGGTGACGTGGGTATACGGTGGCGGGGGAACCTGCCGGGGGTCACGCTCGATCGATCCGGAGCACGAGGGGCAGCTCAGTGGAGATCCGTGGCGATCGTTGCTGATGAGAAAAAGGGCCTGAGCAGGGTTGTACGCATTCGGACGTGGCTTGCGCATGAGCTCTCCAGTTGCTTCAAGCGGCGCTGCGCGGCTGGCGTCGCATAGGGTGACAGCTGACGGCTATCCATTGAATAACGGAAGAAAAGCCATCGAGATTCGAGAGCGGATCTGCATTGGACTCACACTGGCATTCGTTACAGCCTGCGGGCCGCATGCTCACATACCGCTCAGACCGGCCAATCTGCCCGACGCACTTGCCCCAACCGATAGCGGAGCCATCCTGGCACGGCGCCTGGCACCGGTCTTATACCTACAACGTGATGAATCGTTCCCCCTCGAGCGGGTGGTGGCGGTCGTGCACCCCAATCGGCGGATAATCGCCTACCACCTGCTGTGGCAGGATGACGTCCATGGGTCCTGGATCCCCTTTACCGTACCGACCGACGAAGAGGTTCTATGGGTAGGCTACGACACGACTTACGCCCCCGTTGACGTCTGGACCTACTGGCACGGCCGCCTCCTGCACACCCCGTGGCCCAAGTCGCAGGTGGCAATCGATGTCCAGTGGGGCAAGCACGGCAGCATGCCCAGAAATGTGAAGCAGAGCGATCTGCCGAAGCCGAGGACGCTCAATTTCTTCTACGCCATGACGATCTTTGGGGAGCCCGACATTCTGCTTGGCGACCTCACTCGTAAAGGGCCGCTTTGCTTCTGTCACAGCTATCGCCGGTACCTCCAATTCACCCGACCCATCGCCACCGGCGAAAGGATCGATGCGATCGTGAGAACGGACGATCCCCGGCCGGTGTTAAGGGAAGTGTTCGGTAGGAATTACTCGAACAAGCATCAGTGGCCGTGACCGAAAAAAAGAAAACTCGGGCGGATTATTCCGCCGGGGTTTTTCGTTTGATCGGTTTAGCGGCGAGCGGTGGTGGAACTGTTGGGTTGCTCGCGCTGGGCGATGGTGAAGAGATCTTTCTGTGACGCGCTCTGCTTGAGGACTTGCAGCGCGTGGGTCAGTTGGTTGTCGTCGCTGACACTGCGGCGCTTGGCGGTCGAGTCGCCGAAAGCAAGCCGAGCGACGGTGTTGCCAAGAAGCCGATCGATCTCGGGGCCGGCAAGCTCATATTGTGCGTGGTCAAGCGTCACGCCCTTGGCCTGCAGCCGGCGATAGAATTCCTCACGCCAGGCAGGCGGCACAGTGAAATCGGGTTTGACCGTCTTCTTCAGCTCGAGCGAATAATCCATGAGTGCAACTCGGACATCGGTCGTCTTCGGAGCGAAGGCATTGAACACCTTCTGCTCGGCGGTCGTCAACGTGTCGGGTCGCACGATGATATCAGGAGTAATCGCACCGCCGCCATAAACGATGCGGCCGGCGTCGGAGCGGAAAGCGGGACGCGAGCGGCGGACCGAATCCGTCTCCAGCGAGTCGGGCATTACTTCCACGAAATCGCCGCTGGGGAGAAGCTTGCGCTCTTTCTGGATGGAGCGGCCGTTCGGCGTATACCACTTCGCCGTGGTCATCTTGAGCGCGTAGCCGCCATCGAGCGGAAATACCGACTGAACGAGGCCCTTTCCGAACGAAGTCGTGCCTATGATGAGGGCGCGATCGTGGTCCTGAAGAGCACCGGCAACGATCTCCGAGGCGGACGCACTTCGGCCATCGGTGAGTAGCACCAGAGGAATTGTCGGCGCGATCGGATCGTCGCTCGCAACGAAGGTCTGGTTTTCACCATTGCGAGCACGGATGCTCGATATCTGCTGTCCCTTCTTGAGGAAGAGATTGCTGACGCTCAGCGACTGATCGAGTATTCCGCCAGGATTGCCGCGGAGGTCGATGACGATGCCCCGCGCGCCTTCACGTGACAGGCGAGTGATGGAACTCTCGATCTCATCTCGCGCGCTCTCGTTGAACTGGAGCAGTGGTATGTAGCCGACCTTGCCGTCGAGCATGATGGCGTAGGGAACCGCCGGAATGTTGATGACTGCGCGTGTGAACGCGATCGGAATCAGCTCGGGCACGCCGGGGCGGGAGAATTTGACCAGGACTCTGCTGCCGGGATTTCCCTTGAGGGCATCAGAGGTCTGGGAAACAGTCCAGCCGCGAATGTTGGTCGTATCGATGAAGTTGATGCGATCGCCTTCCTGTACGCCGGCCTGCTCGGCGGGGGTGTGCGGGAACACGCGCTGGACCGTGATGAAGCCCTGGGTCTCGAGGATCTCCATGCCGATGCCGGCATAGCGCCCGTTGGTCTGTGCGTTGAAGGTCGAGAGCTCCTTCGGCGAGAGCAGCACGCTGTATGGATCGTTCAGCTCGTGAACGAGGCCGCGCGCAGCCTTTTCGTATAGAGTCGCCTGATCGACTGTATCGACGAAGCGGCTGGAGACGATGTTCAAGACCTGGTCGAGAAGGCGAGCGCCCTGTTGGCTTTCGCGCTGCTGAAATACGAAGCCACCGGCCATCAGCGGAATTAGCGCCAGGCCAATGAGCATGCTTTTTCTGGATCGGGACATACGGTCTAGTTGATGAGAGTGGGCGGTAACCTAATAGAATACGCCCAGGGGTAGTCAGTGTTCCCAGATGACGCACAAAAGGCACCATCGGAACATAAGCAACCTCAAGCGGCCCGCGAAGCCAGCACGTAGTCCACCATCCAGTCGCGGCTGACCTGCCTGAAGGTGGCGTCGCGCAGGAGGCCAGCTGCCAGCAGCATCTCGTGAGCGGGTTGGAGCACTCGTTGCAAATGGGAAGGATAGCGTTGGGTCAAAGGGAGCTGCTCGGCGAGTGCGGCAAGCGGCACTCGCCAGGTAACCATGCCTTCTTCCCTGGCTACTTCGAGTAAGCGATAAAGCCGTCTCGCGACGGGATTGGTGAGGGAGAGGTAATGGATTGCGGAGAGGGTTACGGTGTGTCCCGCCGCGATGTTGGAACGGATCACGGGACCGATGGTGACACGGGCGTCGCCCGGTTCCGATGCGGTCAGAACTGGAAAGAGGGTGAACTGTTCACGCTCGGCTAAGCGGCGGCGGGCAATGGAGACAGAAGAAAGTATGGTAAAGCGTCCTTCTAGCGGCTGTCCTTCTCTTGCTGCAACGTACACTCCGCTCGACTCGAGGATTGTTCGCTCGAGCCTCGTCAGCGCAGACCGGAGCTGCTCGTACGTTCTGCCGTCGACGCGCCGGCCAATCGAGCGAAGGAAGGCGTGGAGCGTGAAGCTTATCACGCCGTCTTCAGGGGCTCCCGCTTCGTGGTAGCGGTGCAGGAGCTCGATGTACACATCCTGATCGAAAGTGCCCGGCAAGCGATCGCCGGGGCTGGGCAGGACACGCCATCGTCCGCCGCTCTCGGGAGAGAAGGAGATTGCCGTATCCTCGGCGGAGTCGCTCAGCCGAAAGATCGGGAGCGATTCGAGCGACCGGTCAAGGACGATAGCACGCGTCGTGATACGCCGACGGGCCACGAAGGTCATGCAGGGAGAATATGACACTGATCAAGTACACCGCAATCGCGGCGCTCATTCTGTTCGGGCTCGTCCTGATGCTGATCGGCATTCTTTCGGTAACCCACGACGCGCCGCTCAGGAGCGTAATCGCCGAGGGCGACAAGGACGGCCCGCCGAGCATTGAGGATCCTCTGTTTGCGCGCAGCATTGAGCTGTTCACCGGCACGCACATCGATCCGGGCAACAAAATCCAGATTCTGCTCAACGGAGATGGCACCTATCCGGTGCTCTGGAAGGACCTGGCGTCAGCGGAACGGACGATCACAGTGCAGATGTACTACTCGCAGCCCGGCAAAGTCGCTGACGCCCTGGCGAAGTATCTGATAGATCGCGCACAGCACAAAGTGCGGGTGCTGCTGCTATTGGATGCGTTCGGATCGCAGCCGCTCAAGCGCGAATGGATTCAGGGTCTCAAGAAAGCGGGCGTCGAGGTCAAATGGCTGAGACCGCTTCGCTGGTACACACTGCAGAAAGCGGCGCAGCGATCGCACGTTCGCGTGGTGGTGGTGGATGGAAAAGTCGGGTACACGGGTGGATTCGGGCTCGCGGACTACTGGCTGGGCGACGGGCACCACGAGGATCAATGGCGTGAGACCAATGTCCGGTTCGAGGGCCCGACGGTTGGTGCGCTGCAGGCGGCTTTCGCCGCCGCATGGGCTGAAGCCACCGGTGAGCTGCTTACTGGTGACATGTTCTTTCCGAAGAGCTCGTTCGCTGATATAGGAGATGTGCAAGCAGGGCTGATGCACACGATTCCAAGCACCGGGAGCACCCCGGCCGAGCGTTTTCTGGCGCTGTCGATCGCGGGCGCGCGAAGAACGCTCTACATAAGCAACTCCTACTTCGTGCCAGGCGAGAGCTTCATGAATCTGCTTCTTGCCGCAGCACGCAGAGGGGTCGATGTCCGTGTTCTGACTGTCAGCAACAAGACTGACGTGAAGACGACATGGTATGCCGGCCGGACGTACTACGAGAAACTGCTCGAGGGTGGCGTAAAGATCTACGAATACGAGCCGACGATGATGCACTCCAAGAGCATGGTGGTGGATGGCATGTGGTCCGACATCGGATCCATGAATTTCGACAACCGCTCACTGTCGTTCAACGACGAGTCGCTGCTGGTATCGCTCGACCGGAGAGTCGGTGCCCAGATGGATTCTACGTTCATGGAAGACATCAAGTGGTCCAAGGAAATAAAGCTGGAAGAGTTCAGGAAACGGCGGCTCTCGAGCAAGATTCTGGAGTGGGGCGCGCAGAAGCTGCGCCGAGTGCTGTAAGCGTCGGCGAAGACTTATCCGGTGGCCCGCGATGTGAGGAGTAGTACGGCTATGCTCGCGCGCTTTCACCCTCTCGTTCGCCAGTGGTTCAAGGAGACATTCGGGAACCCCAGCGATCCACAGCGGAAAGGGTGGCCGGCGATCGCGAGCGGAGCGCACACGCTCGTCCTTGCTCCAACTGGAACCGGAAAAACCCTGGCCGCGTTTCTGTGGGAGCTGAACGAGCTGATCGTCCGAGGAATCAAGGAACCGCTGCCGAACGCGGTGCACCTGCTCTACATCTCACCCCTCAAAGCGCTCAACAACGACATTCAGAGGAATCTCGACCGGCCACTCGCCGAGCTTCGTGAGAGATTCGCGGTGTCGGGAAAGGAATTTCCGGAAATCAGAGTGGGCGTCCGGACGGGCGATACTCCGGCGTCAGCTCGGGCGAGGATGCTCAGAAAATCGCCCCACATCCTGATCACGACGCCGGAATCGCTGAACATCATGCTGACCACCTTGAAGGGGCGTGGAATGTTCAGCGGCGTGCGCGCTGTGATAGTCGACGAAATCCATGCAATCGCCGGCACCAAACGCGGCGCGCACCTGGCATTGACGCTCGAGAGACTCGAGGCGCTTGTCGAGCGCACGCCACAACGAATCGGATTGTCGGCGACGCAGAAGCCCCTCGACGAAGTCGCGCGCTTCCTGGGCGGGTGCCAAGAAGCTGCGCCGGGTCCAACCTTCAGACCGGTCACGATAGTCGATTGCGGCATGACCAAGGAGATGGTGATCTCCGTCGAGTCACCGGTCGCGGATCTCGGGAATATTGGCGGCAGCATCTGGCCAGCGGTGGCGCCGCTCGTCCTCCGGCACATCCAGGCATCCAAGACAACGCTCGTCTTCGTCAACAATCGCGCGCAGGCGGAGAAGATCGCTGCTCGAGTCAACGCGCTGGCGGAAGAGGAAACTGCGCTCCCCTATCATGGATCGTTGGCGAGGGAGCGCCGGTTTGCCCTGGAGGAACGCCTGAAAGCGGGCTCGTTACGGGCGCTGGTCACCACGAGCTCGCTTGAGCTGGGGATCGACATCGGCTCGGTCGATCTGGTGATACAGCTTCAATCGCCCAAGCGGGTCGCGTCGGCATTGCAGCGAATCGGGCGAGCCGGTCACACCCTCGGTGTCCCCAGTCGTGGGATCCTGGTACCGACTTTTCGCGACGACGCGGTGGAGATCGCGGCAATAGTTGCCGCAATGCGCGCGGGAGATGTGGAGCCGACCCACGTCGTACAAAACGCACTCGATGTGCTGGCACAGGTGATCGTGGCGGCCGTCTCGGTTGACGACTGGCGAAGCGAAGACCTGTTCAAGCTTGTGCGGAGAGCTTACCCGTACCATCAGCTATCGCGGAGCGCGTTTGAGGAAGTGGTGGCGATGCTCTCGGGTAAGTACCCGTCTGATATCGCGGCGGAGCTGGAGCCGCGGATCACCTGGGATCGCGTCAACGACATGCTTATCGGTTCACGCGCAGCACGCATGACTGCTGTCATCTCCGGCGGGACAATCCCCGATCGCGGACTTTACACGGTCAATCTTCCCGATCGCACCCGGCTGGGCGAGTTGGACGAAGAGTTCGTTCACGAGTCGCGGATGGGAGACGTCTTTCAACTCGGCTCATCGACGTGGAGAATCGCGGCGATCGAGCACGATCGTGTAGTCGTCACGCCAGCGCCAGGTACACCGGCGCGGATGCCGTTCTGGCACGGTGAATACATGGCGCGGTCGCTGATGCTAAGTCATCGCGTCGGTGCATTGCGCCGCGAGTTGGCTGAAGCGCCAAACGAGAAACGGCTCGCCGACGAATACGGCTGCGATGCGGCGACGGCGAACTCGCTGGTGAAATACATCGCGACCCAGCGAGCGGCGACGGGCATTGTGCCCGACGACAAGAACATCGTCATCGAGCAGTTCAGAGACGAGACCGGTGCCGTGCGCATCGTGATCCACGCCGCATTTGGAGGCAGGATCAACGCTCCGTGGGGAATGGCACTCGCTCAACGCGTGCGCGAGGCGATGAACAACACGGATTTGCAGGTACAAACGACCGACGACGGCATCATGCTTCGACTGCCGGATCTGGGTATGAGCGCGCCGATTCAATCGTTGCTTGGTCTGTCCGGAACCGAAGCCGAACAGCTAGTGATGGAGGAAGTCGGCTCGACCTCGCTATTCGGCGCGCGCTTCAGAATGAACGCGGCGCGGGCGCTGCTCCTCCCGCGCGGAAATCCCCGGCGACGAATGCCGCTGTGGCTGCAACGCCTCAAATCACTCGATCTGCTGCAGACAGTGCGACAGTACCCGAGCTTTCCGATTCTCGTCGAGACGTACAGGGAAGTACTGCAGGATGCGTTCGACATGCAGGGTCTCAAGGCTACACTGGCGGACATCGCCGCCGGGAATATCCGGGTCCATACGGTGCAGACCGACGCTCCATCGCCATTCGCAGCAAGCCTGCAGTTCGGTTTCGTGATGGATTGGTTGTACGGCGATGATACTCCGCGTGCCGAGCAACGAGCGGCGCTGCTGTCGCTCGACCGCTCGCTTCTCGACGAGGTGATGGGTGGCGAAGGGAGCGACGACATCACTCTGGAGGCAATCGAGCTGACGCTGGCCGAGCGGCGCGGCACAGCAGCAGGGCGACGCGCTCGAACTAACGACGAGTTGGCGCACCTGCTGGACCGGGCCGGAGATCTGAACGGTGAAGAGCTACGTGCGCGAATTGCCGGTGCCGACGAAGGGGTACACGGCGACCCGTTCACCGAGTTGTTGACGAGCCGCCGCATGATCGCGATCCAGCTCGGCGCTGAAGGGGCAAAGGAGTGGCGCTTCATTCTGACCGAGACCTACCCGCGCTACATCTCCGCGTTCGGTGCCGAATCTCTGGCACGCGTGCGCGGAACGATGGAGCTGATCGAGCAAGATGCCGCAGCTCTGATTCCGGATATGTTGATGCACGCGGCGATAAACGCTTCGGTAGCGCGCCGGGAGATTCTGGCGCGCTTTCTCACTCAATCCGGGCCCGTGACGGGCCAGGAGATTCAGGATCGTTACGGATGGCAGCGCGAATGGACGGAGTCGCGACTTACCGAATGGGAAAGAACCGGCAAGCTGGTGCGCGGAAAATTCAGGCGCGCGGTGCAGGATATCGAGTGGTGCTCTCGGAAGGTGGTCGAGATTGGCCGAAGGCGGGCGCTCGCCGCGCTCAGGAAGCAGATCGAAGCCGTGGAGCTTCCACACTTCGCTGCCTTTATGCAGCGCTGGCAACATCTGGATGATCGCGATCACCTCGAAGGAGCTGCAGGAACGGCGGCGGTCATACGTCAACTATATGGTATGGCCCGTCCGGCCTCTGCATGGGACCGCGATTATCTGCGGGCAAGAGTAAGGAACTACGACCCGACCTGGCTTTCACAATTCAGCGCGACTGGTGAGCCCGTGTGGACGGGAGAAGGGAACTACGATCCCGAATCGGGAGCGATACCGCTTGCTCGGGTGCGGTTCTTCGAACGGGGAACGGGAGCGACATGGCTGGCGGATTCGCAGGAGGCGGTGCTAAGCGAGAACGCCGACAAAGTGCGAACGACGATTGCCACCGAGGGTGCCTCGTTCATTGGCGACATCCAGGCGATAACTGGTCTTACGATGCTCGCCGTTCGGGAAGCGATTCGTGAGCTTGTGGCATGGGGACTCGTGACCAACGACACCGTTGAAGCAATGCGTGAGATAGCTCGCTGGAAACCGATGGTGCCGCGTACCGGCAATGATTCAACCAGCTGGCTACCGGCGGATTACACTCCATCTCCCAATCGGAGATTCACACGGACCCGTCCAAATCTGAGAAAGCTCCCAAGGTGGCGACGGCCGGACAAACCTGGCACTGCCGCGAGCGGATGGACTGGACGCTGGTCGCTGGTAAGGACGCGTGGCACGCTCGGCTCCGAGCTTCCGGAGGAGGAAAAGGCGGAGCGGATCGCCCGTCAGTGGCTGGCGCGATACGGAATCGTCTCGCGGGAGTGGTGGCGCCGAGAGCGTCCACCAGTTCCGTGGCGCTCGATCTACCGCGAGCTCAAGCGACTCGAATTTCGCGGTGAAGTAAGACGCGGATACTTCGTGAAGGGTCTGGGTGGCGCGCAGTTCGCGCTTCCCGATGCGGTTGAATGGCTACGCACCGTCGCCGGCGAAGATCAGTCCGTGGCGGGTTTTGTGGTGATGGCGGCGAGCGATCCCGCCAACGTCTACAATCTTCCCCTCGAGCTCGTCGATCGGGATCCGCTATCGAAACCGCGTGGCTCTGGCGCGCTGCTAGTGATGCGGGGTGGTCGTGTAGCAATCGCGGTTGAGGGTCGTGGGCGCCGCTTCACTGTGGCGGATTGGCTCTCTCCCGAAGAAGTCGCAGCGGCGAAGAAAGCGCTTCTGGATCACCTTCGCGGCGAGAGATCGGCGCGTTATGTGATGTAGCGCCTCAGCGAATGTCGGCGCGGCCGAGTGCTGCCCGCACGGCTTCGCGCATTGCGATTACCGCCTCCTCGCGTGCAGCCGGCGAGTCCTCGCGAACGTGGAGCTCGATCCCGTCGGCGACTGACAAGCGGTGCCATCTCAGCGACATGTCGCCATCGTGCGCGACCGCTTCGTCGGCACCGGACCCAAGAGCAGGCGCCAAAGATTGCGCAATCTTCCTCTCGAGCGCATCGCCAGTGACATCGCGCATCTCGGCGCGGATGGTGTCGAGACTCTGCCCCTCGCGCTGTCGAATCTTGATAGACAGCAGCTGGAGCAAATGCCGATATCCGTAGGTCGCGCCAGTGCCGGTTCCCTCGGGCCGGTCGAGGAGCCCGCTTGCTACGTAGAATCGAACGGCGCGCGCACTTGGCGCTGCCCGCGCCGATGCGTTGGTTGGTCGTACTCCGGCTGCGTCTACGAGAGCTGTTGCGTGCGCGGCAAGTCCGCGGGCGTTCCAGGGAGCGTGGCGAGCGTGGGCGCGGAGGAGAGCGACAGGCGATTCAGCCATGTGGATAGGATAACATTAAAGTCCTCGGCTCGCTCGTCGTGCGGAAGATCGCCAGCGGGAGATAAAACGGAGATTTCGAGATCGCGTTTGAGCTCGCGGAAGCCGCGGAATTCCTCGACCGGTGCGATCGATCCCTGCTCACCCCACACCAGTAGCGCGGGCTGGCTCAAGCGACGCAGCGCATGACGCACATCGATGTTGAGATGGCCCGAGAGAAAAGCCGCGGGGGCATGGCGAGCGCCGCGCTGGTGTGAAGTGGCGTAATAGATCTCGACGAGCTCGCGTGTAACGAGAGAATCGTTGGAGTAAGCGTTCCTGAGATAGCGACGAAGATTTGGCCTCGACACCAAGGCATTGAACATGGCGGTGCCGGCAATCGGAGTGTCGACCGCGAGCCTGCCGGCCTCACCACCAATACCGACGGGCTCGTTCAGTCTCACCAATCCGGAGGGCGCAATCAACGCCACGGCAGGGAAGCGGTGAGGATCACGCGCCGCCAGCACAATCGCGTACGCGCCCGACAGCGAGGAGGCGACCAGCACCGTTGGCGCATCGATTACTCTGCTGACGAAATCCGAGATAAGTGAGATGTAGAGTCGTGCCGAATAGCGAATTGCGGGACGATCCGACTGGCCGAATCCGAGCAGGTCGATCGTATAGACGGTGTTCGTACGGGACAACGCGTCAATATTGTTACGCCATTCGTACGACCAACCAGCGGCGTGAATGCCGTGGATGAGGAGAATCGGCGGGCCTTCGCCACGCTTGGTAAAGGCGACCCGTCGGTCGCGCCACTCGAAGCCGCCCTCCTCTCCGCCGATCAGATTGGTGAGCTTGTCGACGCCCTTCCGTGCGAAGGCGTTATAGGCAGCGGCGGCGGTGAGGATCGCCCCACCGGACAGCAGAATCTTGCGCCAAGGTCCTTCACGTTCGTCGTTCTCCTGCATACTCCTCACTTCGCGGTGGTCAAGGAAAAAGCGCGGTTACTTGAGAGTAACCGCGCCTCGGGCACTGCGCACGGGGGCAAGAGAATCTATCTCCGCGAGCTACCTCTGGACCTCGCCTTTTTGCGGCCGCCGCTGCTCTTACGCGACTTGGCCGCCCCCTTTGACTTGGAGGTGCCCCCGCGCCGGGCCGAAGCCTTCCGTGTTCCCGCCTTCCGGGCGCCAGCCTTTTTCGTCGACTTCCGACCCCCAGAGCGCGGCTTACTTGCCTTTCGAGCACCAGAAGACTTTCGGCTCGCACTTCTTGCGGCTTTCTTTCTCCCGCCTGCACTCGGCGTGCTTGCGGCCGAGCGCGGAGCGGGGGCCGACCGGCTAGCGCCTGTTGCGACGCTGCCAGTCCGACCAACTGAGGCTGAGCTGGAGCCGAACGAGCTGGCGGAGGAGCCGGAAGTGCTTCCCGCTCCAAAGCCGCCGGTTGAAGGTTTCGAAGTCAGGCCGCCGCCTGAGCCGGTGCCTGGGCTGGTAGCTCCGCCGCCAGTTCCCCCGCTTCCCAGACCGCCGCCCGTCAGTGCTGATTCCTGACGCTTTCCGGACCCTTTTGGCCGACCCCTTCTTCCTCTTGGAGCACCACCGCCGAAGAGATCTTCTTCCTCCTCCTCGTCATCGGCATCATCGCCTTCGCTTACGACTGTAGCGTCAGAGTCGACCTCATCGTCATCGTCTGCGTCTTCAGCGCTATCCCACAGGCGGTCGCTGTGATCTTCGTTGATCGCCCAGCCGCCATCTTCGTCTTCGTCATCATCGTAGGAACGCTTGCCGCGACTGAAGCCACCGAGATCATCCGCGTCGTCGTCGTCCGCAAACCGCAATGGCTCCACTGATTCACCGCTCGGCATTAGTCCTCCTGGAATGTCCGCATTCGCACTGTGGTAGCGCGCAATTTTCTGAGTTTTGCCCCCGCACGTCGCGTGCCTTGTGCACAGACGTGTGAAGCTACCCTGTACTTGCACACGGAATACAACTGTCACGACTCAAGGTCAAGGAGCAACTCCGGAGGCTACCTGACACTCTGGGAGTGAGTACCGAGTCGCTTCGTGATAACGCTTACCAAGGCGTCGTAAACACACGGGTCGAACTGCTTTCCCGAGTCGACGCGAAGATGCTCGAGAGCGGCCAGAGGCTCCAGCGGCTCACGATAGGCGCGCTTGGAGGTGAGGGCGTCGAACGTATCTGCGGCACAGAGGATTCTGGCACCCATGGGGATGGCGTCGCCAGCCAAACCCTGAGGATAGCCGGTGCCATCCCAGCGCTCGTGGTGGTATTGGACGTATTCGAGGGGCTTCTTGATGTGAAAGAGGGGCGCGAGGATGTCGAGGCCGATCTGAACATGGCGCTTTACGTGCTCGAACTCTTCGGAAGTAAGGCGGTCGGGCTTGTTGAGGATGGCTTCCCGGATTCCGATCTTCCCGACGTCGTGGAGCCTGCCGGCGACCCTCAAATCCTCGCAAGTGGCGTCTTCGAGGCCGAGTTGCTCTGCCAGCTTTCCGGCCAGCTCAGCGACCCGCTGGGAGTGTCCCCGAAGGTATACATCCTTGGCCTCCATGGCGTTGATGAGCGTTTCGGCGATGCTCACCGACATGAGTCGCAGAGACTCCTTTTCCATCTCGAGCTCCGCGGTGCGGAGCGCTACTTCTTCGCGAATCAGCATGTCGACGCGACGGAGATCGATGAGCTCGTCTCGCTTCGCGAGAGCTCGGTCGACTGCCTGCTGGAGATCCGCCAGTTCTACGGGCTTCATCAGATAATCGCTGGCACCCGAAGCCAGGACCTCGGTCGCCGTCGCGGCATCGTTGACGGCGGTGAGCATGATGATGGCGAGATCGCGGTCTTTCTCTCGCGCCAGGGGGACGACCTGGACTCCGGTCATTCCCGGCATGCGCACGTCACAGAGCATCAGGGAGAACGATTCCCTCTCGAGAATCTCCATTGCCTGGTCGCCGGATCCTGCGATCTCGACTTCATATCCGCGGGAGCGAAGAAACTTGCGGAGTGCGAGGCGAATGGTCTCCTCGTCATCGACGATGAGGATCCGCGTCACTTACCCGCCTCACTGTGGAGCGGAAGCGCGATGGTGAAGGTGGCCCCAACATCCGGGGTGCTCTCCACCGAAATCGTACCGTCGTGTGCCTGAATGATGCCATAGCTCACGCTGAGCCCGAGGCCGGTTCCTTCACCGGGTGGCTTAGTGGTGAAAAAAGGCTCGAACACCCGCTCGCTGATGGATGGCGGCATCCCGTGCCCCGTATCTGAGACGACGATGTACACCATCCCCTTCTTGTGCCGAGTGGTAATTGTGAGATGGCGAACCTTCGCGGCCCGCATGGCGGATTCAGCGTTGACAAGAAGATTGAGCAGCACCTGTTGGAGCTTCTGTTCGTCGCCACGGACTTGCGGATTCGATTGATCGAGGTGCATGTGGACTTCGATCCCGCTCGAGCGCGACGCCAGTGCGCGGAGCCGAACCGTGTGCTTGACGATCGTGTTGATGTCCACGGCAACATCGCGCGCGTCGGTCTTGCGCGCGAAAAGAAGCAGATCCCTGATCACACTGATGGCGCGGTCCGCTTCACGCTTGATCAGGCTCACTGATTCAAACTGCTCGCCCTGCAGCTTATCCTCGAGCAGCAGCTGCGCAAAGGTGGAGATCCCGGTGAGCGGGTTGTTTAGCTCGTGAGCCACACCGGCGACCAGCTCACCGATGGCGGCGAGCTTTTCTGTTCGGCCGAGGTGGTCCGCGACCTTGCGCTCCTCGGTGAGGTTTCTGACGCCGATCACCAATCCGACGATCTCGTCGCTCGCGTCGCGAATGTGGCTGAGCGTGACGGCAGCTGGAAACTCCGTTCCGTCCTTCCTGCGATGCACGTGCTCGCCGATCCAGAGCGCTTTCTCGGGCGGGACCGCGGGAATCGTTTGGCGGCGGGACACGTCGGCGGATGCGACGACGAAATCATCGACCGAGAGTCCGGTTATCTCCACCAGCTCATAGCCGTACTCCCTGATCGCCGCGCTGTTGGCGTACTGTACTTTCGCGTCGATGCCAAGGATGAGGACAGGCTGGTCCATGGTTGCCAGCGCCGCCGCGAGGGTTCGCTCGCGTGCGTGGATACGCTGTTCCTCCTCGCTCAAGAGGAGAACGTCGATGGCGAGGGCCACAGCGGGCGCGAGCCGCAGCAATGCGTCGACGTGTGGACCCGTTTGCAGCTGTGCGGTCTCGGAGGTGACGACAAGGACACCCATGCGGCGATCGCTGGCGACCAGCGGGATCGTGAATGCCGGCTCGTCAGGAACGCGGTCAGGGTTGTGTGCCATCTCGCGGAGATTCTCGACGAAGGTGGGCTCCTGCCTTGCCCACGCAGTGCGAACAGCGCTTTGCTCCACCGGAGCAATGATGCCAAGCATCGGCTCACAGGTTCCGGAGGCCGCAACGCAGACGAGCGAATGTCCATCGCGTGAGATCACGCCGATTGCTTTTCCGCTGGAAAGAACGACTCCATCGAGAATCTTGAGAATGCTCTGACTGGCTTCGGCAACAGTCACCTTGCGGAGAGCGAGGCGCGCTATCTGGGCCGCGGCCTCCGTTTGTTTCTGTTCGCCTCGCTGAGCGTCGAACAGGCGCGCATTCGCAATAGCGACCGCTGCCTGACGCGCAATCAACATGATGAGTTCGAGATCGTGGGAGTCGTAGGCGTTCGTCTTGTAGGACAGGACCTGCATCACCCCGACCGTCCGGTCGTGGTAGGTGAGTGGTGCCGTTATCTCGCTCTGCACTTCGCGCTTGGCCGCCACCTGGAAGATCGTGCCCTTCCACCAGCGCTCCGGCTTCGATGAGATGAGAGGCACACCGGTCTGGAAAACTCTGGCAATTGTTTCTGTTCCGTTCGGGAAGTCGAGCACGCTCTCACCTTCCCGCTCCTCGGAATCGACAACGATGCAGTGTGCGACGAACTTCTCACACACCGGATCTGCGATCATCAGGGCGAAGCACGGGGCATCAACGACCGACGCCACCGCCTTGTAAATCTCGCGATACGCTTCGTCGAGGGAGATGGTTGCCGAGATGGCCTGCTGCACGGTCGCGACGGCGGCAAAACGCGCGGCGCGACGTTGGAGCTCCGCGACGAGCTCAGTCGTCAATGAACTCCACCGTTACCGGGCGCGTAATGATCCCCGATTTCACCCCTTCCTCGAGGAAGAGCCGGATTGCTGCCCGCCCCCGATCGCCGTAATCCAGAGTCCAGTCATTCACGTACATGCCCACGAAGGTGTCGGCCTTGCTCCGATCAAGGCCACGCGCGTAGCGCATGGCGTGATCGAGAGCGTTCTTGCGGTGATCGAGCCCGTAGGCGATGCTCGCGCGCAAATGCCGCGAGACTTTCTTCTGGACGTCGCGCGGCATGTCCTTGCGAATGACGTTTCCACCGAGGGGAAGCGGAAGGCCCGTCTTGTCCAGCCACCACGCTCCCATGTCGGCAATCAGGTGCAGGCCGTCATCCTTGTAGGTGAGCTGCCCCTCGTGGATCAACAGCCCCGCGTCGACGTCGCCGGCAATCACGGTGTTGTCGATCTGGTCGAAGGGAACGACAACGGGGACGAAGTCCGGCTGGAAAAGCCTCAACGCAAGGTATGCGCTGGTCATCATCCCGGGGACTGCAATGCGCTTCCCCGCGATGTCTTCGCGCGTCATCGGCGTCTTCGCGACCAGCATCGGGCCGTAGCCATCGCCCATCGATGCACCGTGCGGAAGCAACGCGTATCGGTCCGAAAGATAGGCGTAAGCATGGATGGAGACCGCCGTCACATCGAGCTCTCCACGCAAGGCGCGCCCGTTCAGCGTTTCGATGTCCTGCAGCTCATGGACATAGCTCAAGCCCTGGGTGTCGATCTGCCCGTCAGCGAGAGCGTAGAACATGAAAGCGTCGTCGGAATCGGGACTATGGGCGAGATGTATGGTGCTCGGTGAGGTCATGATTTCTTTCCCAGGCTTTTTCTCGCCTGCTGCAATGCGTTCGCAATGTCGTCCTGGTGTCGCAGGTATTCGTCGCGCTTCTGATTTGCTTCAGTTTTTTCGGCTGCGATGAGCCGACGCTCATAGGAGTGAAGCCCGGTACTGTCACCCGCCAGTGTTGCGAGCCGGGCTTCGAGTATCAACCCGAGCAGATGGTTTGGATTCTCGCGGAGGATGGTGTCCGCCTGGGCCTTGGCCAGAGGTATCGCTCCGGCGACCTCACCGATCCGACCCATGTCGTAACGCTGGTCAGCGTTCAGGGGTGCGAGCATCTGATAGGCCGTCAACGCCATCGGAGCAAAGAAGAGCACGCTGTCGACCTTTCCCTGGCTGGCGAGCAGCATCACCCGGTTGTAGAGGCGATCCGCGCGTTCCTGGGGTGACAAATTCGAAATGTCCGGAGCACGAACCCCGGAGGCCTGTTCATCGGAGCCGAGATTGCGATCGTCGAGACCCGCCTGGGGTAGCGCATTCTGGGAACCGTCGACTGTACTCGAAGGCCGGGCATTGAAACCGCGGCCTGCTGCCATCGCGAACAACGCCAGGAATGCGAGCGCCGCAACCACCCACGGAAGCGCATTGGATTTGGATTCCCGCATCGTAGCGCTGGCTGTTCCGACTCCAGCCCCGCAGCGATGACAGAACTTGGCGCCCGGGCTCAGCTCAGCCGAACACGACGCGCACCTGGCTCCCGCCAGTGGGGCGCCACAAGCAGCACAGTAGCGGCCGCTCGCTGTCGCGCCGCACGAAGGACAGGTTGTTTTTGTTTCGGGATCGGATGAAGTGGAGGGCGATGCCATTTGCTCAAATTACTCAGGCACGGCCCTCTACGCATCGAGAGAACTAAGGGTCGAACTGTTGCACTTAAACCGGGAAGAGCATCTCCCGGTACTTCGGAAGCGGCCAACAATCGTCAGCAACGCACAGCTCTAGTGCGTCGCACACTTTCCGCACTTCGGCCATCGTGTCGGCGCCTTCGGAGGTGAGCAGCTCCGCCTGCCCCGCCGGATCCTCGTGCATCGCTTCGGCGCGAGCAATAACGTCGCTCAGATCCTCTCGGAATTCCTGCAGCTCCTGCACGAGCTCACCGACCTGATTCGCGGTCGCGACCTGCGGGATCACGGCTATGCCCGCCGCCTTGGACTGCGAGGCGGCATCTGCGAGTTGACTGAGGTAGCTGTAAGCAGCCGGAATCACCATGGTATCCACCATCTCACGCATGGTGTGGAGCTCGATCAGCACGTCTTTCACGTAGCGCTCTACGCGCACGTGATAGCGGGATTCCAGCTCTTCCTTGGTGAGAACTCCGAGCTTGGTGAGAAGCGCGCGTGACTGCTTGGACACCAGCTCCTTCAATGCTTCCGGGGTGCTGCGAATATTCGGAAGACCACGCTTCTTCGCCTCCTTCACCCACTCTTCAGAGTAATTGTTGCCCTCGAAACGAACCGGGGTCGTCTCCTTGAACACTTCGCCCACGACCTTGAGCACTGCATCGTCGACCGACTTGTTCTTTTTGAGAGCCGCGCGCAATGAATCCGTGATATCGCTGATCGCATCTGCGACTGCCGTGTTGAGCAGCGCAACGGGGAAGGCGATTGATGCTGATGATCCAACGGCACGGAACTCGAACTTCTGGCCGGTGAAGGCGAAGGGCGATGTTCGGTTACGATCGGTGTTGTCGCGCTGAACCTCCGGAAGCTTGGCGACTCCGAGCTTGATCATTTGCTGCTCAGCGGACGCTGAACCCTTTCCGGAGGCGATCTCTTCGATCATTCCCGTGAGCATGTCCCCCATGAAGACCGAGATGATGGCAGGCGGCGCTTCGTTGGCACCGAGCCTATGCTCGTTGCCCGATGTGGCAATGCCCGCCCGGAGAAGTCCCGAGTGCTTGTAGACTGCCTTGAGCACAGCGGCGAGGAATACCAGGAAGCGAATGTTCTGGTGCGGAGTCTTGCCCGGCTTGAGAAGATTCAAGCCATCGAGTTCCGATGAGTCGGCGATGACGGACATTGACCAGTTGCAATGCTTTCCTGATCCGTTGATTCCGGCGAAGGGCTTCTCGTGGAGAACCGCCTGCAGGCCGTGCCTGAGAGCAACGCGGCGAAGCGTCGCCATGACCAGCATGTTGTGATCGACGGCGAGATCGGTCTCCTCGAAGTAGGGCGCCATCTCGAACTGGGAGGGTGCGACTTCGTTGTGACGGGTAGTGATAGGCACACCGAGCTTGTACAGCTCGAACTCGGCCTCGGAGATACAGCCCTGGATTCGTTCCGGAATTCCGCCGAAGTAGTGGTCTTCGAGCTGCTGTCCGCGCGGCGGAGGAGCGCCCATTAGCGTGCGGCCGCCCATCACGAGGTCGGGTCGCATTGAAAAATGCGCGCGATCTATGAGGAAGTACTCCTGCTCGGGGCCGAGTGTGGTGAAGATGCGCTGGACTCCCTTGTCGCCGAGGAGCTCGAGGAGCTCGATCGATTTCTGTGAGAGCACATCCGAACTGCGGAGCAGCGGCGTCATCTCATCGAGTGCTTCGCCGTTGTAGCCGATGAAGACCGAGGGAATGCAGAGGGTGCGGGCGCCGGTAGACTCGACGATGAAGACGGGGCTGGCGGGGTTCCACGCCGTGTAGCCTCGCGCTTCCCAGGTGGCCCGAAGTCCACCGGAGGGAAAGCTCGAGGCGTCGGGCTCGCTCTGAATCAGCTGGTCGCCGGTAAAGGATTCCATTGGCTGCCGATCGTCATCGAAGGCGAAGAACGCGTCGTGCTTTTCCGCTGTCAGTCCGGTCTGCGGCTGGAACCAGTGGGTGAAGTGCGTCACGCCGCGGGCAATCGCCCACTCCTTGATGACCTGCGCGACGACAGGTGCAATACCGCGGTCGAGCTTCTTGCCGTGTCGAATCGAGGCGGCGAGGCTGGCGAACACTTCTCTCGGAAGCTTGTCGCGAAGCTGCCGAACTCCCAGGATGTTGACGCCGAAGTATTGGGAGGTCGGACCGGGCACTCCATCCTCGTTGAAGCCCGGTGCCACTCGGGGCTCACGGGCTGTGATCTCGCTGATAAGCGCCTTGCGCGGAGTGATGGATGCGGCGGTCATGGGGAGTTTGCGGTTGTGGTTATGTAAGCCAAAATCTGCAGAATTCGCACATTTGATCAGTCAACTTGGCTATTTCGGCGAAAATATGCAAGGAATGGGCTCCTTCTCGTGCAGAAATTGCAAAATATGGGCGACGGGGCTACGTTCCGGTCATGCCGCGACATCGCTCCCAGATTCCCGATACGTCAGGTGCGACTGCGCAGGACATCCTGGACCTCGCAGCAACCAACAACGTCCGGTTCCTCAGACTGCAATTCACGGACATCCTCGGAATCAACAAGAACGTCGAGATCCCAGCGTCGCAATTCGAAAAGGCGGTAGCAGGCGACATCATGTTCGACGGGTCCTCGATCGAGGGGTTCGTGCGGATCGAGGAATCTGACATGCTGCTCGCACCCGATTTCAGCACGTTCCAAATCTATCCGTGGGGTGACGAGAAAAGCCGTGTCGCCAGGCTGATCTGCGACATCAACACACCGGACGGGCGGCCCTTTCCGGGAGACCCTCGCGGGGTGCTCAAGAAAATGATCGCCCGCGCGGCAAAGCTGGGCTACACGATGAATGCGGGCATGGAGGCGGAGTTTTTCATGTTCAAGCCCGGGCCGGATGAGGAACCGTCGACCGTCACGCACGACGTTGGCTCCTACTTCGACCTCGCGCCGGCGGACCTGGGGGAAGATGCGCGTCGCGCCATCGTCGACGTTCTCGAACGGATGGGATTCGAGGTCGAGGCAGCGCATCACGAAGTGGCGCATGGACAGCACGAGATCGACTTCAGGTACGCCGAGGCGCTGAAAACCGCGGACAACATCACGACATTCAGGTTCGTCGTGAAGTATGTCGCGCGGACGTTCGGACTCACCGCCTCGTTCATGCCCAAGCCGATTTTCGGCCAGAATGGGAGTGGGATGCATACGCACCAGTCGCTGTTCCGTGGCAAGGAAAACGCGTTCTGGGACGAAAAATCGGAATGGGAGCTCTCAAGCACGGCACTCCACTACATCGGTGGACTTCTGCGCCATGCGCGCGGGTTCACCGCGATCACGAATCCGCTCGTCAACTCCTACAAGCGACTCGTGCCCGGCTACGAGGCGCCAGTCAACGTTGCGTGGTCGATGCGAAATCGGTCGCCGATGATTCGAATCCCCGACCGTCGCGGAGCGGGAACCCGGATCGAGCTACGCATACCGGATCCATCGGCGAATCCATACCTCGCTCTCGCAGTCCAGCTCGCGGCGGGTCTGGATGGCATCAGCACCAAGGCAGACGCGCGCGAGCCAGTGAACACCAACATCTGGGACATGTCGCACCGCGAAAAGCGACGGCTGCGCATCGACGATCTGCCCCACAATCTGGGGGAAGCCTGTGCCGAGCTCGAGAAGGACGATGTCATCACCGAAGCCCTGGGTGAGCACATCACGACGCAGTTCCTGGCGGCGAAGCGCCTCGAATGGCAGGAGTACATCACCCAGGTGTCCCAGTGGGAGCTCGACAACTACCTCGCCAAGTACTAACGGCTCCGACTCTTGCGGCCGCCACGCTTGCGGGGAACCTTGGCGCCTTTCTTTCGCGCTTCCGAGAGGCCAATGGCTATCGCCTGCTTGCGGCTTTTGACCGTTCTCCCACTTCTTCCCGATTTGAGTGTACCCTTCTTGCGCCGGCGCATGGCGCTCTCGACTCGCTTGGATGCGGCCTTGCCGTATTTACGCTTGCCTGAGGATTTTCGCGCTGCCATTCTGGACCCTCCGAGCTGGTAAGTTGGATGTTGTGTGATTGCCCCGCCCGGCTGGCTCACGTTGTGCCAGAGGATGAAGCTGTCAATCGTGCCGTTTGTCGTCTTTTTTCAATCGGGTTGACATGAGCAATCGAACAGGTCTGGAAGCCGAAGCCATTAATCGTCTGACAGATGGCGTTGAACCGCCGGAGATTCGGGCAATTCTTGTGCAATGCCTTGCCGGGGAGGTCGCTCCGTCGACTGCGGTTGCGCGAATGCTGTCGGAGAAAGGGCCAGTGATCGTGCGGGCGGCGATCGACGACGTGACACATCGGGCAGCTACAATCTCCCGCGCGAGCGACATGCTGGTTCAGGATCGGGTCGATGAGCTGACGCAGGTTTTCGTCGAGCACGTCGCCGACCTTGCAGACGTCAGCGACGCCTCGAAGACGCGGCCGGGATCGGAGGCGAAGCGGCGGGATCGCGGGGATCCGGAGGAGCGGGCTTCTCCTGGGTCAGAATTCGGGGATCATGGCGGGCCCCGAACTTCTGAATAGCTTCGAGCGTCGCCATGCAGAACGAGGCCCACGCCAGCCCGATAACGACGCCGGCGATCACATCGGACGGATAGTGTACGCCGAGGTACATCCGGCTGAATGAAATGAGGGCAATGACGATCAGGGCAGCCGTCATCACCAGCCACCGCGCCCATCGCCGCTTGTGCAGCCGCGCGGCAAGATACGCGACCGTCGAGTAGACAATCGCTGCGCTCATCGCGTGACCCGAAGGAAATGACGAGCTGACGGTATGAACCATCGGCACGAATATCGATGGGCGTGGCCGGTCGAATCCGAGCTTCAATACTCCATTCAACACTATTCCGCCGAACGTGGAGGCCAGCAGCAGCAGAGCGGAGTACTTGTGTTGGGTCAGGACGAGGAAAAGCGCGGCGACTGTGACAACCATCAAAACCACAGTTCCGGTTCCCAACGCGGTGACTTCGATCATTACCGCATCGAGAGCAGGTGAATGATGAGCGCCCAGCCAGCGTATCACTGATTCGTCGAACGCCTGGGTGGTGCCTGCTTTCACATGGTCCGCCAACTCGACGAAGATCGCGGCACCAATAGCAGCGACGATCAACCCACCGATCAGAAATATTCCGAGAGTGCCGACGAGCGTATCGGCCTTCGAAGCAGAAGCTCTAAGTGCCCGGTAAACCAGATCAGAGTAGGCGGACAATCGACTCCGCTCGGCCGCCCTGCGCTCCTCAATCATGAGTCCCGATCTCGCAGGGAACGGACCGCAGCGCCGGATTGCACATCTGCATAGCTTATCAATGCGGGTCGGGTAGTCCTTCGTCTGGCGTCAGGGCTGATATGCGGCTCCTCTTCGGGTTGCGGATTTTTGTCGTTGTCGCAGGCGTCGCTCAGATGACTGCGTGCGGAGATGCATCCGGACCCAAGATCGGACCTCCGGCACATGTAGCGCTCGTGGCTGGCGATGCTCAGCCTTCGTCGGAGGTCGGGACCAAACTGGCGCTACCCCTGACGATCAAAGTTACCGACGCACAGGGGCAGAATGTGTCTGCCGCCAGCGTTGTCTGGAGCACTGCATCCTCCGGATCATTCAGTGCTTCGACATCAGTCACCAACGTCGAGGGGACAGCCTCGGTCGAATGGACGCTCGGACCACTAGCCGGAACGCAAACCGCGACGGCTACGGTAGCGGGGATTCCTCCGGTCACGTTTACCCACCGTGCCGTCGCGGGTCCGCTCGCGCAGATAATTCTGACGCGGGACACTGTACGACTTCTCGGAATTGGCGATTCGTTCCAGATGAACGCGCGCCCCGCCGACAGATTCGGAAACAACGTCCCCGACGGCTCGACGGTGGAATCGAGCGATCCGTCGATCGTAACGGCGGACAACTTCGGCGTCGGCGCGATTCTCACCGCTCACGCGTCGAACGCGACGGTTACCATCATCGCGAGAAGTGGCCCCATCGTGAAAACAGGCACGGTGATCGTGCTGCCACCTCCGTGTCAGGTCGGGTCGAGCGCCTTCAGTCTGGCCGTTGGTGAGGTCGCGGTACTGTCGGGAGTAGCGGCCTCGGAGTTCTGCGTGCAAGGCACAGCGGGAGGGGCGGAATTCACCGCGATTCCTTTCTATTCGGATCAAATCGGATCGAATCTTCGGCTGTCAATCTCTACCGGAGGCACGACGATCGGCGCATCCCCAAACTGGCTCTCCGCGCCCAGTTTTCAGCTGCTGCGTTCTGTTTCCATGCCCCGGATCAAGCAGGACGAGGCGTTCGAAACGGAGCTGCGGGACCGATCGCTCCGGGAACTGACGCCGATGATCCCGGCTGCCAGACTGATCCGGCAACAGGGCGGCGGCCGATTCAGCTTATCCGTCCAGGTCCCGCAGATCGGTGATCTTATGCAGCTCAACACCAATGCCACATCCGCGTGCACGAACGCGCGGATGAGGACTGGTCGTGTAGCCGCGATCACAGCACGCGCGATAGTTGTCACCGATACTGCGAATCCCGCGAATGGCTTCAGCGATGCGGACTTTCAATCTTTCGGCGTGACCTTTGATACACTGATCTATCCCGTCGACACGGAGAACTTCGGGGAACCGACGGATATCGATGGCAATCAGAGAGCAATACTCTTCTTCACCCGGGCCGTAAACGAGCTCACTCCCCCGAATCAGAGCTCCTACGTTGGTGGATTTTTTTTCAGCCGTGATCTCTTTCCGAAAACTGCGACCGCGGGCGTCGACGCATGCGCGACCAGCAACGTGGCGGAGATGTTTTACCTGCTGGTTCCGGATCCCGACGGTGTCGTCAACCAGAATGTGCGGACGACCGACTTCGTACGAACGGTCACAGCAGGAATCCTGGCTCACGAGTTCCAGCACTTGATCAATGCTTCCCGGCACCTCTACGTCAACACGGGCTCTTCAGCGTTCGAGGAATCTTTCCTCGACGAGGGTCTGGCCCACTTGGCCGAAGAGCTGGCGTTTTATCGAGCAAGTGGACTGGCGCCGAGGCAGAACATCTCGGCGGCGACGGTTCAGTCGTCGCAGAGAATTTCCGGTGCGTTCAACACCTTCGGGGTCGCCAACATCCTACGCTATCGCGAGTTCCTGATCAGTGCTTTGAGCAGCTCGCCGTATGCCGACAACTCCAATATCACGACGCGAGGCGCGATCTGGGCCTTCCTTCGCTACGCGGCGGATAGGCAGGGAGGATTGGAGAGCTCCACCTGGTTCCAG
>Ga0193735_1000099_pt1 | contig 27320 bp, 26 predicted proteins | sample U1m2metaG_FD_145080 | JGI IMG/M metagenome (GOLD analysis project Ga0193735, IMG submission 145080) | Soil microbial communities from a riparian zone of the East river system, Colorado, United States - U1m2 | ecosystem: Environmental > Terrestrial > Soil > Riparian zone | place: USA: East River... | reverse complement strand
TGGATGTCGGCCGGGTAATTCGTGCCGGTCCACCCAGCCGGGAGAGTCGAGCGGGTGTCGAGTGAAAACAGCGCGCCGCGCTCGGCGTCGAAGCGAAGTGTGGCCACCGTGGAATCGAGCTCATTGGCGACAAACACCAGCGGCAGTGTTGGGTGGAATGCGATGTGACGCGGGCCCGCGCCGGGGCGCATGACCGCGTCGCCACCTTCAACGTGGCGCAGAGATTTGCCTTCGAGGTCGAGACGGTAGACGAACACGCGGTCGGCGCCCAGGTCCGCGGCGAGCACGAATCGATTGGAGTGGTCGGGAACGATGCAGTGTGCATGCGGTGAGCTCTGGCGCTCAGCATTTGGTCCGCTGCCCGTGTGCTGCACCGTCTTTGTCGCGGGCGCGAGGGCTCCATCCGCCCCGATCGGGAGCAGCGCGACACTGCCCCCGACGTAGTTGGTGACGAGCACGACTCGGCCGCTACGGTCCACGCTAACGAAACAAGGCGCGCCACCTTCCGACGGCTGCTCGTTGCGTCGGGTGAGCGTTCCGGTGTCTCTCGCGATCGCGAAGGCGCTCACCGCACCAGTCGGCTTCCCGTTGTACTTCTCGACTTCATTCACGGCGTAGAGAGCGCGGCCGTTCGGGTGGATGGCGAGGAACGATGGATTCGCGCCGGCGCTTACCGAGCCGACTCGCCGCAATTTCCCGGAGCTCCGGTCCATTCGCACGAGATAGATGCCCTCAGACCGGGTACCTTCGGTATACGTGCCGACGTAGAGTAGATCACCCTCGAGCTTCGATTCCTCGCGCACCGCGGGACTCTCGGAGCCACGCGCGAGCTGGACGAGACCGATCGCCGACGCGACGAGGAAGTCGCGCCGTGACGGCTCACGAGGGTGGCCCACTTCGTGTGGCCGCCGAACAATCGAAAGCGTGTTTATCACGAACTCAGTGTAACCCGTGCGGTGGCAACACGCCGGCGAGGTCGGGTCGTACCACGACCGCCAGGCCCGCCGCGATTAATATCGCTCCGGTGATCCGTGCGGTGCGCTCGCCCCCGGGCAACACTTTCTCCGCGAATACAAGCAGCGCGATGGCGAGCACCCACGGGAGACTCATCGCCCCGGCCACCACGAGGAGGAGCATCAGCGCCCAGCAGCAGCCGATACAGTACGCTGCGTGCGTCGCGGCAAGATGTAGAGAGGCTGCGTAGCCCGTGCGCCAGCGACGCACCAGGAAATCAACCGGTGCCTCGCACTGTCGCAGGCACGCGTGCTTCGCTGGGCTGAGCTGGTAAAGGCCCGGGAGGAACAGAGTGCCGGCGATGGCGTATGGCGTTGCGGCTGCAAATGCCATGGAACGCGCAGCTATCTCGCCGATCCCGACCGATGCCAGGTAGACGGGCACGCCCGTCAACAACCAGAGGACGACATAGGTGATCGCAAACACCTCTGGCGGAATCACGCGCTCGCTCGACATACCGGGACGTCGGCTGGCCATTCCGTAGAGCAGGATCATCGGCGCGGCCGATGGAAGCATCATCGCTGTCATCATCACACCCCATTCCAGCGTGAAGGCCAAGGTCGCTGCACCGGACAGCGCCTCCATCTGTGGCATCTGCATAACCCTGACGGATTGGATGACGCCGAGCCACGCGAATACCGTCGTAACGAGCAGAAGGGCCAAGAGCGCAATGCCTCGCCCGCCGCCCAGATTCCGGACTTTCATCAAGAAATGCTGTCGTCGAGCCGCGCCTGAATCAACCCGGTGACCGCAGTCGCCCTGTCCCTTGACACTGTGGTCGTGCCAATCCACTGTTGCGCCACACGAGGTGTGACATGGCGAATAGCTGGTACCTGAACGGAAAAGTTCTCGTCGCGTGCAACTGCAATTGGGGCTGCCCCTGCAACTTCAATGCGCCCCCGACGAGCGGCAAATGCGAAGGCGGATGGAGCTGGCACGTCGAGGAGGGAGCGTTTGACGCCGTCCGACTCGACGGGTTGAACTTCTCCGTGTTCGTCAATTGGCCCGGGGCGATCCACGAAGGGAACGGCGAGGGACTGGTTTTGATCGACGAGCGCGCGGATGCCGCGCAGCGCACGGCGATTGAAACTCTTGTCGGAGGTAAAGTCGGCGGGCCATGGGGCATTCTGGGCTGGACCTGGCCAAAGGTGCACGGTCCTTACACTGTCGCGTACGCATTAACGCTCGATGGCGTCAATACACGCATCAGATGCGGCGAGTACTTCGAGGTCAACGGCGGCCCCATTCGAAATCCCGTAACGGGGGCCGAATCTCATCCCGGGGTCGTCCTTCCGCAAGGAATCATCTTCAAGCGCGGCGATCTTGGCACGAGCACTCTCTTCCGGGTCTCCAACGGCATAAAGTACGATCATTCAGGCAAGTACCTGGCGGTCGGCCCGTTCCAATACGCGTGGCCGTGAGTGGCCGGTCGCTGTTCGAGCTTGGTGTCCGTTGAATACCGTCGCTCTCGATCAAGAATCCGCCGAATGGCTGCGTGACCTTCAGGGGCACGGTGCGGCGCGCGAACACGCTACCGCACGCCTTCACGAGTTGCTCATTCGCGTAGCGCGTGGAGAAGCGTCGCGCCGGCGCGCGACACTACCGGGTCGCGCGATCGAGGAGGTCGACGATCTCTGCGTACAGGCTGCCAGCGATGCGCTGATGGCGGTGCTCGCGAAGCTGGGCACGTACCGCGGCGCTGCCCGGTTCACGACCTGGGCGTGCAAGTTCGCGATCTTCGAAACATCGACTCGGTTGCGGCGTCACGCTTGGCGCCAGCGGAAAGTGGAGCTCGATAACACGATCTGGGATCGACTGCCAGATGCCGCGCCACCAGTCCTTCAGCGCCTGGAGAACGATCAACTGATCGTTGCGCTTCACCGCGCCGTTGACGACCATCTCACCGAGCGACAACGGTTCATCTTTCAGAGCGTGACAATGGACGATGTGCCGATAGACGTCCTCGCGGAGCGCCTCGGAACCTCTCGAGGCGCCATCTACAAGACGCTTCACGACGCGCGCGCAAAGCTCCGGCGAGCGTTGATCGAGGCAGGTCACGGGGAGCGTGCTTTATGACCGAGTCCCAACTTCAGAAATTGCTCGGCAGCACTGACCCGGATCCGGGATGTGAGGCCTCGGGAGAATTCATGGACGAGTACTGCGAGCTGGTGTGCAGTGGCGAGCCGTTGTCGGATCGCTTCGCCGCATTTCTAACGCACATGGCCAACTGCGTCGCGTGCCGCGAGGACACGGAAAGTCTTCTGGCGCTGCTTCTCGAACAGGAAAAAACGAACACGGGGTAAGATTTCGGGCGACCGCGCCGCTAACTGAGGACCAGTCAGGAGCCTCAGAATGTCAAACGATACCCCGACCGTCACTTACGGAAGCATCGCGGTCGACGAACTGAACATCGCTTATCGCGAGGCCGGCAATCCCGCGAATCCCAAGCTCGTGCTGCTGCACGGGTTTCCGGCATCGTCCCACCAGTACCGCGACCTCATTCGGCTGCTTGCCGACCGCTTTCACCTGATCGCGCCGGACTATCCGGGATTCGGGCTGAGCGACACTCCCGATCCGGCCACGTTTTCGTACACGTTCGACCGCATCGCTCAGGTCATCAAGCGGTTTCTGGCGCTCAAGGGCTTCAACCAGTACGGCCTCTTCGTGCAGGACTACGGTGGACCGGTGGGTTTCCGCCTCATCGAGGATGAGCCTGATGCGCTCGAGTGGCTCATCATCCAGAACTCGAACGCCTACGAGGTGGGCTTTACAGCGGCGTGGGATGGCCTACGCAACCTGTGGAAGAACCGCTCGCCCGAGACGGAGGAGCCGCTCCTCGGACTTCTCGCGCGCGACACGATCAAGGCGATCTATATGCACGGCGCAAAGCGGCCCGACCTCGTGAGCCCGGACAGCTGGGAATCGGATAGCGCGTTCATGCATCGTCCTAACGCCGCGCGGTTGCATCTCGATCTGTTCTACGATTACCGCACGAACGTTCCGCTCTATCCCAGGTGGCAGGCGTTCCTGCGGGACCGGCAGCCCGAAACGATCATCTTCTGGGGACAGGACGACATGTTCTTCACGCGTGAAGGCGGCGACGCCTACCTCGCGGATCTCCCCGCCGCCGAGATGCACCGGCTCGATGCGGGTCACTTCGCTGTCGAGGATCACCTCGACTACATCGCGACGCAGATTCGGCGTTTCTATTCGCAGCGCGTCGGGGTTCTGGCACCGGCCTAGTCACCAGTCTCAGTCCACTCGCGTGTACGTCAGCTCGAGGTCCGGTTCCCACCTTGCGCCGTCACGTGACAATTCCCCACGGCTGACGATCGTGCGGGCGTCGGCAGCGATCGTTCCGGTGAACCGCTGTGAGAATCCCGGGGCGTTGCGCCACCACCTCCAAGCATTGTCTCGAAGGCTGACCTCGTACCTCCTCGAAACTCCACGCTCGTCAAAGTACAGCATCGACCACTCCCCGGTCGTATCGTCGCTGCCGTAGACGGCGATCCCGCTGGGGATTTCTGGCTCGTCGATTTGAGAATGCATCATCAGGAAGGCCCCGCCCTCAATCCAGGCAAATGAGGTGCGGCCGTGAAACGTCGTGCCCGGAACGAGCGGATGGGTACCAATTGTATTCCACGTCCCAACCAATACGCTCAGCGGCCCAAGCGACGGGTTTGGTTTCGCTGCTTCGTTAGTGACCAACTCAGCCATCAGGCAACCTCGTCGCGAACGACGCCATTGGATACTCGATCAATTCCAAACGCATCAGGCTGGGCACTGGGAAATCGACGACTTCGTAATAGCGGCGAGATTGCGTCGCGATGTTCCTCAGCCTTCCAGCGGCTCGACGCGAACGGCCGTCCCGTAGCACAATACCTCTGTCACGCCTTTCATCAACTCGTTCGCATCATAGCGGATGCCGATCACTGCGTCGGCCCCCGCCTTATGCGCTTGAACCAACATTGTGTCGAAAGCCTGCTTGCGGGTTCGCTCAGCGAGTTCCGTAAAGAGCGAGATATTGCCGCCAAGCAGCGTCTGCAAGCTGGCGCCGACGGTCCCGAAAACCGATCGGGATCGGACGACGACACCACGTACCACGCCAAGATTGTCCACGATTCGGAATCCAGGCACGTCGAAGCCGGTCGTTGTCATGTTGGACGGAATGTCTGCTGCCTGCGAATGGATGATGGAAGACATGAGTCAAGTTTCGCGGTGAGTGGTCAGCTGTCTTGCAAACGTCAGTAATGTCGGCCTACGCCCAAGTTCAGCCGCAAGCACACTATCACCATTGTGGCGAAGCCGCATCCGAAAAGTGCTTGTCTGCTGCAACGTTCGTTAGATAGCCGCTCACCTTGCTCAAGGTTCGAGTAGCTGCTTACAGGTGAATGATTGCGGAACGTAATGGCTGTTGGAGCGGCGTAGACTTCAGCGAGAGTAACCAGGTCGCCAGTACGATTATCTGTTAAGCTTGAAGACAAAGAGCTGCTGAACCAGTTGTGACACTGGTTTCCCGCGAATCGTGGCTGGGTTGAATCGCATCTGGGGCAGGGCTCGACTGACCGCACCGGTAAACTGCGGATGCGTCGACGACAACACGCGGAAGGTCTCGGGGTCAGCGCGGCCCTTCTCATTGACAACGAATTGCGCGATGACCTGCCCCTCGGTGCCGGATGATCTGAGCATTTCCGGGTATTGCGGACGAACCGTTCCCGCGATGGCGACTACCTCGACGTCGACCTCAAAGGAATTGAACGCCCCGGGAGTTCCACCTCCGGCAAGGTTAGTCGCGGAACCCGCGTCAGGCTCAGGCGTCGGCTGCGCGTTCGGATCGATGCGCGGCGTCGCAGTCGGAACTTTGGTCGGAGCAACAACCGGACGCGGCTTGGTCTTCGGCTTCGGAGCGGGTGCGCTCGGCGGTTGAGCCGACGGCTTCAGCCAGAGAACCTTCTGCGCCTGCGTTCCGGCAGTTGCGACTGCCTTTGAGGCCGCGCCTGAAGCCGTTGCGTAAATGGCCCCCACGATCAGCGCTGAGTGAAACAATGCGCTGACCAGCGGGGCGGCACCCTTCGGTTTTCTGTGCGGAGTGGATTCGATTAAGGTCGTAAACATTGTGACCCCCGGTCCGAATCGCTACTGCAAGGGAGATGCTAGAATCGGTGTCAACGGTCGCTATCTGACGATCGTGGCTGACTTGATGTAGTCGAGTTTTGGAAACGCGCGTTGCAAGTATTCATTCCCTTTTGTCGCGATCAAGTCCTGACTTGGTCCCCGGCCATTTGGAGCACCCTCGCCGTACCCGCCATACATCGCATCGACCACTGTCATGCCGTCGACCACCCTGCCAAAGGGAGAAAAGCCCTGGACGTCGAGCGACGCGTTGTCCCCGTAATTGATGAAAAACTGGTTTGACCGTGTATTGGGGCCCGCCGTAGCGAAGGTGAGCATTCCGCGTTTGTTGCTCTGCGCTACGGGATCATCAGGAATTCGCAGGGTGTCCATTTTTGCGTTGAGCGCAGGATCGCCACTCAGGCCGAACTGCGCCATGAATCCCGGTAAAACACGGAAAAAGCGGATGTCCTTGAAGTATCCTTCTGTCACCAAACGGTAGAATCGGTCAGCGCCTTTTGGCGCCCATGCGCGGGTGACTTCTACCGTAAAATCGCCCTTGGTGGTCTCAAACCTCACCCGATATGACTCGGGAGCCGCCGCGTCAGTCGTGGACGGGAGTGGAGTGGGCGCTGCGGCCTCAGGAGGAGGTGCCGGCGGCGTTTTCTCCTTGCACGCAACGGGGATCAGCTGCAACGCTAAGAGCGCGAGCAGGACGGACGCGTGTTTGGGGTGTTTCATGGCTGAGTGGGGTCGAGGACGGTTCGCTGGTGCAAAGGTTGGACTGGTCACGGGTCCATACTACTCCAGTCCCGCAGCATATGCTGGGATCTTACACGTTCAGCGCCCCTTGTCCGCCTAACGCCTTAGTTCAGCTGCAAGCACGTTACCACCGTTGCGGCGAGGCCGCATCCGAAAAGTGCTTGTCAGCTGCAACGTTCGTTAGACGGTGTCGCGGTCGAGCAGTTTGAAGTACACAAGCTCAGGATCACTGACATCCAGATTGTAAATCACGCCGCTCGACTCAAACCCCGCCTTCTCGAGCAGAGCCTGCATCGGCTTGTTCGACTGATTCGTCGAAGCAAACAATTTGGCGGTGATACAGTTGTGCGCGAGGTGGGCCAAAAGCGCACCGCCAATGCCGCGCCGCCGTGATTCGCGGCCGACGTACAGCATATCGACCCAGCCGTTGTTGTAGAACTGATAGGATAGGACGGCATAGCCAACTGGCTCAGCGTCATCCAAGGCGACGAAGCATTGCTTTGATTCAACTGCTTGATCGATGTCTACCTGCCGTGACGGTTCGTCGCGAGCTACTTCGTCAAGGGTCTTGAGTGCGTTCGCGTCAACGGATACTGCCGGTCGGATGTGCACAAGAGGTTGGAAGCCGTCTAACGCCATAGTTCAGCTGCAAGCACATCTAACAATGCGCGCGCAGCGCGCAATCTAGAAGTGCTTGTCAGTTGCAACCGCCTGTCACATCGCATCAAAAACCCGCGCCAGTTATTCGATCACACCACTTGGCTGGACGCCAGGCTGTTCCCGGCGTCAATCACTTCCGGGGTCAGCGCTTCCAGCGTCGCCAGCCGTTTCACAAAAATCAGCTTGTCATCCCCCGGCTTGTAGTACTCCTTGATCTTGCCAACGAGCTCATACCCGGTGCGTTCGTAAAACTGGATCGTCCCGCCGTAGGTCTCCTGCGAGGACGTCTCGATCAGAAGCAGGCGTCCACCGCGGCGCGCGATCTCCTCCTCGGCGAATTTCATCAGCTTCTTTCCAACGCCCCCGCGATGCTTCGACTTATCGACCGCGATCCAGTACAAGTCGTACGTTGACTCCGTGAGTGGCGTCGGTCCGAAGCACACGTAGCCAAGCACTTCCGCCGAATCATCGCCCTGCGACTCGAGCACGTAGGTGAGATACCCGCTGTGCTCGCCCAGCTCCAGCCACTCGTCGATCAGCTCCAGCGCCGTCGCGACTTCTTCGGGCGTGAAATTCCCCGCGTTCTCGAGGATTCTGAAGACGCCGCCGCGGTCGGCCGCGACCATGGGCCTGATTATCCGGTTCATCGACTTCTGACGCTACTTGTTGGGGAGCTGCGGCGAAATACGGCGTTCCTTCGTGGCACTCATATCTGAAGCGACCTGCCGAGCACGCCGAGCGCGGCTTCCTTCACTGCTTCACTCAGCGTCGGGTGCGAGTGCACGGTGATGCCGATGTCTTCGGACGAACCGCGGTACTCGAATGCCAGCACCGCTTCCTGGATCAGCTCCGACACGCCCGGCCCGATCATGTGCGCGCCGAGCAGCTCGTCGGTCTCGGCGTCGGCAATGAATTTTACGAAGCCCGGAGTGTCGCCAGCCGTACGCGCGCGCGCGTTCGCGGAGAATGGAAACTTTCCCGTCTTGTATTTCCTCCCGCTCGCCTTCACCTCGTGCTCGGCCAGTCCGACCGTCGCGATCTCCGGCCACGTGTACACCACCGACGGCATCGACTTGTAGTCGATGTGCGACTTCAGCCCCGCGATCACCTCGACCGCGACGACGCCCTCGTCCTCGGCTTTGTGCGCCAGGAGCTTGCCGCCGACGACATCACCGATCGCGTAGACGTTGGGAAGATTGGTGCGCATCTGCGCGTCCACCAGAATCTCGCCTCGCTTGCTCACACCAAGCCCCAGCGCCGCAGCATCGATTCCGGTGAGCGCTGACTTGCGCCCGACCGACACCAGCACGTAGTCCGCTTCGATCTTCTCCGACTTTCCATCCTTCTCGACGTCGACGACGACACGATTTGTTTCGACCTTCGCTCCGGTGACCTTCGAGCCGACTCGAATGTCGATCCCCTGCTTTCGGAAGATTTTGTCAGCCTCCTTGGTGATCTCTTCGTCATTGCCGGGAAGAATCGTCGGCATCAGCTCGACGACCGTCACCTTCGCACCGAGGCGTCGCCAGACGGAGCCGAGCTCGAGACCGATGACGCCGCCACCGATCACGAGCAGGTGCTTTGGAACTTCAGGAATCTTCAATGCCCCGATGTTCGACAGCACGCGCTTCTCGTCGAACTTGAGGAACGGCAGCTCGACCGAAACGGAGCCGGTCGCGATGATGACATTCTTCGCGCGGTAAGATTCCGACTTGCCGTCGTCTCCCGCGACATCGATGACATTGCCTTTCTTTAGCGTGCCGCGGCCACGCGCCCAGGTCACCTTGTTCTTGCGAAACAGGTACTCGACGCCTTTGGTGTTCTGACCGACGACGGTGTCCTTCCGCTTCATCATCGTCGCGAGATCCAGCTTCACCTCACCGACCTGCACACCGTGCTCGGCCGCGTGCAGCCGCGCGAACTCGTAATGCTCGGACGATGAGAGAAGCGCCTTCGATGGAATGCACCCGACGTTGACGCACGTGCCGCCGAGCGTCTTGTCCATCTCGATGCAAACTGTGTTAAGGCCCAGCTGGCCGGCGCGGATTGCCGCTACATATCCACCGGGTCCGCCCCCGATGATCGCTACATCGCAGTCGACCATTTATTCGATAAGCATCGAGGCCGGATCTTCGATGAGCTCCTTCACGCGTACGAGGAATAACACCGCCTGCTGGCCATCGACGATGCGGTGGTCGTAGGAGAGCGCGATATACATCATCGGCCGGATCTTGACTTCTCCGTTGACGGCGACCGGCCGGTCCTGGGTCTTGTGCAGTCCGAGTATGCCGACCTGGGGGTAGTTGATGATCGGCGTAGAGACGAGAGATCCAAAGACGCCGCCATTGGTGATCGTGAACGTCCCACCGGTGAGATCGTCCATCGCCAACTTGCCGTCACGCGCTCTCTTCGCGACCTCCGCGATCTCGCGACTCAGGTCGATCACGCCCTTGCTATCAGCGTCCTTGATGTTGGGAACAACGAGTCCCTGATCGGATGCGACAGCGATCCCCATGTTGACGTAGTGCTTGTAGATGATCGAATCGCCATCGATCTGCGCGTTCACCATCGGGAACTGCTTTAGTGCCGCCACCGTTGCGCGCACGAAAAAGGGCATGAAAGTGAGCTTGACGCCGTGCTCCTTCTCGACCTTCTCCTTGTACTTCTCACGGAGCGCATTGATGGCCGACATGTCGACTTCGTTGAACGTCGTCAGGTGCGCCGTCTGGTGCTGCGACTGCAGCAGATTCTCGGCGATCCGCTTTCTGCGCGTCGTCATCTTCTCGCGCGTCTCTCGCTCGCCGGGTGTCACTCCATTGCCGCGAGGCGGCTGCGTTCCCGAGGGGCGCTGGGTCGACGCCGCGAGCACGTCGGGCTTCGACACCACTCCGCCGCGTCCGGTGCCGGCGACAGCGGCGATGTCGATCCCCCGCTCTTCGGCGATCCGACGGGCGGCGGGCGACGACTTGGTGGTCTCACTCGGTGGTGCCGAGGGAGGCGGCGACGAAGCTCGCGACGTCGGAGGCTGAGGTGTCGCAGGTGCCGGGGAAGCCGGTGCACTCGCGGGCGCAGAAGCCGCGGCCGCAGGTGCGCCCACCGTGGCTGGAACAGCCGTCTCATCGAGCTCGCCCAGTACGTCATCGACGTGCACGACTTCGCCCTCGGCTTTGGCACGCTTGGTCAGAACGCCCGGCTTGAGCGCGGGCACTTCCACCGTGATCTTGTCGGTCTCGAGATCGACGAGTGTATCACCCGCCGCAACGACATCGCCTTCCTTCTTCAGCCACCTCGACACGGTGGCTTCGACGATCGATTCTCCGAGCGGAGGGACCTTTATGGAGAGCATTCAGAATCCGGAGCGGATGGAAATCAAAGTCGGTATCTTCCGGCTGCAGCGCACAACGCGCAGCCTCTCTATGTCACGACTGAATATAACGCTCCGATAATCGCGTGCGAGGACTCACCATCTCGGCGCACGGCGGACTCGATCAACTCGAGTACCGCACCGATCTGCCGAAGCCCGAACCCAAGCGCGGCGAGATCCGCGTCCGCGTCAAAGCCGCGGCTCTGAATCATCTGGATCTTTTCGTCGTCGGCGGAATGCCCGGCGTGAAGATCACGCCACCCTGGATACTGGGTGGCGATGCAACGGGAGTTGTCGACGCGATCGGGGACCTGAGCGGAATCTCCGACAACAAGCTTCAGGTTGGTGACTGCGTGATCATCAACCCGGGCATCAGCGATTACACCTGCGAATACTGCCTGTCGGGCGAACAGTCTCTCTGCCTCAAGTTCGGCATTCTGGGAGAGCACCATCCGGGAACGCTGGCCGAGTATATCGTGGTTCCCGCGCGCAACGCGCGGAGCATTCCGCGGGACAAGCCGGTTGAGCAGGCAGCCGCCTTTACGCTGGCGACGCTCACGGCGTGGCGCATGGCCGTAACGCGCGCCCAGGTGAAGAAGAGCGACAACGTGCTGATCTGGGGAATCGGCGGCGGAGTGGCGCTCGCCGCGCTCGAGATAGTGCGCAACATCGGCGCGACCGCGTGGGTGACATCGCACAGCGAAGAAAAACTCGCCCTCGCCCGAGGCCTCGGGGCGGAGAATCTCATCAACTACGCAACCACCGATGTTGGCAAGGAGGTCAGGGCGCGCACGGGAAAGCGCGGGGTCGATGTCGTCTTCGACATGGTGGGCGAAGCATCGTGGGGCCAGTCGCTGGGCGCGCTCGGCAAGCGGGGACGGCTCGTTACATGCGGCGCGACATCGGGCCCAAACGTGCAGATGGATATTCGGCGCCTGTTCTGGAATCAGTGGAACATCATGGGATCGACGATGGGCAACGAAGCCGAGTTCGACGCGGTAGCCAACGAATACCGCGCTGGCAGATTGACGCCGCTGGTCGACTCGGTGTTCGAGATCTCGCAGGGGCGAAAGGCGTTCGAGCGGCTTGCCAGTGGCCAGCAGTTCGGGAAGGTAGTAGTGCGCATTCCAGAATGACATTGAGCGGCGATGAAACCGGCACGCCCGGCGATCCTCCTGCACCTTCGGAAGACAGCCCCCAGGCGCAGTACAGCGCACGCGAGCTACAGCAGATCCGCGATGAATTCACATCAAGTCGTACTCCGCTCTGTCCACGCTGCAATGTCCCGCTGTCACATCGGGAGATCGGAGGTGGGTCGTTCGGACTCGGTTACGCGCGGCAACGGGATTGGCTGATCTGCGGCAAGTGTCGACGCAGTGCCATCTTCGACATTCAGCGCGGAACGCGAACTTAACGGGCAAAATCGCGGGCGCCTACATATCTTTGCGGAGCAATCCCGACCCGAGCGGTGTAAGCTCGGGCTACAATCCGTGTTCAAGCCAACCTCAAAACCGAAATTGATGCGACGCCTCGCTACTATCGGCGCCTTGTTGTTGTTTCCGGCTCTCCGTCTCCACGCACAGGTCATCGAGCGCCCCGTGCCTTTCGACAAGGGCGGACTCGTGACGGTGATGACCCCGTTCATAGCCGATCGGGCGGGACTGCGGCCACCCTGGTGGCCGGTCTCCGGCGAATTCACGGAGGCGCGTCTCTTCACGGCCAACGACTCCACGTATGTCCTGGCTGTGACTCGCAGAACGGGCGTCGTGGAGCGGTATTCCCTCAGCGGCGCCGACCGGGACGCGATCGGAGCGGTTGTTTCGAGACTGCCACGTGAGACGATCATGGCACGCACGGATGCGCGAAGCGCGTTCATCAGAGGACAGACTCTGCTTGGACTGTTCGTCTACGGCCCTGCGTTCGCGGGTGCGATCGGTGACAATGCAGGAAGCCAGTCGGCGGGATATCTGGTCGTAGCTGGCGGATCTTTCTTCGCCGCGTCCGAGATATCGCGGCGAATGTTCATCGCGCGGCCACAAGCGGACCTCTCTACCAACATGGGCCTCAATGGCGCTCTCGTAGGCTGGGGAACGACTTATCTCCTCGGGGCCGGCGACCGAGCGCAATACGCCGGCGCCTTCATTGGTGGATTGACGGGTGCCGCGCTCGGTGTGCGCATTGCACGAAACATGACGGAAGCAGACGCGGTGGGGGCAGCATGGGGCTCCGACATCGGAGCGCTCATTGCCTTTGGTACGGTGGAAGCAATGCGGGGAGAAAGAACCTGCACGTTCGATCCGGCGACCTTCGTAGAGACCTGCGAGGGCCGGCGTTTATCCAACCGCGCCGAAGTTGCGACAATCCTCGGAGCGGGGATCATCGGCTATCCGCTCGGAGTTCTTTATCCGCGGAACGCGGCGTACAACGTCACCGCCGGTGACATCCAGACACTGGCGAGTACTACAGCGCTGGGAGCGGGCGCCGGTATTGCTCTGCTCAACAAAAACACGACCTATTCGCATGGGGCGGTAATGGCAACGGTTGGAGGAGTGCTCGGCATGATGGCCGGCGACCGGTTTCTGGTTCGTCGGTACGACCACAGTCGCGCCGAAGCGGACAGAATCGCCCTGGGCACTGGCGCGGGCGCACTCATGGGAGCGGGAATCGCTGCGCTCGGCGAATCGACCCGGGAGAATCCACATGTGATAGGAGGCTTGGCTGTCGGCGGCGGGCTCGCCGGTTTGATCATCACCGAGCGGTACCTCCGTCCCAACCCGGACGCCGGACGGCCCCGCTTGCGAGTAACTTTCAATCCGGCGAGCATTCCGTTGTTGGCGGCGCGCACCCCAGGGAACCATTCCCTAATCAATGTGAGGTTCTAGTGGACACCACGACGACACTCACCTTCGGCGAAAGGCTGCAGGCAAGCTTCGAGCAGCTCTATCGCTACGTTCCGGCGCTCTTTGGCGCCCTCGTCATCCTCTTTGCCGGGTACCTGCTGGCGAGGCTGCTCGAGAAGGGAACCGATCGGCTGATGCGACGCATCCACCTCAATCAGATCCTCGAGCGCGGCGGCGTCATGCAGGCTGTCGAGAGATCGGGATCGCGGGTGAATCCGACGCGCGTCGCGGGGAGTCTCGTCTTCTGGTTCGTGATGTTCGCGGTGATGCTCGTCGCCGCCAACGCACTCGAGCTCCAGTCGCTGGCGAATGTCTTCTCCGAGCTGGTGAGCTACATCCCGAGCGTGATCGCCGCGATCGTGATTATGATCATCGGCATTGTGCTGGGAAGCTTCGTCGGTGGGTTGATCATGGCGTCGGCGGGCGGACTGCACGGCGGACCGACGCTGGCGCGCGTCGGAAAAGGTGGCGTCGTCGTGCTCGCGGTCTTCATGGCGCTCCAGGAGCTTGGGGTCGCGACCGAGATCGTGACGACCGCGTTCGCAATTCTGTTCGGTGCGATAGCGCTGGCCCTGTCGCTTGCCTTCGGGCTGGGCAATCGAGAGCTGGCGGGCGAAGTCACCCGCGACTGGTATCGCCGTTACAAAGAAGAGCGCGAGGCGATTGAAAGCGATAATCGCGAGCTGGACAAGCTCGAAGGAATCACGTCGAAGGAGGAGTACGTTCGACCGATTGGCCTCCGCCATTCCGGTCCGCACGACGTGTATCGCCCGCCCGAGTGACCTCCACCGCCGCTGCGTCGAGCGAAACGGAGGTTGCGCCACAGGCTAGAGAGCTGGTGCGAGGGCTGTCTCTCCGCGATGCGATAGCTCTCGTTCTCACAGTTATCGGCACGGGCGTCTTTCTCAAGACCGCCACGATGGCGCAGCTGGTGGGCAGTCCGTCCAATGTATTGCTCGCCTGGGTTGCCGCGGGACTTCTTTCGCTCGCCGGCGCGCTGACCTACGCGGAGCTGGGAGCGATGATGCCGGAAGCGGGGGGGGAGTACGTGTTCCTGCGCGAGGCGTACGGTGACCTTCCCGCGTTCCTGTTTGGCTGGTCGTCGGTGATGCTCATTGCAAGCGGAGGCCTCGCAGCCGTCTCGACCGCCCTTGCGTCATTCCTCGCCTCGTTCGTCCCACTCAATGCGGTCTGGGTCACGCACGACTTCAATCTGCTCGGACAGATAGTGCACTGGCGGCTTGGCATCCAGCAGGTCGTCGCCGTGGCCATGATTCTTCTCTTCGCGAGCGTGAACTCGCGGGGCATCGACGTGGGCAGCCGGGTGCAGTGGGTGGCGACGGTGGCAAAGCTGGGTGGGATAGCGATCATAGTCTTCGGCGCGTTTGTCCTTTCCCGATCGGGATCGTGGGACCATCTGAAGACGTCCGAGGCCGCGAGGATCGCGCCTGCCGGAGTAGGCGCGTTCGGCGCGGCGATGATTGCGGCTCTGTGGGCTTATCAGGGCTGGGCGAACGTTCCAATGGTGGCGGGTGAGATCGAAAAGCCGGAGCGCAACATCCCGCGCGCGCTGATCTACGGGATGCTGATCGTGATTCTCGTTTATTTGATCACGAACCTCGCCTACTTCTACGCCCTGCCGTTCAGCGACATACTAACGAGCAACTCGACCGCGTATCGTGATGCACTTCCGGTTGCCGCCGCCGCGGCCCAGACATTTTCGTCCTATGGCGCGCAGATAGTCTCGATCGCGTTCGCGATTGCCGCGATCGGCGCACTCAACGCAATCACCATGATGAATGCGCGCGTTCCGTTCGCGATGGCGCGCGACGGACTTTTCTTCCGCCCATTGGGGAATCTGAGCGCGACGTCGCTAGTGCCGGTGAATGCGATCTGGTTCCTGGGGATCTGGGCGTCCGTGCTCGCTCTGGCAGGGACATTCGATCAAATCACGACGGCGGCGATTTTTGGGGTCTGGCTGTTCACCGCGCTCGTCGGATCGTCCCTCTTCGTTCTGCGGAACAAACTCCCGGCGGCTCCACGCCGATATCGGACGCCGGGGTATCCGGTCGTCCCAGCTCTGTTCGTGCTGGTCGCGCTCTGGCTCGTGGTCAACACCGTGACGGCGTACCCCGTGGAATCCGTTGCGGGCCTGGTCCTGATGGCCCTCGGACTCCCGTTTTACTTTCTTTTTCGCGCGTCCGGCTGGCTGGCGCGCGCCCGGATGAAGGACAGGCCTCACTAGCGTCCGTGGCACGACCTTTCCCTGATAAGCGGGCATGCCCGTCAGGAATCCGGACCTTCACGGCAACGTCCCCGATCGGTGCAACGTCGCGCTGATACTGATCGATGTCATCAACGACATGGAATTCGAGAGCGGTGACGCTCTCCTCCGAAATGCGTTGCCCGCCGCGAAGAAGCTGTCGCAGCTGACTCGCCGCGCCAGGAATGCCGGCGTGCCGGTGATCTACGTGAACGACAATTTTGGGAAATGGCGCTCTGATTTCCGGCAGCAGTTGGGACACGTGCTGGAAGACGGAGTTCGGGGGGAGCCCATCGCAAAGCTGTTGCGCCCGGACGACGACGACTATTTCGTGCTCAAGGCCAAGCACTCCGGGTTCTACGATACGCAGCTGGATCTTCTCATCGAGTATCTGCAGGTCAGTACGATCATGCTGGCCGGATTCACCACCGACATCTGCGTGCTGTTCACCGCATCCGACGCCTACATGCGGGATCTCGAGATCATCGTCCCGCCCGACTGCTCGGCGGCCGCATCAATGAAGCACCACGAGACGGCTTTGGAGCACATGTCGCGCGTGCTCAAGGTGAAGACAACGCTGTCCGAAGAGATCGACTTTACAGAGCTGCTGGATCCATGGCTCGCCGATCAGCTACACCGTCCCGGCGAGGTATCGCTTCCGTAGTGTTTCGGGATGGCGCTCGATTGCGTAGCGGAGCATTGTCCGCGGCATCTTTCGATAGTGTTTTCTAAGGAAGGCGTCTTCGACTTCGCGATCCCGCTTTCCAACTTCTCGCAGCATCCAGCCGACTGCTTTGTGGATCAGATCGTGGGAGTCCTCCAGAAGCAATCGCGCGATCTTCAAGGTCGGCGCGAACTCGTTCCGCTTGATGAAGTGGAACGTCGAGATGATCGCGATTCGTCGCTCCCAGATATCGTCGGATTTCGCCAGCCGCTGGAGAAGCGCGATCTCTCGCGCCTCCAGGTGCGGGCCGACGATGTGTTCAGCTGACGCATCCACGAGGTCCCAGTTGTTGATGTACCGGGTGTGCTCGAGATAGGCGCGATGGATCCGCTCGCGTCGAGACTCATCTCCGCGGTCATATCCATCGACGAGTAGCATCAGCGCGAGCAGCCGCTCTTCGTGCCACGAGGAGGCCAGCATTTCCAGAGCGTCCGCGTCGTTCAGCTGCCTGTAGTCTCGAACGAGCTTTCGAAGCGCGGGAACCCTGAGGCCGAGGAACTTGTCCCCGGCTCCGTACTCTCCTGGCGCGGTCTTGAAGAAGCGCTGGAGGTGTATCGCGTCAGCCGGATCGGCTAGCGCGTAGAGCTCCGCCCGCAACATCGCGAGCGTGGGCGCCGACGCCGGAGCTTTTGGCGGGGCTGGCCGACGATCAGTGACTTGTTTGCGGAGCCGCCGAGCCATTCACGATCGCCTTGGAGACCGCCTGTTGAAGCGGACCCACGTCAGGGAAATAACCGCGCGCATCGGGCCCCATGTTCTGCCGATTGGTGAGCAGCACAACGGACAGCTTGTAGCTGGGAACACCGAGAACGTAGGTGCCCGTAAACCCGGTGTGTGAGAAGCTGCCCGTTGGCAGATCACGCGGCGCTTGCCAGCCCAGGTAATTCTGATACTTGTCACGGGTGAGGAACGCGTCGACGATTGCCGGGCGAATGTACTGCCGGCCATGATAAGCCCCTCGATTGTTCAGGAGATCGAGCAGCACGCGCAGATCGGCGGCGGTCGAGAACAGGCCCGCATGACCGGCAACTCCACCATTGGCGTAGAACGCGTTTCCATCATCGACTTCGCCAACCAGTACGTACTGCCGCCAACCGTTCCACGCAGTCGGGTCACCCTTGTACAGGTAGCCGAAGGTGGAATCGTATACCATGTGGCGCTCGTAGACGTTGCCCTGTTCCGTCGCGGCGAATTGGGTGAAGCCGTGTGCCCTCGGTTTGAAGGTCGTCGATTTCAGCCCGAGGGGCCCATAGAGATTCTGCGCCAGAAATCCGTCCAGCGGTTGTCCGCTTACGCGCTCGACGATGTAGCCGAGCAGCATGAAGCCCAAATCGCTGTAATGCCTCGCCTCTCCGACGCCCCAGCCGAGTGGCATCTCCCGGATGACGTTGAAGGTCTGGGTGCTGTTGGCGGCGTGATAGTAGAGGGGCTGCCACTGCACGAGGCCGGACGAGTGCTGGAGCAGGTGTCGCACGGTGATGCTGTCCAGATGCCGCCCGCTGAAGAGCGGGAGATAACGCGAGACCGGCGCATCGACGTCGAGCTGTCCGCGATCGGCGAGAAGCATGACCGCGAAAGTCGTCGCCATAACTTTTGTCACCGACGCGAGGTCGAACATTGTCGAAGCTCTCATCGCCGGAGGCGACGCAAGCCGGTGTCCGGCGTAGTCATTCAGCTGCTCGTAACCGAAGGCGCGCTCGTGCACGACTCGGCCGTCCTTCGCCACCAGGAACACAGCGCCCGGGAACAGCTTGCCGACAGCGCCTTCTATGAGCGAGTCGGCCGTGGCGATCCCGCGCGCGAGGTTTGGCTCCGCCACAGCGCTTGCTGCCGGCGAGCCATATCCGCCGGCGCATCCCGTCCCCGACGCGATCAGCGCTGCGATGGCAAGTGAGGGAAGTTTGCGCTTCTGAAAAAATTGCATTGACATCTGGATAGTAGTGGAATATTCTTGCCCGCGTTCGGGATTGCTAATGTCCTTTGCAACAATTGAATCACTCATGCTCTCTGCTCGCTGCGTCTCTGTTTCCAATCCTGGGAATAACCGCCCGCTCCCACAGAACCTGTGGGACGCGATCGAACGTTTCGGGTAGAGCCGCCAAGAGCCAGCGCTACAGCTCATTTCCAATACCCTCGCGTTTCGATCGATGAAATGCGGGGGTTTTTCGTTTTTCGCAGGACCAACTCTCACCTGGCGTACTGGAGGAGAACTGTGAAGCAGTCAATGAGGAGTGGAGCAACATGACGCCCATCAACCAGGCAGATACCGCGTGGATGCTGATAGCCACCGCCATGGTGCTCGTGATGACACCGGCGCTGGGATTCTTCTACGGTGGACTGGTCAGAGCGAAGAACACGCTCAATACCATGATGATGAGTTACGTCGCGCTCGGCTTCGTCGGGATTGCGTGGGCATTCATCGGCTACACGTTTGCGTTTTCGACTGGCTCGAACTGGCTTGGCGGACTGGACAACGCCTTCTTCAGAGGCGTCGGACTCGATGCGAAGGGAACGATCCCTCACATTTTGTTCGCCGGCTATCAGGCCACCTTCTGCGTAATCACCGCCGCACTTATCTCCGGCGCGATTGTCGAGCGCATGCGTTTCGGCCCGTACGTCGCCTTCATCACGCTCTGGTCGATCGTGGTCTACGCGCCAATCGCGCACTGGGTGTGGGGCGGAGGCTGGCTTGGTAAGCTGGGCGCTCTCGATTTCGCGGGTGGCACCGTCGTTCACATCAACGCCGCCGCCGCGGCGCTTGTGGTCGCGGTCGTGCTCGGCGCGCGGAAGGACTATGCGCGGCAGGCAATCATTCCGCAGAACGTACCCTTCACGCTGCTGGGCGCCGGTCTCCTCTGGTTCGGATGGTTCGGCTTCAACGGGGGAAGCGCGCTTGCGGCGAATGGATCAGCGGCGCTCGCCTTTGCCAACACGATGTTCGCCCCCATGGGTACACTAGTGGTGTGGAGCCTGCTCGACATCACGCGCACAAAGAAGACGACGGCGGTCGGAGCGGCGACCGCCATCGTGGTGGGGTTGGTTGCAATCACTCCCGCGGCTGGTTTCGTGAGTCCGGTGTCTGGAATTGCGCTTGGCGCAATCGCGGCGGTTCCAAGCTACTTCACGATTCTCTGGAGAGCCGGCACCAGGCTCGATGATTCGCTCGACGTGATCGCGGCGCACGGGGTCGGCGGAACCGTAGGAGCGCTGCTTACCGGAGTGCTGGCGCAAAAAATCTGGAACGGAACTGCCGATGGAGCGCTATTCGGCAATCCCAGGCAGCTCGGTATCCAGCTTGTGGCGGTACTCGCTACGATTCTTTATAGCGTTGTGGGAACGTTCGTAATTCTGAAGGCGATCGCTTTGGTCTCGCCGCTGCGCGCGGGCCAGAAAGAGGAGGGGATCGGAATGGACGTCACCCAGCACGGCGAAGAGGCGTACAGCAGAGGCGAAGGCGCAATTCTCGTTCATCCCGACAGAGGCTGATATATGAAACTCGTCGTAGCGATAATTCGACCAGAACGGCTCAACGAAGTTCTTGAAGCTTTGTATCGAGCCGAAGTGAGGGGGCTCACGATCAGCAGAGTCCGCGGTCATGGCGGAGAGACGGAAGCAGTCGAGACCTATCGAGGCATGACCGTGAAGGTGGAGCTCCACGACAAGGTACGACTCGAGATCGGCGTTTCCGACCCATTCGTCGAGCCGACGGTGCGCGCGATTCTTTCAGCGGGCGCAACCGGAGAGGTTGGCGATGGGAAGGTATTCGTTCTACCCGTCGAAAAAGTCTATCGGATTCGGACTGGGGAGGAGGATCGCTCCGCCGTCACGCCGGTCGAAAGCGAGGAGAGCAGCGTCTAGTTCGAGTACAGCCACCGTTACATTTGGACGAGCTGAAGCACGCAAACTGCATGCGCGGCTAGGGCCGGGATTATTACAGCACTTCCTAGCCCAGAGGTTTCTGCATCCGTGCAGCCGCCTTCCGGATCTGCATACACTGCCCGCAAATGGAAAGCTCCGGCTCCTGGAGGGAGTGTAGCGCGAAAATTCTTAACGGGGACGTCCCCAAAATTCAGGGCGACGAAAACAGTTTCGGCCGGGTCGATTCGCATGAAGGCAGTCGTTGCCCGTTGCGACACGTCAGTCGACGCCATGATCAGCCGACCTCGCTTCAGTGCAACGTGCGCATTGCGCAGGTGAATCAAGCGGCGATAGTGATTGAGAAGCGAGCCGACGTCTCCATCCTGCGCGTCGACGTTTTTAATGCTCCAGTCGGGCTGGAGTGCCTCCCACGGTGTGCCAGCGGTGAATCCACCATTCGGGTCGCGGCTCCACTGCATCGGCGTCCGAATCGTTTCGTCCGGTTTGGCGCCGAGCATTCCAATCTCTTCGCCGTAATAAATGAACGGCATGCCCGGCAGCATCAGCAACGCACTCGCTGCGACGCGCGCTTTGGCGAAATCGCCGTTGAGCACGGTCATGACTCGCGGCTGATCATGATTGGTGAGAAAGGGTGACCAGCGCCCCTGCCACTTCACTGCGCTCGGCCGCGTGATTGCGTTGACGAACGCTGCGCGTTCTCCCGTGCTGGCGGCATCCAGAATTCCAAAGGCGACAGCAAACTCGAAGTACGAGTCAAGTTGGTCAGGGTAGTAAGTCGGCAGCGCATCGATATCGGATTCTTCACCGATAGTAAATGACTGGGGTGACTGCGCGCGAATCACATTACCGAACTGGCGCAGTACTTCGTGTGTCCCGCGCGAATGCTGCAGCACGTTCCTCTCCTCGATCAGATAGGGAATCGCGTCGAAGCGGAATCCATCCGCGTGCATTTCCTTCAGCCAGTATGTCAGAACCTTTTGCATTTCGGCGCGCACTGACGGATTCTGGTAATTCAGGTCGGGCATCTCGTGCCAGAACACTCCGTAGTAGTACTCGTCACGAACCGGGGACTTGTGCCAGGCCTCCTGTCCCCACGGTCCCTTCTGGGCCGGAAGGGTCGTCGACCAGCGGTACCAATCACGATATGGGCTCCCCGGATCGCGCAACGCCGCCTGAAACCAGGGATTCTGACTGCCGCTGTGGTTGGGAACGAAATCGACGATGACGTGAATCCCGCGCTTATGCGCTTCAGTGACCAGATTCCGAAAATCATCGTCAGTCCCGTACCGCGGATCGACGTGGTAGTAGTCAACCACATCGTACCCGTGATAGCTCATAGACTTGTCGATCGGCATCAACCAGATGCAGTTGGCACCAAGGTCCGTCGCCGTCTGTGGATTTCCGTCGTTGATGTAATTGAGGCGCGACGTGAGTCCACGCAGGTCGCCGATCCCATCACCGTCGGCGTCAGCAAAAGAGCGGACGAAGACCTCGTAACAGACACCGTCACGCCACCATTGCCTCGGCTCGCCTGCCGGGGTGACCCCGACCAGCGGCTGCCCACACGAGAGCGCGAGCCACGCGATCCCCAGCGTCGGCCAGCCGGTTCTCCTCCCGAGCCCGCTCATTCGCTAAATGTGCCGGTGGGTTGCAAGCTTCGTTAGGCAGCCAAACGCCTCCGGGGGCCATCTCAGGCTGGCGAGCCTGCCCCGTTCAGTATTACTCTCAGCACCACTCGTGCGTCGATGCCAAGAGCGCCCGGTAGTCCGGCGGCGCCGACCGTTTCATTCAAGCCGAGGAGGCTTTTCTCTGTTGCGTTACTGGTTCCTCTTGCTGATGACCGCGATTGTGCTGAGCGCCTGCAGCCCGACAAAGCCCGCGCCGCCTCCAACTCCCAAGGTGGTTCACGACACCGTTACAGTTACGGTCAGAGATCCGGATCTGGACAAGCGGGCCGCGCGGCTAGACCTCCTTATGCTCGCAAAGGAGGCGGAGGTCGAAGATCTTCAGTCCAAGCTGGAGGACGCCCGCGCCGAGGTCGTGCGCGCGATGGCCAAGCTCCAAACAGTGGCGAGCCGGGCGCAAGCAGCATCGGCGATGGCGGAGGCCGAGATCTCCCTTCAGTCCATGAAGTCGGGTGCGGCAGACGCGCCACCCGAAGCGGCGCAGGCGACGAGACTCGTGCGCCAAAGCGCAACCGAATTCAATAAGCAGAACTATGCGGGTGCGCTCTACCTCGCCAATCAGGCGAAGGTGGTGGCGTCGACGTACCGGGGCCGCGCATCACTCGGCAATCGCGAAGGGGCCCGTCCCGGCGAGGTCGCGTTCGCTGTGCCGATCCGGCTTAAGATGACGACTCGCGGAAACGTGCGCGAAGGACCGGGAACCGGTTTCCCGATCGCGTTCGCTGCTGAGTCGGGAACGCTGTTGACCGCCTATTCCTACGCTGACGAATGGATTCGAGTGGGCGACGAGAACGGGCGAAGCGGTTGGGTTTTTAGAAGTCTCGTCGGCCGACCCGACTAACTGCCGGCCGTTCCCGCCCGTGAGGGCGGACTTTCCCAATCAGCTGCCGGTCTTTTTCAGCCTGCGGGCGCGGCACGTTCGGTCGCGTCCTTCTCGTTTCGCCTGATAAAGCGCTTCGTCGGCGACGGCGATGATTGCTTCCGCGTCGTCGGCGTCCTCCGGGAACGCGGCGACTCCGATGCTCAGAGTCATCTTCCGCCCGCTGAATTTCTTCGCGGCTACCCGGGCGCGGATGTGCTCGGCGACCTCGAGAGCTTCGTTGGGTCCTGTGTCCGGCAGCACGATCACATACTCCTCACCGCCGTAGCGCGCGCAGCAATCCACCTTCCTGGTGGACTCGCGCATGATGTCCGCGATCGTCTTCAGCACTTCGTCGCCGGCCGGGTGGCCGAATGCGTCGTTGTACTGCTTGAAGTGATCGACGTCGCCAACCAGCACCGAGAACGTGCGCCGGTCTTTGGCAAAGCGCGCTTCCTGGTCGTTGAGGCGCTGCATCAGAGCGCGATGATTCGCGAGCCCGGTAAGGCTGTCGGTCGTGGAGAGCATCTCCAGCTCTTCGTTCTTCTTGCGGAGCGTCTCGTGAATGCGATCGAGCTCGCGCCGGCCTTCTCTCAGGCGCGATACCATGTGATTGAACACATCGGTGAGGTAGCCGACCTCGCCGCCGCCCGAAGCCTCGGGAAGGTCCACCGCGAGATCTCCGGCCGCTACTTCGCCCGCGCCCTTCGTGAGACGATCGAGAGGACGGGCGATGAGCAAGCCGAGTCGATACGCCGTGCCGGTGACGACGACCAGGAGCAGGATGATCACCAGTAGCGCGACATCCCGGAACCTGCGCATCTGAGCGAACGCCGATTCAGCGGATAGCTCGGAGATGACCGCCCAGTTTACCTGTGGAACGTACTCGAGGGTACCGATGACCGACCGACCTCCGAAGCTGGTGAAGGCGAACGGAGCCCGCGCCCGCTCGCGCAGCTTCTTCATGGTGCCCGGCGGCATCGGCGACTTCACCAGCTGTGCGGAGATAGACTCGGAGCTGGCGATCGCGACACCACTGGTGTTGACCAGATAAATCGCGCCGCTCGAGTCCGGTGCGAACGACCGCAGCAACAGGTGCACGGGCGCGAGATTGAGCTCGGCGGCGAATGCTCCGATCAGTCGCCCATCGGCGCGCTGCGCGGGAACGGCGACAACCAGCTTCGCGCGGCCAGCCTTCGCATCCCAGTATGGATTGCCGACGATCTGGTTGTCGGATCGGAGGGTCGTCTGCCAATCGTCGGGAAGTCGAACGTGGCTGACATCGTTCGAGCTGGTCGCCACGACGTTGCCATCGAGGTCGAGGACCGCGAGCTGCTCGAAATCGCTGAAGCGCTCATGGAGCGAGAGGAGGTAGTCGCGAAGGCGGCCTTCCGCCTGGGCAGCGGTTACCGCACGAGGCGCACGATCGAGCGTGTTGGCCACTTCATCGGAGCCGGCAAAGACGCGCAGATCGTAGAGCCGCTCCTTGAGCCAGACGCCAGTAGCACGCGCGCTTTGTGCGCTGCCGGAGAGGAGATCCTCGTTGATTTTCTTCTCGAGGGCATGCCGGTTCTGCATGTAAAAAATCCCCAGCATTGTTCCGGAGGGGAGAAGCGCTGCCGCTACGGCGAACGCCAGAATTCTGCTGCGTATGCTCTCGAGCCGCGGGAAGGGGAGATACTTGGCGCGCGCCCGTGGCGTGGATTTAACCACGTTCGGGGCGGCTCTCAGGGGCGTGACTGCAGTCGGTGCATTGGAGGGCATCGTGTATAGACGATTCAATGTCAGGCTGAGCTACCGGGATTTTACCAGTGATATTCTTTACCATTTGTAGTCATTTCGGGATCGACTGATGTCGCGATTGTGGCGCTATAATGCGGGCGATACAAGCCAAGGCCCACTAGAATTGCAACTCATTGCAGTTTAGACACTTAGACGCTAGTGTCGAACACGCACTGCTGCGGGCCGAGTGACTTCGGCTTAGCGTCTCTCGTCGGTAGGAGATGAAACTCAAACATATTTTTGCAACGATTCTGCGGGCTCGCGTAGACTGCTGCGTAGCTCGCCTCTCTCGTCTTTCACTCCTTTGTGCAACAGCGGTTGCCGGCGCGCAGACGACCGGTCCGAGTCAATCGGAGCTTGCCGATATCACCGCTCGTGGTCGCGCCCTCGCCGAGTACGACTTCGCCAGCTGGCATGGAACCGACGCGGTCTTCTCTCTTAAACCTTCGGCGGGAAGCATCACCAAGTACATCGCTCGGCCGACGGAAAAAGGCTGGAGAGTCGCGTTCGGTAGATTGACTGCCGCGCGCGACACTTTCCTCCTCGCGTACGAGGCGATCAGGACATCGCAGGGAGGTCAGTTTGATGGATTCACACCCATTGCGCATGCGACGCCTATCGCGGACACGGGCTACTACGCCCGTGCTGCCCGTGCGCTCGATATCGCGACAAAGGATTTTGGCCCTGTTCAGCGCTCCTATAACACGGCGGCGCTGCCGCGTTCCGATGGAAAGTGGTGGGTCTATCTACTACCCGCTCAAACCGTCTCGGGGGTTTTTCCGCTGGGCGCGGACGCGCGATACCTCCTGTCGGCGGATGGTCGGACGATTCTCGAGCGCCGGCGGTTGCACAACTCGGTGATTGAATTCCGCGCTCCTGCGCCGCCTCAGGCCGGCGCGAAAATGGAAGCTGGCACCCACACCGCGGTCGTTGCCGAGATTCCGGAGGATACCGACGTTCTGCACGTGCTCGTGCGGACGCCGCGAATTCCCGAATACGTGATGACCGATCACTACATATATCGCATCGATCCGGACGGGAGGATCAACTTTCTGGGAACTCACTAGAAGCCGCTCGAACATGGGATAGTGGTCGACTCGCTATCGACGCCGGCAAAGTTGCCCGACTGAGCAATGGCAACTAAGATATCCCGGTTCCAGAGGGTCAAGCTGCCACGCCTCCGGGTCCCCGATGCGCAATCGTGCTACGAGGCTCAACGACATTCTCAGTCTGGTCTCGCTTGCTTGCCTTGCGTGCATCGCGATGCCGGCAGCCGCGAGCGCGCAGGGCCTCCGTGACAAGATATCTGACCTCTTCATCTTCGGGCCGGGTCAGGAGCCGCTCTTTCTTGCCGGATCAGCCGACCCCAACAATCCCGCATCACTCCAGGCCCACGGGCTCCACTTCATTCCTGCCTCGGCCGCGGAAAACGGGTCGATAATCTCTTTCATCACCGACGCCCTCGGCGCCAGTGTCGCCAATATCCCGATCGGATCGACAAGCGGCGGAGTGACGTTCCGTTTCGAGGGCGGCGTACCGGTGCCCACTTCCACCTCGGCGGGGCCGATCTTTGCCGAACGCGCGCAAACGCTCGGGCGGGGAAGAATACTGGCCGGGATAAGCCGGACCAGTTTTCGTTTCGCCACTCTGCGCGGCGTGGACATGGACAATATCGGCCTGGTATTCACGCACCAGAACGTCGACTTCGACGGTTGCGATGCCCAGTTCGGAGGGGACTGCACGCTCTACGGCATACCGGTTCTCGAGAACGACGCGATTGATTTTCATCTGTCGATGGATCTCAACGTCAGGGTCACCTCGATGTACCTCACCTACGGGATGACCGACCGATTCGATCTCGGACTGGTCGTGCCCATCGTTCAAGCGGATTTTCGCGGTGAGAGCGACGCCCAAATCCGGCCGTTCGGGGGAACTACCGCGGCCCATTACTTCGCGGGTACTTCAGCGAATCCAGTCTTGAGCGCCCATCGTCAGAGTCTGGGCTCGGCGGCTGGCCTCGGCGATGTCGCGTTGAGAGCGAAGATAAACTTTCGACAGACTCCGGGCTCGAGCTTCGCGTTTCTGGTCGATGGCCGGTTTCCGACAGGCAGCCCGAAGGATCTCCTCGGCTCGGGAAAATTTGCGGGCCGGGCGCTGGCGATCTTCAATTCACGGTTCGGCGATTTCTCGCCTCACCTGAACGCCGGCTACCTCTATCACGCCGGCACGCAGCAGAACGATGCGGTCCTCGGCACCGTCGGATTCGATAATCGGTTGGCAGAGAGCGTCACGCTTGCGGCCGATCTCGTGACCGAG
>Ga0193735_1000098_pt1 | contig 27478 bp, 22 predicted proteins | sample U1m2metaG_FD_145080 | JGI IMG/M metagenome (GOLD analysis project Ga0193735, IMG submission 145080) | Soil microbial communities from a riparian zone of the East river system, Colorado, United States - U1m2 | ecosystem: Environmental > Terrestrial > Soil > Riparian zone | place: USA: East River... | reverse complement strand
ATTTAATTTCAACCTTCGCACCGGCGGCCTCGATTTTTTTCTTGATCTCGTCCGCCTCTTCCTTTGTCACGCCTTCCTTGATTGTCTTGGGGGCGCCTTCCACAAGCGCCTTAGCTTCCGCGAGGCCAAGTCCCGGCACCGCGCTGCGAACTTCCTTGATTACAGCAATCTTGTTCGAGCCCATCTCTTTCAAGATCACGTCAAAGGTAGTTTTCTCTTCTGCTGCCGGAGCTGCCGCTCCGCCAGCTGCGGCCGGACCAGCTGCCATTGCTACCGGGGCCGCTGCGCTTACACCCCATTTTTCTTCCAGTTGCTTGACCAACCCGGCAATCTCCAGCACCGACAGGCTGCTGAGTTGCTCCACCAATTTATCTGTGTCTGCCATTTCTTATTTCCTCCAATTGCCGCTTCCGAAAGCCTTCGGAAAATTAAGGCCAATAGCCACTGGCCCGGACAGTTTTTGTTTCACTTCCCGTCCCGCCATTGCGAGCGGAAAAACTATCTTACGCCGTCGCTTGCGCGGCCGCGCCCTCCTTTTCTGCCTTCGCTTTCAATAGCCGCGCCAGCGCGGAACCTGGTTCATTCAGCAAGCGCACCAGGCGTGTTGCGGGAGACAAGAATAGCCCGAGCAATTGCGCCTGCAAAACTTCGCGCGTCGGCAGATCCGCCAGTTTCTCCAATTCCGCAGCGGAAAGAACAGCCCGGTCAACAAAACCGATCTTCAGCGTCGCGATTTTGAATTCAGCCGCAAACGTCTTGAAAATTTTGGCCACGGGCGCCACGTCGTTCTCACCTGTAACAACGGCTGTCTGACCGGTCAGGTTCTCGCCCGCATCAGGAAAACCAGAATCGGTCATGGCACGTTTGAGGAAATTATTCTTTACGACATGCACTTCCGCGCCGGCTGGAGCGAGCCGGTTCCGCAGTTCACTAAAATCGCCTACCTTCATGCGCTGGTAGTCGGTTACGAGTACGAAAGGAGAGTGTTTCAACTTCTCGGAAAGATCGGAAACGACGCTAGTTTTTTCTGGTCTCATTTTATTTCTATATCGAGTCTTGGGACTACACGTTCAAATACGGTGCTGGATCCACGTGAACTCCGGGAGACATGGTCGCACTGATTGTCATGCCTTCAAGGTACCGCCCTTTCGCCGAGGCGGGACGAGCTCGAACGACCGCGTCAATTACCGCGTTTCCGTTTTCCACCAAAGCACTTTCCTCAAACGAAAATTTCCCAACAGGCACCGCTACGTTGCCGTTTTTATCCAGTTTGAACTCCACGCGACCCGCTTTCACCTCCTGCACAGCTTTGGCTGTATCGTCAGTTACTGTCCCCGTGCGGGGATTCGGCATCAGTCCACGCGGCCCCAGTACCTTCCCCAATTTCCGGACTTCCGCCATTGCTGCCGGCGTCGCAATTGCGACATCAAAATCCTGAAAACCTTCCTGACACTTCTGGATTAGATCTTTCATCCCTACAAACTCCGCGCCCGCTCCCCTGGCTGCCTGTGCCGCCTCGCCCTCGGCAAAAACCAGAACCCGCACGTTTTTTCCACTGCCATGCGGAAGCGGACAGGTCCCGCGAACCATCTGATCGGATTGCTTCGGATCAACACCAAGCCGGAATGAGACGGTCACGGTTTGATCAAACTTTGTGGGCGGAAATTTTTTTAGTGTCGAGACGGCCTCATGGAGACTGTAAGCCTTTGCCCGATCTAACTGTTGCGCCGCTGCGCGATAACGTTTGCTTCGATTTCTTTGCATGTTGATCTGCAGTTCCATCGCCCCGGCCTCTTGAGAGAAACACGGGGCTCCTGCCCAAAATAATCAAACCGCCCATCCTGGCGGCGGATGGCAAACTTAGCGGCGATCCTCACCTTGTCAAAATCAACTTCCTCTCGTAGCCGCTGCGGCGCTGTTATCCACTGAGGCCGCAACGCCTGCAGGGTCTGACAAAAGGAGGGCTCCGCTAGGGGCTCCGCACTTTCGCGGCACTTTCGGCGAGCCCCTGCCGCGCCAAGGCGAGATTCGGATTGAGCGCGAGCGCCTGTTTGAAAAGAGCAATGGCACGCTCATGCTGACCGAATAAAGCAAGATAGCGTCCCCGATTGATCAACATGTTCGCATAGACCGGGAGTACTTTAACGTTTACGGGATCGCCTTGTGCGAATTGCAGCGTCCCGTCGGCAAGGCCGCGGACTTGCAGATACACATCAGGCGAATTATGAAAGCCCTGACCGTCCGCGAGATTAAAGACAAGCCCTTGTGGAACCAGTTGATACTTTTGCGTAAGCCATCTGGTCAGTTCGCCGTTGACTGAGTCGGAGGAAATCAAATCGTTCGTCATGTAAACCGGCGCAACCCTGCTTTCGTTCGTCACCATTGATTGAATCATCTCTAAGAATGCTGTGCTGATTCTTTGAGTCAGCGCCGGACTCCTGGCAAAAGCCCCGGGATCCCGCTCCCATTCTTTGAGATTTTGGACAAATACGTCGATTTTTTCGCGCGATCGCTCGATCAAGCCGGGATAAGCGTGTTTCAAATAGTCGAAATACCACGAGCGCCGTAGAAGATTGATGTCCACCACTTTTGCGTCCGGCCTGATCTGTTCGATTTCCTGCGCATAAAACATGGGGGACACGACTTGCCAATCGAGCGTGAGCAGGAGCCCGTTGGGCGCGATCGCCTTGAGCAGATTGTCGACATAATCGTGCGCGATGACGTATTGCCTGCGATTATTAAACGGCCAGTTCGCTGTGAGACCGGCGGTGCAAACACCTAGAACAGCAATTGCCGCTGCCAAAGATGGCTTCACGCCCGGTAAGGATTTAGAAACCGTCCTTTGGACCAACCATCGAATGCCAAAGCCAGCGGCAATCGCGATCGAAATAAATGCGGGCAGATAGTACGCATCTTTGTCCTCCGCAATTTCGTAGCTGAGGGCGTAGGCCAAATCGGCGATCACGATAGTCAGGAGAAACCAGAAAGTCGTACGGTCTCGCTTGAAAGCATCAGAGAAACCCGCGAAAGCCAGAACGAGCGACAATGGAACCCACGGAAAGCCGAATTCGCGTAGTGCCATCCTGCAGAACTCAGCAAACTGTTCTCCCATTATCTCCGGTTTAAAGGAGAAATAGACCTGATACTGGCGGCCCGTCAGATGCCACCATATTTCCTGCAGCGAACGCGGATGGCCCCAGTTAATGACAGGCGAGCGCGAAGCTGAAAGCGGCAGGTAAGCATAAACGACAACGAGTGCGGCAATTGAAATCAATGCGGCATAAACCAACCGTCTGCTGGTAAAGAACCTCACGCCCTGGGTTCGAAAAACAATGACCGCGATAGCAGGAAGGGTCAGCGCCACGGTGACATGATGAACGCCCAAGGCTAGGCCGAATATCAGCGCAGCCGAATAAAGGAAAGCGTCGTGCCTGGTGACTGGGTCAGCGTTCGACGCCGTCGAAATATGCATCCTGTCTTCGACGATGCGCCGGCGCCACCGAAGCATCAGGAAGAAGATAACGACGATCAGCAGTGCATTCAGAGCATAGACCTCGGTGATCGTCGCATACGACCAAAGCGTGCGGGAAAATGCCATGAGCAATCCCGCGCCCAGCGCGGGCGCAGCCACCATAAGATGCGTAACACCCAGTTCGTCGGTTTTCTTACTCGGCCGCGTGCCTCTTTTTCGTCGCTTCGCCGCAGCTAGGTATGACGCTGTAATGATCAACTCCGCCACGACTAAGGTGAGCATTGCGCAAGCGAGCGCCGCGAAAAGCGCGGACGAAAAATTGATCCGTTGCGCTACGTTTCCAAAGGGCACTAGCGACGCGAGATGGGCGAGAATGATCCATAACGGAACGCCCGGTGGATGCGCGATCCCAAGGCCCCGAGCAACTACGATTAGCTCTCCGCTGTCAGTCAGGGTGACCGTCGGCGCGAGCGTCCAGCTATAAAGAAGGAGCGCGACTAGAAATACCGCCCCGGCGCAAAGTAACTGTGCCGCAGTCAGAGAAGTTATTCGAGAATTCGTCGGCTGGGCAGACTTTGATTTTGGCTCGGAGGTCGCCGCGCTCTGCTGAGTCGTACCTCTGTGACCTTGCGTGTCCTTCGAAAGCCCGCGCGCCATTGCCTATCGTCTCGCAAACTCGCTCTCCTGCAAATCAATGATCAAGGAACAAGCCACCTAGACGCGGCGGGGCACAATTAGAAAAGCGGCAGACGCGGTACTTCGACGTTGCCAACTGCGTTTTTCGGCGGCCGATTAAAAGCCTGCCTTAGCAAGCTTCGAATGGGGTGCCGCGCGAAGATATTTGTCCGTTGTTATACAGCGGGGTTTCGCTTCAGTGCTCGCATGACGAAATCATTTGGCGCTGTTTGCGGCGTTTACTCGTGTCTTCTCTTTGCAATAATTCTGATCATCGCCGGAACGCTGCAAGCGGAGACTCCGCCGCCCTCATCGATGCCGTCTCCATCTCCGGCCGATTACGATCTCCGCTGGGGCGTAAAGATTCCCGTGCGTGACAAGGTCGAACTGAACGCCACATTATATTTGCCGAAAACTCCGGACGGAAAGTTATCGAAGACGCCGGTAATCTTCACACTCACGCCTTACATCTCTGATAGCTATCACGCGCGCGGCGCCTATTTTGCATCGCATGGCTACGCATTCGCACTCGTCGACGTTCGCGGACGCGGAAATTCCGGCGGCGAATTCGAGCCGTTTGTAAATGATCCTCGGGACGGGCACGACTTGGTCGAGTGGTTTGCAAAACAACCATTTTGCGACGGCAAAGTTGCGATGTGGGGTGGTTCGTACGCGGGATTCGACCAGTGGGCAACAGCGAAAGAACTTCCGCCACATCTAGCGACGATTGTTCCCGCCGCAGCCGCTCATCCGGGCCTCGATTATCCGTCGACCCAGAACGTCGGTCTAACCTATGACATGCAATGGTACACTTTCACCAGTGGCCGGACCGGACAGCAAAACCTTTTCGGTGATCAAAAATTTTGGCGAACGAAGTTCCTCGACGCCTACAAGAAACATATTCCCTTCAAATCGTTGGACTCGTTCGTCGGAAATCCGTCCGTCAATTTTCAACGCACTCTCAAACATCCCACGCTCGATGCGTACTACGACGCGATGGTGCCGACGCGCGAGCAGTTCCAAAAAATCACTGTCCCCGTCCTGACAATCACGGCGCAATACGATGGGGATGAGCTCGGCGCACTTAGCTATTACCGGGATCATCTGGCAAATAGCTCTCCAGAGGTGCGCGCAAAACATTTTCTGATCATCGGCCCGTGGGACCACGCGGGCACGCGTACACCTACGGATGAAGTCGCCGGCGTAAAGTTCGGTCCCGGAGCCGTTATCGATCTGAATGATCTGCATCGGCAATGGTATGACTGGACAATGAAAAGCGGACCGCGGCCGGAATTTCTCAAGAACCAGGTCGCTTACTATTTGCTCGCAACCGGCAACAGCGGCGCCAATGGCGAGTGGAAATACGCCGATAATTTCGAAACACTGGTCGCGAACCCGAAAATCTTTTACCTCGATTCGAAAAACGGCGACGCGAATGGAGTGTTTCGTTCAGGCTCGCTTGCCGAAAAGCGGCCCGATGCCGGTTCTGATACTTTCACCTACGATCCGTTGGATACCACGCGCGGCGAAACAGTTGATGGGATCGATCCGAAAGAGAAAACGGCAGGTATCGATCAAACGTATCCTTTGAGTATTGGCAAGGACGGTTTGGTGTACCACACGGAAGCGCTTCCCAACGAGACACCGTTCATCGGCTGCCCGGCAGTGACATTATGGGTATCCATCGACACCCCGGATGTCGATCTCTCCGCTCATCTGTATGAAATCCAGCCCGATGGCACCGGCATCGTGCTCTGGAGCGATGCTCGCCGCTTGCGTTATCGCGACTCGCTGCGCGAAGCGAAACCGGTGAAACCGGGTGAAATAGTACGTTGCGACTTCAATCCCGGATTATTCGTTGCTCGCCGGTTAATGAAGGGGAGCCGCCTTCGCCTGGTCGTGTCATCCCCGAATTCGATTCACTTCCAAAAGAATTACTGTTCTGGCGGCGTAGTCGCGGAAGAAACAGCAAAGGACGCCCGTACTTGCCACGTGCAGGTCTATCACGACCCGACGCATCCCAGCACGATTCACCTTCCGCTGCGATGATGCGCTGCATTGTTGGAATTTTGCTCCTCGCGGGCACGTCTTTGCTTTTTGGAGCGCCGGCGCGAAGCGCTTCGGAAATCGTGATCGCAATCCGTTATCTGCAAGCGGAGGGAACGAGTCACTCCCATCTCTATCTGTATCGCGAAGATGGAAAGCTGCTGCGACAATTAACGAATGATGACTCTGGACAGGATTCCGCTCCGATTTTTGCGCCTGATGGCAACGTGATTGTCTTCACGCGCGAAAAATCCGATAACGCTCGCGAATTTTGGAGCGTTGATCCACTTGGCAAAGCCTTGAAGAAACTGGAGGCTGCGCCTGATTGGTACATCTCAGCTAAAAGCTCGCCGTATTTCACGAACGTCGAGGCTGAAGAATCCGCACCTCCCAACCCGTCAGTATCACCGGAGGAATCTGCATCTCCCAGCGCGACGCCAATACCCACTTACAAATCGCCTGATGGTTCTGTCGAATTGATCTTACGCGAAGATCCAAACGACGAAGATGACCAGATCGACGGGCCGGGTCATGGAAAGCATTACCTGCTTCGCGATATGAAAACCGGAGTGGAAACGGAATTCGGGAAGGTACCTGGATTTGACGGCGTGTTCGGGTTGCTTCACGACAATCGGGACAAGGATCAGCATTTTCTTTTCGAAGGGCCGCTGCGACTGGCTTTTTTCGACTTACATTTGAACAGCACCGACGGTGACACCGTTTTCGCCCTCGATTTCACTGGCCCGCGTCTCGTCAGATTATCGCCGAATTGGGCTACTCCAATTCCGCTGCCTGGCGAAGCAGCATTTCTCACATTTACAGAGAATCGTTATGTGCCCATCCCAGGCGGCAAGAAAACGGCGAATTGTTCTTACATGGAACACTGGGACGAAAGACTGAACGAGATTCGCTACGCACGCGAAAAATCCGCCGCGCTCTGTTACGGCGCGTCGATGTATCGGCCAGGCAAAAATCCTGGCGTTATCACGCTGCGGCGCGGCGCCGAATAATTCCTCATGAAAAAACGTTGGGTGAGCGCTTTTCTTCTTGCGGTGCTGTTAGTCAATGCTTCGGCTGCAACCGAATCACTAGATAAATTGGCGAACGATTTCTGGGCGTGGCGTGCGAAGTACGCGCCATTTACCGGCGATGATGTGAACCGTATCGAGCCACCCGGCGGGACTCGCGACTGGTCGCGCGCCAGCATAAACAAACAACGAAAGGATCTGGCCGAATTTGAGGCACGCTGGAAGAAGCTCGAACCGGTGCAATGGGCGGTTCCGCAGCAGGTGGACTACCGTCTGATCGGTTCCGCTTTGGCGCGGGTGCGCTGGGAACTGGACATTAATCCGCGCTGGAAACGCGACCCCAATTTCTATATCGCTCAAACGCTCACGGCAGTAGTTGAAGCGCTCACTGTGCCGGGGCCGTACGACGCAGCCCGCAGCCGAGAAATCCTCACGCGAATCGAAAACATTCCGTCGATCCTGCAGCAAGGCGCTGAGAATCTTGATAAGCCGCCTGCGCCATTCGCCTCTGTCGCGATCCAAGCCCTCGAAAACATTCGGCCGCACCTGCGTCAAATGGCGGCAGCCTTACTAAAATCCACAACTCTCAAAGAAGAGGAACTGAGGAGCGCAACTGATCGCGCAGCGGACGCGCTGGAACGTTTTCGCGAAAATCTCCGGGAAATGTTGCCGTCGCTGCCGAATGAGACCGCTGTTGGGCGCGACGCGTACGTATTCTTTCTCAACAACGTCGCGTTGATGCCGTATTCGCCTGAAGATCTTCTGGCGATGGGGAGACAGGAATGGAACCGCGCTGTTGCTTTCGAGGCGTTCGAGAAAAATAGAAACAAGAATGTGCCGCCGCTTAAGACTGCCGACAACGTCGATAATTGGATTAAAGAAACAGCGGTGAAAGAATTGCAGATTCGGAAATTTCTCGAGCAGCGAGGCATTCTTACCGTCCCGAGTTGGGTCCAGCATTACACGCTACGACCGATGCCGGAATATTTGCGCGCTCTTCAAGGCTTCGGCGAGATGGACGATTTCACTGCGCTGTCGCGATTGAAGGAGAATTGCATCCGTTACGTGACCGAGCTTTCAGGAAACCTCGGTTACTTCTGGCATGCAACGGCGCAAGACCCACGGCCGATTACTGTTCACGAAGGGATTCCGGGACATTATTTTCAGCTTTGTCTTTCCTGGAAAAATGAGGACCCGATCAGGCGGCATTACTACGACTCCGGCGCAAACGAAGGAATCGGCTTTTATGCAGAAGAGATGATGTTGCAAGCCGGGCTATTCGATGACAGCCCCCGCACGCGCGAGATCATTTACAATTTCATGCGGCTTCGCGCGCTGCGTGTGGAAGTGGACGTGAAACTCGCGCTCGGTGAATTCACGCTCGACCAAGCCGCGAAATATCTTCTGGAAAAAGTGCCCATGGACTCAGATACAGCCCGTCAGGAAGCAATTGCCTTCTCTACCGGTCCCGGCCAAGCCATCACCTATCAGATCGGCAAACTCCAAATCATGAAATTTCTCGCTGACGCGCGAATGCAACAAGGCGAAAAATTCAATCTCCGCACGTTCCACGATTTCGTTTGGAAAAACGGGAACGTCCCAATCGCGTTGCAGCAGTGGGAGTATTTGGGCGGAAGATAGGCTGCTAGCCTGTCTCCGCGGCCGGGCAGCCTTGCCTCCGAATGAATCCGGCAGGCTGGCAGCCTGCCAGCGAGTCAAGCAAGCTGCCTGACTTCCAATCCTAATCGACGATTTCCAGGCCCATTTGACGGGCGGTGCCGGCAATCATGCGGAAAGCGGCTTCGTCGTTGCGCGCGTTCAGATCCTTGCGCTTCGTGTTGACGATGTCCATGACTTGTTTGCGCGTGACTTTTCCAACCTTGGTCTTGTTAGGCTCTTTAGAACCGGCCGCGATGTTGGCCGCTTTCTTCAAAAGAATCGCGGCGGGCGGACTCTTCGTGATGAACGTAAACGATTTATCTTTGTAAACGGTGATGACGACCGGAAGAATGTCGCCGGCTTGCTTCTGGGTCGCCGCGTTAAATTCCTTGCAAAACGCCATGATGTTGACGCCGCGTGGACCAAGCGCCGTTCCAACGGGTGGCGCCGGGTTTGCCTGTCCCGCAGGAATTTGAAGTTTAATCTCAGCTACTTTTTCTTTTGCCATTGTAGTTCGTTAAACCGTTGAAACGGTTAAAGCGGAAAATTAACCGCGCTCGACCTGCCAATATTCCAGTTCCACGGGAGTAGCGCGACCGAAAATCGTGACTGAGACGCGTAGTTTGCCGCGTTCCGGATCGATTTCTTCGACGATTCCGGTCTGGTTTTGGAACGGGCCGTCGGCGACTTTCACCGATTCTCCCACCTCGAAGCTGACCTTCGGTTTCACCTTTTCTTCGCGCTCTTTCATTTGCGCCAGCATGCTGTCCACCTCCGACTGCCGCATCGGGATCGGTTTGTCCTTAGTGCCAGCAAACCCAATCACGCCGGATGTGTCGCGGATGAAATACCATGTGCGTCCGACCAACTGATTGTTTTCGTCGAGCAGGTGCATGTTAACGATCAGATAGCCGGGGAAAAACTTCCGCGTGGTCTCGCTCTTCTTCCCTTTCTTGATTTCCGAGACGCGCTCTGTCGGGACAAGCACGTCATAAATCAGATCGCCCATCTCTTCCGTTTTGACACGTTTCAAGATATTCTCGCGCACCTTGTTTTCTTGTCCGGAAAGCACGTGCACGACGTACCATTGATCTTTGCCTGCGAGTGTCTGTGCCATAAATCAGTGCAACCGGGTGAAAAAATGGACAACGTTCACCAGAACCAGATCGAAAAGCGCAACGTATCCGCCGAGCAATACCATCGCGATAAGCACCACCACGGTCGAGTCACTCAGTTCCTTGTAACGGCGGAATCCTTTCTCTTTCGGATCCCACGGCCAAGAACATTTCTGAAGCTCGACCTTAACTTCGCCGAAGAAGTTTTTGATTTTGGTAATCATTCTAAATTTAGATCGTGATTCGTTGAAACGTTAAAGCGTTGAAGCGGTCGATTACAATGCAATTTCATTTCTTCCTGTTTAACGCGTCAACGATTCAACCTTTTAACGCGGCGTTAGCCACACGCCAGGAGGGACTCGAACCCCCAACCGACGGTTTTGGAGACCGCTACTCTACCAATTGAGCTACTGGCGTAAGTTTACTCTTCCTCTTCCGCTCCCTCTTAATCTCCTCTTCCTTCCACATCCCACAAGTGAGCAGAATCAGAGAAAGAGCGTTAATCCAGAATGTCACTCACGCGACCGGCACCGACGGTCTTGCCGCCTTCGCGAATAGCGAAGCGAATCGTCTTTTCCATCGCGATTGGCGTGATCAACTCGACTTCGATTGAGATGTTATCGCCGGGCATGACCATTTCTACGCCTTCGGGCAATTTAACGGTGCCAGTTACGTCGGTGGTACGGAAGTAAAACTGTGGCCGGTAGTTCGTGAAGAACGGGGTGTGACGTCCGCCTTCCTCTTTGCTCAGCACATAGACTTCCGCCTTAAACTTCTTATGCGGAGTAATCGAACCGGGCTTCGAAATGACCTGGCCGCGCTCGACTTCTTCCTTCTTTAAGCCGCGCAACAAAACGCCGACGTTATCGCCCGCACGCGCTTCATCGAGAAGTTTGCGGAACATTTCGATGTCGGTTGCAACCGTCTTCGCGGTAGGACGAATGCCGACCAGCTCGACTTCTCCCATTTTCTTGAGAATACCGCGCTCGACACGACCCGTGGCGACAGTGCCACGACCTTCAATGTTAAACACGTCCTCGATCGGCATCAGGAACGGCTGATCGATCGGCCGCTCAGGCACGGGAATGTAGTCGTCTATAGCTTCGACCAGAGCGAGAACCTGTTTCTCCGCATCCGCATCACCATTGAGCGCCTTGAGCGCGCTGCCTTTAACAATCGGGATTTTGTCCCCCGGAAATTCATACTGCGTCAGCAGATCTCGCACTTCCATCTCGACGAGATCGAGAAGCTCGGGATCGTCGACCATGTCGACCTTGTTCAGGAACACGACAATCGAAGGGACACCGACCTGCCGTGCGAGCAGGATATGCTCGCGGGTTTGCGGCATCGGTCCATCGGCCGCGGAGACAACCAGGATCGCACCATCCATCTGCGCTGCGCCAGTGATCATGTTCTTGACATAGTCCGCATGTCCGGGGCAATCGACGTGTGCATAGTGGCGTTTGTCGCTCGAGTACTCCACGTGTGCAGTGTTAATCGTAATGCCGCGCTCTTTCTCTTCCGGCGCGTTATCGATTGATTCGTACGCACGCACTTCGGCCATGCCTTTTTTGCTGAGCACCATCGTAATTGCGGCGGTCAGGGTCGTCTTGCCGTGGTCAACGTGACCGATCGTGCCGACATTCACGTGCGGCTTGTCGCGTTTAAATGCTTCCTTAGCCATTTCAATTCTCCTGTTTAACTAAACTCTCTATTTTTTCTAATTATCCGCTGCCGGTCTTAGCCCTATCTGGAGCCCATGACCGGGATTGAACCGGTGACCTCGTCCTTACCAAGGACGTGCTCTACCAACTGAGCTACATGGGCTGCTCGTCGCCAACCCAGCGCCTCTGCGGCAACCCGAGCGGCAAACCGGTTTTGCCTTCTGCCAGAGATTCAAAAGTCCCAAAGTCGCATCAAATTTGCAATTTGAACGACCATGGGACCGCCTCGTTCCAGCAAAAAGCGTCCGCAAACTAACCGCGCGCACCGTCGTGTCAAAGAAATTTCTCGGTAGGACGGCGCTCTGGTTGTTGCCGCGGCAACCGATCGCACCACCTCGTCCCTACTCAGCGGATTCTGCCGCTTGTTTCGTCTGCTTTTCCTCGCGTCACGAATCGCAGGATGACTGCAATGATGATGAGCACCGCAATGGTAATTCCAACGTTCAGCGGCGTGATCAAACTTGAGCTGGGCGTTGGAGTGGGAGTAGCCGAAGGGGGAGGCGGTGCGTTTTTCGCCTGCAGCATTCCCTGCACATATTGCAAACGCTGAACGGTGTCATAGTCGTCTGGTTTTAACTTTAACGCCGCCTGGTAATCGGCGACCGCCTTCTCATACTGCTGCAAGGAAGTGTAGGTCGCGCCTCGCTTCACCAAGTGCTCGTCATCGTTCGGATTTTTTTCGATCAACACTGTGTAGTCTGCCACGGCAGCGTCGTAGTTTTTCAGGTTTCGGTTTGCCCATGCACGCCGGTCAAAATTTTGCGGATCATCCGGTTGTTGCTGAATTGCTGTGGTGAAGTCCGCGACCGCTTTGTCCCATTGATTGAGACCGACCTCAGCAAAACCGCGAAACTTGTAGGCATACGCGTCGTCGGGCTTGAGTTCGATTGCCTTATCAAAATCTGGCAGTGCTGCATCGAACTGATTTTGCATGACCGCAGTCATCCCGCGCTCGCGATAGGCCACTTCATCCTTTGGAGCGACTTCGATTGCCTTCGAAAAATCAGCGAACGCCTCGGCGAGCCGGGGAGGGTTGCTGGCACGATACGCAGTACCACGATTAGTGTAGCCACGTGGATCTTTCGGATTCGCTTCAATCGCCTTGGTAAATTCGGCCACGGCGCCGTCGAAATTCTTTTGTTGAGCGAGTTCAATCCCACGCTGCATATGGCTTGCGCCGCCCCCTGGTGATTTCTGAGGTTTCCCTAGGCAAACGGGACTGGCTGCAAAACATAGAAGCGACGCGGTTGCGATGATAATTGTTTGCTTGTTCAAGTTATTCATTCTCCTTTCAGCCCAACTGTTGAGCGATTTATGCTTGTAGGCGAGCAAATTAACGCGCCGAACGCCTAAATGAACCAAACAAATTCGATGACGGAGTCTGTCGATCGACACCGTCGCACAAGCCTGTCGGAAGGCTACGCTGCAGTCTTTGCCACGGTCCTTATTTGGTCCACGCCATCACTGTTCATGTTTTATTTGAATCGCTATTACGATCCGTGGGCGCAAAATTTTTATCGTTATCTTGTCGCCTGTCTCGCCATTGCACCGCTCCTGATTTACCGGATTCGCCGCGGTGCCCCGCCACTCGACTGGCCGGCTGTAACGATGTGTCTTGTCCCATGTCTCCCTAACGTAGTTCATCAAGTCACGCAGGTCGTTGCCCTGTTCTACATGGGTCCAGGCGTTTACACGATTTTCACCCGGTCGTCCGTGATCTTCACTGCCTTACTCGCGCTCGCATTCTTTCCGGAGGAACGCCGGGTGATTCGTCAATGGCAGTTCCAAGTAGGCACACTCCTCGGCTTAATTGGCGCCTTTGGCGTAGTCTGGTTTCAACCAGGTCGAGAAACAGAACATATGAAACTGCCTGGTTTATTCATCGCCTTTACGGCCACGTTTTGTTGGGCACTCTACGGTGTTCTCATCAAACGCCCTTCCATGCAGCTTGGCCCAATTCGCAGCTTCGGGCTGGTTAGCTTGATTACCTCGATCCTGCTGCTTCCGCTTACGTTCGCGTTCGGAAAAATTGGCGCGCCACTTCACGCCGGAGCCCAGGTAAACTTGATTTTGATCGTTTCGGCCGTGACGTGCATCACGCTGGCTCATGTGTTGTACTACGTCGCCATTCGTGAAATCGGCGTCGCGCTCGCGCAAACGCTCCAACTCCTCTGCCCGGCTCTGGCACTCGGTCTGTCCGCCTGGATTTATGGTGAGCGGTTGACTCACGCACAGCTTTGGAGCGCAGCCATTTTGCTGCTAGGCGCATTCCTAGCCATGCGCGTGAAACCGGTCGCGACCACTGAGACGGCGGAAAATATCTGAGCGCTGGACACCCTGCGCGGGATTGCATTATCCAGTATCGAGAATCCAGCATTCAGCATCTAATTTCATCCTGTGAATCTCAAAAAATATCTACGGACTCGCCAGAAGGAGGTAGACCGCGCGCTCGATCGTTATTTGCCCAAAGCGAGTACGAAACCCGCTACGCTCCACAAGGCGATGCGGTACAGTCTTTTTGCCGGAGGCAAACGATTGCGACCGATTCTGTGTCTCGCCGCGGCCGAGGCTTGTCGCGGCAACATCGATAACGCACTTCCCCTCGCCTGCGCCGTCGAATGCATCCACACCTATTCGCTGGTACACGATGATCTTCCCAGCATGGATAATGACGATTTCCGGCGAGGCCGCCCGACATGCCATAAAGTTTTCGGCGACGGCATCGCGGTGCTGGCTGGCGACGCGCTGCTCACCATCGCATTTGAAATTGTGTCAACTGCCAAGCCCGCGCCGCGTTACGACATTTCAATTTTGTTGCGCGAGGTTGCGGTCGCGGCTGGCAGCCAAAGACTGATCGCTGGTCAAGTGGCCGATCTCGAAGCCGAAGGCAAGAGAGTTAAACGCGATCAACTGCGATTTATCCACGAGAACAAAACCGCAGCCATGTTGAAAAGTTCGGTCCGGCTGGGCGCGATGAGCGCCAACGCAGACGCCGAGAAACTTTCCGGTATCACACAGTTCGGGGAGCGACTTGGTCTCGCATTCCAAGTCATCGACGATATCCTCGACGTAACCCAAACTTCGGAAATATTGGGGAAAAGCGCCGGCAAAGATGTTGCGGCAAAGAAAGCGACTTATCCTGCGGCGATTGGTCTGGAAAAATCACGTACTGAAGCCAGACGGCTGACGCGCCAGGCGCACGATGCTCTGTCTGTATTTCGCGGAGGCGACGCTGAAGCGCTTCACGCGCTCGCGAACTACCTTCTCGAACGCGAGTATTGATTGGTAGCGACGTCTCGCCGAGCCGTTCGCGGCGCGCCCGGTGGTCACGCCCTACTTTGCCAACGCGAGGTTGGGATCGATCTCCTCAGTCACTCTAGATTGAAACCCACGCTGTAATCGTAGTAACGCAGCAAACGCGATCATGGCCGCGTTGTCTGTACACAACCACGGCTTTGCATTTTTGAATTCAAACCCTTCGCGCGCGCATGCTTCGCCCAATTGTTTTCGCAATTCCTGATTGCAACTAACCCCGCCACTGACTGTCACAAGATCGAACCGATATTTCTGCGCTGCTGCAATCGTCTTGTGCACCAGCACATCGATAATTGCCTGCTGGAAGGAAGCGCACAGATCACTTAGCACGTCATCCAGAGCGGAGTCGACGGATCCCTTGGCATTACCGGCGAGGTCGATCATCGGGATTCCTCGACTACGCTTCGCTTCGCTCGGAATGATACCAATCTTGGGCAGCAAATAACGAACGGCCGTTTTCAATCCACTGAAGCTAAAGTTTTCCGACTCAGGCATGCTGCGCGGTAAATCAAAACGATTTGGATCCCCGTCTCGCGCGTGTTTTTCGATCTCCGGCCCGCCGGGATATCCAAGGCCCAGTATCTTGGCGACCTTATCGAATGCTTCGCCAGCGGCATCATCGACAGTTCGGCCGACTAATTGATAATCACACAGCCCTTCCAATCGAACCAACATCGTGTGTCCGCCGCTGACGATAAGCGAAACATTCGGCGGGATTTGGTCTCCGTTCTCTACGTCTCCAAAGAAAGGCGAGAGCAAATGTCCTTCGAGATGATTGATGGCGAGGTAAGGTTTGCCAAAGCCAATCGCCAATCCTTTGGCAATCGACGCGCCGATCATGAGCGAGCTCGCCAGGCCGGGTCCGCTGGTCGCCGCAAATCCATCGACCTCTGACAAACGAATTTTCGCTTTGCTCGCAGCCCCCTCGAGCAGTCTGGCTGCGTAAACAAGATGATTGCGGGAGGCGATCTCCGGCACGATCCCGCCATACTTTCCATGCGCGGCGATTTGCGATGCGACTTCGCTAGCGAGCAGATCCGACCCTGAGTCACCGTTACGCCCGCGCAGGATCGCAACGCCGGTCTCGTCGCATGAGGTTTCTAATGCCAATATTGTTTTCACGACAAACAAAATACGCGGGTCATTCTGAGCCAAGCGAAGAACCTCGCAAAGACTCCTGGATCACACAGGTTGGATTGCGTGATTCTCTCTTCCTGTGTGACGTCCCTCACCGTCTGCGCGGTTCGGGATGATAATGCTATTTCTTCACCGCTTGGGCTTTTGGCGCGTTCTCTTGCGCGTAAATCATAACGCCCTTGAGCGCATCAATTGCTCGCAACATCTGCGGGTCTCTGGCCTTGATAATGCTTTTCTCGTCCTCGGGCTTCATATTTCCCGCATTGCGCAGAGCAAAAAGAGAACGCTCCTGCTCGGCAGTCACCGCAACATGAATATTCGGCGTCACGCCATTACCCTGAATGACCTGTTTGCTCGGCGTGTAGTATTTCGCGGTCGTAAAACGCACTGCGGAGCCATCTGGCAACTGCATGACATTCTGCACAGAACCTTTTCCAAAAGTTGTTTCGCCAACAAGCACCGCTCGATGCAAATCCTTCAGCGCGCCGGCAACGATCTCTGCTCCGCTTGCGCTGCCTTCGTTGATCAACACCACCATCGGAAAGCTAGGGCGTTCCTTTTTCGCGCCGGAAGTTGAATAATCATGCTGTTGCGAAGCGACCCGGCCCTGCGTTGAGACAACTTTTGTGTTGGGCGGCAGGAACTGCGCGCATACATCGACTGCGCTATTCAGCAGGCCGCCCGGATTGTTCCGCAGATCCAGAACGAGCGCCTGCATCCCCTGCTTTTGCAATTCATCGAGCACTTTCGACAGCTCGTCGGCAGTCGGCTCGTTGAATTGCACCAACCGGATATAACCGATCTTGAATGGGCCAGTCAGCTCGGGGTCAAGCAATCGGGCTCCCTTGACGCTTTGGATTTTGATCTCCGCGCGTTGCAGCGTGTATTCCTTAATTTCCTTGGTGGAAGGCCGCAGTAGCGTAAGCGTTATTTTTGCTCCAGCAGGTCCCCGCAAAACATTGATTGCATCCTGGAGATCCATTCTCTCCGTTGAAATGCCGTTGATTCGCAAGATCTGGTCGCCAGAGAGGATTCCAGATTTGGCCGCAGGCGTGTCCTCCATCGCTGTAATCACGGTAGGCAGGCCGTTTTTCATCGAAACTTCGATCCCAAGACCGTTAAAACGACTGCGCGTGTCGTCCTGCATATCCCGGAAATCATCGGGATCCATGAACTGGCTATGTGGATCCAACGAGGAAAGCATCCCCTTCATTGCCGCGTTGATGAGATCGTGATAGCTCGTCTTGTTGTCATCCACGTAATCCTGCCGAATCAATTCGAGCGCTTTTGCAAAAATTGAAATTTGCGCGTAGCCGTTATCCTCTTCACTCTTTCGCGGCTCCGCCTCCTGCGCGAAGGCAGAAAAAACGCCCACCAAGAGACAAGCCAACGACGGCAAAATCATGAAGCGCCTCATACTTCGATCCTAACTTGAACAACAGGCCCACCATCGCTCACGGGAAATTTTTGGCAACACCCAACGCGAACCGTTGTCTTAATTCTGCACCGCCAATGAAACCAGCCTTTCGCGTTAAAGCTTTCTCGTTCATCCTTTTCCTCGCCGCGCTCTGTCTCTTCCCTAAAAGTCTTCTGAGCTTCGCTGCGGAAACAGAAGACGGCGAGTATGAGGCGGTGGCCGAGGAATACATTAAAGGTTACCTGGGCGCTCATCCCTTGGAAGGTACCGCTCTCGGACTTCACGAGTACGACGGCAAAATCACGGACTACAGTCGCCTCGCGCTCGATGCCGAGCTTTCGAGGCTACGGCGCTTCGACGATCGGTTGAGCAAATTCGATCCGGCTAAACTGAGCTCCCGGCAATCCATCGATCTGCGAATTCTTCAGGGCGCAGTAAAGAAAGGCCTCTTTGAAATGCAGGACATGTCGGTCTTTGAACGGAATCCAATGGTCTACGCACGCGCTGCCGACGTGAATGTTTATATCAAGAGGAATTTTGCGCCGCTTGAGGATCGTGTTCGTAGCCTGGTCGCAATCGAATCGCAAATCCCAAATATCCTCATTGCGGCAAGGACAAACCTCAATGACGTCGTTCCCAAACCGTACGTTGAGCTCGCCATTCAGATCGCGAAAGGTTCTGCAGATTTCCTGAAAAAAGATCTCGTTGCCGCTATCGGCAACCTCAAGGACGAACAGCTTCGCGTCGCCTTTCATGAGGCCAACCGCAAAGCCGCAAATGCGCTCAACGATTATGCCGCGTGGCTGGAGCGGGAGAAACTTCCGAAAGCCTCCATGGATTTCGCGTTGGGCGAAGAGAAATTCAGGCACTTCCTGGCGCAGACAGAACTCGTCGATCTTCCTCCGCAAAAAATCCTTGAGATCGGCCTGGAGCAATTAAAAGCGGAACAATCAGCGTTCGCCGAAGCGGCAAAAAAAATCGATCCAAACAAGTCCCCAATTGAAGTTTTCAAGCAAATCCAGAGCGAACATCCCACGCCGCAAAATCTCATCCCTGACGTAGCCAAAGATCTGGACAAAATCCGCAAATACGTTTTAAGCCAGCATTTGGTGAGCATCCCCTCTGATGTTCGCGCAAAGGTGAAAGAAACGCCGCAATACCTGCGCGCCACTTCTTTTGCCTCGATGGACACGCCCGGTCCATTCGAGAAACACGCCAATGAGGCGTATTACTACGTCACACCTACAGAGAACGACTGGCCGGAGAAACAAAAAGAAGAATGGCTCACCGCCTTTAATTATTACACTTCCGACGTCGTATCGATTCACGAAGCTTATCCTGGTCATTATGTGCAGTTCCTGCACCTAAACGCATCGCCGGCGAGCAAGGTGGAAAAAATCTTCGGCAGCTACGCGTTCGTCGAAGGATGGGCGCATTACTGCGAAAAAATGATGCTCGACGAAGGCTACGGCAGTTCCACCAACTCTACTCCCAGCGAAGACGAGGTGAAACGCGCGGCTAAATATCGCATGGCACAGGCCGACGAAGCGCTGCTTCGTCTATGCAGATTGTGTGTGTCGATTAAGATGCACACGCAGAAGATGTCGCTCGACGAGGCAACGAAATTCGTCCAGGAAAACTGTTATTACGAGGAAAAGCCGGCGCGCCAGGAAGCAATGCGCGGCACCTTCGATCCCGGCTATCTCAATTATACCCTCGGCAAATTGCAGATTTTGAAGTTGCGCGACGATTACAAAGCGCAGCAGGGCGACGATTTCTCATTGCAAAAATTCCACAACGAGCTGCTCAATCACGGCATGCCGCCAATTCGTCTCCTCCGCGAAATGATGCTCAAAGACCAGAGCAAATGGGATCAAGTGCTGTAACACAAGTTAAAGGTTACAATGTTAAAAAGTTACAAAGTTAAAGCGCTACGCAATAGGTTCCGTTGTAACTCTTTTAACCTTTTACCAGGGTATTTCTTTCCGATCACGAAAGAATTTTCCCGTAACGTTTTGCGGCGCATCAACAGCGAGCCACACAATCGTGTCCGCGCCTTCCTCCACTGAGCGGGTAGCACCTTGTCCGCCCATATCCGTGCGTACCCAGCCGGGGCAAACTGAATTCACCGCGAACTTCGGCAACGCGGTGGCGAGCTGCGAGGTCACGCCGTTGAGTGCAGTTTTCGAAATGCAATAGCCTGGCGACCAACCATCAGCGCCTCCGGTCAACTGACCGCCGCCACTGGAGACATTGATGACGCGTGGCGCTTTGCTCTCTTTGAGCAAGGGCATGCACGCGCGTGTCACGCGTAGCGCGCCGAGCGTGTTTGTCTCAAGCGTCTTTCGCAATAGCTCGTCGCTGATCTCCAGAATTGCATTGTCGCCATCCACAATGATCCCCGCGTTATTAACGAGCACATCCAGATGATCGGCAGCTTTGGCAAACTCGCTTGCGGCGGCGGTGACGCTCGCATTATCTGCAACATCGATCTCCAGAAAGATCGCTTGCCCGCCTTTCCTCGCGATCTCATCTGCCGCTTTGCGACCGGCGTCCCGATTCCGGGCGCCGACGAAGACTTGGAATCCCTTTCCCGCGAGCTGACGCGCGACCTCGTAGCCAATCCCCTTATTCGCTCCCGTAATCAGTGCGGTCTTCATGTGTGGCGATGCGATATCGCTTTAATCGGCGAGGCCGTGGTCATTCTCGCCTGGCAACAAGTCCCTCAGCATTGGCTGTGGATTAGAAGGTAATTCCTCCACGTCACGCAATTTTTTTGTGATAACGCGGGATCGAACATCGACATCCTCCATCTTGCGTGAGGCTTGATCGATTTTTTCTTTCACGGCCGATAATGCGTCACCAAATTTTCCGAACTCGGTTTTCACTGTCGCCAGCAGATTCCAGACCTCACTTGAGCGCCTTTGGATGGCGAGCGTGCGAAACCCCATTTGCAGACTGTTGAGTAATGCGGCCAGTGTAGTTGGTCCAACGAAAGTCACCCGGCAATCGCGCTGCACGTTTTGAACCAGACCCACGCGGCGGATTGCTTCGGCGTAAAGTCCTTCACTTGGCAAAAACAAGAGAGCAAAATCGGTCGTCTTTGGCGGATTAATGTATTTCTCGCAAATATCTTTCGCGCAGCGCTTCAACTGGGTCTCCAGAATTTTCATCGCCGCTTCCACCGCTGTGGAATCGCCACTTTCCTGCGCAACCGTCAAGCGCTCGTAATGTTCCATCGGAAATTTCGCGTCAATCGGCAACCAGACCGGCGCGCCGTTCTCATCACCGGGCAACTTGATCGCGAACTCAACGCGCTCATCGGTGTCATCGCGAGTCTTCATGTTTTTAGCGAACTGCTCGGGCGTAAGCATTTCTTCCAACAAGATGCCGAGCTGCCATTCACTCCAACCGCCGCGCGTTTTCACGTTTGTGAGGATCCGTTGCAATCCGCCCACGTCGCTGGCCAATTGCTGCATCGCGCCGAGCCCCTGATGCACCTGCTCAAGGCGATCGCTCACCAGTTTGAACGATTCGCCGAGGCGTTTCTCAAGCGTGCCCTGCAATTTTTCGTCAACAGTCGCGCGCATCTTGTCGATTTGCTTCGAGTTGTCCTCCTGCAACTGCTTCAAGCGCAGATCGACAATTGATCGCACGCCTTCGAGAGACTTCGTCAATTCTTCGCGTTGCGCTTTTGCAGCATTCGCACCTTCTTCGCGACTAAGTGCCATCTCTTCGCGAAGCATCCGCTCGCTTCGCTCGTGCGCGCGCTCGAGTAACTCCATCTTTCCGGCAAGCGCCACATCGCCGGATCCGCTGCGCCGTGCCAGCAGCAAGATGATTGCGGCAAGCAGGCCCGCTCCAAGCACACCGATGACGAGATAAGTGACGTTCATTCTCTGAGCTCCAATCCTTCCCCTGCGCTTAACCAATCAAGAGATTCCTCGACTTCGCTTGGAATGACAAGAGCGACTAGAACCGTAGCTGTGCGCGGCCATTTAGGGGCGGGTAAGGCAAACATTCCGAGTAATGGGGCTAGATATCTCATCGTCCCGGGATATGGACTAAAAACTTGACTTATACTTGACAGATTCTTGGAAGGTCCGGACAAGTAACTTGACTGATAACTTGACTTATGCTTGACTAATCGGATGGGTTACAAGCCAGTTTACAGCATCACACCAGTACTACTCACGGAGGTCGAGCAGATCGCCGCGTTGCGCGAACGCATCCTGGCTGCGACAATACAGGTGCCGTGGATTCCGGCGTTGCAGAAAGACACGCGCATCCGCAACGCGCATTCTTCAACGGCAATTGAGGGCAATCCGCTGACGTTGGAGCAGGTGCGCGCAATCGAAGAGGGCCGGGAGATTCCGGCGACAGCACAGCGTGCCCGCCGCGAGGTGGCAAATTATTTCGCTGGATTGCGCTTCGTGGAAAAGAATGCCCAACGTAACATTGTCACGCACGCGGAGGTGTTGAAGTTGCACCGCATCATGGCCGGTGAAGTGATGGATCAGGGAATGGCCGGGCAGTACCGAACGATTCGCGTGCGCGTAGGCAGTTATGTGGCGCCGCCCCCGGAGCGAGTGCGTCTGATGATGTCAGACCTGCTTGAGTGGTGGAACAAAGACGCGCCAAAAATTTCTCCGATCCTGAGCTCGGCCATCGTGCACCACCGGTTTGAAACCATTCACCCGTTTGCCGACGGCAACGGAAGAGCCGGTCGCATGCTCAGTCTATGGGAGCTTTATCGGCGGGGTTTCGACAATCACCACATTTTTTCGATCGACGAAGTCTATTGGGAAGATCGTCCACGCTACTATTCCGCTTTGGAAAGGGTACAGCAGCAAAACGGCGACCTAACCAACTGGGTCGAGTACAGCGCGGCAGGATTACGCCTGACGCTGGAGCGAGTCTGGGGCCGGCTTCAAAAACTCACGGCACGCTCAGGTAAGGCGAAGCTGGTGCTTCGTCCTAAACAGGAGCAACTGCTGCATCTTTTGCGCGAGCACAAGGCGCTGACGCCACGCGAAATCTGGGATGGAATAGGCATATCGAAACAAGGCGCGCTCGATCTATTGCGACCTCTGATCAAAGCCGGTTTGGTGCGCCGGATTGGAACAAAGAAGACGGGCCGCTATGTGCTGAGATGAAAATTAAAACTCTCGCGCGAAGATTTGCAACTCGCGGGTGAGAGGCTTGTGCTGCGCTAGAATCGCACTTTCACGCCCCCATACGCCGCGCGGCCGAGGGCGGGAAAGCCGAACACCTCCGAGTAATGTTCGTTCGCCAGATTATCAATCCGGCCGAAAATCGACACGTGCTGGTTCACTTCATACTCCGCTGCGATGTTCACGAAACTGTAATCCTCGATGTCGAAGTTTGGGCCGCCGAAGTTCAGTTCTTCGCGTGCGTTTACGAACTTTGCTTCGACCACGGTGCGCAGTTTTTTCCACCAAAGATATGAAGCTGAAACGTAAACTTCGTTGCGCGGCCGCCGGGGCAAACGCGCGCCTTGCAATTGCGTAATGTCTTCCGAGGAAGTCTTTTCTGCGTCCAGATATGTGTAGCTGGCCGTGAACACGAGATTGGCAATCGGTTGCGCGCGCAGTTCGGCTTCGAGCCCTTGCGTCTCTGCGGCCCCGAGGTTCAGCGTCTGAAAAAGACCGTTGGATCCAATCGCGTTCGACAGGTCGTTGTGAAAATAAGTCAGGCCGACGGCAGCTCGGTTCTCCCAGAGTTCCTGCCTGACGCCAATGTCCCAGCCAAAATCGTGCTCCGGCTTTAATCCGAAATTATTTCCGAAAATTTTGTCCTGACTGCTTGGCGGACTGAATCCGGTGGCCGCACTGGAGTGCAGCGTCGTGTTGGTCTTGTCGATCTTGTAACTGCCCGCGACACGATAAGTCCACACTCCGCCGAATTGATTGAAATGATCAAACCGCCCACCGGCGACGAAGATCAGATTTTCGATCGGCGTAAGCGTCGCCTGTAGGAACCCCGCAACTTCCTCGGTATGATCGCTCACAAACGTAGGTTGCGGTCCGAAAATTTGCAGGACAAACGGTCGCTCCTGCCCGGCGTTAACGCGGCTATAAAAAAATCCGGAGGTCAGCGTTAGCCACGAGGTTGGACGCAAATCATTTTGATAATCAACTTGTGTCCGTTCAAAGAGCGCGCGTGTCGGCCCCACGAAGCCGTCCTCGTTTGGGTCGTTTATTTGTCGTTCGTGATCGTAAGAAATAATCAATTTGTGTTGCCACCACTCGGTCGGCTTCCAATCGATGTGGGGGCCGATTAACCAACGCTCCGTGAGAAAGTGATCAATGGGGCGCGGATCGAAGATCGTGTTTGGATTTCCAGTGTCGCTTACCGAGTAAGTGAACAAGCTGCCGATCCGCAGTTGTTCGTCAGGCGACCAGCCGACGTCGGTAATCGCTGCCGTATTACGGTAGTTATTATTGGGACGCGCGTTGTCCGTATCGAGGCGGCTTGCGCCGACTGAGTAATCGAAGTCGCCGATCTTGCCGTCGCTCTGACTCCATTCGCGGAAAGTGTCGTACGAGCCGCCTTCCGCAGCGACCATTGCCTCGGGCGTTCCTGTGCCTTGTTTGGTAAAAATTTGGATAACACCGGCGAGAGCACGCGGTCCGTACAACGTGCTCTGTGGCCCGCGCACGACTTCTATCCTGTCGATATCGTCGATCGTTAGATCGGCGAAATTAAACGCGCCCTGCAGACCTTGATTGATCGGGATGCCATCGAGTAAGACCTGCGTGTGCTCGCTGCGCAATCCCCGAGTAAAAACCGAGGTCAACTGGCCGGCTGTTCCGGTTTGAACGACGGACAGGCCAGGCACTTCGCGGAGTGCGTCGCTCACGCGCTCGATTTGTTTTTGCTCGAAATCTTCCGAGTTAATCACGCTCACGCTGGCTGGAGACAGTTCGAGCGGAATGTCGAAACGCGTTGCAGTAACGACGACCGGCTCGGATTCCATTTCGCTCGGCGAAGGAGTCGGCGACGCTTCCTGGCCAAAGCAAACGAGCGGCGCGCAAGCTAGCAGCGCGAATGGGAGACGGCGCATCCTGTGCGCTTCCCAAATATGAACAAACCAATCTGGACAATTTTTCATAACAAGTTTCCTCCAACTCAGAGAGTTGGACTTGTTAGGCTCACATCGCTTCGGCGCTTACAAACCGCCGTCACAACAGGCCGGATCGTCCAGCTCTCATTCTTCTTTTTGCGAAGAAGTTTTTTCGCGTGTAGCCGATGTAGCCGGGGGCGTTGACCCCGGCCGCGGTCAACGACCGCGGCTACAGCACGAATGAGGTGGATCGCACAAATATTCTGGCTCCTGGCTTTGTTCCGATCCTTGTCGGAATCACCTTCTTCCCGCCTTCACCCCCGAATTGTCGAGGATTGGCCCATTGGGAAGTCGTATCCAGTTACAGCAGCGCAACTGCTCCCGATTCGCACGGGATTTCTTGCGCCGATCCACTTTTCCAAGCTCGCAAAGAACTGGATCCAGAAGTAGCGGCTTGCGCTCGCCGCTGCAAGAGTTTTTTCGCAGTTATCCAGCTCGTGTCGCGATAAACCGCCGGCCAAGTTCAATAATCGAGCCGTCAGCCGCCAGCGTTACTTCCTGTTCGGCGAAAGCTTGAAGGATCGCATCGCGTTTCTCCACCGCAGTGATCGCGCTGGCGATGTACCGAAAAAAATACGCCGCGCTCTCTCTAATGACGCGGCGTGACACCTTTTTAAGGTGCGCATCGATCTCCGCGGCGGTGTGTAATTCTTGCTCGTGACTTTGTCGCCACGCTTTCAGTGTGTCGGTTTTTGATAGTACCCTGTGTTGAAACTCGTCGCTCACTAGCAGCAAACCAGTCGCTTCAATCAAACGGATCGCGCTGCTAAACCAGCGCAATGTTTTTTCATCCGTGGATTCATAAGCGAAATCCTCGACGATAACCAGTCCGCCCTCGACCAGGCTATCCGTCGCGTGTCTCACCGATTCGTCGAGTGGATGAATGTGGTGAAGCGAGCGAATGAACAGGACTGCATCAAAATGGCCTTCATCAAAATCAGGCCATCTAGCAACGCGCGCATTTACGCCGAGCTGACGAGCAGCGGCGACAGAATCACGGTCACTGTCGATTGCGATCACTGCATACCCGTCCTGCGTCAGGCATGCCGCCACCGCGCCCGTCCCACAACCGACCTCCAAAATCCGATGGCAACCAGGCGGAAGGAATCGCTTGATGAAATCGTATGTGTAACGCGTTTCGAACTCCATTTTTGCGTACTCTAACTCGCCGCTTGCGCTCGCTCGTCCAGGATTTATCTATGTCTCTCCAATTCTTATTCTCAAAATTGCACTCTTCCCTCAATCTTGTTGTCACAGGCGGCGCCGGTTTCATCGGCTCGAATGTCACGCTTACTTTACAGGAAAGATTTCCAGACGCCCGTCTCACGGTCATCGATGATTTTCGCTCTGGTGATTTCAAAAATCTCGCCGGATATCGCGGCGATTTCGTGGCGCAAAATCTGGCGAATCTCGATTGGCACGACCAATTCGGCGATGAAAAGTTCGACGCCATTTTTCACCTCGCATCAATTACAGACACAACGAACCACGACCAGTTCGAGCAAGTGCACGACAATGTGGAAAGTTTCCGGCGGATCCTAAATTTTGCGCGCCCGACGAAGACACGAATTGTCTACGCTTCTTCGGCGGCGACCTATGGCCCCGCGACTGAGGCGAGTATAGAATCAACTGACGCTGCGCCAGCAAACGTTTACGCGTTTTCCAAGGTGATTATGGACAATATCGCCAGGCGCGCTGCCGCCGAGTTGCCTGATTGGATCATCGTAGGCTTGCGTTACTTCAACGTTTATGGACCGCGCGAGGGACACAAAGGCGTGCCCGCCAGTATGGTTTATCATTTGTCGCGGCAAATAAAGGCGGGGCAGCGACCTCGCATCTTTAAGCACGGTGAGCAGAAGCGGGATTTTGTTTACGTGAAAGACGTCGTCGAAGGCAGCATTCGCGCGCTCAATGCGCGCATCAGCGGAATTCATAATCTTGGCTCAGGCCAGTCGCGCTCGTTTAACGAGCTAGTCGATGTTTTAAACAAATGTCTGGGCACAAGTTTTCAACCCGATTACATCGATAATCCGCACGCACATTATCAAAACTTCACACAAGCCGATCTCACGAATGCACGCAGCGCGCTCGGGTACGAGCCGCGGTTTCCCCTGGAAGACGGCGTGCGCGATTACATGCAGTGGCTGTATCCGGCGGGAACGTAGCCTTTGTCATCCTTCCCAGAAAAATTTCGTGGGCCGGTCGATTTCAGGCGGCAGACTTTTGTGCACCGGGCAATTGAGTGCTGTTTGCTCCAGCACCTCGCGGTGCGGCGAATCGGGCGGAAGGGGAATGTGAACCTCTGATGGGAGCGCGACGATCCGGCGCGGTGTATCCTTAGACATTTTCTTCTGCACCGACACGGTCATTCCGCGCAGATCGAGGCCCAGTTCGTGCGCCTTGATTCCCATGGTTGTGGTCATGCACGTAGCGAGCGCCGTAGCAACGAGATCAGTCGGCGAAAATGCTTCGCCTTTTCCTTTGTTATCCGTCGGCGCGTCAGTGGAAATCTTCGACTGCGACGGACCGTGCGTAGCGTCGCAATGCAAATCGCCGCTGTAAGTGACGTCAACTTTGACCATTCCGAATTATTGGTCGCGTTTGGCTTCTTGTCATGTCAGGTGGGGACGATTGACCTCAATCGCCCTGGCGGTTCAGGTGAACCGCCCCTACCTCTGCGGCGCAATGATCGCAGTTTCCTGAATTTTCTCAGCGTGCGCAGCGAATTCGGTTCGGAACACCC